>ERZ761584.597-NODE-597-length-10492-cov-3.744084_pt1 | contig 10492 bp, 14 predicted proteins | sample MGYA00512168_ERZ761584 | MGnify/ENA primary metagenome ERZ761584 (study PRJEB28899, sample SAMN03785564) | bioreactor sludge metagenome | biome: EBPR Sludge; feature: EBPR Bioreactor; material: 0.22µm filtered reactor supernatant | place: Saint Lucia: Queensland...
GTATATGAACAGTCCAGCCTGGACAAATTCGAGGATTTTCCAAAACTGCCATCAAAGCCCAAAAAGTTCCAGTATAAGTTGGGTGCAGAATTTGGCAAACTGCTCGCTACGGCCTTGCATACCTGCGGTAAAGACAATATACGGCCGGCAATGACAAGGGTACTGATGGATATTACCGATCAATCCGCCTTTTTGGTAAGTACCGATACCTATGTAATGTATAAGTACCGGGTTGCACTCGAATCAAATGAGGCTGCACAGCTGCAGTTTTCTGCTAAAATGATCAAGGCGATGGAGGGAATGGAGCAATTTGAGCTCAGCTGGAATGAAAAAAAGGTTTGTATCAACAGCGATAAGGTGACTATATGGGCAACAAATCACACGGACCGTTATCCCAATTACAATGCTGTAATACCGGATTATCACTCTAACCTTGAACTGGATAAGGATCTGTTGATTGATCAGCTGCATAAAGCCTGTATTACGAGCAATTCTGCCAAACAAACAAACATCATTTTGAATAAGGCCGGCAAGGTTCATTTTGAAACCGATGACCCGGATTATTCCAGAAAGATTAAAACGGTAATAGAAGCAAGCTATACCGGAAGCGTAGAAAAGATTTCTGTTAATGCCAAAAAAATGCTGACTGTACTTGAGCAGGCGCCGGGTCAGGTAATCAGGCTGCATATACATGCGGCTACCAAGGCCATATTGATATCATCAGCTGATGATGAAAATTATCTCGGATTAGTAATGCCATTAATCGGTTAATTATGGAAGGGCAAAAATGCCGCATCTGCGGATGCACAGATATGGACTGCAGTCAATGTATCAGGGTTACAGGCAAACCTTGCCATTGGGTAGAAGAGGATCTATGCAGTGCCTGCCAGGGCGCAATTAAACAATCAAAACACAATACAGATATGAGTTTTTTCAAACAATTAGCCGCTGTTGGTAACATAGACATTACCATGCGGATCATGCAAAAAGGTGATAAGCTAACTATGAACATCATGCCAGGCTCTGCAAAATCAGTCAACAAGCCTTTTAACATCACCGGCACAGCAGAGGAATTAGATGAACATTTTTTTACGGAGGTTTTTCCGGCTGTGCAAGAAATCAAAGGGTTGGTGATGAATAAAGAGGAGGTTATTAAGGAGCTGAATGAAAAGCCGGCTGCAAAGCCCGTCTCACCCAAAGCCGCCGACAAAAAGAAATCGGGTAAAGCGAAACCTGTTAAAAAAAGCAAAGCCCCGGTAGTAAAAGAGGCTTCATTATTCGAGGAGGGTAATGAAGAAAATGGGCTGGATGAAAATACCACTGACGAAACTGATTCTTCACCAATAAATGACTAAAAATGGCTATTGTAAAAGATGCATTAAAAAGAGAGTTCAAGTTTAAAAAGGATGGTAACACTGTTACCCTTCCGGACCCTAACCCTGATTTCACCGTTGAAGAGGTGATGCAGTTTTATTCCGGTCAATATCCAGAGTTGACAACCGCAACACTGGATGCACCAAAAGTGGAAGGCAGTAAGGCAGTTTATTCAGTAAGCACAACTGTAGGAACAAAGGGATGAACATGAAAAAGCAACCAGATTTTAAAAAATCATGCCGAAACAAATTAACAAAGGAGCAGCTGCATCAAAGACTCGGAAGAGTGCTCATCAAAGAAAGGTCGGGCCGGATAAGGGATGCAAGGGAAGCAACGGAGGAACAGCGGATCATTCCAGCATCATCGCAAATTCCATTTTTGCCCTGACCCTTCCGGTAAAAAGAGCCTTTGAAGCTAAAACGGAGATTTCGGTTTTTGAAAAACCGGTTGGTGAAATTGCCACTGACTTGTTGCAAAGCCTTAACCGTGCACTATGGTTATTAAAGAAACCCAGGTTGAAGCTGCAGGAAGATCTGTCACAGGCCCAAAAAATGACTTTGATCATTGATACATTGAAACTGGAGGTACTGCCAAAGGGCTACGAATTTGAGATCAATAAAGACGGCAGTAACGGTAGCTATTTTTTCACACTATATAAGCCTGTAGAGTTTGGTTCTTTTTGGCACTGTTTCCCGGTAAAACCGGTATTGGATCAACTAAAGAAAGCACCCGGTTTAAAACAATGTTTTCTCGATATTATTTCCCTGTTGATTTATCGATGTGGATTTAATGCATGGTGGATGAATTGGTACCCATTCGACTTTGTTCTCAATGATGAATTTGGTTTTGCTGACTGGTTTCATAACGGTTTTTATGACTTAGAAGAGGCTGAAAAGGAAAATAAGTGGGAGTTGTGGAAGCAGCTCAGGGAAGATTATCGAAAAGGCGAAGCCTATGCTTGTCAAAAAGAATTGAAGTCAAGAAAGCCCTGCATAAAGCGGTTAAAACAAAGGTTGTACCAGCGAAGATCAGCAAGGCCGATAGTATCCTGGATGAAAAAAGCCCTACAACTTATTGAGTCCGGGAAATCTATCCACTATTTCAATAATGAGTTCTGGAATGAAAATGAGGGTCAGGATGGTCGTATAAGATTAGAAGACCAGGTAATGATTATTTGGAATGAAGATGAGCTTTTTGATATTGGTTGTGAGCAGGTAGATGCCGAGTGGAGCAATTTCGGCATGCAGGAACCGGCAAATATATTTCACCTCTTCAGCGATCAGAGAAAATTGGATTTTTCGCAACTACAACAGGAGGAAAAATGGATGCTGTCTGTTACCCATCTCTACGATAATTACCAAAAAAACATCATAGCAAAATTGGTGAAATGAATACACTGACTGATAATATTACTTGTGAGTATAAACCAAAACTGGCCATTACGGTATATGCAGCGCCGGGTGATACAGACTTTTATCTCGAAAGCCATGATATCAATGAAAAAGGACAGGTATTGGCCGGCAGGCCTTTGGAGCAGGAGCATTTACAGGGGATCGTTGATGTGTTTTTTGATGAACGAAAAAACATGTCCCGCATTACCGGGATGATCCCTGAAAATATGCTGGCCTTTGACCTGAGGCCTGGCGGTAACTACAAAATGATATGGTGGAGGCCGGCTGAGAAAAGAGTTTTACATCATGCGGTATCATTAAAAATTCCTACTGGCAAAGCATGGGTGCCGGCTATGGTGTACGAGGTGGATTGGAATGAGTTATATGTGTATGCACTCGATAAAGACGAACGTCCAAAATTTCCATCAAAGTTATTCCAGGCTCCATATTTCAATGTAAATGATAACGGAAGTGTTTGTTTGGGTAATGCCAGGGTTAAGAAACCGATGAATCCTTCTTATGCCGATATCATGAAGTACTGGGAAGACCTTTTTTGGTTATCTGAATTCAGCCATGTCAATGGAGAGGAGAAAATTAAGTCAGGAGACCTGGCCGCCTTTTGGAGAAAAATATTGAAATCAAATGGCAGGAAAAAGTGGGCAGATATTGATGCTTTAATTGCCACAAAGAGAACGCTAAAAAACTTGATTGATGCATAGAACACATTCATACTTATTGAGCCCCGTACACCCGGTAACGGTTGACCTGATAGGGCTGGGTGGTACCGGAAGCCAGGTATTGACTGGGCTTGCACGGATCAGCAAATCCCTGTTACAATTAGGCCATCCGGGTTTGCATGTAAATGCATGGGATCCTGATAGAGTAAGCAACGCCAATATTGGCCGGCAGTTGTTCAGCGCATCCGATTTAGGAGAGAATAAAGCTGTTGTACTGATTACAAGGGTTAACAGGTTTTACGGGTTTTCATGGAATGCAAATCCTTGTAAGTATAAAGGCAATACCTCTTCCAATCTTCTGATCACTTGTGTAGATACGGCAAAGGCCCGGCTTGATATAGCCAGGAATTTGAAGAAGATTATTACTCGTCAGCCTTATGAGCGTAACTACTACTGGCTGGATATTGGTAACCTGCAAAAAACAGGACAATGCATTTTGGGAAGTTCATTCAGCCGTGATGGTGGCGTAAGGCAGCGGCAACTTAAAAATGTTGTTCGTTTTTTCCCTCAGTTAAAGCGGATTAAAGAAGAAAAACAAGGTCCCAGCTGCTCATTGGCAGAAGCACTTGAAAAGCAGGATCTGTTTATCAATAGTACACTGGCCCAGTTTGGCTGTGCGATGATCTGGAAGTTGATAAGAGAAGGTTGTATCCGATACCAGGGCTGCTACCTGAATCTTGAAACATTAAGTGTTAACCCAATTAAAGTAAAATAATGGCAGAAAATTCAAAAATAGAATGGACTCATCATACGGCAAACCTGTGGTGGGGTTGTACGGAAGTACATGCCGGTTGTGATAATTGTTATGCCAGGGTGCTTTCTCATCGGTGGGGGCAAGAGCTGTGGGGAAATGATAGCCCAAGGAGAGAAATAAAGTCGGTTTGGAATGACCTTGACCGTTATCAGAAGATGGCTGCTGAGGCTGGTGAGATGCACCGTGTATTTGTGGGTAGCATGATGGACATTTTTGAAAAGCCAATGCCATTGATTGATAGCAAAGGGAATCCAAATGACTTCGATACAGATTATTTGAGAACTATTCTTTTTGAAGCCATTCAAGACGGCAGATATCCCAACCTTCTGTTTCTCTTTCTCACCAAGCGGCCAAGTAATATCAATAAGTACATACCTGAAGCATGGAAGACGGATTGCCCTGAAAATGTGATGTTTGGCACCAGTCCGGTAAATCAGGAGACGGCTGATAAACTGATACCACAATTACTGGAAGCGCCTGGGCGGAAGTTTTTGAGTGTGGAACCTATGTTGGGGCCTGTTAATTTTTCAAAGGTCTTTTGTAACAGGTTTTGTGATGAAGGGATACGTTGCCAAGAGGAGTGTTATTACACCACATCTGGATTAAAAACATGCAAAATAAAAGGTATTGACTGGGTGATATGTGGTGGTGAGAGCGGCCATTTTTCCCGACCGCTACATCCTGAATGGGTAAGATCAATCAGGGACCAATGCATATCGGCCAACGTTCCTTTCTTCTTTAAACAGTGGGGTGAGTATAGATATACTGAATCTGATGGCGAATATAAATATCCTGACGGATGTATGTCACTTGCTCAGGACAAACCTGTTTTGGTAAGGAAGGTTGGCAAATCTAAATCTGGCCGCATACTCGATGGGCATATATATAACGAATTCCCTAATAATTAAATAACCAATACTACCATGAAGCACACAGAATCATCCGTAAAAGTGTATGTAACCACGGATTACAAACAGTTCAACCGGATCAAGGGTAACCGGGAGCTGAACAAGGTGAAGATCAAAAAAATTGTCCGGGATATAACGCATGGCAATAACCTGCTGCCCGACTTCCCGATCCTTGTTACACCCGGTAACAGCAAACTGGATGTAACAGATGGCCAGCATCGCCTGGAAGCGGCCGTTCAGACAAAAAAGCTCATCTATTACATCATTCGGAAAGAAGACCTGAGCCTGGATAAAATGGCCCGGTTCAACAGCCTGCAGGAAAAATGGAAGCCAAAGGATTTTATTAATTGCTACATCGAAAAAGGCATCAATGACTACAAGCGCCTCCGTGATTTTGTTGATCAGTATGGTGTACCCATCTCAGTTGCCTTAAACCTGCTGGCTTATGGTGTTACCGGTGGTGATGCCGGCGCCAAAGAGGACATCGCCGAAATGTTTCGCCGGGGTGAGTTTCGGTGCAAGCATTGGAAACAGGCTGTGGAAATCATTGAGGAGTGCCGCAAATTCTCCGCATTTGCCGGCTGGAACACAAGGCCATTTATTGTTGCCATCAGCCGTATACTGGGTGCAGATCAATGTGATTTTGATGAACTGGTTGAAAAGTTTACCAGCGATCCGAGGCAACTGCAGCGCCACAGTAATACTAAACAGTACCTGACCAACCTGGAGAACATATTCAACAAGGGGTATCATAAAAGGAGGACGATCTTTTAATGACCCACCAGGAGAACAGGATCCGTCAGTATCAACAGGAAATGCAGGATTACAGGCTCCTGCATACAAAGGCAGAGCCGGTAATGTGCGCACATTTTGGGTGTGGTAAAAAGCTTAGCCTGGAAGAGCAGTTGTGTGGTACTAAATGTATCAGGCATAGTAAAGAACAGAAAACAGATATCATGTTAATCATTCGCTGGCCCAATAAATGAAAAACCCACTTCATATAACCTATAACGACCTGCTGAAGGAGCAGGAGGACCGTTTGAAGTATATGGAGAAGGATTACCCGGTAAAAGTGCTGCAGGGAAGTATGACCAGCTGGTCAGCTACGAGAAAATTAGAAATACAACGCCGGTTAGTAAAGATGTTGAAGAAGTATGTCAAAAACCAGCAGCTTGATTTATTTGAATTATTCAGCCAAACTGCTTGATAAACAAGATTGATAACCGCAATATTGAAGAACTAATAATTGATTGAACACATGGGAAGCCGAATGCTAAGAGACTGGACTAATTCTGATAAAATTGATTCGATATCCTTTCAGGCAGAAGTTTTTTTCACCCGCCTGATCATGAAAGCTGATGACTTTGGATGTTTTTGGGCCGACAGTAAACGATTGAAAGCAAATTTATTCCCGTTGAAATCCGACTCAATAAGAGACGCCGACATTACCCGTTGGAAGGCTGAGTGCCAGAAGGCCGGTTTGATCGTTGTTTATGAGTCTGATAGCAAGGAATACCTGCATATCCTGGAATTCAATCAACGGCTGAGGACTAAAAACAGAAAATTTCCTGCTCCGCCTGTTGACAGCGAAGTGCTGACAATTGACGGCAATATGCCGCCTGAAGTAGAAGAAGAAGTAGAAGAGAAGAAGGAAGTAGAACTGCACAAACATGTCAAAAAAAAGGGATGGAATACAAGGCCTGGTAAAGAATCAATGAATCTTGAATTGCCCGAAATAAAAATCGGTGCCGTAATACAGCAATACCGGTTTACGAAAAACATTAAAGCCGTACCCGAGCAGGTGCTTGGCCTGTGGGAAGTTTTCAAGTCTCAACACTTTACAGGTGAAAAGTATTACCAAAGCCCCCAGGAAGCATTCAGCCACTTTATTAACTGGTCAAAAACCCGTGAATTGCCGGAAATGGCGACTGTAAAAAAAGCTACAGCATCAAACTCAGTAGAAAAATTAAGAAAGTTACATGAAGACGGAATTACAGAATAAAACCCAAAAACGAAACCTGGATCTCGGCACCATGGTATATGGCAAAGTACCGCCACAGGCAAAAGACCTCGAAGAGGTAGTATTAGGGGCTATCATGCTGGAAAAGGATGCTTACGACATTGTTTCCTCTTACCTGAAACCCGAATGTTTTTATGTAGATGCCCATCAACGCATTTATACAGCTATGCGGGCACTGGTTGCTCAAAGCCAACCGGTAGATATTCTAACCGTAAAAGAGGAGCTGAGAAAAAGAGGCGAACTGGAAATGGTAGGCGGCGCTTACTATGTTACCAAACTAACCAATGCTGTTGTTTCGGCGGCTAATATTGAAAGCCATAGCCGGATTATCATCCAGAAGTACATGCAGCGGGAAATAATTCGCATCAGCGGAGAGCTGATCAGTGAAGCCTATGAGGATATGGGAGATCCGCTTGAGCTGCTAGATAAAGCGGAAGTAGAGTTATCAAAAGTCACCGAATCACTTGCTTTTGGCGATATGACAGCCATTGACAAGGTGCTGGTAAAAACAATACAGCACATGGAAACATTACGGGAGGAAGCAAGGAAGAAAAATGGCAACATCATGGTCACCGGGGTACCATCTGGCATTGCCTCATTAGATATTTTAACCCGGGGTTGGCAGAATGGTGATTTGATAATTATTGCCGCAAGGCCTTCGGTAGGCAAAACTGCTTTTGTACTTAATACACTCCGCCATGCCGGGATGTATTTTAAGAACAAAGGAGTTGGATCTGTGGCCATGTGGAGCCTGGAAATGAGATCTATACGATTGATGTTGCGAATGCTGGCCGCCAGTAGTGAGATATGGCTTTCAAAGATTCAAACGGGATTGCTTTCTGAGCATGAAATGAAACAGATCTATGCAAGGGGAGTTCAGCTATTGTCGCAATTAAATATTTTTTTCGATGATAACCCCGGCCTCAATATTCAAAAATTAAGAACGAAGGCCCGCAAGCTGAAAAGTAAAAATCAGTTAGGGTTGATCATTATTGACTACCTGCAGCTGATGACACCAGATGACAGCAAAGGGAGCAACAGGGAGCAGGAAGTAAGCAAGATTAGCCGTAGCCTGAAGATGCTGGCACAGGAGCTGGATGTCCCCATCATTGCACTCAGTCAATTGAGCAGGGAGGTAGAGAAACGAAGTAACAACGAGCCTCAGTTAAGTGACCTCCGGGAATCTGGCGCTATTGAGCAAGATGCTGATTTGGTAATGTTTTTATTCGGTTACCTGGATAGTGAAATAGCTGAAAATATCGAGCTGAAGGACCGTAGAAAAATCAAGGTGGCCAAGGCCAGGGATGGAATGCTGGATGTTATTGAGGTTGATTTCAGGGGCGATATTCAGTTGTTTAGAGAAATAGAAAAGATTCCGGCTTTTGATACGGGTAACTGGAGGCCGGTAACACACCAGGAAAAAGGTGATGATTTGCCTTTTGGCTGAAAATTATTCCACAAAATGGAGAAAAACTATTCCGATGAGTAAACGATGGACACAGGCAGATATTGATAATATACGGGAGAGGGGTATACGTATTGTAAGTAATAGCCAGGCTCCGCAAGAATCTAAAGCTACTATGCAGGCCCTCGGCCGGCTGAAGAGCGGAGAGATGAATAAAACCGAGGCAGCTTATGCCAAATACCTGGAGCTGCAGAAGCAAGCCGGTGAGGTACTGTGGTATGAATTTGAGCCCATGAATTTGAAGCTGGCAGATAAGTGCTTTTACAGAGTTGATTTTTTGGTCCTTAAAAACAATGGTTACCTGGAGGTGCATGAGGTTAAGGGTGGCTATGTTACAGATGATAGTTTGGTTAAATTCAAGGTTGCTGCAAATAAATTCCCATTTACATTCATAATGTGTTCATTAAAAAAAGGTGAATGGATAGAATTATATAAAATATAAAATCGTTACATTTGTGATGCGACACAACCAATATGAATCTAAAAAATCTACTCAAGATAAGCTGGGCATGGTGGGTTTATCCCTCCAAAATTGGTTGTGTCGCAACGCCAATGCCCGGCCTTTTTTCATTTATAAAAGTTGCGACATGCAGAATGTTAAAAAGCTAAATGCTGCGAGATTAGATGTATCTGGCAGTTTAAATCCCAATTGGAAAGGGGGTAAACAAAAATTACGTTGCCATATCTGCTCAAAATATTTCGATGTGCGAAATGGAAGAGTTGGAGCAAAATATTGTTCAATGCAATGTGTCGGAATTAGCCAAAGGGGAAAAAGTAAAAAGGAAAGCACGAAGGTTACAAAAAAATGTGATGTGTGTAAGAAAGAATTTTTATTACATAAATGCCATGAATATAGAATTAAATGTTGCTCTAAAAGCTGTTCATTTAAACTTCGTTCAGAATATACAAAAGGTAAGAATAATCCAGCCTGGGCAGGTGGTCTTTCTAAATTTCCTTATTCATATGATTGGCTTCAAGTTAGTTATAATATAAGGTGTAGGGATGGTCATAAATGTATGAACCCAAAATGCAAAAACTATTCCTGTAAAGGAAAAATTGGATGTCATCATATAGATCACGACAAGTTAAATAATAATTCTCACAACCTGATTTCACTTTGTTCAGTTTGTAACTCAAAAGCAAATTTCAATAGAAAATTTTGGATTAATTTTTACAGAAAAATATTAACAGATTTATATGGGTACAAATATTGAAAATTAAAACAGCCGCTGCAAAGTTTCCCTTCCGGTTTATCAGCGTTAAGTTGGAAAAGGGAGGGTGGAAAGAAAGACATTTTTAAAACAAAGCCAATACCAATGACCAAGAAAAGACCTTTATACGCTATTAATTTTCAATACCTGAGGAACCAAAAAAGATTAACAAGGGACGATATGTTTAAGCTGACAGGAATTCCCAACAGCACCTGGGGAAGTTATGAGGAAGGCAGAGCATTTCCCAATCATACCAAACTGCCAGTTATCTGTGATGCTTTGGAGTATTATGACATACCGTGCCGGGGCTTGCCGTTCGTTGCGGCGTTTGAAAAACTATTGTTTAATCACTTAAAAAAGTTCAATATGGATTCTTTTGCTTGGGAATACTTAGACAGCCGCAATGACGGCAAACCCATGTTAGCCGCCGTTCTTGGCGATGAAAGATATGAATCTGAACTGGCTGCCTATCTGAACGATGGGATTGATTATGGCGCTAATACTATTTCTAAAGCTGACCCGGGCGATTTAGAACAACTGGCAGCCGATAGCTTTTTTGCTGGGTATAAAGCCGCTGTTGAACGACTTACTAATGGCGGCTAACGGTCTGGGCTTTGTGACGTGGCGAAGGC
>ERZ761584.598-NODE-598-length-10491-cov-3.820813_pt1 | contig 10491 bp, 21 predicted proteins | sample MGYA00512168_ERZ761584 | MGnify/ENA primary metagenome ERZ761584 (study PRJEB28899, sample SAMN03785564) | bioreactor sludge metagenome | biome: EBPR Sludge; feature: EBPR Bioreactor; material: 0.22µm filtered reactor supernatant | place: Saint Lucia: Queensland...
CGGCTCGCGGCCTGGCGGCCCTCGACTGCAATCAGGCCGGGTTCGATACCCGGGCGAGTCGTTTGGTCCGAGATGCACGTTCGCACGCTTGACGGAGCCGCCGATGTCTCTCGAACTCGACCCAGGCATGCTCAGTGACGTGATTGCACTCGTCAACCGGCATGGCTTCGACATTCATTTCGACGCGGACCACGGTCTCATCACCGTCGCCGGGCCAGCCGAATACGTCCCGGAGGCGCGGTTCGACTGGCGGACCCTGGCAGAAGTCTGGGCGTTCCTGAGGGGCTGGCAGGCTAGAGACGCCCAGTCGCGGTGAAACGCGAGGAAACCCCGTTGTTCGTCGGCCTCGAATCGGAGGATGAGCCATGAACGAATCCATCGCCCGCTGCCTGGAGATCGAGGACGCCCAAACGTTTCGCGAGACGCTCCTCGAATGCGTCGACGCCATCCGGTGCGGCCCGGACGACCTGTCCGAACTGGTCATGGATCTCGGACGTCTCGAGTGGCGGGTCGACGGGCCGGAGAAGCGGGCCGCGAGCCGGGCGATCGTGGAGGGCGACGGGGCGATCGTCGAGACGTTGAATCGCCTCGGAGGGCGGTTGATTCGACCATGCTCGTCCAAGTTCCGCCGCGAGTTGCACGGCGTTCAGGACCAACTGCGGGGCTTCCTCGGCGAGGACTGGCGGAAGAAGGGGCAGAAGGCCCCCGAGTACGTCCCGACCCCGGCCCAGATCGCCGAGGCGGCGGCGATCGAGCGGGCCGCCTGGACGCCGGAGGTCGAACGCGAACGACGCCTGGGGCGGGCGAACGCCGTCCCGCCGATCCACGCCTTCGTCGACCCGATCCGCCGACTCCGGACCTCCGTAGAACTGAGGAGACGCGCATGAGCGACCCGACGAACGAACGGAACACGCCCCGGGCCGTCGAGGTCCTCCTCGAAGGGCTCGAACGCTGGGAGCCGGACCTGACCCCGCTCATGAATCGACACGGCGAGGTGGACCTCGAGGACTACGCCAGACTCGACCTCGACCACGTCCTCGCGACGCTCCTGCCCGTCGCCAACTTCGTCCGCACCCTCTGCGGCCAGTCGCGGCTGGACGCGGCGGCCCTCCTCGAGGTCCTCGCGGGCTCGGCCCCGCATCGGAGGTGAACATGCCCTGGCTGCCGGAACGGGACATCCCTCGGGACGCCGAGACGCGACGCATCCAGGCCCTTTCGCGGCTGCTGGCGGAGTACGTCCGCTGCCGCGAACGCTTCGGGGCGACCGACCACAAGCGGGCGTCCGAAATCGAACGGACGCTGGCGACCCGAGGCTACGTCCTCGAGCACCGGACGCGAACGGCGGCGAAGGCCCGCGTCCAGGAGGCGAGCCATGCGACGTGACCCGAGGGTCGACCCCAGACGCGGCGACGTGGTGGCGACGCTGGAGCAGCGGCTGACCGTGCTCGCGGTCGACGACGGCGTCGTCACGGTCGACGCCCGCAAGGCCGATCGGACGTCGAAGTCCTACAGCGTCCGCCTGAATGTGTGGCGGATGCTGGCGAAGCGGCCCTGGACCTTCGCGGTCCCGGCCGCCCCGCGTTCGTGGCGTCATCGGCGCCGCTGGGAGTGCGTCCACTGCGGCTCGCTCAATCGGGGGACGAACCCCTGCGGTTTCTGCCGTGCGGCGGCGCGTCCAACGTCTGGGAACGCAAACAGATCGACTGGGTGATCGTCGGCGGCGAGAGCGGCCCGAACCATCGGCCGTGCCAGGTCGAGTGGATCACGGACGTCGTCGAGCAGTGCCGCCGGGCGTGCGTGCCGGTGTTCGTCAAACAGGATTCGGGGCCGCGGCCTGAATGCCAGGGGCGCATCCAGGATTGGGCTTGGGCGTGCAAAGAGGTGCCGTGCTCATGAGCGTCCCCGTGCTCTTCGTCCGCCGCGACAGCCTCTACAAGTCCATGCCTGGCGTGGATGCGTGGGACATCGACCGAGACGCCCTCGACTGGCCGGGCGGCGCGGCGTGCGTGGCGCATCCTCCATGCCGTGCGTGGGGGAAGCTCTCGTGGCGGGCGAGGCCGCGAGAAGGCGAAAAGGACTTGGCGATCTGGGCGATGATCCAGGTCCGCAAGTACGGAGGGGTCCTGGAACATCCGAGGTTGAGCAAGCTCTTCGCCGCCGTTCATGCACCCGTCCCTCCCGACCGTCGGACCGATCCATGGGGGGGATATACCTTGCCGGTGCTCCAGTGGTGGTGGGGACACCGTGCGGAGAAAGCCACGTGGCTCTACATCCGGGGATTGGAGAGAGACCGACTGCCCCCGATCCCATACAAGATCGGCGTGCCGGAATATGTGATTGCGACCGACAAGGTGACGAGAAAGCGGCCCTACTTCCGAAAGAAAGAGGTGAGTCGTCTTGAGCGTGAGGCCACTCCTCCGGCCTTCGCGGAGTGGCTCGTCGAAGTGGCCAGACGATGCGAGGGAACCGCCATGTACGAAGAATGGGATGAACAGGTGACGCAGCGGTGGCATAAAATTTTATGCGACTTCTGCGATACGTTCGACGCGATGCCGAAACCGGGGCCGATTTGCAGGCGAATCCAGCGTTGCTCGTTCTGCGAGAAACACGTCTGCTTCGATTGTGGAACGTTCCGCCGCGAGGATCACCACGATTACGTGCTCGTCTGCCCCGACTGCGAGCCGCTCGTCGAGACCGTCGAACCTGAGGTCCGCCGTTCGCTCGGGCGTTACGAACGCTTCGACGAGGCGATGAAAACGGCGGTGGCGGAGGCCCGGGGAAGCGATGGAGAAGGCGATGACCGATCCCGCCGAGGAACTCCGCCGGCTCACGACATTGAGGCCGGTCGACGTCCTGCATGAGGATGACGGCGACGTACTCCTGTGGCGATTCGATCGTCGGGCGAAACCGTTCACGATGGTCGGGGATCGCGAAGACGTGGATTGGTGGTACTGCCCGAACGATCGGCCCACCCACTGGTCCCCGATCCCCAAGGTGGAGGCGCCCGAATCATGAGCGGATACATATCAGTCGCCCGATACGTCGTCTCGCGTGAGGTCGACTGGGGAGGCTCATCATGACGGCTGCGACCCTGGAGCTTCGCCGCATCCTGAGGCTGCATCCGCATGCCGACTGGCACGAGGATCATGGCCCGGTGTTGTGGTGGCTGATGCCGATCGGATCGTCGCCTTGGGCGGGGACGCCGCTCGACGACACTTGGCCGTTCGACGACGAGGACGAGGTCCATTTGCAGTGGTCCGTCATCCCGCCGGTGTGGCGGAGAATGCCGGGCCACGACGCGGAGGAGGGCGGCCGTGCAAGCCTATCGTGACGAGTTCGCCGAGCACGCCAAGGCCGTCGGGTATCGCGTCGAGTGGCGCGGGCCCGGGGAGACCGTCGTGCTGGTCCCGCTCAGCCTTGACGGTGCGGAGATCGTCTGCCGTGACGTCGCCGAGGCCGCCCAGTACATCGAAGCGCACCGCCTTAGCACGGTTAACCATGGTAGCGGAAATCTTATGATGACTTCGCGCCGAAAGGCATCATTGCGCGATCGCCAGGTGGGAGGCGACCACTACCGGACCATGTGCGTCCAGCCCTGGGACGCGCTGGAGGCGTGGCTCACCTCCGAGGAGTTTCGCGGCTACCTGCGCGGCACCGCCATCGCCTACCTGGCTCGGGCCGGCCGCAAAGGCGACGCCCGAGAGGACGTCGCCAAGGCCGTCCACACCTTGGAGCGGCTGCTCGAGGAGATGGACGTCGACACGCTGACGCGGCTGCTCGAGGAGGTGGACATCGAAGGTCTCGCGGGCGAGACGTCCACACCCGCCGCCGACGTCGTGCGACCCGCTCCCGACGGCCGCGCCGAACAGGAACTCGATCGGATCGTTTCGCTGCACCCGTTCGAGTCATGGAGCGACCATGACGGCGTCGTCCTCTGGTGGCTGTATCGACCGGATGTCGCTCGGCATCCGTTCCCGGTGGTCGGGACGGGATCGCTGGTCGAGACCCTGGGCAGGCAATGCGGCATGGAGACGAGCCTGTGGCGATGGTCCGTGATCCCGCCGGTTTGGCGAGCGACCCGGTACTGGGACGGCGAGGTCCAGTCATGACTTTCGGTTCGCTGTTCGCCGGAATCGGGGGCCTGGACCTCGGGTTGGAACGGGCGGGGATGATGTGTCGGTGGCAGGTCGAGTGCGACCCGTTCGCCAACCGCGTCCTCGCCAAGCATTGGCCAGACGTGATGCGATGGGACGACGTGCGGACGTTCCCGCCGGAGGATTGGCTCCAACAGCATGAGGTCATCCATCCTGACGGAAAGGAGGTTTCAACGGAAGCTGCCGCGACGGTCGATTTGATCTGCGGGGGCTTCCCGTGACTCGTGTCAAGACATCTCATTCGCCGGCAAAGGAGCGGGGCTCGATGGCGAAAAGTCGGGGTTGTGGCGGGAGTTCGCCCGCGTCGTTCGCGTTCTTCGACCGCGATACGTGCTCATGGAAAACGTGGGAGCGCTGCTTGTTCGGGGGCTGGATGCCGTTCTCGGGACGCTGGTCGCGGACGGGTATTGTGCTGAGTGGACGTGCCTACAGGCGGCGGACGTTGGCGCCCCGCATCTCCGGGACCGCGTCTTCATCGTCGCCCACCTGGCCGACGCCGAGCGTCTCAGGCTTCTCGAACGAGGGGCAGGGGATGAAGATCGCGGCGTCGGCCGCGAGTTACGAAGAGGCCGTCGCGATGACGGACGGACGCAAGTCGGTGATCAATCGATACTGGCCGACCCCGACGGCCGCGGCGGCGAGCCAGGGGGCGAACGATCCGGACGGCAAACGCGGTCAGACGCTCATCGGAGCGGTGAACGGTCAACCTTGGGGCTACTGGCCGACGCCGACGGCGAAGGGGAACCAGACGGCGCCGTCGATGGCGAAGAACGGGACGGCGAGCCGCAGGATGGTCGACGCCGCATCTTCGGCGAAGACGCCCGATCCGAACTCGCTCGCTGGCGAGACGAGTGCCTCCGAAGCCAGTGGGGCGTCGACCCGGCGGATGACCCTGAATCCGGAATGGATCCAATGGTTACAAGGGTTTCCGCCGGGTTGGCTAGACGTGTGATCCCTCGCGTCTGCGAGTCCACGCCGAATCGGACCGACAAGCTGCGTTGCCTCGGCAACAGCGTGGTCCCTCAGGTGGCCGAATTCGTCGGCCGCCGCATCCTGGAGCATCATCATGCCAGCCGCCTTGCTGCCGACGTTTGAAGCGAGCGACCCCATCGACCTCGGCGACGCCGACCCCGTACGGCTGCTGCGAGCGGTCGCCCACGTCTACGCCGACTACGAGGCGTCCGGCCGGAAGCCCGGCGCCGAACACTGGCAGAGCGACACTCGCGGCATGCGGGCGAAGCTCATCGGCGACGTGCTCGCGGCGTGGAAGCGGGACGTCGGGATCACCAGTCCCACGTTCGCCCTGCTCCCTTGGCACGACGACTACGTCGCCAAGACCTGGGTGGCGTTTCGCAAGCTGCAAACCCCACGTCGGATCGCCTGCCTCGAGCAATTCCGCATCCCCGTGCCCGATCGCCTGAGGCGAGAGGAGAGTGAGCTTTGACGTTCTCGATTGCGCTCCGAACCGACGCCTGACGACGACCCGGCATGACCGACAAACTCCCGCCCCACAACCTCGAAGCGGAGCAAGGCGTGCTCGGGTCGATCCTGCTCGACAACGACGCGTTGCACGACGTCGCGGGACTGCTCGAGGCGGGGGACTTCTGGCGGGACGCCCACCAGGTCCTGTATCGGGCGATCGTCGGTCTGTACGAGGCGGGCCGCCCGGCCGACGCCGTCACGACGACGGCCGAACTCGAGCGGCGGGGCGAGTCCGACCGGGTCGACCTCGACTATCTCGCCGAGGTGATCAACAGCGTCCCCCACGCCGCGAACGCCGTCTATCACGCCGAGATCGTCCGCGAGAAGGCGGTCGCCCGGCGGTTGATCGCCGGCTGCACCGAGACCATCCAGGAGTGCTACGCCGCCCAGCAGACCGCCGCCGAACTCGTCGACGCGGCCGAGCGACGCGTGTTCGCGGTCGCCGACTCCCAGGTCCAGAACGACGTCGCCGTCGCGGCGGACGTCGCCCCGGAAACCCTCCGTCGGATCTTCTCCCGGGCCGAGGGCGGCCACGCCCTGACGGGGCTCGCCACCGGCTTCGAGGCCCTCGACGCCATGACCTCCGGCCTGCAACCTGAGCAACTCGTGATCGTCGCCGCTCGGCCGAGCATGGGCAAGACCGCGTTCGCCCTGAACGTCGCCGAGCACGCCGCCCTCGGCCTCGGCCGGCCCGTGCTGGTCGTCTCCCTCGAGATGGGCCGGCACGAGTTGATGGAGCGGACGCTGTGCTCTCGGGCCCACGTCGACGGGTCGCGGGTCCGGAGCGGCCGAGGGCTCGGCCCCGACGACCGCGGGAAGCTGACCCGGGCGTACGAGCGAATCGTCGCGGCGCCGCTGGTGATCGACGACACGCCGTCCCGCTCCGTGCTCCAGGTCATGGCGGCGGCCCGGCGGATGAAGTCGAGGCGGGGGCTGAGCCTGATCGTCGTCGACTACATCCAACTCGTCGACGCCGAGCCCGGCCGCGACAATCGGCAGGAGCAGGTTGCCAAGATCAGCCGGCGGCTCAAGGCCCTCGCCCGCGAGGTCGAGTGCCCCGTGCTCGCCCTCTCGCAACTGAACCGGATGGTCGAGGCCCGCGAGGACAAACGCCCCCGCATGGCCGACCTCCGCGAGTCCGGGGCGATCGAACAGGACGCCGACCTCGTACTGCTGCTCCACCGCCCCGAATACTACGACCCCGACGACCAGCCCGGCGTGGCCGAGTTGATCGTGGCCAAGAACCGCAACGGCGCCACCGGGACGGTCCGCCTGGCGTTCCGGAGGCGACAGACGCGGTTCGAGGGTGTTTTCGACGATGCGTCTTCAGGAGCTTCCCATGACCGATTCTGAGCGTCTCGACAAACTGGAACGATGGCTCGTCGATGGCCCGCTGAACATCGACCGATCGCTGATCGACGGCACGATCGCGGTGTCCCTGATCGAGGACGAGGACTCGACGCCGCTGCTGGGCGAGGGCCCCGACCTTCGGGACGCCATCGACGCGATGCCGGAGTGCGACGACGAAGGGAGCGAGTGACGATGTGGTTGTTACGTCGCTGCGGGTATGAAGTCGACGTCTACACGATCCCCCGAGAGGTCGTCGTCAGCATCCAGCGACGCAGGGACGGGGCCCAATGCACGACGACCGTGACATGGACGTTCGATTCGGGTGGGTTCGCACTGGAACTCCTGCCGCATGCGGTGATCTACAGGCGTCCCGGGAGGTGCGGCCTTCGCTGGGGCTGGCTCCTCTTCGAGGTCTGGACCCAGTTCCTCGCGGGCGTCGATCAGACCCAAAGGAGATGAGATGCCGGACGCCATTGAGTTCATCGCGGGCGAGGCGACGGCGCCGCCGCCGGGGCTTCGTGACGCCTATCACTGCCACGTTTGCAAAGGCTGGGTCTTGGCCAGCCCCATCCTCCACTGGGTCGAAGGCCATCGATCGAACTCGGCCGAGGTCATCCGACTGGGCTGCGAGACGACTTGCGTGCGATGCAATGCGGTGATCGGTTGGAGTCGTTGGATTCCGGTGTGTCACACGGCGGAAGGGGGAAAAACGACATGACCGACAAGCCGGCCATGCGATGGGTCGACGGGGTCTTACTCGACCCGACTGTGGCCTTTCGGCCGGGCACCCCCGATTCGCCCCCAAGCGGCTACTTCTCCCGGCCCATCGAGTATCCCCCGGTCGCCTTTGATGCCGATGGGCGTTCGTGCCATCATTGCCATCACTGCCACGGTTGGGTCATGTGGCCGACGGGTTTGCGCTTCATCCACGACACATATCGTCTCGGGTTCGTGTCGAAATGTATCCGCTGCGGCCGAGAAATCGCCTTCGAGGGAGTCGTGTCCCCGGACCTCCTCGAGGCCGCCGAGGAGAATCGCCGGCTGCGGGCCGCGATCGCCAACGGCCGCGACGCCTGCGTCTACTGCTCGCTGCCGAAGGCCGAGTGGTCGAAGTGTGCGAGCGGCTTCCCCGGCTGCGCTCGGGCCGACGACGCGGCCGGTTGCCCGTGGTTCGGAAAGGAGGGACCGTGAACTGGGAAGACGACGTCGTCCAGCGGCTCCGCCGCGCACCCGAAACAGCAAACGGACCGTCCCGCGTGGAGACGGCCCGCCTCTTGGCCGAAGCCGCCGCCGAGATCGAGCGGCTTCGCGAAGTGGTCCAGAGTCAGCGTAAACACATTCAGGCGGTCAAGGGCAAACTCACGTCGGCCAAACTCGAACTGATCGAACGGGGGGGACGATGAGCCTTGACATCTCGTGCCGTGGCTCGAACGGCGGCGACGGCGACGCCGAGGCGTGTGCGTTGTGCGGGGGTGCTTTCGTCGAACACCTCAACCTTCCCCGGCGTGGGACATGCACCATCTGCGGCCATACGACTTGCTCCGCCTGCCGTGAAGATCGTGCGTACCAGTACGACGACAAGGGGACGCTCGCGGTCGCGGCCGCCGTCTGCAACGCCTGTTTGCCGATCTATGAGGCGGTGCGAACGCGATTCGCATGGGACGCCAAAGAAGACGATGCGTTCTGGAGTCGCTGCCGCAAAGTCGCGGGCGTTCGGGCGAACGCCGCCCCTGGTCCCACGCATGCGACGGCCCAGTCGCCCCCCACGATCGATCCTTTCGAGGCCGAGTTGCTCCGCGACCATTGCGTCGCGAGGCGCCTCCGGGTCGACCTGGCATCCGAGCAACTGGACCGCCTGTGGGATGCGTGCAACGCCTTGCGGAGCACGATCGACGGAATCATGGGCGTCTGGTCGTCGATCGAACGGCAAGTCGACCGAGCCAGTCCGAAGCGACCCGGGGGCCCACAACCATGAGCGACGCTTCGAGAGATCCGGCCACGCGGCCGAGGTGTGAGACGTGCGTCTACTGGCAATTCGTGCGCGATATCACGCCGGACCTCAGAACAGGAAAGTGTCATCGTCGATCGCCAACAGCGGATCGCGGTTGGCCAGTTACGTGCAACGATCAGAGTTGCGGCGAGCATCCCGACTTCCCAGCGTGGGCGGGGTTGCCGCCTCGAACCAATGAAAGGAGCGCCCCGTGAGCGACAACGTCGAGCAACTGACCCCCGAACAAGCCAAGGCGATCTACGAGAGCGAATCGTGGAAGGCGTGGCCGACCCGAGACCTCGCGTTGATGCAACTCCAGCAGAGGCGTCTCTTCATGCCGATGGACCTCTTTCATAAAGCCGTCGAAGAGGCCGCGGGCCGTCCTGTCTGGATTCACGAACTCGCCTTGAATGATCAAAGGTTGATCGCCGAGTTGAAAGGCGAAGCCGCCTCCCCGACGTTCGAAGCCATCCTGGGTCTTCTGCCCGCCGAGAAGACGGTCGTGGTGGCGATCGACCCTCACGGGTCGCGCAACTCCGGCCCCGACGACTCGGGGGCGTAGCGTGACAGGATTTTGTCCGGGCTGTCGTACGCCTCCCACCGCCGCCACTCGGCCGCGGTGCGATTGGCGCCGGCCCATGCGTCGGCGATCAGCCGCATGCCCGCGAGCATCGCCCCGTCGACCTGGGCTTGGAGGTCGGTGCACCGCCGTTCGGCGGCGGCCCGATGTTCGTCGGAGTCCTGCTTCTCGGCTTCGAGCCTGGCGACCTTGGCGCGGAGTTCGTCGAGTTCGAGCCGCGACTGGACCGCGTCGCGGATCATCTGGACCGGGACGCGGTCCGGGCACAGCACGACGATCGGCCCGGCCTCGTGGCCGTCGATCGTCCAGGCGGGCGAGAGGGTGAGGTTCGGCATCACGCTTCCCAGAGGACGTGGCGATGACGGTTTACGTGGTCATGATCGTCGACAGGCACACCGACGAGGACGTGGAAGTGTTCGCGAGGCGGGAATCGGCACTCGCGTTCGCCCGTCGCCATGTCGACGAGCGACGGACCCACTGGAAGTACACGCCCGAGCCGGAGGATGAAATGCACCCGAGCGACCTGGAGCGAGTGGGATGGCTGTACTACGGCCAATACAGCCGCGAGGGCGATTGCGTGTGGGTCATGCCGAAAGTGGTCGTCGACGAGTAGTGGAAGTTAGACGTCCCCTGGCGCCGGTGCGAAGTCCACCGCCCGCAACGTCCCCGCGAACATGCGGCCGTCGATTGTGACCGTCGCCTTGCACTCGGGCCCGGGCGTCGGCGGGGCCGGCGGCGGAACAGGCGTCGGGACCGGCGGGACCGGCGGGACCGGCGGCTTCGGCGCTGGCGGTGGGTCGGGCGGCTTCGGCGTCGACCAGTCGAGTTCGGTGATCACCACCGCCTCGGAGGCGCCCGACGCCAGGGCCGAGGTCGAGAGGTCGCGGGCGAAGTCGGTCCAGCGGCAGTAACCGTAGCCGCGGGCGGCGGTGGGG
>ERZ761584.599-NODE-599-length-10474-cov-8.403398_pt1 | contig 10474 bp, 7 predicted proteins | sample MGYA00512168_ERZ761584 | MGnify/ENA primary metagenome ERZ761584 (study PRJEB28899, sample SAMN03785564) | bioreactor sludge metagenome | biome: EBPR Sludge; feature: EBPR Bioreactor; material: 0.22µm filtered reactor supernatant | place: Saint Lucia: Queensland...
AATGTAGAGACACCGGACGAGTGAACCTATACGTTGAAAAACGGCCAGACGGTGGCATGTCAATCAAGTCGGCGCCGTGCCAGAAGTGCAGAGGCGGACGATGACCTGGAAAGAACTATCCGACTGGATCTTGGCGCAACCAAACAACGTCCAGAACCAGAAAGCGATCCTCGTTTACGACACCTTTATTCACGAGATCGACGTCACGAAAAACAACCACGAAGTCGGGAGAATAACGACCGCCGAATTCGTGATTCTAGGAAACGACGACGACCTTCCGCCGGACGCCGTCGTCATAGCAGCGGGGTGCTAGAATGCTAACAGACCGAAGAATTGTTTGCGTTTTTCCAGACGGCTGGGCCCTATGTCACCAAGGCGACTCGGTGCCCATGTTAGGGAAACCAGGGTTTCCGGCTGCATTCCTCACCACCAAGTCAATCAAGCAGACCGAACGGCTACGGGCGATTAAAGAATACCTTGACACCCCAGGGGACAAGCCCGTCGCCGACGTCCGGTGCGCACTTAACGCATTCAATAAGCTCGCCTCACGCGCCAACTTGCCGAAGTACCTGTCATCGCGGTATAACGCAAAACCGTGACACGTTCGGCCCTGATCGCCCTATGTCTCGTCTTATCTTCCTGCGCCTGGTATAAGGCGAACCAGGAACGCAGCGCCGTCATTGAAGTGCGGCAGGCAATCCAGCAATTTCAAAAGAAGCACAACGCTAAGCCACTTGTTTTGGCTGGCAAGATCGAACCTTGCCTTTGGGACCTCGCAACGCCGCTGCCGGCCATCTCAACTTACGAAGTCACCCACGGCGCCTATAAGCCATTCGTCGGAGATATGGGGCAAATTCTCTACCCAGAAGGCGACTATGATTCACTGCGGCACGAGCTGGTTCACCACTACAATTGGCGCACCCCGATTTCATGGCGATGTCTCGACGAATACGCCGCAAGCCGTCTGGCAACCGACAGCCGTTACATGACCCCGAGAACATCTGCGGAAAAGAGGCACTACGCTTCGAAGTTTTCGCGCGCCAAATGGTAACGCTGCCGACATGGATAGCCAAGGCAGTCACCTCACTTCTGGCTATCGGAGAAAGGGCAGCGATGGTATTCATGAAGACGACCGGCGAGAAAAAGCAGGAGCTGGAAATTGACCATGAGAAGGAAAAGATCGCCGCCCAAAAGGCTGCCGATGATCGCATTCGCCGCCACATTACTGGCGACTAGCTGCGCCCACAAACCGGAGAGCGCCGCCTACTGGCGCGAGCTTTACGAAGACTGCCGGGAACAAGCCCGGGACATGCGGCTGCAAATCCAGGCCTGCGAAAAAGAATACGCCGCCTGCGTCAAAGACCTCTACGACCTGCGCGTGTCTTGTGACTGATTACTGGCTGCCGCATCATTCGACCAGGGGAGGCGAGAAAATATCTGCGATCGTTTTGCACTACCCGGCGCCGAACCCAGCCTATCCAAAACCCTACAGCGTCGACGCGCTTCATGCGCTCCTGCTGGCTGAAAAGCTCTCTTACCACTACTACGTCACCAAGGACGGATTGACGCATCAGTTCGTCCAAGACGACGAGAAGGCCTGGCACGCCGGCAAGTCAACCCTGCACGGCGTCGAGAACGTCAATCGTTGTTCCATCGGTGTTTGCCTGGAAAACAACGGTGGGGAAATTTACTCGCCGATGATGATTCTGACAGCGGCAACTCTTTGTGCGAAGTTGTGCGAGCAGTACCGCATACCGAAGAATCGAATCGTAGGGCATTGCCATGTCTCGCCAGATCGCCGCGTTGACCCGGGGTCACATTTCCCGTGGTACGAGTTTTTCACCTACATCTAAGGGGGAGCCGTGAAACCTAAGAACGACAAAGAATTCACCGCAGCGCTTGAAGCGATCTACAACCGCATAGAGGCGGTCGCCGATGCGTCAGGCGTAACCGAATGGAACGCCAACGTCCAGACCCTTCGCCGCGAAACGATCACCCAAGCGCCTTGGTTCATCAAAAAACTTTGGGGATCGAACGTGAGCGCGACCGTCCTTCACCCACCAATATTTCAGGATGCGATCTATCTCTTTGACGCCTTCTGGGAAAAGCCGCTGGCGCGCCGGGCAGCAATCATGATTCACGAAGTCAAGCACGTCCTACAGCGCCACCGAGGCGGACTGTCCTATTGGAAGTACGTGACCGACAAGAACTATAAACAGCTCGTCGAATCGGAAGCGATCCGCGAGGAACTACGCTTCGAGACAATGCAAGCCAGGCACTTCCCGAACGGTTAAGGCAGGCGCATCACCTGGGCGAAAAAAAGTATCGTGTTCGAATTCTCGCTAGATGGAGCATTTCCTCTGTCGCAATGCGCCCGCACCACGTCTGTCGCGACCAGCGGACCAAAGAAGACAGCCGGGGAACCTGGCTCGTTCGCGGCTTCGCCAGCAACCGCGATGCACCGCTTTCCAGCTGCATACGTTAGAGATGCGATTGACGTCGTAGCCCCTGAAGTGTTGACGCTAAACCCGTAGTTTTTCTGCCCGCTCCCACCGGACCCTTTGCAGTCAACGAAGAACCCAACATAGATCCCGTCTTCGTCAATAGTTATCGATCCACCGTTGCCGGCCGAGTCTGCGTAGGTGAAAGCGTCTGAAGTGTTCACCCGGGCATTGGCAAAACGCCGGATCGCTGTATTTGTCGACCCGAACCCTGCGCCAGTATCCAGATGTAAATATCCTGAAGGAAAGAATGCAGCGGCGATCTTCGCAATGGTTACAGCCTCATCGTCGAGCTTTGCAGTCGTGACCGCGCCGTCGTCAATTTTAGCCGTTGTCACGGCTAGGTTAACTAGTTTAGCCGTCGTGATCGAGTTATCGGCCGGAGTGTTCCCAACACCAAAAGGAACGCTCGTCCAATTGTCAGGAGAGACAGAGTCTTCTGGAACAAGCAACACGCCAGATTCGTCGACCGTGAGAGCATATGAAGTCGCTCCGTCGTCGATCGTGTCTGTCCCGTTACGATTGATTGTTAGGGTGTTTGCCGCGTCGAGCTTCTTAATCCCGACATTCCAGGGAAACGTCAGCGTCGCAATGGATGGCAAGTTTAGTGTCACGTTCCCGCCGGCGCAGTCGATTACGTACATCTTTCCGCGCGACGCATTCGTCAGAGTGATCGGCGAGTCGCTGTCGTCAAGAAACACAACCTCGTTAAAGATGATCGCTGCGGCCGCGCTTTCAGCCGCAGCCTGAGCCGCCTCGGCATTTGTCTCGGCGGTCTCGGCGTTATTTTCCGATACCAACGCGGCCGCCGCAGATGCCGCCGCCGCTGCCGCATTAGCCGCCGCTGCCGCAATATCACCAACGTCTGGGCCCATGATGAGGCCGTCATTGTCATCGTTGACGACTATGGCACGACCGGCGGAAGCAGCGTCGACTATTTCAGCCGGAAGCGTAGGGTCAAAGTCGTCCGCAGACACAGAGTCTGGAAGTTTGAGCGACCGGTCGATTTCTTCCTGCTGTTGCTGGTCGACCATGATCCCGTGATCGAACGCCTCTTCATGCGCGGACGGATAGAAAGTTGTTTGGTTGCGGAACAGCGACGACTGAGTAACCGGCCGTCGGCGGAGAATAGTTAGGACGTGATTCAGCGTGAGGTTCGAGGTCAGGACAACATTTCCGCCGGCGTCAAGCCCTACACCATCGACCGTGTAATCCGTGTTTAAGACAAGCGTGGTTTCAACGTCATCGGTATCACGCTCGACAACCACCAGATCGGTTTCGGCGAAGATCTTGAAGTTGAAAGGGTACGTATCAACCGCCCCGGTCCCGGTGTAGTCTTCGCGCTGCGTGTTTGTCTCGACAGTCATCTCATCACCTCGCTAGTTTAGTGGCGGGCCCGCAATGACCGCCAACGGATTCTTAGTTTCGCCTTCCATCAATGCCATAGTTCCGCGGATCGATCTATCCAACTGGACCGCGGGATACCAAAATAGGATGCCGCCAACCCGATTAAGGGAGCGCCAAAATCCCTCATCCAATTCGCCTTGCTGGATCTGCCGGTACAGGTCGCCAATCTCTGAGTAGGCCCGGGCGCCGGCAGGCCCCTCGTAGCCAAAATACCCAGACGTCACGCTGGACAACTCGCGAAGTCCGGGCATCAGACCTGTAATGAACGAAGCGTTTTCCGCAATCAACTTTTCCCACAAATCGTCATCATCAAGACCGCCGCGCAAGGCCTCCCGAATCAAAAGCCCAAGCGTCGCCGGCGCAATGGTAAGTAGGAAGAAATCGACAGCGAATGCGCCAACCTGATCGACCTTCTTGAAATCGGTCTTTATCGCCGATTCGTGCAGAAGGTTATAGGTCACTGAAAAGTAGGAGTAGAACTGGGTCCAGACCTTGCGCATAGGGCCGCCTCTCTGGATGGCCGCCAAATCCTTTATATGCCCGGACCCCTGGCTATCTATCACCGCCTGGTCAGCAAGGGCCACCGCGCGCGCCTCAGCGTCTTTAAAAGCCTCTGCGCTCGATACGCCCTGGTCAATTCCGGCCATCGCTTTTTCGTAGGCACCGATCCATGTCGGCAGATCTGCTAACTGCTGCATTCGATAGATCATGAGAAAGAACGAATCGCGGGCCCCTCCAATCAAGATGCCGCTTGGCGTTATAGACGCCTGGACCTCACGAATTTCACGCATCATGGTCGTGGCTCGAAGCGCCATGAATTTCGACTTTTCGTTCACCCAGGCCGCCGTCGACTCCATGCGCCTGGCGTCCCCGAGCATTCGAGACACCCCAAGAGCAACCCACTTCGGTCCGACCCGGACCATTGATTGCGTCAACCCGGTGATCTGAATTGCCGCGGTCGTAAAGTTCCAGCCCATTGCCGCGATACTGCTACCGCCGCGCAAGTAGTTCATCGAGAATTCGAAGGCGTCCCGGGCAGGCGCATCGCCGGCAGCCATGTCCGTGACGGCGTTAATGACTTGGTCGTAAACCTGATCCCCATACCGGCTGATGATCGCTTTCTGCACGTCGCGGTTTTTCATCAAGCGGTTCGTGTCAATCAAAAACTCGTAGTGCGTGAGGTCGTGGATGACTTCGTTGACATGCTCGAACAGGACGCCAAGGTCAAGGCGCACCGGCAGTTCAACGCCTTCAACGCGCCCCTTGCGATGGCCGTGCCGCGTCGTCGAGCTAATCGTCGCGCCGCGCATGGCCTGTTTTGCCAGATCCACGGCCTGATGCTCTTGTGCCCGCCGGGCCTGCCTATCGTCATACTTTAACCGGTAATAGCCTTCGATCGGCCCGTGTTTCGTCTGATATGGCGCGGTCTCAACCCGCTTCGGTACGATGCCCTTGACCCTCTTATTGAGCGCCGCGATCTGGTCCCAGTAAGAACCAACATACTCGTGGACGGAATTCACGAAGCGGACGTCGCGCGCGTCAAGCGTGTCGACAATCGCCTTCACCTGTTTTTCGGTCCAGCCGTAACCGTCCATCAATTTAGTAAGAGAGTCAGGATTGCCGACGTTAAGAGCAACCGCAAGGCGCCCAGCCTTGGACAGCATGATCCCAGTCCCGGGGACAATTTGCTTCTTGTAAAATCCGAGCAATTCTTTCTTTGAATACAGTTTGAAAATATCCCGCAGCGCAGCCGTCGCCTCTTTGCGCATGACCGCCTCTTTGTCGGCGACCTCGTTCATGTTCCGCACAATGTATTCCCAGAACACGCCGCCATCTTTGAACCCATCGAACATGCGCGCCAGGAACGAAACCTTACGCAGCGAGGCAAACCAGCCAGCCCCGAACCGGGAAAGCGAGTCTTGCGGAAGCCGTGTTTCAATGCTCACCTTGCGGCGGCCGGATGCGTTAGCCTCAATCGATTCCGTGATTTCAGAAACGGCCGAAGCGAAGTCGCGGTCTTTCTTCGCCTGCAATAGAGTCGTTTTCAAATGCGCCATATGCTCGATCTGCCGGACGGTGTCGACAAGATCCTGCATTTCCGTGACCGTCATGTCCTTGTAGGACTTGCGAAACGCCTCATCCAGTAGGTAGTCCGGCGCCTCGATTTCAACCCCGGCCTCGCGCTGTTCCGCGACGAATTCCGCGAAACTCTTTCGCCGGTCGACTTCCTTCAGTGTGGTCGATCGTGAAAAATCAAACCGGTCGAGAATGCTATCGATCTGGTCGAGATAGGTATGCCCGGCTTTCCCTATCTTTTCCCGCACCGGCGCGCGCTGAAACTTCGAGACATATTTCGCATCAGTCGCCGCCTGGTCCCTGGCCTCGGATGCCGCCCGGAATAGTTCATGATTCAGCCGTTCTTTTTCTTTGGCAACAAAAGCCGCATCTAGGTCTCCGCGCGCGAAAGCCTCACCAGCCTCACGCACCGCCTTCCGTTCAGCGAGAACGTAAGAATGCGGCCGTAGGTCACGGACCTTCTTGTCAGCCACAATGCGCTTCGCCGACTCCTTCACCTCGCGAAGCGACGCCGGCTTGCGCGATATGGTCTTCACGACGTTCGTCAGCGTCTTCAGGTTTTCGCTCGCTAGGTGCTCAAGTTCCATAGTCAGCATTTCAGCCCGCCGCTCGTTGTGCAGGGCTTTAAGGGCCTCATCGGACAGAGAACCACCGAACATCGGGTCGCCGTGCGCGGCAATCAGGCGCCGCTCGGTTTCGTTCTTTATCGCCAGGTCGATAGCCGTCGTGTTTTGTAGGGCAATGATTAAGTCGTGCGCGTCTTCAAATCCAAACGCCCGGGCCGCCGACAGCGGGCTAACCCCTCGCTTTGACGAGACCCCGCGAGGAAGCCGGGCAAGAACCGCAGGCCCGAATTCGGACGCCAGTAGTTTCCGATCGAGTTTAACGCGGGGCGCCGGCGTTCCGTTTGGATACTTCCCGGTCTGAAGAACCGACCGCGCGACGTATTCCTTGGTCCGCGAGATGTCCTCTTCGACCTTCTTACGCAGCCTGGCCCGCTCTTTCGCCAGGAACGACTTGCGCTCCCTGGCATGGTTAGCCAACAACTTCGCATTCATCCTGTTTTCGGCGTCGGTCACAGCCTCGATCCGAGCGCGCATGTAATCGGCCGCATCCTTTTCGGACATGCCGACGTTTACAGGGTCAACAAAAAGCGGGGCCATTTCCTGGTCGACAACCGCTTCCGCGATCTCTTTGTCAGAAGCGAACATTCTCGCCATCACGTCGCGAACATCGTCGGTCAACTCGACATTCAGCCGGCGAAGGGTCTCGTAGACTGCCATCAAGTATTTTCGAAAGAGGGACATTGCCGGCTTGACAGCGGCTGCCGGCGGACGGCCTTCGAAGAAAAACGCCTCGAAACCGCGGGCCCATTTTTCATGGTGCTCGCGAGTAATTTGCGAACGCTGTTCGACGCCAAGCCAAGTCATGATCTGCTTGTGCATCTCGACTATTTCAGGCGTGGCGTTTGGCGCCTCGGCTAAATCGGAAATAACTTCAAGCCACAAATGCCCAAACTCATGAATGAGCGTGGAAGCGTTGAAGCCTTTTTTGAGAGTGATTTTTGTTTTACCAAACGCGAAGGTTATGTCGCCGATCGCGCTGTCTTGCGAGTACCGTTTTACGGCGTCCAGGGATAGTCCCGTGTCTTCGCTAATTTGTCCATATTCGCCGTCAGATCGCGCTTGGCTTGCTTCATCGCCTTGTCCGCTTCCTTGCGCATTTTCTCCGGCGTTTTGGCTCGCTCGCCTTGCCGCAGTAACTTCTGCAAGTTTTTCTTCAATTTCACGGTAGTCCTCCTTTCCTAGAGCAACCAGACGGGCTTTTGCCTCTTGTGCTGATTCTCCACCTTTAATATATGTCTTTTCCGTAACAGATGCAAACGGAATTTCTTTGATCTTATTATCCGTAATATTTTCAAACGCTTGGAACTTAACCTGGGAATGGTCTCGAAACAGACCGTAATAGACGCCGGCGGTCTCGATCGCGTCAACGTGGTCGTTGGCAAGGACGTCAAGCGGAACAATGCGGCCGCCACCGGGATTCTTAAAACGCTTCACTACCCCATTGACCAGCGCATCCATGAATGGTCGATATATGAAAGCAATGTCGACGGGGCGGCCGGTATCGATCGCCTTCTGAATTCGATCGACAGAGCTTCCCAAGTGCGACATGGTCCCGTCGACGATGATTTCAGCGGAATTCACAAGGGCCCCCATCATCGCCCCGCTCACAGTCGTCTTCCCGCTGCCGCCGGCGCCGGCTAGAAAGACCACGCCGCCGGTAGGATTAGCCGCCAGCCGCTTTTCCAAAAGGCGGTTAATGAAAGCCGACGAAGGGCGATGCGTAGCCGTTGACAGATAGGTGCGGTCGTCATTCGATCGTGCGAAATCCGGCAGCAACCAACGGACAAGGTCGGTATCTAAAACCTTGCCGCCGTGCGTGCCTTCCAATGCCGCGTACTTTTCTTCGGCGTCTGGCTGCGACAATATCGCCGCAAGCCGTGTTTCCGCATCGCGCTGGACCGGGTCAAGGCCTTCCATCTTCTCATAGGCAAGCGGACCTTCTGGCGCAGCCTGTTCAAAGGTCTTCCCTTCGACGTTGTCGCCGAAGTTAAAATCCGTGTCGTCAGGCGCCTCGTCTATCGCCTCGGTCTCCACGCGACCAAGGAGCGAAGCGTCGTCAGCGGCGCGCAGCGCCTCTTTGACCTGCGCGTTGTCCATTGTCTCAAGATCCACGCCAGCGGCCTTCATGTCCGCAAGCAATGAATTGAACGCCTCTAGCCTCGCTTCCGCCGCCGGGTTCAGGTTCGCGGCCGAATAGGTAGGCTCGCCTCTCAAATTCTTGTCGATCAGGTCGAGCATGAGACCGATATCGCGCTCATGAATATAGCCCTGTTCGTGCAGAATTTCGGCGGCGTGGTCCAACTCCATTCCGCCTTTTTTCATCAGGCTCTTTTCAAACGGTCGTCTTTGCCCCTTTCGGTCAGGGTCCATGCCTCGCAGCTCGCCGCCCGAATACTCTGGGTCAATGCCGCCTTTCTCGCGAAGAAACTCAACAATGTCCAATCCGTAGGCCTCGCGAACCGAAGGCCGATCGCCGGCACGAATGCGGTCGATCAGAAGGTCAAAGTAATCAACCTGGGGCCTAGTCTGTCCGCGCCCTTCGATTTCGACACTAATTCCATACTTCTTATAAAGCGCCATCGGGTCAACTGCGGCGCGCTCAGCAAGTATTTGAAACGGACGACCGAGAACGGAATAAGATTTCGCGTCGGCAGGAGACAGCCCAGCGTCAAGCAGTTGCTGTTCGATTTGGCTCATGACCTCACTGCCAGATGCCTGAATATTCGCAGCCTCGGCCGCCAACTCTTCAAGTGTCGCCGGGACGCTTTTCAAATAGTCTACGATCTCGGGGAGTTTCTTACCGTCCTCGCGCAAACGAAGCAGCGGAAGAGCCTTGTCGTACAGTTCAGTCGGCGCCATCGTCGCAACGAAATCAGCCATATCGAACGAGAGCGCGGTCCCGGTATTCTTAGCCTCAAGGTATGACTTTCCGTCGTCCCGGTTGATCGCGCCGGCGACGTCGGACGGATTGAACCCGGTGCCCTCTAGCATCGCCTCGAAGTCGTCGGTCTGAAACAAAACCTTGGAGTCTTCGCCGGCTATCTTACGCAAAAGACCAAGAACGTGGTCCGGCAGCTTGCGGTTGACCAGTTTGCTTTTCTTTAGGGCATCGCCGGCAGCCTGAAGCGCCTGGACCTTCTTTGCGTCTTCGATGGCCGTCGCCGTTGTTTCAGCGACTTGCTCCATCGCTTTCGGCGTTTCACGTGAAACATCGCCCCGCTTGCTTGCACCCTGAAGGGCGGCGCCCTTCTTGTGATACAGGGCATCATCGATCGCTTGCTGGATCTCTTCGTGCAAAACCGTGACGACGGATTGAGGCCCGGAAACGAGGCCTTCGAACGCGGACTGCGCAATTACTTCGCCGGTTATTTCGCCCTTTTGCGCCGCAAGCCCTATCCCCTCGGTCAACCCTTCGCTAACCATTTCCGACGGCACAGCTACAGCGGCCCGCTTAAATGTGTTAAGGAACCCGGTGCCACGGGCGCCTTTCATATACATCGAGCCTAGAGGCATCAGAAGCGCATCGCTTCCGGCTGTTCCCCATGCCTTACGCCAAGCGCCGGAAACTGCCTCGGAATAGGCCTTCTCGTCGTTAAAGAAACGCAGGATGTTTTCTGGCGTCGCCTCAAGGTTTCGCTTCCCTAGATACGCTTCAAGCGATTCGAGAGAAGCGCCACCGAATTCAGACGTCAGGCCGCCGGCTAGAGAACCAGACGACATGCCAAGATATTTGAGCCCCGCGCTCACAAGCGGCTTTACGCCTTTCGCGGCGGCCGTCTTTGCCGCCCCCGCTCCCGCGCCACCACCAATTAAACCACCGATAAGCGACGGGAGTGAGTTTGGAAATTGCTGGATTGTTTCGTA
>ERZ761584.600-NODE-600-length-10469-cov-4.382754_pt1 | contig 10469 bp, 11 predicted proteins | sample MGYA00512168_ERZ761584 | MGnify/ENA primary metagenome ERZ761584 (study PRJEB28899, sample SAMN03785564) | bioreactor sludge metagenome | biome: EBPR Sludge; feature: EBPR Bioreactor; material: 0.22µm filtered reactor supernatant | place: Saint Lucia: Queensland...
CCGGCGTGTACGCCGGCCCGATAAATGTTCCAGGAATAGGCATGTTCGCTGCTCTATGGCGTGAACAATGTCACCGGCGTACCACTAACAAACTTCTCAGGGCCCAGCAGCGTCCACCGATGTGGTGCCATCAGCCCCGCGTCCGGACCAGCAACCACACAGGGGCCTTGCGCCCCAATACCTTTCCAGTAGTAGACGTTCACCGGTTCGGCGCGCATCAAAACGCGCCCGTCAATTGCTGGATCGTTGGACAACATGCGTACAACACTAGTCCCATCGGGATATGCAGCGGGTTTGTACGATGGCTCAAACACTCGATCGCCTGCCGCGGCACAACCCGGGTCTGTCCAAAAAGGCCATTCGGTGGCGTCAAGCACGGGTGGCATGCACCGACGCACGCTTTCGTAGAGTCGCCATGAACACCATTCCGCGCGCTCACTATCCCAGACTTCGATTGAAGGCGTCAAACTGCCATCTTCGCCAGCCATCGACTGCGGGAATAGCCGACTTCCGGCGACGTAAAGGAGTGGCGCGTCGGCGCCCGGAGTCCCTTGTGGGCCCTGCTCTCCAGGGATGCCGTCCGAGCCCGGCGGCCCTTGCTCACCAGGCGGCCCGGCAGGCCCCGGCGGCCCCTCAGCGCCCACGGTGGAACAGCCAAACAGACACGCAACGACCGCAAAAAAGAAACGCATTAGGACTCCGTTGTAAGCAGATACACTATGTCATAGGAACGCGACCCGTCGGGTAAATCTGTTGGCAGAAAACACCCATTGGGCGGCGAAGTGGTGGCATTGGACGGCACAAGACCGGTGTCGACTGCGGTGGGTGTCCCGTCTACGTAAAAACTCAGAATCATGGGAAACGACACGCCAGTTGCGTTGATCGCGGGACCACCAACGAGGCCCAGGTGGTCGCCATACCCAAGCGTGAAGCTTCCGCTGTTGGTGGCTTGCGCTGGCCTTGCGAGGCTCACAGGTTGCACACCGCAAACCACGTTGCCGGCGAGCTGAAACGTCAACGTCACACCACCATTCGCATCGGGCGGAGTAGCTATCGCGGTACGCTGAATTCCGTCGATGTCCTCGTACGTGAGAGTCCACGCGGACAGGCTGTAAGCGCCAGCGCTCGCCGCCAACGTAAGGGTAAAGCTTCGCGGCTCTGTGAGCCCACTCCCACTCGCACCATTCCACGTTGAAATCGTCGCGGTGCTGGTGGTCGTCCCTGTGGACGTTCGGTATCCGTCAGGATCAGCCGCCGACAATTCAGGATACCTATCATGCTGTGGCGCGACGTTTCCAATTTGGGTGAACGAACCTCCGCCACCTGACGTGAACCCATTCCCGAGCGGCATCAAATCCTCCCATCCAGCTCCACGATGAGTGTGCCAAAGTTGACGGTATCACCCGCTTGTTTTGCCTGAACAAGAATGTGGCTATGATACGCTGGTATCACGATGGTTAGCGTACACTCCACGGTGCCATCGCTATCCGTCAGCGCACGCAATTCGATCACGCCATCGTATGCTTTTACCGTCGCAACACTGCCGACAATGGTGATCGCGCTATCGACAACTGGGTCGATAGACGTGACAGTGGAGCCGGCGACGTTCGATACCTGCGTGCGAATCCGCACTACGGGGTAACCGCCCGATTGACTGCCGTGCTTTGTGTGCTTGAAGCGAACACCTACACGCCCCCCGCTTTTGCTTTCACCCCATGATCCTAGCAGTGGTGTGGCTGCACCGATGGTGGCATACGACGCGGTGAGCGTCGCCGAGCCGATCGTGATTGACATGAGTTACTCCTCAGCTATCTTACTTACCGTCACATTCCTTTACGCACTGCGGCGGCACTTCTCCAACGCACGGGTGACAGTATGAGTCCGGGACGTCGTCATCGTCTGTGTCGCTGTCACAACCGTACAACATCAGACCAACCATCACGCCCACAAACAATCGTTTCATCATGTCACCTTTGCTACCACGACCCACCCATCCGTCCCAACACATTCCAACTCGTAGTACCCCCACGCAGTGGTAATTGTGGGCGACCCTCCCTCGATAGAGCCAGATGCGGCGGAGATCGTGACCGTGTTTGTGGATGTCCCGTAATTTTTGACTCCAATCCGTCGGCCGGTAAGCGCCGTTGTTCCGGCCGGGATTGTCACCGTGAATCCACCACCACTCGGATCGCAGAGGACTAGGTCCCATGCCGCAGCAGTGTAGTTTCCTGTTTTGAGGCTGGTTTTGCGCAAGCGCGGGCCATCGTAAATCCCGTCGTATTTGATGGCAGCACGCTCCGTCCACGACACCCCGTCGCCGAATGCGATGAGATTCCCGGCAGTGCGCGTTCCAGCGTAGTTCCAGACACGCACGCCGTCGTCAGTCGAGCCAGTTGTGATGTTTGACCAGACTTCGGCACGACCGGTAGACGTGTTACGTTTTGCTTCCAGGACGGTCGAGTCACTGTTGACTTTCAGCGCGCCGTACTCGGTGCCTCCACTCGTGATCAGGCGGTAGCCATTGCCGAAATCGCTCAGGGCGACGAAGGTTTGCGACACCCACGCGGAACCGCCGACTCCAGGTGCGCTGTTCGTTTGATAGGTGTTGATCCCTGCGAGCGTGCCAGTGCCGGGGTCCACGCACAGCCTGATGCGGTACGACGCATTCGTGGACGCGATGCCCTCCAGGTAGAAGCCGCCGATGACGGTTTTGCTCGACGCGGCGCCACCATCCCAGATACGTCCCTTCGAGACGACGGCGAACCCGTTCTGGACCTGCGTACCGACGAGCGCCGACGTCGTGTTCTCGCCTAGGATGCCGGCTACAACGGTTGTGGTGAGGCCCGCACCCGTCTTCGTCAGCGTTCCGCTAACTGTAGTGTTTGGCGTGATTGTCAGAGCCGTGATGTTGGTCCCGCCAAGCGCAAATGTTCCGCTTGTCGCGCGATCCAGGGAGACGCCAAGAAAGCCGCCTGTTCCAGCAGCAACGGAGCCCGTCGCCGCAAGATCTCCAACCCCAGTCAACGTTAGCACGGACGTGGGACTACCCGCGCTGATGACATCAATTGTCAGTTTGCCGTCTTCATCGCCGTCAGTCGGATCTGTCAACGTCGCAGCCAGACGAGCAACGACGACAGGGTTGTTGTTGTCGCCTACCGCCGAAAACGTAAGCGAGGAACCGAAATCGACATCGCCGAATGCTGGGTCCGTCGTAGTAGCCTTGACATCCAGTACATCAACAGCCACGTTATTGGCTGCCACATTTCGCGCAAAACTGAGTTGTCCCGCAAGCGCACGAATGGGGACATCGTTGACATTGACGGCGCTTGCGGCATCAATCAGATATGCCGCGGTGGCGCTTGCGCCACCGGCAGCCGTGCGCGACAACGTACCGTCGGCTGCAATGGCCACCACACCAGATACGCCTGTTGCAATCCCAGATGCCTTGAGTGTTGTGGCAGCTAGGTCGCATGTCGTTCCAGCATCGATGGTAAGAGCCCCAGCAGCGTCGATGACAATCGCATCCCCCGCCGTCAGCGCAATGTCATCCGTTGTTGCCGTGATGTTTACGTCGGTCGCACCGGTAAGCGTGAGCGCCCCAGCGCCAGCGGATACCGTAGCGGTCGTGCTGCCAGCGAGCGACGCCGCGCCTGCCCCCGCAGTAAGCGCGAGGCCCCCACCTGCGTTTGAAACGCTAGCGCACGACGTGATCGCACCACCAAGAAGGTTTGCGCCTGCGCCAGTGAACTCGATACACGAGGCCAGCGCGGCGCCGCCGGTGCGGACCTGGATCACGGCCTTCGTGTCTTCACTGGTTGACGTGATGTCCGTGCATGAGAACCCAATCCGGCCGTAGTCGATTGCCGTCCCGCTAGCGCCCGCGGCGCGGTACAGATCCGCTACGCCGAAGCCGTTGGCCGCCGTTCCGCTTGACAGCGCGATCAGCGTGCGCGCGTCCACGACGGTGTTCGTCGCGGCGTTGGTACGCGAGAACGTACATGGCACGGCAGCAGTTGAGGCAAATGCAAGCGTAGAGCTGAGCGCCTGGATGTTTCGTGCGCTCGACAGCGACGGCGCCGCGCCGTCCGTTAGGATTGGCTCGTTGGTGTCCACTCCACTGACAGCGCCATTTTCAAATGCCTCAGCTAGCTCGTCGAGACCGTACGACCACCCATTCTCGTTGAATTCAGTCCGTTCTCCGGGCACTGTTTTGCGAACGTTCGCCGTTGCGCTTCGAATGGCGATAATGCGTTTCTTTGTAAAGTCGGCGTCCACGATCTCGCCGCGCTCGCCGCGTCGCTTGCCGTTGTTCACCTTGCATTGAATCAGGTAGCTGTGAAACCCGCTTCCCGGCATCGTGAGTGTCACATTGCCGCCGGGCGTTGTCGGGACGCCATCAACAGGCGACAGCGTAAGCGCTGGAGCATCTTTGCTACTGGCCTCCACCGAATAGACCACTGCGTACACGTCAGCGGATGGCGCGTTTTCCAACGTGAGCGTGATCGCCTCACTTGTTGTCGCCACATAGCCGCGATCCGCCTGTACACTAGAATTGATCTTGAAATCGGCCGTTGCCATTTATTCCTCAGTCTTCAGCTTATCGCCAAGAACGGTTACCGTCAGGGCACCGAACCATCGATTGTGCGCAAGCTCAGTAAGTCGCACTGTATAAAGGCCGCCCTCACGAGGCACGAAGCTGACCTGCGACGGAGCCCTGCGCGAAAAAACACGACGCTCAAAGGTCGTGCCGCGCTCTGTGGCAATAGTAAACACCAAGGGAAGCGCTACGCCCTCTGGGGCACATGCAGAATAATCGACATCAATGAGCACGATACTCCGCGCGCGCGTCGTCCCTAATGCGTCGTCCAAGTTGAGAACAATGCGCTTTGCTCCGACGTAGTCAGGGCACAATTCGTCCTGGGTGGTTGCCATATCAGGATGGATCGACTACGTAGAAATGCAGACCAACGGCACCGCCATTGATCCGTCGAATGATCAGCAAATGCAACCCGACGCCCTTGGGTACGAATGAGCATACAGACGATTGGCCAGCCGGCGATTGGATTGCTGGAGCTGGCCACGTCGGCACCTCGGCGAAGTAGTGCGTGAACAGGTCGCCGCCGAGCGCACCGTCAAGAGGGCCGGCCACGCCGCCGACCGTCGCGGTAATGGTGACCGTTCCGCCGAACAGGGACACGTAATAGTACGTGTGCGGGTGGACGGGGTCTGGGTTGAGCCGGTCGTCCGTCCACTCCTGGATCGAGACGTTACCGCTTGGCGCGAGCGTGAAGTTGGGCATCTACTGGCGCCCCATCACGTGCAGCGCGACGCGGAGAGACACCGCCGACGGATCGACCGAGACGCCGGCATCGTCGCGCCAGTTGATCCGGATTGTGCTCGTGGTCCGCGTGGAATAGTCGGTGTTCGGCTGGTTCGAAGAGTTGTCGCAGTTCGCTACCGTGGGCGCGTAGTTGACGCTGGCGAACGCGCGCGCGAACGTCACGAGCACGTGCGTCGTGCTCACGACGGCGACAGACGCAATGTTGTAGCCGTCGAGGAGCGTGGCAGTGCCGCCGCTCACCTGGATCATGGCCCACGCCTTGAGGATGTTCGTGGGGCAGAGATACTGATCCATGCCCGGGTCGGCCGTCGCCGCGGGCTGCGCGCCGGTGAACTGCGCATTGCCGGTGCCGATGTCGATCGCGACGACGGTGGACGAGCCGCTGTCGCACACGATGCCTTTGCCCGTGGCGCCGCCTGTCGCGGTGATCCCGGCTCCGCTGCGGTTGCCGGTGAACACGCCGCCTGCGCCGTTGCCGGTTGCCGTGGCGATAACCCCATTGGCGCCGCTAGCACCACCATTGAATACGCCACCGGCCGCAAGACTGCCCCCCGTTGCCGTGATACCAGTGCCACCCGCGCCACCCTGCGCCTGAACCCCATGACCGCCGCTAGCGCCACCCGTCGCGGTGATGCCGCTGATTCCTGTTTGCCCAACGAACGAGCCGCCGTAGTTGCTGATTTGCGAGCCCGACAGCAGCCGCCACCCGGTGCTCTTGATCCAAATGCCGCCACCGCCGACCGTGACAGCAATTGCTGGTGTGTATTCTGCGTCTCCATCGACAAAATTGGGCGCCTTTGGTAGATCCGCGTTGATGGAGTTCAAGCCGGTGGACGGGACACGTCCAAGAAACGCTATGCCCGCGCCGAACGGTGCTGAGAATGCTGCCATGAATTCCTCAATGAATAGCCGTCAAATCGGCCACAGACGTTCCGTCCGGCCCTCCGTCGGCGTAGAAGTCCGCACCAGAGGCACCCTCCTGGGACAAGACATAATCGACCCAGGCGGGCAGGCTTTCATTCAACAGCGTTTCCGCGGCAAGCCGCCTTGTAATAGGGATGCTTGTTTCGCCGGCTGGAACAGCGTATGCAACTGTCACCGTAAACTCGGTGCTATAGTTCGGATATTGCGTCGTGCCTTCAATAGCCTCGTCGCCCACCGGAGGCATGATGCGGCCAAGATGCACGGTGTCCGTTAAGTCATGATTGACCGGAACCAGCGAAAGCTCAGAGGCAATGTCTTGCAGGTCAAGCTCAAGCGCCCGCCCAGTTGATCGGATCGTCCGCGTCCACGCCCGCACCACGGCATCACGCCGTTCTTGTTCTGTCGTCGCCGATGAGAAAGACAGTCCGAGCAGCCGCTCATACGGCGCGAGGTGGTCTGTGCAGCCGACAGGCAGGGCCTGCCAGGCGGCGCGGTCTAGCGAGAGGTGCCCGGCGGCGATGACGACGGCGCGCGCGCGGCGCCAAAGGTCATCGAGGTTCTCGTCGTCCTTCGATGCGCTTGTGCCGACAGCGCTCCGCATCGCGCGGTACACATCCTCGTAGTGGGACGTGCCGCTGCCAAGCGGAGTGGCGAGTGGAGACAAGCTGCCGAGATGCATATTAGAATGCCGTCACGAGGAACGATGCATCCGCGGCGATACCCGCAGCATCCCACACGAAGACGTTGACGATGCGCGACGAGGAGATCGTGCATGTGGCATGGCGCGCGGAACTGCTCTGTGGCGTGGCGGAAGCGGCAAGAAGCGCTGTTGACACTTCGGTCGCGGTCTCATCGGGATACGACGCGGCGTAGGTGACCGTGTAGACACCTGCGCTTGTTCGCGCGACCGTTGGGACGTACTGTGCGCGCGGATCCCACGCTTCACCGGAGGCCGTCAAAGATACGCTTGTCGCACCATCCGCACCATCCCAGGTTACCAGTGCCCACGCGCGATGAATCGCAAGTGACATACCGGAGACCTGCCAGTGCGATAACTCCACCTCATTCGCGCCCTGATAGTATTCTGGCGAAATCAAGCCCGCAGAGAGGTTGCGCTTGGTAGGCCCAAAGGCAGCACGGGTGAGACGTGTCGGGAAGCCGGACATAAACGCTCCGAAGCCCACGCGAGATGAGCAGGCTTAGGTGAGGAATGCTGTATCACGCCGTGATAAATGCGGCGAATTCATGCCGGGCGACGGGTACGCCTTGTCAATCTTTCGGCGATCTGTATGGTGCCCAGCCATGCACCATTTTCAAGGCATCGGGACTACCGTAAGAACCCTGCGAGATTTCCTTTGTGGGGGCGCCTGGCTCATATTGCTTGTTGCTCTGACGTCTCACTGTGAGAGACGACATGAGTGCATATTTGGCCCGGGCGAGTGCGAGAACGTGAGCGCGGGTAGCGCCTCCGGCGCCGGGGGCACAACGAGTGCGATCACAGGCTCAACAACGACCAACGGCGCAGGTGGTAACGGCATTACCACAACAGTCGCTACGACGGGCAGCGCAGACAGCGCAGGCGGCGCGAGCGGCGGCTCCGACAGCGCGGGCAGCACCGGCAGCACAGACGGTGGGTTGCCGAACGGTTGCGATCCGCCGGGGGCATTTGGACGCAACTGTGCGCAGGACGTGTGCGGAGACATCCCCGAATACTTTCCAGGGGACAAATGCATGCTCGATTGTGCCGACAGTCTCGATACCTATTTCATCGTAGAGGCTGGGCCTGCTCAGTATTCGTGGGTATTTGGATCATTTGACGGCAACACGGCTTGCGCGTCCAATGGCTGCTCGTGGTCTTACGTGATTCGCGCTTACGGCAAGGGATGTGCCAGAGCTACCGTCAGCGATGGTCTGTTTGTGTCTAAGATCTATGGCGAAACAGTGTGTGGCGTCGGCAGTGTCAAACAGTGCGCATACGGTGATGGGGTCGAAGGCACCCCATATGGGGACCTGCGCTTTGTGGTTACTGTTGATCCTGTGAACGTTCCAATCGCTGGTTGGCTCATGATCGAGAGTCAACCATTCACCTGCGCCGGCAACGGCTGGGGTTGCCCTTAGGTGGCATATACCGCCAGGCGATGGAGCGTGATCATGCTTGGCCCAAGTATCGGATCCGTCGGCAGACTGGGCGACGTAACTGACATCGAGATCAAGTTCGCGGTGGCAAGCGCAACACCTAGCTCATCTTGAAGCATTGTAACGATGTCCGATCCTGCGATCTGCGGCCATTCCTCAAATGGTTGCGGGAACCGGAATGCGCGGTGCGCCCGCGTGTCGTTGTTGAGGTCAAGCACCTCACCCGGACCACGGGTGTCGAAGTATGCTTCGACTGCCACAGCGATCTGATCGCGCCGCTCAGTGTCCGGAGACACATAGTCACCAATGGCAATCGCAAACGACGCAGCCTGTGATAGAGTGACTGTGTACTCTCCGCCGCCAAAGGGGACCACGCTTGTTACATTGAGCCTCTCAAATCGGCTTGTCGTGCGATTCCAGACCATGAGCGAGGGGTCGCTGATGCCTGCCGGGAGCGCACTGTCCGAATGAATGCGGAATAGCAACTGCGTGGTTACGTGAGTGACACTGCTGACGGTTGTGCTGTGCGTAGGCCACGGCGTTCGGTCCGCCCATCCACTGGAGCGCCCCTTGGCCATCGCAAGACTGAGAAGCACGTCGCTTTGTTCAGAGACAGGCGTAACAACCAATACGTGCGCCTGCGCGGGCACGGTTGGTGAGGCCGGGGGGGTCAGATACGCACGCACGCTTGAGAGCAACGCCGGACCCGGAATGCGCGCAATGGGACCAGACGTGCTTTGGCGCTTGGAGGTAACGCATACAACCACTGACCCGGCATGAAGTGCGCACGGATAAACGAAGGCGTCCTCCACCGCGTTTGATGCTTCGCGGGCCCACGCGCGAAAATGCGCGACGTTGCCAGCCGCCGGCTTGTGACGAATGCGAGCGGCAAGACGCCTCGCGAATTCAACGTTGGTTTCGCCGTCGGTGCCGCCGTTGAAGGCACCTGTCACGGTAAACGTCGGTTGTGCGCCGGGGGCCGCATTTGCCCATGTCAACGTAGCACCGGCGGTGAGATTCGTTTGCGAACTGGCATCAATCGCTGCAAGCTCCAGTTCAGCAGTGCCGCCTGCCGGCGTCGTGACAGTGTAAAGAACTTGGTACCGCAGCCCGGCTGTATCTGTGGCGTAGGTTGCCGCCGGGTCTGGTAATGTTGTAGACCCGACAAACACGGTTCCCGTTGCCGCATCGGCCTTGCATGTGCCACTGCCACCCGTCGCCGGCAAAGGGCGTTCGTTCCACATGCGCCCGTGGTACTCAACAAGCCATGAGGAGCCCGCGCGGTCCACGCGAATCTGATCCGCGAGCCACAGCGCGCGCTGTTGCTCAATCATCCCTATAAGGTCGTCCGCGTCGGCCTCAACCCATTTTTTTGTTCCCTTCGCGGTGGCGACCGCGATTTCCTCCTCGGTGAACGTGAGCTCGGTGTCTGGGTTGATGCTATCTCGCAGCGCGTTGCGATACAGCGAGAGGATGAGATCCCGCATCTCGCCGCGCTGAAAAACGGCGAATTCTCGATCGGGGGCTTCGGCCATGGTTAGAACCGGACACGATCGCGCCGTACGCCTGTACGGAGGATCGAATAGGAAAGAAAGATCCCTAAACCGTCACCGATCTGTCCGAACTGCTCAGTCTCAATTCCATGCAGCTCGATGCGGCCATCGCGCACCAGTTCGGCGAGCGCCTCGCGGACATAGGCTTCCGCGAGCGTCGGGGCGCGTTCGTCGTTCTTCTCGATGAGGTGAAAGCGGTGCCCGATATCGAGCACGGATGCGCCGGAGCCGCGACGGGTGCGCATGATCTGAATCACGGCGCTGTCCTCCGGCTCGATGCTCTCGATGAGGCTGTTCGGGTTGCCCGTCGTCGCGTCGATGTCGTCGGCGAGGATCGCGGGTGGCGACGCGGGCGACGCGAAGGACGTGCCTTCGGCGAAGCCCAACTCGTGGAAGCCGGCGGGGAGGATGACGACGGCCATGCGGTCAGGGAGCGGCGAGGAGCTTCGAGGAGCCGATGGGCGCGGCGGATGGCGGCGTGCCAGCGATTGAGCCGCCGAGGCTCGATACGGCCA
>ERZ761584.601-NODE-601-length-10441-cov-4.136915_pt1 | contig 10441 bp, 14 predicted proteins | sample MGYA00512168_ERZ761584 | MGnify/ENA primary metagenome ERZ761584 (study PRJEB28899, sample SAMN03785564) | bioreactor sludge metagenome | biome: EBPR Sludge; feature: EBPR Bioreactor; material: 0.22µm filtered reactor supernatant | place: Saint Lucia: Queensland...
CCTTTATTATATCTTTCTTTAATTTTTCTACTATTAAATGAATTTACGTAATCTTTAATTGTATTTAATGCAGTAAATTCTTTTTCATTAAACACAAACCCAACATTAACTAAAGATCCTTTGTGATTTTCAGGAAATCTGCTTAACCAACCGTCTCCGGTATTCCATCCAATCATTAATCCTTTTGTAAAATCTTCAGGAGATTTTACAATAAAATCAAAAGCAGATTCAGAAGATATTAATAATTTATCATCTCCAATTACAATATCTTTGACTTCTTTTTTTCCTTTATCTGTAAAAACATTGTGATTTTCTGTTAATTTAATAGATTGCCCATTACTTAAAGTAATTTGAAATACTTCTTTATATCCAGTTTTATACGCCGTTGCTCTTTCAATGTTTACTCCTGATTCTCCAATTGCTCGTAAATCAGTAATAATATTAAATTCTGAATCTACAAGATCTCGTATCGGAAAAAGACCTTTATCTGTATGAATTAAATTATCGCCAGAATGACATGGATTTGTGCTGATCAATTTTCCTTGCGGGTAGTAGTAACTATTGCTTAATTCATTAGCACGATCAATAAAAAGAAGACCGGGCTCCGCGCTTGCCCAAGCGCTTTCAATGATCTGCATCCATAAATCTTTAGCTTTCATAGTTTTGTAAATATTGACAGGCAATCCTGCTTTTTCCCAATCACGAATATCACCATTCCATGTTTTATCATATTCAGCATGTGATGTATCAGGAAATCGCAATGTCCAATCAGTATCGTTTTTAACTGCGTTCATGAAATCTTCACTGATTAAAACGCTGATATTAGCATTGGTAATATTTTTCATATTACGTTTGCTATTAATAAACTGTTCAACATCAGGATGCCAGTCCGCAAGACCAACGAGCAAAGCGCCCCTTCTTGACCCACCCTGCTCTATTTTGCCCGTTACAACACTGTAAAGGTCTGCCCAAGACACTGAGCCACTGGAGCGACCATTTACACCTTTAACGTAAGCATATTGAGGACGCAATGAAGATACATTAACTCCTACGCCGCCACCGCGAGACATAATTTCTGCCATGCGTGAAACACTGTCAAAAATTCCTTGTCTTGAATCATGCGGGACCGGTATAACGAAACAATTAAAAAATGTTAAATCCTGATCTGTTCCCGCTGCGGCAAGAATGCGACCACCCGGCACGAACTTCCAATCTTCCATTAACCAAGCAAAATTATCTTCCCATTCAGCTTGAGCTTCAGGTGTTTTTTCTACAGAAGCGATTCCTCTCGCAACTCTTCGCTGAAGCACTTCGGGCTTTGTTTCCAATGGCTTATCCACACGTTCAATAGGAAGTGTAACCTCATCACCATTCACAATTTGCACTGTAACATTTTTGCCATCCATCGCAGTAACATAAGCCACTTCGCGCTTACCTGCCATATCACGCTCATTGGAAAGAATGGCAATGACAACATCACCGACTTTAAGCGATTTACGAGTCATATCTTTATAAGCGTATCGATCCAGAAAAATTTTATACCCCAGATCAGTGAGTCCGTAGGTGTTGTGTTGGAATGCAACAGGATTATCTGATTCTGGGGTATTGTTTGTTGATTTTGAATTTTTGGATTTCGTTTGAGAGGTCATAAATAAAAACCTTTAGAAACTAGTAAGTTGATTAAAAAGTGAACAGAGAAAATAAACATATCACCTATTGATCAATAAAATAGGCGTGGTATTATTAACACTCTTTTCTATTTTGTTGTGTTAAAACGAGTTTGTTTTACTCGATTAGGTTAAAGATATAGAAACAGAATAGCTAGAGAATCAATAATGATTTGTTAAATAAAATTGAATCCGATGTGTTTATGTTTAATCATTGTACCCCTATTCTGATAAAAGGAAATATCCAGACTTGTCTGGAATTTATCCGACAACTTTGAGATAAAAATTGCAAAGCTTGATTTGAATTTATGAAATAATTTATGTAGAATAGACACATTAATAAAAGCGTAAGATATAGGAGGCAAGGTGGATACCACAAAAAAATATCGTGCGCGCTTTAACATTCAAAATCTCTGTTCTGAGTGCCATCGATATCTTCCAACAATGTTATCGGATATTGGAAGCACTTGGTCATTACGAGGAGGATGGGTTGGTGCCAACTCTGGTCAAACCTTCTATCAATACGACTTAGACATTGAACCGTATGCTTTAGCAGAATACAATTTACGAGTCGATTTTAGAATTCGATTCGACACTTATTGGCATGAAGCTTATTGTAAACCTGAACAATTTGGGAAAATATTTGTTACTTATGACATCACTGATATTAGCCCGTTGAAATATCCATGTTTATTAAAAATAAACATGCCATCAGGTATACATGCATCCCTGCAAAATCGAATGGACTCTTCTTTATTAAGTCTGAATTTAAAAACATTAGATCAGTTTTACATTGACTTCAAGTATGGGCAGTATGGGCAAAAGATAAGTGATGTGATTGATTTAAACGATGAAGAATATGCAATGCTAAATCAATCAAATTGGTATCAGGAAAATATATTATTTGATAGATTGTTGAACAGTGCGAAAAAGGATATGCGAGAAGCAATTGATTTAGTTGCTACTGCAATCCGTGTTGCAGATGTTGAAAACTATATCATATAAAAATGCTGAAAAAATCTTGTATTTATTTTATCAATTTTGTATGATAAATAAAATATATATCAAAGATAAGGACAATAAAATGAGATACATTACAATCGAAGAAATCGTTGCGATTAATCGCATTGTGACAAATGATTCAGATTTAACAATAAACAATATGTTTAATCTGCCTGCGCTAGAAGCCGCATTAGGAGCAGCAAATCAAACCGTATTCGAGAGAGAAGTCTATCCGACCATTCCCGAAAAAGCGCTGAAGCTCTTTGATGTCATCATTCGTCGTCATCCCTTTAAAGATGGCAATAAACGAACGGCTTTTTTGGCGCTAATGACTTGGTTAGCAATGAATAATCGGATTGAAAATTCCAAATGGAATCAGCATGTCATTCTGGATTTGATTAACAAATCCCGCTTTGATCGATTAATGATTGAGCGTGATGCAGCAACAGTCAATGACTGTTTTAAGTTGGTCATTGTGAACCGCGAGAGCGATGGAACTCGTATGCAAAGATTGCTAACAACATACGAGAAAACCCTAAATCTTATCGACCAGATAGGTCGATAAGATGCAAAAAGCTCACAATCTGTGAGCTTTTTTTATTTACTTATATTCTTAATACTGCTAAAATAATTATCTTAAGAATAGATAAAAGGAATAAAAATGTATCTTTTAGTTCGAAATGTACCATCGGGAATTGCTGGTGGTATTTATCGAAACCGTATTATTGAAACAAGCAATCCAGACATTCTCTGTGAGAAGATGCAGCCGCAGCATGATGGCGAATGGTGGACTATTCATCCATCTTACGATGCAACTGTTACATTTTTTAACTCTATCTCTTTACTCTTTGAATCATATGATTCTGTTGTGCAGCAAAATCCAACAGTGGGGAGAATACTTTCAAAAGAGCATTTTGACAAATTATTATGGAAACGAGAGAATCTTAGAGGATTTCGCCCACATTTGCCACGTTACTTTGTAACATGGTCTTCAATGGATATTTATTATGTTCAGTGGAGTCCCAACATGAAAGATATGAAGTATATATATCCTGATATCAATCAATTAAATGATGTTGAACAACATATTTTGTTTGTCATGAGAGAATTGCGGAATTGTATTGGTAGTTACATACCATTTGCAAAAATCAATGATGTAACGAAAAGAGTTGAGCAATTGATTGTTAAAAACGAAGATTTTCAAGCCATCCCAATTAATATTGGGCAAATGAATGATATTCGGTATTTTACAATAGAGTTGAGATCAGACACTTATTTCTTAACAAAGGTTCCGATATTGTATCCATAAAATAAAAACAACGACATAGTGACGCCGATGCGTCAGAACCTATGTCGTTGTTTTATGATCAAGAACTGGTTAACTGTATTTCGCCTGACCAAACTAAGGCAATTTCTTCATTTGAATATTCATTTCTTCTAAGAATGTTATTTACAACATATCGATATTCATCGAGCTTAATATCTAACGCTTGACCATTCTTTTGAATTCGTTCCACATCTGTAACGAGATTCATCAGCTCACCAACAACGGTTAAAAATTCTTCATTAAACATTTTTACCCCTTATTAATTAAAATTTTATTCATCTTCTTATTATATTCCTGCATTCACTTAGATAAAAGATTTAAATCTTTCAAAATAAAAATTCATCTGGTAAAATAAAGGCTCATTATCACAGGAGCGAAATATGGAAACACGATTTACACAACAAGAAATCAGCTTTCTTTTAGATATTCTCAATAGAATTATTCCACAAGACGAACTTATTGAAAAACAACTGTCCTATCGCCCTCTTGAAACAGATGAAGACGGATGTCTGTATATTGACTTAAATCTCACCAATCCACATATATCATCCAGCTCAGAATGGTTTGATGATATACCTTTATACTGGTTGCCACAATTAAAAGAAATGCGTGAGAAATTAAAGAAAATGAGCGAGGAATAATCAATGGAAACGAAATTGACACAAGATGAAATTGATATTCTTATAGATATTTTGATAAATCTTATTCCATCTGATAGAATTATCGAGAAAAAGAAAGCAGAAAATGAGCAAGGCTCACTTTACATTGACCTTGTTTTAACCAACACGAGTAATAAAACGCAAACGATGGATGATGGTTATTTTAGTTCTATTCGATTTGAAGATGTATCTGTCATCAAAGAAGTGTTAAAAACTTTAGAAAAAATGAGTGATGAACTGAAAACAAAATAAAAAGGAGAGAGCCTCTGCTCTCTCTTTTTATATATCCAGAATTGGTAACGCATTAAGTTCTTCCTGAGTCATTTCGATAATTTCAATCTTAAAATTTAAATTATCTCCTGCCCATCCAATCAGATCTAATTCATTTTCAATTTGTTCCAGTAAACGATGACGATCCTCTATCTTATAAATCTGAGGATAATGATCATCATCTGGTGGTAAGTCTAACTTATAAACCAGCATTATCGCTGACTCCAATAATTTATCAATTCCTGATGACATATCATTTCACAAATCACCTCTTCTGACAAGCCGTATTTATCAGAAATAAAAAATTCTTCCATACCATTCTGATAATCATTCCATATATTATTTCTTATTTCATACATTTTATCAGAAGATGGTTTCAGAAAAATAATAAAAGCATCTTTGTTCAAATAATAATCATCATGAGCCTTCACAACATCCGTTTCCCAATTAATATCTTCCAATCCAAAAACAGCAGGATTGCTAAAATCAACACCTTTATTGATAAACATTTGGGCGGCTTGTTCTGTTTTAAAGGCATAGCCTCCAATGCATTTAAAAATGCGATTTCCTGTCAAACTGGCAACAAGTTGCGCCAAAATATAATTTTTTTCATTGCCTATTGTGTATACCACGGTTCTACCTCTACCTCTTTAGGTTTGTATTCATAAAAATTATTACCTAAAAACTCAGCTAACACTGTTTCATCTGATTGACTGATAGCAACAATTCGAAAGTCAAGATTTGCGATATGAATAATCAAACCCAAAAAGTTTTCAATTTCCATACCATCCCAATCTTGACTTGATATATCATTCCAATCTTCAATCATTGAAAAATGAATCTGAATGTATTTATAAATATCTGCTTCAGATTCTATAACAGGCTCTCCATAAGCATAATCAAAAAACCCTTTTTCATCATATAGGCTATAAAAAATACATTCCAAGAAATCGTCAATGACAACATCCCACTGAATCATCGAGATTCTTCCAATATAAATTCAATAGTTTCTGGATATAAATTCATTAGGCGGGCGATTTCAGAAATATCATAATTTCGACTATTTAATTTTCTTACACTAGCTTTTAAATCTCGGATTTTTTTCGCAGAATTTGATAAAAAAACAATCTTCAAAGGTTTTGCGGGATGATGAATCCATCTTTCTGGATACACATGTGAAACAACGGTATCCCTTTCCCAATCCCCTACAACTCCAAAAACAGTCGGATTTTGAATATCTCCGTATTTTTTAATGAATATTTTGGCATCATCCAGTGTCTGAAAAACAACACCATCTGGGGGTGATTTAAAAATATCACCTCCCATTGTATTTAATTCAGCTCGGATATAACTATACTCATCGCCATAAGTATATAATAACACTCCAACAACCTTTCAATTATTCCACATGATCTGGATCTTTATATTCATGTTTATCTTTAATAAATTCTAATAACACCATATCGTATTCAATATCAATATCAATAATTTTGTAAGAGATATTAAATATCTCAATAATGCTACCAATGTAAATATCAGGTCCTAAATATCCCATATCTTCCAGAAAAGACATGCTGCCTTCTTCGTAGATAGGGGTATTTGGCTTAGGTGCTTCTAAAAAATAGCCATAACCATAGTAACCTTGTTTTGTTTTTATATTTTTATAGGAAATTTTAGGGAAAAGTTTTCCAAAATCTTTACGCCATTTGACAGAAGATGTTTTATTGTCCATATGATATCTAACTATAAATATTATTTAAAATCTTTCATATGTTGAAGAATGTAATCGTGAAACCAATTATTTTTATCATCAGGCTCATTGGCTAACATCTGTTGCAAAATACTCATTGCCTCTTCATTAGTGAATAGTTCATACAGATTCTCAATAGCACCTGATTTTTGCATGTATGAACCATTTAAGCAATATTTTCTAATCATATTCTTTATTTGCTTGAATGTTGAAAGATCTCCAAAACTCTCAATGTGCCACAAAGTATGCTCTGTTGCTTCGTTATCTGGATGGTCTTCAAGAAAGCGATCAAGTAAAGAAATAATGAAAGCCCGATGCGCTGGATAATCCGATATCATCTTTTGAATATCTTTTTCAAATTGCGATTCATACCCTGCTTCATAATCACGACTGGACGCGCGCAACGCTTTTTCTGCAATTTTCTCAAATTCTTCTTTGATAGCAATATCATCAATCATCATAAAATTTACTCTTTTGTATCGTTCAACCAAAAACATTATATAATGCTAATAGGGAAATCAACAGACAAAAAGATGAAAACACATGACGAAAATTATTGTAAAAGCTAATGGAACTAACTTAAGAAAAGCGCCTGATACTTCTACAAGTGCTAATGTGCTTTGCACTTTGAGGGGAGGTGTTTCATTAGAAGGTACTCTTAATGATGAATGGTATGTGGTGCCAACTTATATTCACAGAGATGTTGTGAACGTTGTGCCCGAACCATTACCCATCCCGCCTGATTCTATTCCATATCGAAGTCAGTGGGACAGTGATGCAAATAACAGAACTGCTGATTGTGGGCAGACGTGCGTAGCAATGTTGTGCGAATGGCGTGGAATAACAGTTGAAGTAAACGATCTGAGATTTCAATCCTCATCATCAGGATTAAGCAATGGCGCTGATCTAGTTAAGAATTTTGACAGTGTTGGTATTGGTGCAATATGGAAGTATCTGTCTTCAAGCGAGAATGCAATATTGGGGGATATTTGTTTGATTAAGTACGGCGGATTTAACAGATCATCTGTACAAGATAAAAATTACTATGGCTGGCACTGGGTAGTGTTTATCGAAGACAAAGGTAACAGTGTGATTGTGCATGATCCTGATTGGTGGGGAAGCTTACGAGACAGAGGTGCATTTAAAGAATACTCAAAATCGGAATGGAACAAAGCGTTTATTCCATACACCAGCGCTGGCAAAACAATTGTGAGAATGACATAATTAACTCGGTAGATACTTGACAAATCATCATCAAAATGATACTATAAATATATCAAAGGCAAATGCACCTGCGGGGCATTCACGGTTGAGCAACCTTGTCTTTGATGGCGATGGAGCAGCAGAGCTGCTGCTCAGGCGAATCAGCAATCTCGTGCCGTGTGTGGAGTGGGAATCCCACGTTGAAGCATGGGGTAGTCGCTTAAGCGGAGATTGCTGAGCAGTAAAAAGAGAGTCATTGACTCTCTTTTTCTGTTTTTATTGATTTTACTATTTGTATATTCAACGACATAGTGACGCTAAAGCAGCTATGTCGTTATTTTATTTTCTCTCAAAAATTGCAGCATTATAAATGAAGTATCAACAGTCTCGCGGATATTTTCAGCCATAAATTTTTCAGCCAATTGGTTCCAATAAATATGTCCAGCTCCATCATAATTTTTATGATATTCTTCCCATAGGTAATTGCATCCATCACCTTCTTGACATAAACGACAGCTCATTTGATGTAAGTGCGAAGCAATCTCCTCAAGATAACTTAATGGTGCTGAGCGCATGGCATTCCATATTTTTTCAGCTTCATATTCTTTTAGAACAATATCGCGTTGCAGCTTTCTAATGCACATCCATTCTTGCGAGGTTTTATTTGGTTTTTCAAACATGCTCTTTAGATTGAACTGCATTTGATGAACAGTTTGTTTATAAGATTGATATTGGTGGAATAATGCAAAGCGAGTTTGAGTTTGATTGTTTAATAATGTATTTTGAGTCATAAAAATATCCTTCAGTATTTAACTGAAGGATATTTGATTTATCTGAATACTGAATGTATAAAGCCTAAAAAATATCTATTGTCTTACGATCTAACCACATAAGACATAATGTGGTTTTCAATTGAATTCTGATTTGACAACCGCCCTGTTAATATTGTCAATTCTGAAGCAAATATTTCTGTTGTATTTGTTAAAAATTGCATATCAAATTTATCTATATATCGAGCATTTGCGATCTTCAGTAAAATATTACCGTAGATTTGACGCCCCAGAAAACGCATATGCATAACAGGGTAATAAGAACCCAAGAAATCTTCTTTGGCAATCACCCATCCGTTAAATATATGATAAGTCTGCATAAATTCATCTGTGTCAAATGGAAGCGCATTGCCAATGTAAACATAATAACGATCATTCTGATGATAGGTGGGTGATTCAAGCTTCCAAAATTGCAATAAATGTTCTTTGTCAATATACGGACGATCTAATTGGCTAAAGGGTTGAATCAATTGATAATCATAAAACTGAAGTCTCCATTTAGATAAGTTCTCTAAACCACAAACTTTCTGAATTGTCACTGGATGCGGAACAAAGACATAACCTTGATTCAAATTCAATTGAATGTCCTGATCATTCACATCTCTCAATAATCCATCTTCATGAATTCTGAAAAATTGCAATGTTCCTGCTTCAAGTGTAGACTCGGAATTATATGCCCATAACAAGGATTGCATTATTCTTTTTAAGTCTGGTCGATGACACAGTTTCCAGAAAATATCATAAGGAATAGATACAGCAGAAATAAGTGAGGCTTCAAGAAAGTTTTTCACCCAATATTGATACGTTTGGCGGCAATCGTTATACAAACAAAGCGTAAAATTATCAAACTCGCCCAACCATTCTTTTCGATCATAAAATCGATTGAGGATGTCAATTTCAATCGAAGATGATGCCGTTTTTTGATCTATTAACAATCTTTGAAGGCGCTGACAAATATCGTAAACCTTTGCATCTTGAATAATAGTTTCAAACATATGCAAGCCAATTGGCAATGACCGTCGATTCATTTCTTCCTGAACTTTAATATACAAGTGTTTATCGTAATAATTCAAACGATTATCCCTGCATTTACTTGAAAGATATGCAATCATGGATGGAATATTATTGGAAGGAAGATGAATTGCTTCAAAATTTACAAAAATTGTGTTAGATGAAGAAATACCTGAAGGTAAGCGCTGACGACTAAAAAATTCATTCATCAAGGCAAAAAGAGGTTCATTTAACGACAGAATGATTTCCTGAAATGCTTGTATTGCATAATGACCAAGCAAGCTTCCATCATGTGGTAATCGATAAAGATTCGTAGTCAGCAATTTGTAATAAAATGAAGTCAGATAAAATAAAAACGAACCATCATGACTATTGGTTAAACAGTATTGAATGACAGCAATTTCAGTTCTTTGAATTTCCCATACATCTACCCAATAATCATTTACCTTTTTTTGATATTTACGAATCATAGATGCAAATAAATCGTATAAAAAGACCGTATCCATTGAGTTAAAAACAATATCGTCAATCCGAATATCAAATTCTAACCCTATATCAAAAAAGTCGTAAGTGCGTCGTAATTCCGGTTTATAATAAGAGGTGTGTTCTACAAAATGTAGTCTGGAATCAAATTCGTTTTTAAACATTGGCATTCGTGTTACAGCCGACATTAATTCATCCTGCCCCATCCATTGATAACGCGGGATTTTACGAGGCGAAAC
>ERZ761584.602-NODE-602-length-10440-cov-4.651228_pt1 | contig 10440 bp, 12 predicted proteins | sample MGYA00512168_ERZ761584 | MGnify/ENA primary metagenome ERZ761584 (study PRJEB28899, sample SAMN03785564) | bioreactor sludge metagenome | biome: EBPR Sludge; feature: EBPR Bioreactor; material: 0.22µm filtered reactor supernatant | place: Saint Lucia: Queensland...
GGCGGGGGGCGTCATGCCGCGTTGCCCGGATCTCTCCGCCCGCCGGTGGGGAGTTTCAAGTGATGTCGGCCGCGCCGCTGATCGTCAGCGTCTCACCCATCAATCGCAGCGTGGCCGTCCCGTCCTGTTCGTTGCTGGCTTCCATCGCGTCCAACTGCGCGATGCCGTCGCCGAATGAGAACTTGCAATGTGTCGTCCCGTTGTCCGCCGCGAACGTCGCGCCCGAGCGGTTGCGGAAGTAGACGATCGCAGCCGTCATCACCGTATGCGCGGCGGTGAAGTTCGCCAGTTCGTTGTAATCGTTGAACGTGATCGAGATTTCCGGCCGCCGCGTGACGACATAGATACGCTGCGGAAAGTTCAGCCCGCCGAATCGCTTCGTGGTGATGCCGATTCCGAACGTGATCGTCGCGCTGATCGCTTCCTCGATCGTGTAGCCATTCACCGACACCGGCCCCAACGTCCACATCTTGTTGAACGCCAAGCCGGCAAGGCTATTCGACGACGAGATCGTGACAGGGTTTGTGCCGTCCGTGCTGCGGAACACGCACTCCAGATCGACCGAGGCGTCCCCGTCCTGCGATGCCGACGCGGAGATCGGTACGATCAGCCCGTTCGCGCCCGTGACTTTGTTGTGCGACGTCGAACCGGCGAACGTGGCCTGGTTGGATCGCTTCTGGAACGGAATCGAGATCGTCCCGGCCGACACCGACAGCCCCGCCGTCGCGCTCACACCGGCCAGCACTCCGCCAACGTCCGTTGACGAGAATCTCGCCCGAGGTTCCGCCGGCCCGCCGAAGTATTCCGTCACGTCCAGCATGCCGGACTGGAACCCGGCAACCGGCGTTGCGTTGTACGAGAACGATCCGCGCGTGACCTGCTTGAGAGTCAGCGACCCGAGGACCGCATCATAGAGAGCGTCAGAAGCCATTAGTCACGCCTTTTCGTAGTTCAGTTCGACGCGCCGCGTCGCGTTCGTTTCCGTGCGTACTTTGGATCTTTCGCCATCCGCGTGTATTGCTTCAACGCCCAATCCGCCAACTCCGCATTCTCGAACGGCATGACGCGCTCGATTTCCGACCTCAACACCTGCTTCATCGGAAAGTATCCGCGGCTCCTGATCGACCCCTTGTATTGCGTCGCCGTGGGCGGCTTCATGTTCTGCCGGATCGTGTCCCGCAGACGCCCTGTGTAAACCAACGGAATCGAGTGTCCGTATTTCTTACGCTTCCGTGCCGTGTACCGCGATGTGCGCTTTTCGTATCCGTATCGCGCCGTTGCGCCGCCCTCAAAGTGCCTCGGAAGGTAGCGATCCCGCCACCGCTCCAGCATCCCGCGATTGATCTCCCGCATGATCTGGCCATGCGCTCGTTTTGTGACGAGGTTCGCGTCCAGCGTGTAGGAGATCGCACAGACCATCAGCCCAACGCCCTATAGTGCAACTGGAACATTCCTGAGAAAAACGACTCCCCGTCATTGTCCTTCGGCCTCGGCGGCCAGCATTGAGGACCATCGAACTGATTGACCTCAAGGTAGGATGACTGCGATGCGAGAATGGCCGCCTTCATTTCTGATTCGATCGCGCCCATTTTGTTCCGAAAGATTTTTGCCGCCTCGTTGTCTTGTGTTCCTCCAGAAAACGTGGCCGCGAACTCGAATTGAACAAGGATCACGCCTTGCGTCATCCAACTGGATGTCGAGCTTCTTACAGACGTCCTGTCGTTATCCTCGATCAAAGCCCACGGACGCGAGTTGCCCACAAACGCTTCATCCCAGAACACGAACGCAGCAGCCGCAGCAGCGTCCGCGGCGTTCACTTCCGTCCTGAATGTGGCGCAAGCACATATCAGATCCTGAGTCAGTTTAAGAGGCAAAGACACCAAACCAGATGGCGTTGTTGGCATCATCGCCCCCCAATCGTTGAGGTTCTTTGCCGCTCATTCTTTCGCAAAGAAAGCCTTTTCACTCCCGACGAATCGTCACTGACAGACAGCGTCTCCCACACCTCGCCGCGAATTAGCCAGGTGTCTCTAGGATCTACCGTTTCATCGCTAGACACTCGCAACTGGCCAGAACGCGAGTTGCTCTCCCCGCGACTCGTGTCTTGCGAGGATGCACTCTCAACGAAAAGACCCGTCATCACGTCCGCAGAACCTACAACGCCGAGCGGATAGCGCGTGACATCCTCGCCGTGGTTTGCGAAGAGTGCCGCGCGCCCAGCCGCCGCGAAGATAGAAGCGAATCGTGACACAGACGCCCCGATCAGGCCGTGATGTTCGACAACAGGTGTCCGCACTCGGTGTACAGGATCTTTTCCTGAACGTCGTGCCGCGCCCGCACGATGTCGCCGCGGACCGTCTCGTCGCGGTACGTCTCGAAGGTGCCCATGACCTGCGATCCGTCTTCACCCCAGTGGAACACGCGGCCGAGGCACGGCTCGCTGATGTCGTTCGTCGTGGCGACACGACAAACCATCGCGTACTCGTCAGACCAAATCTTGCCGAAACTCGCGGTCTGACCTTCCTTCGCGGAGTTCGTGGTGCCGCCAGCGACAATCACGTAATCCAGGTCGAACACAGCCGCGAGCATGGCTGTGGTGATGTCGCTGGCCTTGGCGGGACTGCCAGCCCCGCTGGCTTCGATGCGGTCCTGGATCTGTGCGCTGTTCCGCAGATTCCGGAACACATGGCGGTTGATCACGAGGGCGTTAGCCCACATGCCGCACTGGTTCCAGACCGACCGCACCGCGGCCTCGACGTTGGTGATCGGCGTTCCGCTGGCCGCGTTGCTCCACTCCGTGCCAACGGCCGTAGTGAAACTGGTAAACGTGGTCGCGTTGAACACGGCATTGGCAACGCGGATTTCCGCGTTCCGAAGCACGGCATCCATCGCCCGTTGCGCGGCGATCGTTTCCGCCTCGAAATAGGTGCGGTACATCTTCGCCTGCCGATCGTCAACGCGCTCTTCAGCGCCGTATTCGGTCGTGGCGAAGGAGTCGTCGGTGAAGGTGAAACTCCCGCGACTGTAGCCGCCGGAATTGGATCGAACCGTTTCTCGCGTTTGCAGGAGCTGCTCAACCGGGATGCGGCCAAACTTTCCGGCGGCGCTCGGAACCTCGAACACGGGGAGAACGCGATTCCACACGAAATTCGCGCGGTCCATCGCGAGATCAAACTCGACGAGCGACCCCGCGATATCGGGCCGCAGCGTGGACAGGGCAGTAGACGGCGCTGGCATTGGTCATGACCTTCCCCCGAACCCAATGCGTGATGTGAACAGAAGAAAACCGAAGGGGGGCCGCTGGCCGGCGGACTCCCCCCTCGGGGGTCGGGCTGCATTAGCTCGCCGTGGTAATCGTGATCGCGTCGAAGACGCTACAGAACCCGTAAGCGAACCAGTTGGTTCCGTCGCAGATGACGTCCACGCGGTCGCCCGCGACGGCCTTCGCGTCAACGAACGAGATTGTGTCGCCTCCGGACACCTCAAAGTCGGGATCGGTTCCAGAGTTCACGTCCACCGTGTAGACCTGGCCCTTGATGACGTTGGCCGACGAGTTCGTAGTGATCGTGTACGACGCACCAGACGGGGCTCCGGTCACGACGAACGTGAACCTCAGCCCCGCCGCCGGCGCGGGGAGAGTCGATACGAACTCCGTCGCGTGATTGAGGAAGAACGTCGTTCCGGTCTCGCTCGCCGCGATGACGTTCGTTGCGGCGACAACTTCCGTCAGATCCTTGACGGTCGGCGTGTTGATCACCGGCGACGTCAAGGTTTTGCTGGTGAGCGTCTGCGCCAGCGCGACGGCGACGAGCGTGTCCCCGTCCGCTTCAGGGACGATGATCGCGTTGTCTGCCGAGAGCGTGGTCTCGGGCTTCAGCGTGGTCGTGTAATCGCCGGTGCCGCCAGTCTGCGACGCCAAGGCGATCTTCGGCGTGGTCGAATCGGAATCAACCTCGAACGCCGCAGCCGTGGTGCCGCCAGCAGCCGACGAATCGGACGCTTCCTGACGCCGAAGGATCTCGATCACATCGCCGTCTGCGGTGGACGCTTCCTGCGCGATGCCGATCAGGACCGTGCCGCTCGCACTGACCTTTCCATTCGCCGCGGCATAGACCGGGTTGAAAGCCGTGATGGCGTCAACCGCCACCATCTTGACGGTGCCCTGAGCGGTCCGCAGCCGGACGGCCGCGTAAGTGTCGCCCGAGACGACCGGGTTTTCGAGAACGCCGAGATCGTGGTCGGTCGATCCCGCATAGGCGAGAACACCGGCCGACACCTTGACGCGGCGGAACTGCGCGAGTGCCGAGGAAACCGCATAGGTCCGCGTCGGCGTTTCGACAAATTGACTCATTGCATCACCCTTCTATTTGTGGTCCGACGTGGACAGTTGCGGAATGGACAGGACAGGAACAATCACTCGCGGTCGCGGCGACTGGCTTTCGCGGACAGGTTTGACTCTTCAACCATTCGCGCCCGCAACTCAGGTTGCGCCGCACAGACCTTCATGAACGCCGCCGGCTTGGTCATGCCTGCGGCCATGTGCTGCGCTACGGCGCTGTTGAATTCTTCTGTCGCGGTGGACTCGGCCGCCGGCTGTGCCGTGCCAGTGGTCGGAATCGGCTTCACGCCTGACTTCGGCTGTGCAGCCAGTGCGGCAGCGGATCGCAGTTCCGCGTTTTCTTGCTCCAGGATGTCGATCCGCGCCCGAAGCGTTTCGACCCACGCATGGCCCGCCTGCTCGGCGGTGACTCCCTTCGCGAGTTGATCGACGATGAATTGAGAATCGGCCGATTGGCTGATGCCGGGACAAGCCCCAAGGATTTGCGAATACGTCGCGACGGACGGGGTGTTCGATTCGGGCATGGCGGACTTCGCTCCAGAACTGGGTTTGAGGGATTTGCGGAGATCGGCGACGGCTTGATCAAACGACCCCACGCCGTCGATCAATCCAAGCACCTGCGCCGCCCCGCCGACATGCACGCGGCCATCGGCCAGTTGACGGACGGCCGCCGCGCTGAGTTTTCGCCCCCGCGCGACGCCATCGAGAAAGTGTTGATTGAGTTCGTTGACCACACGTTGCAACTCGCCCAGGTACGCCTCACTCACTGGCGTTCCGGGGACTCCCGAACCCTTGAATTCTCCAGCCCGCACGACATGAACCTTGATGCCGGACGCCGCAGCCTCGACCGAACTGTCTTCGACGACAGCGAACGTGCCGATTGAACCGACCAGAGATGTAGAATTGGCACTGATTCGCGAAGCCTGAGAGGCAATCCAGAACGCGGCAGACGCGCCCAGATCCTCGATATAGGCATGCACCGGCTTGACCTTCGCCGCAGCCGCCACGTCGGAGGCAAGATCCTGAGTTCCAGCGACAGTTCCGCCCGGCGAGTCGATACGCAACAAAATCCCCGACACAGCCTCGTCGGCCGCGGCGTTCCGGATAGCGCGTCGGGCAGCGATCGTTGACGTACCCGACTGCATCGACCCGACGAACTTCATCAACGGGCCGACCATGTTCACGACGGCGATTCCGCCAGGCAGGACGGCGTAGTCGCGCCCAGCCTGAGACGCGAGCGCCTCGCGGTTTTGCGGCTCGCTCTGGCGCAGCATGTGTGCAGCCAGATCGAGAGATCGCACATGGTCCACCGCCGCTTGAAAACGATGCTCCTCGATGGCCCACACGCCGAAATACTGATCAATGTGCGGAACGTCGAATCCCGCCAGAGGCGACAGGTCGATCGTGATGTTTTGATCGGATTGACTCACTTCGACCCTCCTGTCTTTTGTGGCGTCTCGTCCCTGGCGTCCAAGTTGATGGCAATTGCGGAAGTCCATCGCAGCAATTCGCGCCAAGCGACAGGATCGTCAACGCCGAGAGATTTCATCTCTTGATTGATGATCCCTGCCTCTCTCATCGCAGCCCGCACCGCAAAGCCATAATCCGCGACCGTCTCCGTCACACTGTCGAACCAGTTTCCGCCACGCTCCGCATGGATGCACCGCGGCGACGCAAGACCGCCATTCAGCCGGATCGTATCTCCGGTCGCATCTTTCGTAGGCTCAATGTATGGCCAGCGTGGTGCGTTCCACTTATGCCGGAAGATTGCGGGGCCAAGTTTCGCAGCAGCCTTCGCAAGCGTTTTGTTCTGATCAATCCACGATCGCAGCTTCCACAGATAGACCGGAGTGTGGAACTTGCGAATCAGCGAACGCTGATTTCTGCGGAACCCCAGCCGAGCCTGATCTACAGCCCCGCGAAATCCGCTGAAATTAGTCTCGCTCGCGTCCATCAGAACCAGCACCAGGGGCAACCCTAGATTGATTCCGATGATCGTAAGGATCAGCCTTGTATGCGGGAAAAAATTGTCTCCGGGAATGTTTGGGGAGAACCCTTCCAGTTTTTCACCCGGATTCCCCTCAACCAGCATTCCGGGGCCGATACCTTCGACAGTTTGCGTTGATCCATCCGACCGCGTGGTTTGTTCCCGAGTTCCCGTCTGAGTCCCCGGCCCAGAATCAAAGCCAAGCTCCCGCGTCTTGAAAATTGCGAATGCCGATGTGACCTGTTGCTTCACAAGGCTCGCGAACTGGATGTCCTCAAACATTCCAACCGGATCAAAAATCGGTGCGAATGCCGAGATTCCCCGCGTCTGACTAAACCGCTTCGGGTTGTAGATGTGGAAGACCTGGCGATTGCCTTTACTATCACGCGCAGCGACAGGCGGAAGAAAATCATCTGCCTTTAATCGTCGCCCGGAACCGATTTCGTCGGCTGTGATGTAGTAAGCCAGCCGCTTGCGGAAACTATCGACTCGCACCCCGTGAACGACGTTGTCCTTCGTAACGTCCTTTGGCGGTGTTCGTACTCGATGCGCTTCGATTGCCTGGAGTTGTCCGCCCTCAGTCGGAAGGACAACAATGTCGCCATCGACTAGAACAGCCCGCGGAACCATCTGCTCAAAATCGCAGAACGCCATCTCTCCGGAGATGTCGCACTGGTCCGGCGAACCGCTCCACTCCTTCCACAACTCCTCTATGACATCGTCGGTGTTCGCGTCTCCGGTTTGCGGATCAAGCGACATTCCGTCTTGGATCGTGTTCGTGATTGCCCGATCGACCGTCTGACCTACGACCATGTCGTTACGGTCGAAGTCGCGTGATTGCTCAAGAATCCGCAACCAGTCGGCTTCGCTGCGAAAATGCCAGTCAGCCGACGACCCTTTCGGGCTTACACCTGTTCTGCGCCGCCGATACCGACTCTCGCGCGCGGCGTTGTAGTCCGATCGCGCCGACTCAAGCGGTCCGGTGATGTCTGGATATGCGATGCGGCCATTACTCATCCCCTGAACTCCGCAAAGTCAGGGAATCTCACGGTACTGGCCGCAACGCTGCTATTTGGATTATTGCCCACCCACTGACGGGCCTCTTCGATTTCCCGAGTCAACCTGCTGGCGTCGAACTCGACCTCGTTTTCTCCCGCCTTGGATCGCTTCGGAAACAGAATGAGCATTGCGCGGCAAGCCTCGATGAAAAGCCACGCCTTCGCCGTCGATCCTTCCCGCTCATAGGAAAGGTTTTCGAGGTACTGATCGCTCGCGTCATCAAATGTAGCGATTGCCATAGACCAAGAATAGCCTACACCACTTCAACCTGCGAAGCGGTATAGGCTATCTCTGTCGCCGGATTATTCGGGACTTGCGGATTTATCGGGGGACTCCAGCCGCATCCGCGATACGCTCCAAGATGAAGCGGACAGTATCGTTCGCGTTTGCGACCCTACAGCCGGACTCAAGCCTTTCAAGATCGCATCCGTCGAAGACAAGCCGTAACGCTGTCGCCTGTCGCGTTGACAAGCGAACGTCAACGTGCCGAACCTGATACCGCTCGTTGCTACCATCGGCCGCCGGAATCGTGACGTTCATAATGACTCGCTCGCGTTGCGGCTTGTCTTGTGTCACTCCCGCTCCGTTATGAGGAATGGCCGTCCGTCCGGCATTGTCAGTGCCGCCGCCTTCTGCTTGCTGAATTGCTTCGGCTGCGGCGTCGAACGGATCGCCGATGCTTCCGTGGGCTTCACCCCTAAATGATCCGCTGCCGCGATCGCCTGATGCAGGCAGTCGAGGTAGTGGTTTTGTCTTCTGTCCCGAACCCATCGCGTCACCGTGCCCTTTCCTGGAACAAACTCATCGACCTTACGCTCCGCAGTCACATGACGAGCGAACGTCAAATGCTCTTGTGGTGGAGCGTCAAACAACACAATAGAACCGCCCTGGCCGGCCTGCGCCGTCAGATATTGATGCGCCCTCGTTTTCCAGTGGTCGGAATTGACGTGAATCAGCCAGACTTGATCCGCGGCCTGATACGCAACGTGCCAGCCGTCGCCGATTACAGGAGTATCTTTTGCCAACTTCCTTGGCGAATCGTATGCGGTCATTCTCTCTTGTCGAACGCCGTGACCCTTCGTCGGCCGATACCGCTTTCCTGCCTCTCGCGTGAATGTGTATACGGCTTTGTGCTCATGCCCTGAGTCAACCCATACGGCATCTGGCTGCCTTCCATCCCAACCAGCTTCAAAGACGTCGTACCTTCCCCTTAGTGCTGACAGAATAGCAACGGGTGGCGTCAGGTCGCGCGATGCGATATCGAAAGCGCCATAGTCGATAATCACGCCGTTCGCGTTATCCTGCCAAGCGATCGCAACATACCAGCCAACATGATCGCCGACGTCAACGCCAACCGTGATGCAATCCGTGCCATCTGGAACCTTGCCTCTCCCCGTCTTTGACCTTCGGCGACAAATTACATCCTGATCCAGTGGCACAGAATCCTTCGTGTCGGCTTCTACGGGCAAACACCACGTAAACTGCCGCAACGCTTTTTCGCTGTTGTCCGGATCGGCAGACTTCGCCGCGCCCCACTCCTTTGCCCCGAAGTCTCCAGTTTTCTGAAACAGGTTATTGAACGCAGACCATCGGAACCCAAGCGTATCTGTCTCTGGTGCGGGTCCAACGATTACACCATCTGGCGTTACTTCCTGGCCTTGATGCACCAACAATGCGCCTTCGTTGGCGACACGCCTATCGTCGTCTGACCACAAAACCCCACAAGACGGACAGGCAAACCTGGCCGCCGCCTTTGCGGCCAGTTTGTTATCGGCATCCTGCCACAAAACAAGGTGTTCCCTCTCAGGTGTTACCCACGCATCGCATGCGCGGCAACGCACAACAATCCGCGACCTTGTGCCCTGCGTGTATTCCTGCCAGGTTCGGCCACGCTCAATCGAGACGGTGCATTCCATGTAAATGCGCGACTGCTCCCCATAAGACTCTGTACGCGCCTCAAGTTGTGTGATCTTGTCGGCCTCACGACTGACCTCACCGGCCTCGTCCATGCCGTCCGTCTCCGTGATCACGACGACGCGGGCGGTATATCCAGCCCGCTTCTTGTCGCCGCCGCCGCCACTCATAAATCGCAGCGTGGCCCCGTTAGCGAACGTCATGCTTGTAAATGTTCCGCCGCGGCTTCCTGTGCCGCTTTTTGGAATCATGTCGCGATAGCGGCTCGCCTCAATCGCAGGCGCAAAGTCTTTCTTCCACTTGTCCGCCGCCATGTCCATTGACGGCAATCCAACTATCACTGTTTCACCAATCTCGAATAGGTGATACATCGTCGGAATCACAAACGCCGCCAGCGTCTTGCCAGACTGCACCGGACCTGTCGCCACCATCCTACGCCAGCGACCTGATCCGATAGCGTCTAGCCAAAGACCGGAGTATGGCTGTCGCTCGCATCGGAACTTGCGACCTCTAAACGGTCCGTCTGGAATCACAATCTCAGATTCTGCGAATTCACGGATGTTCCTCCGGACGGCCCCCCTCGCGCGGCTGAGAAACCGACGCGCTATCTCCCTCTCCGGAACTGTCCCGATAGAGATCACGCTCACCGAACACCTTAGTTGCTTCCCGCTCGGCCTCGTCTATCGCGTCCACTAGAACGCGGTACGCAGGCTCGCCGAATTCATGCTGCAATGCGTCACCGGCAGACTTCAATAAGCCGGCAACTCTGCCGAAGAACTCATCCATCACACTGAGTTCGACGAGTTGCCCCTCCATCCTCTTTCGTTCCAGGCACGCTATCTTGGCGCGTTCTTCGCGGAACTTCTCAAGCGCCGGACTTACAGGCCCAGAAAGTAGCGGGTCTGTCTCGTCCCCACCGGAGATCCGCGGATTCTGCCTTCTGCCGGTTTGTAAATCGACCTGATGTCGCCATTTTGCTATGGCTCGTAGATCATACGATCCACGCTCGCCAGGCATGCCGCGATCTACCCACGACTGCCGGACCAGAGGCTCCGACACGTCGAAGAAGAATGCGATCTCGCGAAGCGTCGCGACCGTCCAGGAATCAGGCGCAGCCAGTGCAATCAATCAGCCCCTAAAC
>ERZ761584.603-NODE-603-length-10439-cov-5.771764_pt1 | contig 10439 bp, 15 predicted proteins | sample MGYA00512168_ERZ761584 | MGnify/ENA primary metagenome ERZ761584 (study PRJEB28899, sample SAMN03785564) | bioreactor sludge metagenome | biome: EBPR Sludge; feature: EBPR Bioreactor; material: 0.22µm filtered reactor supernatant | place: Saint Lucia: Queensland...
CTGTACCTGATACTGGTACTGGAGTGGCTCGAAGCTCGGTATCAGTCAAAGCGTCTGTTTGCTGATTAGCTGCTGTTGCTAGTCCGATAGTGTTAGCTGTTACATCTACATTCTGTGTACCTGTGGGTGTGGCTGTTACGGTGCCTGATACCGGTACTGGCGTTGCACGAAGTTCGGCATCAGTAAGCCCTGATCCACCACCACCTGATGTATCTACTTGGTTGAGTATAATATCATTTTGTGACATCTATTGGCTCCACATTGTGTAAGTTAGTCCTGCCCGGCCGGTCCAAGCTGTGTCGTGTTCGCCTGCACCACCATTACCCCAATAGAAGCGGATCGTGGTGTATGCACCTGATTTATCTACTTTTCGTATATAGAATTCGCCCGATGTAGCTATGTAGCTGTAATACTGTACTGTTGAGCTGTCATCCATATTTACTGGCGTGAAGCGAATGAGTGGGTCTGTCGGGGTTACAGATACTGGTGTGATTGGTTTTTCCCTGACTTCTTTGGCAACCTTCTTCACTTCTTTTATCAGCCCAGCGACATTGGTCTTTTCGACTGTTATTTGAGCTTTTGGTACTGTTACCTTGGGTTTAACTTCAATGGCTTCTATGGCTTTCTGGAGGGCTTGTATGCCATCTTCAAAGCTATTTTTTAGTTCTTGTAGGTTAGTTACTTGTACGCTATCTGTGGTAGGCATTTTGCTTGGTAGCTTGGCTAGTTCTCTAGATAGCTTATTTATACTACTAATGACATCGGAATTATCATTAACTACTGGTTTTAATGATTTTCCCAATGCCTTTAGTTCTTGGACTACCTTGTCTATGTCAGGTGTAGATATTGAGTCCGGGAAGTTATCCACGGAAGTTGTGGGCTTGTATTGCTGCAAGAATTTGACCAGAACGCTGGTCGATTGAGTAACAGCACGGGTTATTGACTTAAACTGATCAGCTGTAATCTGCTTTTCAGATTGTTTTGCTTGCTGTTCTTCGGCTTGTTTTCTTTGTAAGCTGTCGATTAAGTCTAATTTCATTGCCTTAACCCTATGCTGCTACTACATTACCATCGGCTGATACTGGTTGCCATAATAATGAATAGACCATTGCACCACCTGTTACGGTTGCAGTAGTAATCTTTTCTTTAATGCTTTCGGTGACTATTTTTGTAGGAACTACTGTTTCAAGTTCTACTGAAGAGTCCGGTGTTGCATCGTGGTAGATTTCGCCAGCTATTAAGTTAGTTGAGGTTGTTTGAGCAATTATTCCAGCTGTGTTTATGGTTGTTCCTACTTCAATGGTAGAAGAACCACCACTTGTTAGTGCAGTCACTACAGTTGCAAATAATCGTACACGAACAGTTCCGGTTACTGTGAATATGGTTTTTGCACTTACTGCACCGGTTGTGCTGGCCGCATAAGTTATAGCCTTTGTGCATCCATACCATACGCCACCATCTACTGGTACTGTGTAATCACCTAGTGTCGATACTGCCATAATTTCCTTTCGTTAAGTAATAGGACTTTTTTGTTTTTGTTTTTGTTTTACTTAGTCAGCTCTAAGCTTCTCTAGCCCAAGTACCTTTGATTTCAACTACAGTGTATCCATCAGTTCCATCGGCAAGCAAAGTAACTTCATCCCCTACTTTAGCTGTTGCTTTAGTATTGATTAAGTCTTTGTTATCTGCAGGAGTTAGGGCGTAGCCACTAATCTTGTCTGCTGCTTGTGGGCTGATAGTTACTGCCATTGATCCGTTATAGCCTGATCCTACTGGTGTTCCTGATGCACTATCACCACCATTACGAACTACAAAGTTCAATGATGCTGCGGTAGCTGGAAGTGTAACTGTGATAGCGTCTGTTAGGACATTCTGCACGATTCCACAATCTGCTAAGGCAAGTGTCTTGTTTTCTGTGACATCTACCCAGATACGGCCGTCTTGGCCAGTATATAGGGTTGTTGAGTTTGCCATTATTTACCTTCTTTCTTATCTTTAGTTTGTTTAGTTTCTTTCTTACCGGTCTTAAATACTTCGGTAACATCTTCGTCTTCAATCCTGACCCAACCTAGTCGCACAAGTGCATCTGCACCCGGCTCCATGGTTACAGTTAAGATTGCTCCACTTTGTGGATCTTGGTATGTACCAGGATGGTTAATGGTTCCTGTATTTTGTTCGATAGCCATTTAATTGTCCTTTCTATTAAGCGGTTTGGCTTATTATTAAAGCTTCACCTACATTAGTTGGTACGAATGCATCGTAGTATCTGCGGCCTTCAACGACCCAACCATCAATACCTTGAACTTCTTTAAGAATTCGGTAGGTATCGAACTTGCTAGGTGCTACAAGCACGCTTTCGTGTACGATCATTGTTTCTGCTTTAGATGGTAAGTAACTTACCGGAACTTTTACAACCTTTAGTCCGTCTACTTCACCTACTTGACCAGTGATCAAGTTCTTAGTGGTGATGTCGCTGGCTTTAGTGAAGTTAGCATCTAGTTTCAAGAAGCTAAGAAAAGCCGGTGTACAGAATAGTACACGACCATCTGCAGGAACAAGGTTGTTGTCTAGTATGCTTTGCATATCAAGAATTTTAGTAAATGCTGTTGAGGCAGTTGCTGTGGTTCCTGAGTTAGTTGCAGTTTGTGAGTTAGCTACTGCGTAAGCGTGTAGCGTAGTGAGTCGGTAAATGTCTGTATTCGGTACACAAACAACTTCGATTTGTCGTTTAAGTGTAGAACCAGCTTCAGTTACCATCATTGAGTCTTCGTAGTTACCACGGTCTATTGTGTAAGTAAACGATTTGTCTTGTGAAAGAGTAAATGTTTGCTTGGTGGTATCTAGTTCTGCGAGTGAACCGAATCGGTTCGCACCAGATCGGGTGTAGTTAGTTTCTGCTACAGTTGCAACACCATAGATACTTACAGCGTTTACGCCTTGGTAATCAAGACGAATGCCTTTATTTATGATGCCGGTTGTAACAGATTTTAATCTAAATACTTCATCGATTGTCTTCTCGTATTTTGAGGCGTAATTTTGTGCCATTATTAAAATCCTTTTTTAGTTAAGTCCGCTTCGACACTAACTTTCAGTAGTAAGTCCTTTAAGAAATGGGTCTTCTTTTGGCTGTTTGGGTGCTGCACTCGATGGTGTTTCCGAGTTGGCAAGCATCTTTTCAGCTGCTTTTTGGCCCTTCACAGAACCTTTCTGCACGCTTGCAGATTGTGTTTCAGCGAACGCTTTATATATTTCGTAAGGTAAAACATTTGCATTCACGATTAGCCCGGTATTTGGGTCGACCTGTATGTTGGCAGACTTTTCATATACTCTAGCTGCACGATCGGCGAGTGCTTTGTCGTATTCGGGAGCATCAGGGTTAAAGACAGGGAAATCGGACATTACTTGCAATGATTCTATGTTGATATTAGCGTTCAGGTCAGTCACATGATTGTTATATTCTGCCATTTGAGCTTTTTGTTCAAGGGCTTCGACTCTAGCGATTGCTGGGTCATAACCTTCTTCTATTAGCTCTTCGGGCGTTTGGGGCTGATACACCTGCCCATTTATCTTATCGACTTCTGCCCGTAATTCGTTTTTCTTTGCTACTAGTTCCCTGATTTCGGTGTTCAAAGCTTCTTTGCGAGCTTCTGCACCCTTCTTAGGTTCCACATCAGTTGTTTCTTCTGCATCGGTTTCTTCGTCAGATTCGTCTGTCGTATTGACATCTTCATCTTCTGATTCTTCTTTGCTATCTGTTGCTAAATCTTTGGCGATTTCTTCATCGGCTTTCTTTTGGGCGGCCTTTGCATCATCTTCGTCAATGATTTCTGGTGCTTCTTCTGCAGGTTCGGTTGTTGTATCGGTTGATGATTCCGGTGTAGTGGCTACCTGATCCGCTACTTCTTCTTTTACATCTAATGTTGCTTCTTCAGCCATGATTCTCCTTTATGTTAACGACTATTCACTGTCGCTGTGCAAGTTTGGTAGATAAACTTGTGAATGCCCACCTTAATGGACACTCATAAGCCTACTTATTAAACCTTTCGTCTAGCTGTTCAAATCTATTCTTGATACCGACTAGTTTATCTTTTAATTTGCGTTGTGATAACACTTCTACTTCTATATTACCATTTATGTCAATGCTGTCGATATTGCTGGTTGCTTTTATTTCTTCGTCTAGCCAATCAAACACTTCTTTTAATATTGGCCGGGAAGTTTGTATCATATTTTTTTCTTCGTTCACTTCTTCGACTATTTCGATTGGCTGTTCAGGTTGGAATATGCCACCATCGGTAGGCATTAAGTCTTCCATTTCGTCTGGTGCTACTTCTTTTTTAGCCATTATTGACTCCTTCCAATGTCTTTATTATATCTTCATTTGGTACGCCATGCTTCATCATAGCTATCACTTGACCGATTTGTTCATCGCTATAGCCACGCTTTTGTAGTTCTACTAGCAGTATCTGGTCGGTTTCGTCTAGTCCGGGAGCTTCTTCTTGACCATCTTCTTGTTGATCTTCCATCTGACCTTCTTGGTCCGGCTGCGACTGCGGTTGCATTGAGCTATGTATGTTGGCTGCTGTGCTTGCACCTTTGATGTTTAGCTCCCTAGCAGTTGGTGTGTTTTCTTCGCTAGATAGTCCTAGTTCATCTAGTACCTGGTGTTGTGAGTCTTCTGGTAGGTCGGTGAATTTAATCTTTAATGCATCCATCATTTGTATGACTGGGTTGCGTTTAGGGTCGTTCTGGTCTTCGGCATCTTTGCTTGCCATGATTGCTTGGTCTATCATTTCCTGTACCTGTTCAGGTTGCAAGGCTGGTGGTTCTTCTTGTTGCTGGATCGGCTCGCCGGTTTCTGGGTCTATTTCTTTTGCATCGCTTGGCATAATCTTTTCTGGGTCTTCTACGCCGGTCTTTACGATTATTCTGTTTATTAGTTCTTTGGTGCCGTCTTCACCTATCACTTGAGCTAGAGCTGGGTACTTCTGGGTTAGGTCTAGGAGTTCCATTAGTCTATCCCGTTCTGCGACCGTGTCTTTCATGCTTGATGTGCTGCCGTCTACTTCAAACTTTAGCTTTTCGGTTTGGTCATCATAGTCCACCTGTATTTCATTGTTTTCGTTGACTACATCTGGCTGTAGTTGCTTGAGTTTGTTGGCAGTGTCTTCGTCTAGTTTTAGTTCTTGGGTTCCGGTGCGTTCAGCAAAGTATAGATTTACCATGGTTTCAGCTATTTCTTCCCAGGTTGATTCGAATTGCTTACGAATGTAGTTATCTGATATACCCAGTCGCTGTTCGGTCATGTTCACGCCGGCTGGTGTCTTGCTGAAACCTGGGTTACCTACTTCGCTTGATATGCTGGTATCAGTTGAGCTGTTGAGATTTAGTATTTGGCTTTTTATCAGTCCGTAGTTATTAGGGAACGATGTTAGGCTGTCGGTAGACAGATTCACTGGCTTGATTGATGCATTGGGGTCTACGCCCATGTCCCAGATGGCCATTGGTTCGTACTTAATAGTTGATTTACTGAAGTTACCACGCATTTCTACCGGTGGGTTCATTAACAGTGATCGCATATATTGATAGCTTTGTACTTCAGAGTCTAGTAGGTTCTGCATGCCACCAGATATCTCTACTGCACCACGACCTAGTGGGTTACTCATATCTACATTGGAGTACATATAATGGATTGGTATCACGCCCCTTGGGTCCGGGTTTACTTTGGTTCGTACGATGTTATCGCCGTCTGGTAGTTGTGGTGAGAATGAATAGAATTTTGCACCTACGCCACGTTGAAAGGCATGTACTATTTCGATGAATCCTTCGGCTGTTTGCTTATCCTTTTCGTTGGCCGTCTGTGACTGCACATCTTTTTGGCCTACCTTGCCCTTGAGTTTCTTTAGGTTGGCGATGTTCCAGTTAGTCTTGTATTCTTCTTCGTTCTTATCTTCTTTCATTCTAGCCTTGCTTCTATCTTTGAGCATGGCTTCTTTGGCTATGATTGCTTCTATTTGGTTTTCGGTCCACCAAGTACGCAAGAATATTACATTTGAATCACGATCCGATAGCTTGCCGGGTTCTAGTAGTACATCTTTTATGTATGGCAATGTAAAGTCTGTGCAGTAGTATTCGCCTTTATTAAAGAATTGCACGAATGCTGGCTGTGATCCGTAGGTAAGACATTTAGATACTAATGCCCAGCACTTCTGTATCAGTGCGGCTTGGTGGTTAGCATTGGGTATGATTTCGTGTTCTAGTATGTATGTACCGACTATGTCTAGCCATTTGTCTTTGCTTATTACCTTGCCGGTTGGCATTTGCTGTATGACCCGCTTGGGTTGTTCTTGTATAAGTGCGGCTAGTGTACCATCAGTTACTTTAGGTAGGTTCTTTGCTATGCCGGGGTGTGGTCGGTTGCGAGCTATGCGTTCGAATTCATCGAATGGTTCAAACAGTGGTAGCATTGCTTTCTTAGCATCTGCGTATCTTGTATTGAGTTGATCTTCGTTTATGAAGTTAAAAGCCATGGTATACGGTTTCCTTTTATTACGCCCCGTATTTTGTTGGTAGCTTTTGATTTATATTATAACACGATTACTTTCTAACAGTATAACACTTAATTACATAGTAGAAGCCTTGCTTATTGCCGATGGCTGTGTGTTCTATTCTGAATTCAGCATTGGCCATATCTTTGGTGTCGGTTCTGAATTGCAGGTATTCTGATAGTTCTTCCTTTTCGTCATGAACCTTGACCCTTATTTCAAACCGTTGCTTATTATCTACTTCTTTGAAGTCCATTATTGTTTTTTCTTCCACGACATAACTCCCTTCGTCATCTAGTTTAGTAGTATCTACCTGTTTACCATATTGTATTATATATTTCATCTAGTACACCAGTGTGTTAATTGGGGCCGGGCGTAGCTTGTCGTCTACCTTGACCATTGGGCGTTGGGCTTCTAGGCCGTAGCGTACTGCATCCATTGCATCTGATAGGTAGTGATCTGGTTCGGTTAGTATTGCCCCTTCCTTGTCTGTCTTCCACATATAGTTATTATACGCCTTTTCTACATTCAGGCTTTTTTTGGTCACACTTATCTTTTGGCTTTGTACCCATTGTATGCCTTGGCTGCGACTGCCCGGACCACTGTTTGATTTGATTACATTTACATTGTATTCACGCATTTCAGCTATTGATTTGGGTTCTGATGCATCGGCTATTACTAGGGTCTGGGGTTCTTCTAGGTTGTTGATGTGGGTGGCTATCTGGTAGTTCTTCATGCCGGTCCGTACGAACTGTTCGTCTAGTATGTATCCACCGTTATATAGATAGATATCCACAAGTGCTGCCGGGTCCTGTGCATAACCGAAGTCTAGTCCCCTGGATACTAGCTTTGCTTCATGTGGTAGTTCCACACCCAGTTGCCAGCCTTTATATATCTTGCCTTCGAGTTCGCCTAGTAGACCCAAGCCATACACACGCCACCACGACTTGTTGTCTTTCCGGGATTCTATGGCATCGACTATCTGTTGGTCTAGCCCTTCGTTGTCTTTGTAGGTAAGAATTAAGAAGTCTACATTTGGTTTGCCCTTGTATTGTGTATAGAACCAGAATTCGTGGGTTGGGTTCCAGTCTAGCCATATTGTGGATAATGTTCTTACTTCTAGCTGTTCGAAGGTTTCCACGGGTATGTTATTGGCTTCGTTTATGAATAGCCGGTCACGCCGGGGTCCACGCACCTTGTGTGGCATATCTAGGCTGAAGAATTCTATCTTGCTGCCGGTTTCGAAGGTGTAGGTCATGTCTGACTTGTTCCACCGCTTGGTATCGAAGTAGTGGTGTGATTCCATTATGTTCATGAAGTCACGGATTGCCCCACGCTTTAGGTGGGGTACTGACTGGCTAGTGATTGATGTTAGGGTTGGTTGCTTGTCTTCTTGGGCCTGGCTTATAAGTATCTGAAGTATTCCAATGGTTTTACTGGCACTGGTACCGCCGGCTATGCCCCTAATCCGTTTCTGAAGTGCTAGAAGCTTCCGAACCGCTGTCGTTGTCCTGAACATCTTGTTTGTCCTTCTTTGGTTTTACGCCTTGGAGTAGTGGTACTGGTAGTGGCTTGCCATCGCTTGTTATATCTACGGCCTGTGCTGGCTTGCCTTCCATTCTGTCCATTATTTCTTTGTATGATGCTAGTTCACCTTTCCGGGCTTTAGCTATCTGCATAAGGTGTATGGTTTCGGCTACAGTTAGGTTCTGTTCTTCGCCGGTTATTGGGTTTCTTACATCTTCGGTTAGTGCTAGGAATCTTTTAAGAATAGTTGATGCCGATAGCGATCCCTTTGGTCTTCCATTGGGGTTTCTTACTTCGCCTTTTTTTGCTGGTCTTAAGTTCTGTTCATTTGCCATTTCTTCTTATTTCTTTCTTATTTAACAGGGGTAGCGAGTTCCCAGTCATCTTCACCTATTAGTTTAGCATATCGCTTACGAATTACATCTACATACTTTGGGTCTAGCTCCATTCCATAACACTTACGCTTCGTCTGTTCACAGGCTGATAGTGTGGATCCACTCCCTAGGAATAAGTCCATTACTATATCGCCGGGTTGGCTACTATTGTGTATTGCATTGCCGGCTAGTTTGGTTGGCTTCTGGGTAGGGTGCTGGTATGTAGTGACTAAGTCCCGGTCTACTTCCCATACTGTGCTTTCGTCTTGCATTGCTTTGAACATCTTGACCATTTCCGACTTGGCTAGTTTGTCTATTTCAGTTCGTTTAGCCCTTAGGATACTTTTTTTGTCCCTACCGCCGAACCATTTGGCCTTTTCGCCGGTCTTTTGGCAGTATAGTACCGGTTCGTGGGCGTATTGGTAGTCGGCACCGCTTAAGCTCATACCTTTATTCCATATCAATTCTTGTTTTACATCCCAGCCCGATGCTTTTAGGGCGTTGGTGAATTGTTGGTTGTTCTTGCTACTAAACCAACAATACAGTCCGGTGTCGTCTTTGCTGTATTCGTGCATATTAAGAAATGCTGCTGCCAAGAATTCGCCTAGTCCGTCATCCCTTAAGGTATCGTTTTCTATTACTTCCCAGTCTTTGCTACCGGCTACACCTGAATAGCTTATGCCGTAGGGTGGGTCGGTGAATACCATATCGGCTTTGTTGTCACCCATTAAGGTTTTGATGTCTTTGGGGTTGGTGGAGTCGCCACACATTACTAGGTGATCGCCCAGTTGGTATACTTTGCCCAGTTCACTTACGGCTTCAACTGGCAGTTCTGGGGCCGGGTCTTCTATTATTTCTTCTTCTGGGTCGCTTAAGTCCACGGGTACATCTATGCCCCAATCGTCTAGTAGGCTTAGGTCCCATTCATTGGCTAGTATTTCCCAGTCCCATTCACCGAAGCTGGCGTTGTCTTTGGCTATGAATTCCTTTTGCTTTTCTTCGGGCCAGTCTACTACCTTTACGGGTATGTCTGTCCAACCGGCTTCTTTCATTGCCCGGAGTCGCATATTGCCGCCTAGCACTACATTGTCTTGATTTACTATTATTTGACGCACTTCGGCCATTTCCGGGAAGTCTTTTAGGCTTTGTACTAGTTTTTTGAACTTATCGTCTTTGATAGTCCGGGGGTTACTTGGATTTAGCTTTATTTCGCTAATTTTCATCGGTTTTTTGCTTCTTTTTAGCGTTTTTTACATCGTTTTCATACGCATCTACCGATTCTTGGAAGTAAATAAACATTGACTGGAGTTCTGTTTCGCCATAGTTCTTACGTTTGCTTTTGGGTATCTTTTTATTAAAGTCTGTTAGCTTATCTGCCCCTACGCTTATGGCATAGTATTGGTCGCCCATCTCACCTGGTACGGTGATCGTGGTGTCGGTGATTGATAGTACAAATCTTGGTATCTTTTCGGGTTTCTTTTTACTCATTAGTAAACCTTTCTTTTATAGTTCTTATATTATATCATATTCGTATGGAATCTGATGTTATCTTAATTTCAGCTGATGACTATATGGGGGATATACCCCGTGAGTTGTTGGTTCATAGTCCTTTATGGTGTGATGTGTACGATGAGCCGGTAGTTGTTAAGGACGGTCTTTGTTCTTGCGGTGCGGACCTTGATCCTGATTATCCCGTTTTATCATAAACACACCTTCGTCTAGCTTCTTACGCAGTTCTTTTATTTCGTCAGTATGTATTTTTTTATGTATTTGTGCTGGGTCTACAGATACAGTTACATTCATATCTATGTCTGGGGTACCGCCTTTCAGTATCTTCCAGTCTTGGTATGCCATAGTTAAGAAGCCTACTGGTAGTTGTTTTAGTAGCCAGTTAATAAATTCTTTGTCTTCCATTAATACCTCCTTCGTATATTGGTTTGTCTTAATACTACTAGGTTGTGGTCGGGGTTGTCGACTAGCCATACATTTTCTACCA
>ERZ761584.604-NODE-604-length-10430-cov-10.669783_pt1 | contig 10430 bp, 13 predicted proteins | sample MGYA00512168_ERZ761584 | MGnify/ENA primary metagenome ERZ761584 (study PRJEB28899, sample SAMN03785564) | bioreactor sludge metagenome | biome: EBPR Sludge; feature: EBPR Bioreactor; material: 0.22µm filtered reactor supernatant | place: Saint Lucia: Queensland...
ATGACCGAACTTACTCAGGAAGAGAAATTCGCAATGAGATTGAAGCAGATTTCAGAGAAGCCGGGGCTTTACACAATCCAATTTTACGTTACCCCTGAAAAGGTGATAGAGTTTTGGCTTGTAAAATCCGAGGAAGTTGAAGGTGTAAAAGAAACCGAAAAAGTATGATATACTGCCGATAAAGTTTACCTGCCTAAAAACAGGGTATTCCGAGCGACAATTGGCTCGTATTCCGTCCTAAACAGACGGAGTGCGAGCCTTTATTTTTAACAACCGAAAGGAAAATAACAATGACAGAACAACCGATTGTGGGCAATGCACCCGCGACAGGTACGGAGGGAACGCCAAACCCTGCCGTATCTCCGCAAGGGACACAGCCTATTGAGGGAGCAGATCAACTGCTTAGTGCTTTACGAGGCGAGTTCAAGAATCAGTTTGAAGGGTTGACCAAGGAAATTCGAGGTCTACAATCCCGACAAGACAAATCCGAGAACCGTTTTGCAGAGCAACTGGCAAGGCTGGACAGTTATCAGGGACAGGGACTTTCCCGCGAACAGGCACTAGCCAAGATGAACGCGGAAGATGCCGATGTAAATTGGCGACAGTCTTTGGAATCGAAACTTGACAGTCTTACTGCACAATTGGCAAGTGTTGGCACACAAGCTAATGGTCAGCAGAAGGTCGCAGAAGTCTTTGCAACGGTCGGGCTTGACCCGAAAGACCCGCGTGTTGCACCGTTCTTGGTGAAGGAGTACAAAACTCCCGAAGCTATGGAACTTGCAGCGTTCAGGTTGAAAGACGAACTTTCAAAATCACCTAATCCAACCCCTGCACAAAGCGCAACCCTGCAAGGTTCACCGCAGAGTTCAACGCAAGATGCGCTGATGGCTGCATACAGAGAAGAGGTTGCCAAGTACAGGGGACAACCCATCAAAATATCAGAAGTTCAGGCTGAGTTTAGAAAACGAGGTCTTGAAGTCTGGTAATAAGGAAACTATCCAATGGCAGTTTATGACCAGCAAGTTACTTCGTATTCCGATACGACCCCCCATATCCGTATTGTCAATGACGCAATTTCCCTCATTGACCCCGTAGATACCCCATTGCTTGTTGCTTTGGGCGGCTTTGATGCGGCGCGTTCCAAGTTCAAGATTCGCGGCAACGGTTACAAAATCGAATGGTTGGAGGACGAATACGCTCCTACCAGCACTACCGCCAATCAGGGTACTACCATCACCACAAACACCACGACCCTGACCGTTACGGACGCTTCGATTTTCCAGCCCGGTCATGTGATTCAGATTGATTCTGAGTACATGGTTATTGATGCTATCAATACCACGAACAACACCGTCACCGTGTTCTCGCGCTCCTACGGCGGAACGAATGCTACCCATGCCACAACTTCCACGATTGAGATTGTCGGTATGGCTCGCCTTGAAGGTGACGATGCAGACTACGGTTCTATCGTGGACATCACCGCGCCGTACAACTACACCGCCATCTTCCAGAAAGCCCTCAACGTTTCTGGTACTCAGCAGGTGGTTGACCAGTACGGTATCTCGGACGAATTTTCTTATCAGGCGAACAAGGGTATCCCCGAACTTTCCCGCCTTGTGGAACGCGCTATTTTTCATGGTGTCCGCGCCGCTGGCTCTGCGACTACCCCGCGCTCGTTCGGTGGTCTTGGTACTTTCATTACCGATAACACTGTTGATGCTGGCGGAGCGATTGCAAAGTCTGACATTGATAATGCTATGGAATACGCCATGCTGGACGGCGGTAAACCTGACCTGTTTGTTGTGAACCCCTCTGTGATGAACGATGTCCGCGCTTTGCTGGATAGTTCCTCGTTTGTCCGCGTAGATCAGGAGAACAGCACCTTCGGCATGAGTGCCATCACTCAGATGCAGACTCAGTACGGCAATCTCCGCATTGTCGAATCCCGCTGGTGTCCTGTAAGTAAAGCGTACCTGTTGGACTCTCGCAAGGTCGGCTTGTATACCTTGCGCGCGTACCAGTGGTACGAACTTGCCAAAACTGGTGATAGCAAGAAGGGTGAACTCGTTGGTGAGTTCTCGCTTGCCGTATCCAATGACAAGGCTCATGCCTTGATTTCCGGTATCACTTCCTAATAGAACGGGGAGGGGCACCAAACCCCTCCCCCGAAAGGTATTACATGGGATTGATTTATAAAGTAAAGTTTCAAGAAGCATTCAAGGACGGCGGTATTCTCCCGCGTTTATTCAAAGCCGGGGAAGTTGTCGAACTTGATGAAGCTATCGTAAATCGCATTACTCAATCCGGTGGGGTTGTAGAAGTTATTGAAAAGCGTGTCCCGCCTCCGCAGAAAGCGGGCAAGGATGCGAACTAAACTATTTCTCGGTGTACCCTGTTACGGGACACAAGAGCCGGAATGGTGGGCTTCGTTAGCAGCGCACACCGCCGTTCTTGGACAACAATTTGACCTGACTGTTGTTGTTGCATCCACAATGGCAACAGACCACAATCGAAATGACATCACAGACAAGTTCCTAAAGTCTGACGCAGAATGGCTGTTCTGGATTGATGCAGACACAATCGTACCCATTGGTGCTGTTAGTCGGTTGATGTCGTTAGGAAAAACATTAGCAAGTGGTCTTTATTACGGAAAAAATCCCCCGCACAATCCCATTGCATACGTGAAATATAATAAGGCTTACATAGCCATCGAGAAAACACAAACATGGGAACGAGGGGAAATTCTACCTGTTGACGCTTCGGGTATGGGATGTCTTTTGACACATCGAAGCGTTTACGAAGATATTCAAAACAATTTCAAAGTACTTCAACGAACGGGTGGTGGATTACTGCCTGTCCATAAAAACGATATTGAAGGTTCTTTTGCAGAAACACACGAGCATGACGGCAAGGTGTATAAAGGTCAACTCAGAACGCGAATGGTAGAGCCGACAATTGAGAACTATAAATACCCGTTCTTTGGGTTGGAGTTTGGCAGAACTGAGGATATTTGGTTCTTTGAACTCGCCTCCCGTGTTGGTCATAAAGTTTGGCTTGATACGTCTTTGGAATGTGGACATCTTCGGGCAAAGGCTTTTACTGGCGAAGATTACCGTGACTTGAAAGGTCGGTAGCATGGAAGTACTAGAGATCGGCGCCAACGTCAAACCACAAGCACAGCTTATCTGGAAAGATGCAAAAGTTTTGACGATGGATATTGACCCTGAAATGAAGCCGGATATTATCGGTGACGCTGGTAATATGCCCGTTGAGTTACAAGGTCGCTTTGATGGAATACTTGCCTCTCATGTCTTGGAGCATTTTAGTTATTGGAAAGAACAGGACATATTGAAAGGCTGGATTTCCTGCTTGAAAGATGGCGGCGAACTTCATATCATTGTCCCCTCTGCGGAGTGGGCGGCGCGTGAAGTCCTTAGCGAAACCCCGTCCCCTGCCTTACACGGTCACATGCTGGCTGGACAGGTGAACGGATGGGACGTACATCTGAATATTTTCACCATGCGAAAATTGCGCTCATTATTTGAACGGGTTGGATTATCTGTAACCCGCGCTCGCACTGGTGAATATTATTTGCACTACAACGGCAAAGAGTACAAGGCTGAACAGCACTACATTTGTGGTGTAAAGGGAAAGCCTGAATTGAGTAAAGAATAATGAAGAAACGCAATCAGCGGAGAGCGTCAATCTCTCGGAGGACTAATGACTTACAATGCAACCCAACTACAATTGACACACGTATTACAGCGACTTTACCGCAGGGTTGGCGGTAAAGTCTTATTCGCTACTGGCGGGTCTACGTCAACCGTAATTGATACAAAGATGATTGACGACCTAGCCGAAAGCAACGAAGATGACATTTACAACGGCGGGACAATCATTGTCATTGACGATGCAGGCGGAGCGAACGCAGCCCCCGAAGGTGAGTTTTCACGTATCACAGACTACGACGCCATCAATGCAACTGCGACATTCTCCCCCGTACTCACAACCGCCATTGCCAGTGGTGACAGAGTAATCATTGCCCCTGTTGATTTCCCCTTGTATGACATGATAGAAGTTGTGAATGACGCCTTGAAAAGTCTCGGTGATATTCCATCTATGGACACATCTATTACAACGGTTGCCGGACAGTACGAGTACACATTGCCACTCGCTTTGAAAGGTCGTGAACTTTTGAAAGTGGAAATGATTGGTAATGGCGACCAAAAATATTCAGAAGTCCCCAACTGGCGCATCACCCCTGCCGCTGGTGGTTCTACGGGTACGATTCTTTTCCCGTCCTTATCGGATGGGTTTTCAATAAGAATCACATCCGCTGGGAAGCACCCCCGCGTAGAAGCGTTTGACGATTTCATAAACGAGTACATTCACCCGGAGGTTGTTCATGCTGTTGTTTACGCTCACGCCTTACAGTGGAAGAATGATTCTTCCTTGATTTCCGGCGGAGCAGACCAAGCCTTACTGTCTCTTGAACAAAAGGCATGGTCGCAGCTTGACCGCGCCAAGTACGAACATAAAATCGAAATTCCCCCAAGGCGCGTACAGGGATTTCCTTCTTGGGGTAATCCGCTATGATTAAACCTGGACAGTCAAAGTATCAACACGAAATAGAACTGAGTGACGCCAAATCGCGCAAGGTCTATAAACTTAAGTTGACACCGAACAGCTTGCAGATTGGTACGATTTCAGGCGACGATACCGTTTATGTAAGAAGTGTCGGGAAGCGTGTTGGCGATTTTGACGAACAGCGTTCTTGGAAAGGCGGAAGAGGCATAGAGTATCTTTCTGATAATGCAGAGGGATTTTACGACTCAATGAATGCGTGGACAATCTCACCTGACCACGTACACCAATCCTTACAGTGGTATCACGCCAGAGGGATAAAGTCCGAAGATGTTTACATGCCAACCAGAACAGCGGGCAACGTTCAATTTCAGCCGTTACTTGGCTCTACGTTGTATATCTCTAATTCGTTCTCCGCTTCGTCGTCTTACTCGGCGGACAAGGCGTATTTATGGATACGCCGGAAAGGTTCACCGGGGACGCTAACGTTCAAACTGGCGTCCAATAACTCTGGAAGTCCGGGTTCTGTTTTGCAGACCGTCACAAAGACAGTTTCAGACATCACGGACTATATCTCTGTGTATCAACTTTTCGATTGGACAAGCACAGAATCACTGACCAGCGGGACAACGTATTGGGTTTACGTGTACGGAGATACCGCAGACAACAAGGACAACCATTGGGAAGTTGGCGTAAATCCAAGCGCGTCCAGCGGAAAGACTTCATCGGACGGCTCGACATGGGCGAGCGCGTCTGTTGCCATGTATTACAGAATTACCACATCTGACGTGAATCGGAGGTGGTATCGTTTCTATCTGTCAGGGGCAATGTATCTGATTGATAGCAAGGACGATGGTTCTACTGCGTCCGTGCTGTATATCAATGGGGACAGGGGTAAAGCGACAAGCGCAACATCCACAACCGTTTCCGACTCTGGTAAGTCATGGACGACTGACAGGTTCGTGAATGCGTGGGTGAAAATCTGGAATGGGACTGGAAAGAATAACCAGCCTAAAAAGATTACCGCCAATACGTCAACACAACTGACAATTGACGGGACTTGGGAAACTACACCTAGCACCGATTCAGAATATATTATCTACGCTACGGAATGGTTTACTCAGGTATCCCCGTCCGGGTCAAGTTTATCTGTCTGCACAGGCGAACCAGCGGTAATCAATGACGTTGCCTATATTCCACAGGGGACAACCCCTATCAACCATTTGCGCTGGGATGCGTCAACTCCCGGTCATGGGCTTAGTGTAGAGGCAACCAATGTTGCCAATAAACTTATCGCGTCCAATGACCCTGCTGACGGACCAATCATCTGGCGTATCAATAATGTAGGCGGTACGGGTTCAGGCGGTGAAGCGACGGTATCAAGGGCTAGTCTATTATCGTCCGGCGCGTTCATTGCGTGGAACACCGCTTTGACGTTTGCGACGGCTATTTTCTCAGGGACGATTGCATTCCCAATTACGAACCTTGCGAAGAAAGACCAGACTATTTATGTTTGGCGCGAGGATGGAATGGGCGGTATTTCTGCGAATCAGATGAACACCATCGAGACAGGTATTGAGAAAACACCTGACCCAGCCAACGGTGCTTTTGTGATTTCACACGGACAGTTTCTATACTACTCGTGGTTGTATTCTTTGGTACGTGTCTATGGCTCTACCCATGACGATATAGGCGACGATTTTAGATCGGTAGGTTTGCCGGATGGACGCGAGGGCGTTTATACAGACGGGGATACCTATATCAAGTGGTTATTCACAGGGATTGACGCGGGTTCTTCCGGCTGGTCAAGTGTACTTTTGTGGGACGGGTTGGGCTGGCATGAGATTGTCCGCGCTCCCGCAAGTGGGATGCGTGTTCGGATGGTCAAAGTCCAGACATGCCCCGGAACTCGTAACCGTCTTTGGACGCAATGCGGGGATACCGTAATCTTTCAAGAACTCCCACTAAAGAAAGCTGCACCAAGACTTGATTCCGGCTCTCGCTATCAACACGAAGCAGTATTGATTTCACCTGCAATTGACATGGGTACTGCTTCTGCCATGCCAAAAGCAATAAAGGAACTTACCGCCACTGTAAAGAATCTAAACACACGCGGCAAGGAAATATTCATAGACATCCAAAAGGACGACGATTGTTTTACGAACAACTGGACGCCTTACGGAGTAATGAGCGAAAGTCCAGAGTCTAACCTTTTTCTTGGGTTTACCTGCAATCGCTTTGCGTATCGTTTGAGGATATGCACGAACGATAATTCAATCCCCGTTGACATCGAAGGGATTGTACCGAATGGGTATGCTAGGACGCCGTACAAGATGGTGTTCTCGATGCAAGTACAGGCAGGCGGTATCAATACCCGTAATGGAAAAACTGCACCGGCAGGTGAATTGGTACGCTGGCTTTTGGATGAATCCAGAATTGCCGGATACGTGAATATGAATTCTGTTTATGAAATGGCGCATGGTTGGAAAGTTATTATCCATCCCCCGCGAACAATGCCAATCAGTCCGAAGAAAGGCAATCAGCCTGAAAGTGCGGTACTGACGTTATCTCTACAAGAGGCTTGATGTTACCAAAGGTAAAAGTACCTAGAATACGAAAGCCAACAAGGACGCCCGTAAGAGGTATTCCCCGTCCGCGATTGGATAACGGAGATGAAGCCGAGGTACTTTCTGGAAGCGTCCGAGATATGAAAGCGTCTGCCATTGAGGAACGTTTCGCAAGGGCGTTGGATAAGGAAAGAATCCCGTTTGAGTTTCGCTACACCATCGGCGCACCAAGAGGCGTCCCCGGTTGGCGTGAGTTGGATTTTTTATTAGAGAAGAACGGTCAGATGTACGCAATAGAAATAGACAGTATCTTTACTCACAGACGAAAAGGCGAAGCGGACAGGTTGCATGACGCTATCGTACTGAGTGAGTTGGAGCAGCAGGGAATGAACGTATTCCCGAATGTGTTTCATGTGTTGGGAGATACGGAACTAACAGACCAGACACAGGCAAATGCAACAGTGAGGAAGTTACTTGGATGAACCGCAGGGATTTCATAAAGTTTGCCGGAGTTTCTTGGTTTTCTCTTTTTCTACCGAAAGGATTACAAATGTCTACATATACTGAAATAATGGTTAAGTTGGGAAATGGCGAAACATTGTCGGAACTGGAAAAGGAGGTTCTGCGTCAAAATGCTCAAACAACAGAAAACGTTAATAATTCTGTAAAAAATTGGCAAAACATTGATGGAAAAATAAAAAACAATTTTTTGAATTTACCAATATCCGTTATATCGAGTGCGGTACTTGAAAAAAATGTAAGCGACGTCACTATACAAATACCGTCAAATTACAAACATTTATTAGTAATGGGTCAGGGGAGGACAACGCATGTTGATTGGGCTTCCGGTCTATATATAGCATTTAATGGAGATCACGGAAATAATTATAGAACAATAAATGATGGAGCGATTGGACTTACTCAGAGCGCACAACAGTTTACAACAACAGAAGCTCCAGTAGGTGCTTTTCAAGCTACCTATGGTAGTGCCGGTGCTTCTGGTAGTTTTTTTAGTTTTATACCTCATATTAATTCTGATTTATGGAAAAGTGTATTGACGCTTTATTCAATTTCAGAGTATAACGCAACAAACTCTGAGCTTCAATTTCATGCAAGTTTTTGGAAAAACACATCAAGAATTACGTCTATAAATATAATTCCAGAAAACGGAGAGATTTTAGCGGGTTCATTAATAAGCGTGTATGGTGTTGTATGACAAACTTCGATTACGGAACTGTAAGCGCGAACAATACTTCGGTCAACGAATCCCCTATCATCTGGATACCGGGCGTTGACGCTCCATTGTCGTTGCAGATTTCAGGGTCAGGGACTTTAGCCTCTCCTACGATGGAACTGTACGAGAACGGGACGAAAGACGTTAGCAGTACAAAGCTGTCCGGCTCAATGTCCATAACAGGGCGGGTCATTGTCTGCAAGTCGTTCTCTGGACTGATCGGGGGAAATACCTACAAGTATTATGTCAGGTACACAGACGGAGGCGCAAGCAACGTCAGAGAGGGCTTGGTCATTGTCCCAAAACTTGGCGCGAATCCGTCAAAGTACCCATCTGCCTTGAATTGGTTTCGAGCGCAAAACTCACCCATTACCATCTACCCCAACCAGACCGTCACAGATACATTGTCCATTGACGGGGAAGGTGCTTTGTCTGCAACGTCCATGTCGTTGTATCGCGGGACAGCGGATGTATCCTCTACGTTTCTAGCAAACTCATTGGCGGTTTCTGGTAGAGAGATTACGCTAAAGCAAATATCAGGATTGACGGCGGGTGATTACATTGCCTATGTCTTTTTTACGGACGGCGGAGTTTCGACTTGTCGTTACTTTGAGATTGTCTGTCCAAAGTTGGGTGTATGATTTTCGCAAAGGGAACGAATTACACGGTTCACGCAGAGGCGATTGAAACAGGAAGTGGGGCTGTTACAATTAATAATATCCTTGTGGATGAGGATGATAATATCCTTGTGGATGAGAATGGCGATATTTTAGTTTCAGAAGAAAATGAAATATCCTACGGACAAATTGTGTACGCTGGCGGAACGGATTACACAATACATGCAGAGGCATAATGGCACATAGAGTATTCCCTTATCAAAAAACAACAGCCCCAACGGTCAACGACGATACAGGGGACGGGTATAAGGTCGGTGATATGTGGTTGGACACTACCAACGATATTATCTACCAAGTCATTGACGTAACAGCAGGCGCGGCGGTATGGAGAAAATATGTTTCCGCGCCCGCGTCAGCTACAAGCGGGAATATCGTTACGTTCAACGGAACGTCTGGTGGTCTTATTCAGGACAGCGGTAAGGCATTGCCGTCCGGTAGCATTATAGGAACGACAGACACGCAGACACTAACAAATAAACGCTTTACTCCTCGCGTTGGAAGCACTACGTCTAGTGCAACGCCGACAATAAATACAGACAATTATGACTTTTATCATCTGACCGCACAAACGGCGGATATTACATCATTTACAACTAACCTATCCGGTACTCCAACGGAAGACCAAAGATTACATATTGCGATTACAGGTACGGCGGCGCGGGCGATTACGTGGGGTTCTGCATTTGAAGCTCTTGTTCCTCTGCCTACAACCACAGTAACGACACAAAGGCTAGATGTTCTGTTCGTGTGGAACGCGGTCACTTCCAAGTGGCGTTGTATGGCGTCAGGTAGTGCATAATGGCTGATACTACTGCATACGAACTCACGACCCATAACAACAATTCCGGCGGGTGGATTGGATATACTCTCGTGGTAGTCCTAGAAACTGCCGCGCTGTCTCTCCCCGATGATTCGATTACGGATGTTCGGATCACGTTTCGGTATCCATCGTCGGAGGGATGCAATTTAGCCAAAGTGTACGTCGGACATGGGGCGTCATCCGGGGACGCTTACGACTTTGCGGCAACTCCCGTACAGGTTTTATTTGGCGGTTCTGGAAGCGTTTCGATTGGTACGTCTGCTGTTGCAACTTCGGACTGGACTTCATTCGCCTATGATAAGACTTCCCGCTTTGTCATAGCGTGGTATATCTCTTCATCCACAGACACTATGATTTATAGAGCCAGTGTATCCAATGTATCGTCGTATTATCGGGCAGGGGATGAGGCGGCAACGGTGAATAAGTCGGCTGGGTACGGCCCGCTGAGTGGGGATAATTACATGATAGGCAAAATTGAAGTCAGGACGGCGAGCACGACGAACACGACTGACTTTTTTATGCTTTTGGGGTAAATAAAAACACGCTGA
>ERZ761584.605-NODE-605-length-10425-cov-6.524204_pt1 | contig 10425 bp, 14 predicted proteins | sample MGYA00512168_ERZ761584 | MGnify/ENA primary metagenome ERZ761584 (study PRJEB28899, sample SAMN03785564) | bioreactor sludge metagenome | biome: EBPR Sludge; feature: EBPR Bioreactor; material: 0.22µm filtered reactor supernatant | place: Saint Lucia: Queensland...
TCGCCATCGACGACGCGAGCGAGAAGAAGCTGGCGAAGCTGGCCGCCTTCGTCTCGAAGAGCATCTCGGCGCAGTCGCAGGCGCTCGGGACCGGCGGGCCGTCGCAGACGCTCACCATCTGATGACGGGCATCGTGGGGGGCGGGGCCTCGAGCCTCGCTCCCCACGGTTGCTTCCTAACGAGGGTTCCAATGCACGCAGACGCGGTTTTCTCGATCGGACGTACCCACAAGATCTGCCAGGACTACGCCGCGGTCGGCGACCCGGAATCCCCGCTGGTCGTCCTCTCCGATGGGTGTTCGTCCTCTCTCTACACCGACGTCGGCTCCCGCCTCTTGGTCATCTCCACTCTCCAGGACTGCACGGCGGGAGGCCTGCGTATCATCAACAAGGCCTCGCACATGGCGGAGGCGGCCGGGCTCCCCAAGGGCTGCCTCGATGCCACTCTCCTCTACGCCTACGAAGAGCGAGGCATGGTTCGCGTCCTCGCCTACGGCGATGGGGTCGTCTCTCTCCGTCGAAAAGCCACGGGGAAGATCGAAACCTGGTCCATCGACTACGGCAACAAGATGGAGGGCTCGGCCGACTTCGGGAGCGAGGTTCCGGCCTACCTCAGCTACCTCCTGAGCGCCTCGAGATCCAAGGCCTACCTTTCCAGGGGTAACGGACGCCGCATCATCACCCGCTACGTCGACGGGCAGGAAGTCGAGAAGAGCGAGGAGATGCCGTCTCCCGAAGAGGCCTTCGACAAGCCCTTCACCCTCCTGCTCGACCCCGCCCACATCGAGCTTGTGTGCCTCTTCTCCGATGGGGTGCGGAGCTTCGCTAGAGACCTCGAGACCGGGGGCATCGAGCCGGTGTCGATGCACGAGGTCATCAGTCATCTGATGGCCATCCGGAGCCCGAACGGGGAGTTCATGACCAGGCGGCACAAGATGTTCCTCACCCGCCACTGTGCGAAAGAGCACTGGCACCACCACGATGACCTCTCGATCGGGGCCATCTGGTGTGGGGAGGAGTCCACATGAGCCGGCGGGTCAAGCCGTACAACTTCGGGGATACCGCAGCAGGAGAGCAGGCTCTCGAGCACCTGAAGGCTGCCCGCGAGATCTACAAGAGGCTCAAGGCTCCGAAGGCTCTCGAGAAAGTCCGTCTCGCTATCTCCAGCGGGAAAGGGGTGTTGCGCAATCTCGACTACCGCTGGATCAACCAGGAGAAAGGTGGCCCACGATGAAGGTCTACGTCCAGGGAGGCGGGGAGATCAACCTCGCCAAGAACGACTTCGTCGCCCAAGGCGGAGAGGGCAGCATCTACGCCAAGGGAGGGACCGCCTACAAGGTCTACCTCGACCCCAAGAAGATGATCCCCAGGGGCAAGATGGACGAGTTGGCCACCATCACCGACCCCCACGTCATCAAGCCCGAGAAGGTCATCACGGATCCCAGCGGGTCCCCCATCGGGCTGGTGTACCGCTTCATCCAGGACGCCGTGGCGCTCTGCAAGCTCTTCACCCGCGCCTTCCGGGATCGCGAGAACATCTCCCCCGACATGATGCTCGCCCTCGTGCGCCAGATGCAGGCCACCGTGGAGGAAGTCCACAAGGCACGGGTGCTCATCGTGGACCTGAACGAGATGAACTTCCTCGTTGGCCAGAAGTTCAACGAGGTGTTCTTCATCGACGTGGACTCGTGGCAGACGCCGCACTACCGAGCGACGGCTCTCATGGAGAGCGTCCGCGACCGCCACATGAAGCCGAACGAGTTCACCACGATGACCGACTGGTTCGCCTTCGCGATCGTCACCTTCCAGATGCTGGTCGGGATCCACCCCTACAAGGGGAAGCACCCGACGGTGAAAGAGATGGATGACAGGATGAAGCTCAACCTCTCGGTGCTGAACAAGGACGTCTCGGTGCCGAAGGTCTGTTATCCGTTCAGCTCTGTGCCTCCGGCCCTGCTCGACTGGTACACGCGAGTCTTCGAGAAGGGAGAGCGCCTTCCTCCCCCCAAGGACCTCCAGAAGATGGTCCAGGCGGCGATCCCGCTCGCTCGCCAGATCATCACCACCGCCAAGCTGGACATCCAAGAGATGCACACCTACGACGGCACCATCATCAACGTGTGGGAGAGTGCCGGAGAGATGGTGGTCGTGACCGACAAGACCATGCACAGCCACGGCACGATGCTCGCCCCTCCGGGTGTGAAAGCCGCTGGGTTCAGCCTGCGCACGAACAAGGGAGTCATCGCCATCCTCTCGGCGCCCAGAACCATCCCCACCCTCTACAGCACCACCTTCCCCCTCGGTGGGCGGCTCAGCCAGAACCAGATCCCCTTCGGGCTCAACGCGGACCAGGTCATGTCCACGGGGGGCCGCATCTACATCAAGAGCGGGGACAAGGTGCTCGAGCTCATCCTCAACGAAGTGGCTTCCGGCGTCATGGTCTCCACCAAGGTCGCCGCGGACGTCCTCGAGCAGGCCACCAAGCTCTACGAGGGGGTGGTCGTTCAAGACCTTCTCGGAGAGGCGTTCTTGTCCGTCTTCCCGCGCACGGGAACGACGTACCAGTTCAAGGTTCCGGAGCTCAAGGGCTACCGCATCGTGGGCGCCAAGTACGACGAGCGGGTGCTGATGGTGACGGGAGTGAAGGGGGGCAAGTACGACCGCTTCGTGTTCCGCTTCGACGAAGACTTCACCTCCTACGACACCCGCAAGGTGCTAGACGTTGGGCCGGCAGCCATCAACTTCGTGACGCTCGACCACGGGATCTGCGCCTGCCTGAACGAAGAGGAGAAGCTCGAGCTGTTCTCCAACAAGAAGGGCGACCCCAAGCTGAAGATCGTCGAGGACCCCATCCTCGGCGGTGACATGATCCTCTTCAAGCTCGGAGGGCGAGTCGCGTTCGCCAGGGGCGACAAGCTCTACCGCCTGTCCATGAAGTAGGCCTTGCCTAGGGAAGAAGGGGCCTCGAGAACTTCGGGGCCCTTTCTTTTTGTCTTGAGCAAGAAGTTCCTCGGGTCTATACAACAGGTGTTCCGATAGGAGGTGCGGTCCATGAGTAAAAAGGAAGAACGATTCGAGCCGGTCTCCATCGAGGAGGTCACGGCCAAGAGAGAAACCGACAAGGCTCTTCTCTGCGTGATCGAGGGGCAGCCCGGTGAGTTCTGGATCCCCAAGAGCCAGATCCACGACGACAGCGAAGTCTACGAAGAAGGCGGAGAGGGTACGCTGGTGATCCCCCGGTGGCTGGCCGAAGAGAAGGGGATCGACTACTAGCAAGCCTGCGATTTCGCTGAGATAAGAGCTGCGACGAGACCCACGGGTTTTCTTTTTAATGGGAGGTCACCGATGAGCAACCCCGAACCCAAGAGGGGTCCGATCGGCTTCTCGCTCAACGCCGATGACGAACGCTTGGTCATCATCACGGATGAGAACCATCCGCTCTACGACGAGCGAGTTCACATCCCTCTCGAAGGGCTCGAGGGCCTTGCTCTGTCTCTCGCAAATGGGGGCCAACAGAAGGCCATCATCGTGCGAAAGAACGGTGAGCTCTTCGAGGTGGTCGACGGCCGCCAAGAGCTTCGCGCCGCACGATGGGCAAACGATCGGATCCGTAGGCAGGACCCCCGCTTCAGCTTCCGCAACGGCATTCCCATCGAACTTCAGATCACCGCTCGCAGGTACGAGGATGACGAAGAACTGGTGGAGGCCAAGCGGAGAGCCAACGCCAGCATCAAGGACACCCCTGGCATTCGGGCCAGGAACGTCAAGCACGACCTGAAGTTCATGTCCAAGGAGAAGCTGGCCGCCTCCATGGGCATCACCGAGACGTACCTGGAGGAGATCCTCTCCTACTTCGACCTCGACCCCGAGGTGCAGAAGGACGTCGATGCTGGCGTCATCAAGGAGACGATCGCACGCGAGATGGTCAAGAAGACCGACGGCAAGTCCCTGAATCGAGCGGAGCAGAAGGACACCCTCCGAGAGATGAAGGAGAAGGGGGCTACCAAGGGAGCTAAGGCCAAAGCCGTCATCCGGGCCAAGAAGAGGGGCAAGAAGGCCAACCTCAAAGACGCGGCGAAGATGAGGGATCGCGTCTACATCGAGCGGTTCTACGACGAGATCGCCGACATCAAGTCGGCCCCCATCCTCGCAGTGCGTACCTTCATCGACCACATCCTCCGTCGTAAGTCGGCCGTCACCATTCTGGCCTTCCCGAGCCTGTACAAGGCTGCCCAGAAGATCAGCGGTGCCAAGACCGAGAAGCTCAACAAGCCCAAGAAGGGAGCCAAGAAATGAGCACAGCCCAGACCACGCCCAAGATCGTCCCCGACACCGAGTTCTCCACCCTGCTCGATGACACGCTGCCGAACCTCACAGTGGCGCAGCTCGACAAGCTGTGGGAGCGCATGCGCCTCGAGGTGCGCCGGCGCTACTACAACCAGGGCATCGAGGGGGCGCTGAAGATCCTCGACCAGGAGCTCGGCCTGGCCTCCCCCACCCGCAACGCGGTCGCCAAGAAGCTGTGGGCTGCCAAGGGCAAGGCGCCCAGGACCACCAGCAAGAAGGCCGCGCCCAAGAAGGCGACGAAGACGACGAAGAAGGCGTAACCCCATGAAGCTCAACTCGTCGGCCTTCGGCACGTTCCCGTTCCCGGCCAGCTACGACGTCGTCCGAACCGCCACGCTCAACAAGACGGACCTGACGGGCGGCAACAACAAGTACTACATCATCGAGGGCCATGTCTCGAAGGACGGCAAGAAGTTCCGCCTCTACTCGCGCTACGGACGGGTGGGGCATCACGGAACCGAGGAGGAGCGAATCCCCCCACAGGATGCTCGCTCCCTCGACGCCGCCTTCGACTCCCTCAAGGCCGAGAAGACCAGCTCCAAGAAGGGCTACATCGAGGTGCAGGTCGCCCAGTCGAAGATGGGCTCCTCGGTGGCGCAGGGCATGGTGCTCTCGGATGATGTCAAGAAGGACAACCTCAAGAACTCCGATGACGGCGGCAGCAAGGTGCAGGTGGCCCTTCACCCCTCCGTCTCCAAGCTGGTGGAGCGCCTGTACACCGAAGCCGGGCAGGCTGTCCGAAACCAGCTCTCTGGCGCTCTGAAGACGACGGTCGAGAACCCTCTGGGCACTCTCACGCTGTCGCAGATCGCCCAGGGGCGGAGCATCCTTCAGGAAGTGCAGGAGCTCCTGACCAAGAAGCCCAAGCTCAAGGGTTCCATCGACCCAGACATCATCCGTCTCTCCAACCTCTTCTACTCCGCCATCCCCCAGACCATGGCCCACCGTCCTCGCCCTTCCGAGGGTCAGATCGCGATGGAGACCTGGCTGAAGGGGATGGCGCTGAACAACGAGAAGATTCTCGATGACAAGGAAGACCTCCTGGGCCTTCTCTCTGACGTTCAGGGGATCGTCGGCGGGTTCGCCACCAACGACATCGGGAAGAAGTACCTCGAGATCGGGTGCGAGTACGAGTACCTCGACCCTTCGGACGACGGCCGCAAGAAGGTCGAGAAGTACATGCTCGAGAGCCGGTCCAAGCACCATGACTGGCGCTGCGAGGTTCGGAATGTCTGGCGAGTGTCCGTGAAGGGTCAGAAGAGCAAGCACCTCGATGCCATGAAGGACGTCGGGAACGTGCAGCCGCTCTTCCACGGCTCCGGGCCTCAGAACATCCTCGGCATCTGCAAGCATGGGCTCCTGATGAGACCTCCGGGCGTCTACATCACCGGCTCGATGTTCGGCAACGGCCTCTACTTTGCCGACCAGTCCTCGAAGAGCGAGCAGTACGCCTTCGGGCGCTTCGGTGGTGGACGCGGGGGCGGGGACACCTACTTCATGTTCGTGGCCGACGTCGCGCTGGGGAAGATCAAGCAGTACGAAAACGCCCAGAGCCACCTGACGAAGCCTCCGGCTGGCTACCACTCGGTGCAGGGAGTGAAGGGGTACTCCCTCATGCACAACGAGTTCATCGTCTACGACATCAAGCAACACCTCCTCCAGTTCCTCGTGGAGTTCAAGACCCGATGAGCGATCCTCCAGAAGATCCCAGAGGGCAACCAGGTTCGATGGATGCCGTCACCGATGATGAAGCGGGGGTCGACTACGTTCGCGCCGAGAAGTTCTATCGCGAGCTGGTCGACCCCAACGTCCCCACCAAATTCGCCCTCTTCCACGTTCTCTCCGGGCGCTACTGGATGGGCATCGGTCGAATCCTCGAGGGTCTCGCCGAAGTCAAGGGTGCAGGGTTCCGAAGGAAGAAGCAGACCGTCCTGAGAGCCCTGGCCCGCCTCGTCAAGTTCGGGTTCGCTGAGACACAAGAGATCCCAGGCGCTGTCGAGAAGAAACAGTGGCGGATGACCCCTCGGGGGAAAGACTTCGCCAAGACCTACAGCTACCGAAAGGAATGAGCATGAAAGAAAACGTGAAGGGCACCATCCGCGCTCACCTCAACGGGACCAACGGAGCCCTGAGCATCGAGCACCTGATGGAAGTCGTTCCGAAGACCACGCCTCGAAGCACCGTCGGTCGCGCCCTGCGAGCTCTCTGGGCTGCCAACCAGGTGGTCAGCAACATCATCCCGGGCGACCCCAAGCGCCGCAAGATGTGGTCGGCGATCGGTCAGCCCCAGACCCTCATCTCTCCGGTTCCCGGCGTGGTACAGGTGACGACCACGGGCCGCACCCAGAGCTCGCAGCCGAACGTCAGCAACACCCCCAAGCCGCTGAGCAAGGACACCAACACCCTGGACGACAAGGAGGTCTTCGTGGACATCCCGCAGGCGGTCGAGGCCGTCATCAAGCGCTTCATGACGCAGAAGAACGCCTTCTCGGCTCACGATGTGACCAAGACGCTGCGCAAGGAGGTGAACTCGGGCCGCGCCAAGGTCGACTCGGTGAGCGCGACGTGCCACGTCGACGGGGAAGCGGTGCAGAAGATCGAGCACGACGAAGTCCGTCGGGAAGTGCATCGGTTCTACGAAGCCGGCAACATGCCGGACTACGACCGCGTCGACAACGGGACCTTCCAGGAGTTCAAGCCGAAGGCCGCCCAGGCACCGGCCCCGGCGAGCAGCCCCTACGACGGGTCCTCCACGCTGTAGGAGGTGAACGATGTCTCTGTCGAAGAAGCGCCGCTCCGGCAAGAAGAACCTCGGCATGACCAGGAATCAGCGGCGCAAGGCGGAGTACGCCGCGAAGGCCGGGCAGGAGTGGAAGAAGAAGAACGACTCCGGCTCGAAGGTGCGACTGGTAGGGGCTCGCGGGCCCCACGTCTCCTGCGGGAACCCCGCCTGCACCAAGTGCTTCATCCACATCCCCGGACGGGGCATCTACAAGGCCGGAGACCCCGCGCTCCAGCTCCGTCACGCGGCATGAACTGACAAAGGGAGAGGCCGGCGCAGGTCGGCCTCTTTCCTTTGCTATCTCCGGAGGGCTCATGGCCCGACATCAGTTCCGCGATACCACGTTCAAAGCGGAGACTCGGCGCCGCATAGACCAAGCCGAAGAGATTCTGCTGGACTACCCTGGTCAACGCCTGACAGCACGCCAGGTCTACTACCAGTACGTCTCTCGAGGCTGGCTCGAGAACAAAGTCGAGAACTACAAGAAGCTCACCGGATGGCTGACCGATGCTCGGTACGCCGGCATCATCGACTGGGAGGCCATCGAGGATCGGGGACGGGAGCCTGTCGTGTGGTCTCAGTACGACAGCCCGGAAGCCCTCATCGAGGAGGCTCTCCGAAGCTACCGCCTCCCTCGCTGGCGCGGGCAGGAGAAGTACGTGGAGCTATGGGTAGAGAAGCAGGCCCTGGCCGGGGTTCTTCAGCCTCTCGCCGCGAAGTTCCATGTCACCCTCATGGTCAACAAGGGCTACAGCTCTTCCAGCGCCATGTACGAGAGCGCCCAGCGGTTCATGCAGCAGTGCAACCAGGCCGAGTCGGAGTTCTATGACAGCGACCTGGATGAGCGCTCCCCCATCCTCCTTTACCTCGGAGACCACGACCCATCTGGCGAAGACATGGTCCGAGACATCGAGGACCGCCTGACCGAGTTCGGGGTAGAGGAACTGGATGTACGCAAGATCGCGCTGACGATGCCTCAGATCAGGCAGTTCAACCCACCGCCCAACCCAGCGAAGATCACGGACTCTCGAGCCAAGGCCTACATCGAGAAGTACGGTGACCAGTCCTGGGAGCTCGACGCCCTTCCTCCTCGGGAGCTTACGCGGCTCATCGAAAGCACCCTCGAGAAGATCGTCGACCTGGACAAGATGAACGCCATCATCAAGCAGGAGAAGAAGGACAAGGAGCGGCTCCGGGAAGCCGCCCGCCGCCTTCGGGAGGAATGATGTTCCAGAAGGTTGAAAGGCCCGGCTACTTCGGCCGGCGCAGGGATCAGAAGATCGCCGAGTTGAACGCCAGGTTCGGCGAGAAGAAGTGGGACCTCAAGTGGGTCCTCGACTACACAGGGCCACAGCTCAAGCCCGGTGGAGATCGAACCGACTTCTACTCCTTCGAGGAGGCCTGCCGGCTGCTCTACGAAGAGAGCTACTTCCTCTACCTCAAGGATCGGCCGGCTGACATCGACTTCATCTGCGCCTTCGGTGAGTGCATGGACAACGCCCCTACGAACGTGCAGAGTGGCTTCGACTACACCAAGCAGGAGGCCTTCAGTACCCACATCCAGGACATCGCCATCAGGAATGTCCTGCGAAGGCTTGGCAGGCAGTTCTCTGGCCCGCCAGACCATCTCCTGATCATCCGAAGCAAGGACAGCGACGGGTACAGGTTCGGCCCTGGCAACATCCCCTTCGCGTGGCCTACCATGATCACACAACCGTCGATGGCCCCCTCTTGGGCAAACGCCGGAAGTGTGGAAGACTTCTGGCAGTCCAACAAGTGGATCGTGGTGACCGCATGAACACGAATGACGAAGACGCGCAGGCACGGTTCCGCAAGGAGCAGATGCTCATCGACCAATCCTGGATCTCCGAGTGGAAGACCGGGCAGTTCGCCCTCTCGGACGAGCAGAAGGAGAGGATCAAGATGAGCTCAGAGGCGATCAAGAAGCTGATGTTCGCCTTCCCGCCCCTGTGTCTCGTCAAGCCCAAGAGGCCCCTCCAGATCCCTCAGATGGGAACCATCGGGTTCGTGCTCTCTTACTCGGATGACGACGCCAGCGGCACGCTGGTCGTGAAGCAGTCCCCTGGGGCCGAGTTCTCGGGTGGCTGCAACCCAGGCGACCTGGAAGTGGTTGGCTACTACAAGGGCCTCACCCCTCAGATCGTCTCGACCATGTTCTAGCGCAAGAAAAGTCGAAAAGCGAGTTCTTCGCTCTTGACTTCCACCCCCCTCGCGCTTTTACTCAACCAGTGTTGGGATAGACACCAACGAAGAGAAGAAAGGGAGGCATCAGATGCCCAAAGGACAGTGGGACCGTAGCAAGACGAAGGAGCAGCGTGACGCCGAGAAGGCTGCGGCGAAGGCTGGCGAGAAGAAGGGAACCAAGGCCGCTCCGAAGGCTGCCGCAGCCCCGAAGGCGAAGGCAGCGAAGCCGGTGAAGGCGAAGGCCGCCCCGGCGAAGAAGACGGCGAGCGCCCCCACGGCGGCTCCCAAGGCGAAGGCCGAGGGGCAGGGCGTGGTCCATGCGCCCAACGTCGCGGCTCTCGACGCCACGTTCGCGATGAGCCAGGTGAACAACAACCTGTCGGTGCTCAACGGGCTGTACGGGGCACTCAGCGGGTCCGAGCTCGCGGGCAAGGTGGCCGCCGAGATCAGCGCTCACCTCGACGTCCTCAGCACGCTGCGCGAGAAGGCCTTCGCCAGCACCGTCGCTCCCGCCGCAGTGGAAGCGGCGCCGGTGGCCGAAGAGACCACCCCCGTCGAGACCGAGGCCGGCAACGGCGTGACCTCGGTTCCCGCCATCCCGCCCGCCCCGGCCACTGCCGCCCCCGCGTGGCAGCCGCCCCCGCCCGCCCAGGGCTGATCCTACTTCAACTCAGCAACGATCTTCGTGAGCGGAGACCTTTGGATGTCCACTGGCCGCACGTAGTGGACATCCTTGGTCTTCGCGAACGGGAGGGTGGGATAGGCATTCGCCACGAGCTGGGAGCAGAACAACGCTTCCTCAGCTTCTTGCCTCACCCTCTTTTTTTGCTCCTTGGTGTCCGGCACAGGGAGCATCAAACGCAGCACGCCCTTCGTGTTGAACTTCTTCCCCACTTGCTCCCGGGCGTAGGAGATTGCGTCTGTCCTCTCCTGCTTGGTGGCCTTGGGTCGAAGGACACGGAAGCTGTACCTCTTCGAGTAGTCCTCTAGCGGAATCTCGCGCACGCCATTCCCTCGCTCCTTCCAGAAACCAGAGTCGATGACCCTGCCCTCCCCCGCGTAGAGACCAACGTGGGTGAAGGGGCTTCCTTC
>ERZ761584.606-NODE-606-length-10423-cov-8.002122_pt1 | contig 10423 bp, 17 predicted proteins | sample MGYA00512168_ERZ761584 | MGnify/ENA primary metagenome ERZ761584 (study PRJEB28899, sample SAMN03785564) | bioreactor sludge metagenome | biome: EBPR Sludge; feature: EBPR Bioreactor; material: 0.22µm filtered reactor supernatant | place: Saint Lucia: Queensland...
CCGATTCGCACAATTGACGCGTTCATCATCGGCTTCATCGACGGCCGCGAAGGCAAGACTGGCAAGAATCTTGGTCTTATAGGTTCCTTGAAGGTCGCAGTGCGCGACGACAAAGGCATATATCACGTCGCCAATGTATCAGGCATGGATGATGCAACACGCGTCGAAATGTCACGGAATCGTGAGGCTCTATTAGGCCAAGTAGTTGAAGTGGAATACCAATACGTCGGCGCTAAAGGCAAGCTGCGACACCCGCGATTTAAGCGTATGCGTGATGACAAACGCTGGCAAGACTGTTTGATGGATCAAGACCCAGAGCTTTTGGAGAATCAGTGATGATTGAAAAGTGCGCCATTCTTGCAGCAGGCAACTCCACACGGCTGCCGAACAAACTGCTTTTGCCGACGCAGCACGGCAAGGTTATTGACCACGCCATAAGGTATGCATTAGAACACGTCAAAGCGCAGGACATACACCTTGTTCTGAAGCCAGGTAGCATAGTTGAAGCCGTGATGGCCCAGGAAACAGAGGAAGAAGGTTACGGCGAGGTCATTCACCAGTACTACGCGCGTGGCGTGTGCGAAGCTATGAAACTGTGTCATGACTATGAGCCGCGTAGCAACTGGCTATTCTTATTAGGCGACAACCTCTTCACAGAGCACACTGATCTTTTTCGGATAGAGTCGAACTCTTCATTGGTCGGCGTTGTGAATGTGGCCAAGATCAAGTCATCTGTCACTGATCTTGACGGCTTTGACAGTGATAGAGGCATCTGGATACGTCGCGGTTCATTCTTCACGCACGCCATCGCGGGTGGGTACGTTATCCGCGCTGATGATCTTAAACAGGTGTCATGGGACGGCGATTTGATTAACTACTTCGATAGGATCAGTGCAGAGCCGTTCTTGCTCGATTCTTCAGGTTTATGGCGTGACCTTGGCACCCCTGACGCTTACATCGAATATTGGAAAGGTAAATAATGAAGTCACTTCTTATCGCCAAAACAGGCGGCGTGTTCTATACTCGTGCGCATGCTGCTAAGAACTCATCATCGGGTGAGCAAGGCGAAACTGAAGGGCTTATGCGGCATTTGCACGAGGCCTTTCCTGACGTACAGATCATCTTCTTTGGGCATGCTCACGGCCTCGAGGAGTACCCGTGGATTACTCATATCGAATCACACGGCACTCGTGAATATCCGAATGAACCTTGGCTTATCTCTTCTGATCAGCAAAAGTCCAATTGGGCAAAGGACACGGCGGTCATCAAAGAGTATGAGCCAGTTGCTGCAATTTGTGTCGCAGGCTATTCACCGACATGGTCGACGATCGGCAACGCACGCGATGCTTGCGTACAAGTGAACTCACTGAAGTATTCTGGACCGGCACTGAACCTGATTCAGTCTTTGAGGCTCCCACGTATCGTGGTTAATAACGACCCAAGGACTTATCCTAAAGATCAGGAGATGAGCTATGGGTGGGAGTATTGTCGACCTGCGGCATTGCTTGACCAGACTTCAGGAGAGACTTACCAAGTTGTCGGCGGGCGCCGCTACTTGCGACGATCAGTGTACGCCGCCGCCGAATCTTGGGGCTTTCATCTCACTCTTCCAGCAATGGAACGCGCTTACTCATGCACAGCGATCGCGCACGCTCATATCAATGACGGTTGTAAACAGCGCGGACGTTATGGAGCTTGGCACGCTGTACTTACTGGAGACTTACCGCCTGACTTCCGGCTGTTTGGCAAAGGATGGACAGATGACACTGTCGGATATTGTGGAGTTCTTAAACCTGATGAGGTCAGCGTCGAATTACGTCGAAGCTTCACTTGCCCGATGGTTGGATTAGCACCGGGTTTCTACTCTTCGAAGATTTTCGTTGCACTAGCACAGGAGTGCTTGCCTATTCTTTACGGCCGCGGTGAAGAGCCTTTTGCGTATGACCCATTTGGGAGATATGTGCCGCTGGATTCACCATATCGCATGCGTGTCCCAGGTGACTTAAAGAAGATCGTGATGATGCTTCAAGCTCAAGACAGCGGCTACCGAAAGCAGCTTGCTGAAACTGTACGGCCCGACTACATGCTCCTTGATGACTGTGTTGTTGATCTTTTGGACGGGCGAGACACGTCCAGCGAATCGTGGTTCAGCGAATTTGGAGGCTACAAGCTAGTTGCTGGCTAATGGCACGCTCAGGGCCCGGAGGATGATTCTCAGCACGCGAGATAGTTGACTGGTACAAACTATTGACTTCGAGATACTTTGCACGAGCGTTCATCGTAGTTACTTTGGAGGCTATATGGCATTTGTAGTTGCAGTGCAACCAATTCACTGGGGAAACACGCAAAAAGCGCTGTACTTCGACAAGAATGAAATCGTGTCAGGTGATCACCCGCCTGCGATTTATGTGCGAGAGTTCTTGTTCGAGAACAACCCAAATTTTCTTTGGAGCGAGCCATATCGGCTTACTGGTGCGGAAATTTCACTCAACGGCGTGAGTGTGAGTTTGCGCCAGATGAACAGCATTCATTACACAGACGAGCACGATGGCTGGAAGCTTGGTGACGCGTTCGTGAAAGTCGATTCGCTTAATAACAGCTACCGCAGCGTGTTTGTTGAACGTGTTGATGTGCTCATCCCTGAACCAAGTACACTGATTCTTGTTGTCACGTTAAGCTTGTCACTTTTTATGAGGAAACTTAGAAATGATCTTTTCTTATCCAAGACATTGGTCCGCTCTTGAGCGTGGCGATGCTCTGTTTCAGGATTTAGCCGGCTGCCAACTAAATTCGCCTAAGTCGATCATGATCGAGGAAGGCATTTACGACTTTGCTGCACGGAACGTGATTTTCCCGCGTAATTGCTTGATTCAAGGTGAATCGAGCTATGGTGTTGAGTTGCTGTCAGCGGCCAAGCTTACGAACGAGCATCCTTGCGCTTTTGAGGTGCAAGACAGAACGTTCCTTCGGGACCTGACACTTCGCAGCACGGCCGGGCCCAACGATCAGGTCTGTTTACTCGGGCCAATCCAACAACAGGTGAACTCGCCTCCGATCACGACCGAATGGGAGGGCCTGTACGGCGTAGGCAAGTCGTGGTGCTATTACTTTTGGCATTTGCCGGCGGGCAACCGCATCACGATGAATCGCTGTTACGGCGAAGCTGCGAACTGCGTGCTCGGTGTGTGTCAGTCGTCCGGGTTCAATGCACAAATCGTCGACGTGAATGACTGTCACTTCGTCGTGAACCCTTTGCTTAGTGCACAAGGCGGTGCTGTAAGCAATCCAATTTATGGCGGCCACCTCGGTGTCGCGTGCCGCGGCGGTCGCACGAGACTCACGAATGTGCTTATCAATGCTGCTGCCGAGCCTGCTGACCCAAAGCTGCGACTCGTTGGTGTCACGGACTATTTCAATGACGGCACAGCTGATAATTTGCGTATTGAGATGACTGGTGTTCATGTGCGGCTGACTGACCGCCAGAACGCTCGTGAGGTCTGGGACTTTGACATCCGCAAAGCGTCGTGGTTTGCGTTAGCTTGCTCAGGCTACAAGCCCGATAGCGTGCCTAGCCGTTCACCACAAACGATTCCGATGAACAAGCAAGGAGTTGATTGGAACTTCCGATGAAAGCAGTTCCCGACACAGTATTCGCCGATGCGTACCGCGGGTTTAGGCTGGGCGCGTATAAAGGTCTTCATGGGTACCGTGCAATGTGGAAGTCTTCGCTTGAAGACAATTGGGTGCTAGGTCACGTGTACTCTGATACGCTTGAAAGCTGCAAGGCGATCGCCGAGGGTTGTGTGGATTTCGCATATCGTTGTGAGGTATTTGAAATCTTTAATAAGCGCAAGCCATCATGTGAGGAGATGAGAAAACTGTGATAGTTCTTAACACCAAACAAGTGATCATCACGAACGCCAAGTGCGGCACTCGCTCGCTGGAAGCGTTGATTAAGCGCAACAAGCTCGGCAAGACTTATCAGCCGCTGCATCAAGTGGCCGGCGTGCCTGATTACGGCGCTGGCCGGTACTTCACGATTCGTGATCCACGCAAGCGCTTCTTTTCGATTTACAAGTACCACACGGCGGTACTTAATAACCCATGGCATCTGGATGCGCTCGACATTAACACCTGGTCACGGTGCTTCTTTGAGCATCAAGACGATGAACGGTACGTCTATTGGCGGTGGACGTATAACCTGAGCAAGTTACTGCGCATTGCACAAGTGCCGCTTGATCATTGCATGGATGTGCGCACTCTTGCGGCGACGCTACTGCCGGGTGTTACGCTGCCTCACATTAACAAGTCACCGAGCAACGCTGTGACTGATGAAGAATACGAATCATGGATGTCACAAGAGAATCGTGACGCTTTGCGTAGATGGATTGAGGAAGATCAAGAAACTTTTAAAGTGAGGCGTTGAAAAGTGAACGATTTCACAAAAGCGGCTGACATCGAAGCCGAGACGCCAATCACGGTGGCCGCCGACCCCATCGCGGAGATTGCGGCGCTGAGAGCGGAGAACCTGCAACTGCGAAGCGACAACGCGGCGATGCAAGGGGAACTGAACTTCTGCCGTGCGTTCGCAGACGCAATCAACAAGCACCACGCAAACCATGAGGCGGTGTATCGGGCAATTGGCGATGCGCTCGGGGAATTGGAAAACAAACGCCAGGGCATTCGCGGCTCGAATCGGGAGGATGGAACGTGAGGCGTGACGCGAGGGAGAGAGATTCGACCGACTGGATTTGCGAGCAGTGCGGACGAGTCGAGTCGCTAACGCCAGACGAGGCCCTGTGTCTTGGCTGGAACTTTTGTGGCGGCGACATTTGCCCCACTTGCCAGGCCGACAACATCAAGCACCACCGAACCCATCAGGACACCCTGCGCGTTAATCGTTGCTGAGATTGAGCGACTGCAACGCAAGGGCCTTCGCGGCTCGAATCGGGAGGATGGAACGTGAGCGACGAACTGAAGCCATGTCCGTTTTGTGGCGGAACGAATCTTCAAATTAATGCCGAGGACATCGACGGATACATGGCATGCGTGCGGTGCTGGGATTGCGACGACATGCAAGGTCCGGCATCCGCGTACAAGTACCGTGACGTTGAGAAGGCGAAGGCCGACGCGATTCAGCAATGGAACAAGCGTGCGACTGCCGCCGAGCTAACCCGCCTGCGGGCCGACGTGGCGCGGAAGGACGAGGCGCTGAGAGCGGCAATTCCGCAAATGCGTTTGTTAGTTGCAATCGATACAGAGCGGTGGGTGAATGCGCTCGCGGCAATTGGTAAATGTGAATCCGCACTCACCGCAGCCCTAGCCGACGCCGACACGAAACCACAAACTGGAGGTGAACGATGAGACCGTTCAACGGCGGGCAGACGGGATTGGACAACTTTATCCCACAAGGGGGTGATGAACATACCGTGTGCAACTTAGGCTATCGTGTTTGGCACGTATTCAAAGAGAGAAAATCACTATGAGTATGAATCAGTATTGGCAATCAGTGCAGTACATCAATTTGGTTCGTCGCGCTGATCGGCGTGAGTCGTTTGAATCACAGCCGTTCGGCGACGTGATTCGAAGGAACGGCATCACGCCTGAGGATCTCATCGATATGGGTTACTTGGGCGAACGAATGCGTGATCGGTTGCAGCACTACGGGATACGTGGACCACTCGTTAAGCTTTGCGTTTCGCTGGCTCATCAGCGTTGCGTGCGTGAAGCTTACGACGCCGGTTATGAGAATTGCTTTGTCTTTGAAGACGATGCAGTCGCGGCGCTGAGATTCACGGATCGGATTCATGAGGTGCATCAGTTCATGCCAGAATGCGACGTGTTCTTGTACGGTTGCACGTACAAGTTTGGTCCTGAATGGCCGTATGAGATCACGGAGGATAACCGTTATATGCATGTCCCATACTCATGTGCATGGTACGCATATGGCCTGCGGAATCGTCGCGTGATGAAGGCTGTGATCGATGAATTCGATACGTTCTCTGGGCAGCTTTGGGACGTCAAGTTCAGGACGCATCGTTTCGGCGAACGGTGGCGAGTTATGGCACCACGGGTCTTGCTGTGCGATCGCATTTCGGGCGCTAGTGATCAGATGATGGGCAAGAAGTACCGTGAGCTTGAGGCGGCGGAGATTGAAGCGAGGTTAAACGGATGAGTGAATCAACTGAAACACGGAAGTTCTGTAGAGAGCTTGAGGCCGCAGGTGCGATGACGTACGCGGCCGTTGGTAACATGCGCTCACAGAGCGGTTGGCCCGACAGGTTTGTGCAACATGCTTTTTGGAACGGCTGGCTTGAAATGAAAATCGATGCAAACAAGCTCACGCCGCTTCAACGAGAGATAGGGTTACAGCTTGAAAAGAGATCTGTCCGTGGTTTTTGTAATTACTTTGTAGTGCGCTTCTTTAGCAAGAGCAAGCTGATGCAAATTGAGCGTGCTGATGGAGGTGTGCTGTTCCTCACGGATAAGAGAGGCCTAGACTTTTTGGAAGAATTGTCGCTTTGGGCGGGCTAAACCACGGATATTTGTGACTATAAGACCTATGAACCCAGACAAGGTGTATATATATATAGCACATTCTATCGACTCTGGTTTTTCATTTTCATCTTTCGCGTACGACCTCTTACATTTTTCCAACGGAACTTTCGAAATATATACACCTTGTCTGGGTTCATAGGTCTTATAGTCACAGTTTGGAGCTTTACGATGGGCAAGTTTGAAATAACGATGGAGTTACTTACTGAGGAGTGCAAGCTGCTCATTCCGCTCTTGCACACGCTCGGTGTAGATGCTTCAGAGGTTAGCAGCCTCGTGGAGACCATTGAACTCATGCCTGAGGGCATGGGCAAGAGCCGCCTGATGATTGCACGAAAAGCGCGAAAGAGATTACATCATTTGGTGAAGGAGCTTACGGGTCATACACGGTTCTCACTGGCACGCCGAGCATTGCTTAACATAGCTAAGCGTGTCGAAAAAATGCGCTCGCTGGCTATTGACATAGATCATCATCAATGATATAATGGCCGTTGTGGAGTGCACAATGAAGAATTTTGAGAGCCACCTTGAGAGGCTTGAGCACCTCGCAGCGCTCTTAGGAAGGCGCGTGCTGGCTGATTTATACACGTGCAAGAAGCATCAGCGGGCTTCACTTTACGTGGAAGCATTTAATATCTTAGTAGGCGGACGTATGTTCGATGGCCGTTGCGCGCGGCGTGCTGCGGCTCGCGTGGAGGAACTTATTCGTGAGCATGAGCGAAATCTCGATGTGCAAGTAGCGCCGCCTAAGAAGAGGCATCGTTATCCAAAGTACATGCGGCCTTACTTACGTCGCTTGAGGAAAGAAAAGCCACAGGAATACGAGCAGCAAATCGAGCGTTTGCTTAACACTTACACTGAGGAATCGGTTCTCTTTGATGACGACCGAAGAAATCTTTCGATGGATCGAAGATAACTACGGCCTAATCGTCGCGTGTGTGGATCGAAGCAAGGTGGCTCGCAACCCAGACGAGTTCGATGAGTTGCTGTCCGAATGCATCGACAAGATTCCGCAGATATGTAACAGCTACATCCCCACAATGGGAGCTAAGCTAAGCACGCACGTCTTCGCGAACCTTAAGTGGTACATTTATAAGTGGCAGCACAAGAAGGCGTGGAGACGATGGGAGAAGCATAGCCACCTCGGTGCAAAACCTGAAGGTTATGTGATCGACTTTTGGAATGAAACTTATGAGGAGATTAACCGCCGCATCGAGGAGCTCGTTCCGTGCAAGCAAACGCGATGGCTCATAACCGCTGTTTGCTCTGGTGAGCTTGGCATCACAAAGTGCGCTGAGCATCTTGGTCTTACTTATGATGAAACATATAAGTTATACCGCGATGCGATGATCCTCCTTAAGCAAGAGCTATGCGAAGATGATCTGTCAAGGTAAGATTCCTCGTGGCCCGCTTTCACGTCGTGGGAAGCAGTGTAAGACACCCGCTATGGAGGGTTTCTTGTATTGCCGCGAGCACGTTACACAGGGCTTGTATAGGAACACAGTGAAAATGCCTGGCATCTATGATCGCGTCCTTACGCGCACTTTGGCTGAAAGCATCGCCGCTTTGCAAGCAGAGCCACCTGCAAAGCAAATGCAAATCTTTGATGAGCTTGCGCTCATGCGTGACGTAGCCGCTGAGGCCGTGAAGCTTTATAGCGTCGCCCGTGAAGCGGCTGCACAGCAGCCAGACAATATGAAGCTTACTGAGCAAGTGCTCTCTACGGGCGCGGTTATGCGTGAGCATCTCAACGAGGTCGTGCGCCTTGCTGAGGTGGCTGGCCGCATCGAGCAACAAGCGAAGGACAAGATCAGCATCCCACAGTTGTACTTCTTCGTGGATCAGCTCGTGCACGCGATCTATGTGGCGCTTGATGGAGACGTCGTACTTGCTAAGCAAATCGAGCGCACAATCAAAGAAACTGTTCTCTTACCCAGTGTCACAGCCGGCAACAGCGATAAAGGCACGTTGCTTACGCCTGACATGGATGTTCAGTCGATGGACGCAATGGTTCCTAAAATCGAAGGGAGTACTGAGTAATGCTTGTCTTGTCACGACGACCTGGGCAACATCATAGTCGCATCATCGTTGGCACCGGCAAAGATCAAATCACGTTTCATATTCTTGACGTGCATGGCCGCTCCGTGCGCGTAGGAATCGATGCGCCTAAGCACTTAAGCATTCGCCGCGAAGAGCTCGAATCGAGGCAACAAGATGTTAACGCCGGCATGGTTCCCGTTGAAGTACCATCCATTACAGGCGAAGTTGTGGAGGAGTCAAGCACGGTTCGTTGCAGCTGCTGCCGGGCGCGGGTCGGGTAAGACAGAGCTTGCACGGCGTCGTGTTGTGCGCATGCTTCCTGTGAAGAAACCATGGCATGACCCGATGTACTTCTATGCGCTGCCCACGTATAGGCAAGCAAGTCGCGTCGCGTGGAGACACATAACAAGACTGGTTCCTAAGGAGTGGATCAAAGGCGCTATTCACGAGTCAGAACTTCGCATTGAGACGATCTTTGGTTCAAGTCTTTACATCGTAGGACTCGACAAACCGCAGCGCATTGAAGGTGATCAGTGGGACGGCGGCGTTGTGGATGAATCATGTGATCAGAAGCCTGGTCACTTTGAAAGGAGCATCCTTCCAGCGCTGTCCCATCGTAATGGATGGTGCTGGAGGATCGGCGTGCCTAAGCGCGCTGGCGTAGGTGCAGCGAACTTCAAAGAGTTTTTCAAAGCCGGAAGTATAATCTCTCCGGAGGGTGGGTACATCCCAGCTGTTCACGAGTCATACGCTTGGTCAAGCGAGGACATACTTACGCCTGAGCAATTAGCCTGGGCCAAAGCAAACCTCGATGCGAAAGACTACAATGAACAGTATCGTGCGAATTGGGAAACCGTCGGCGGTGCAATTTTCTACGCCTTTGATGAGGTGCTCAATGTTCAGCAGTGCATATACCGCAGAGATTTGCCGCTGATCATTGGGAGTGACTTCAATGTTGACCCAATGGCGTGGGTCATCGGACAGCAAGATCCTGATCATCCTCATAAAGAACTGCGCATCATCGATGAGATTTGGATCCGCAACACGAACACGCGTGAAACGCTCGATGCGCTGTACAATCGCTATGGCAAGTCACACACTGCTGGCTTTACTTTCATGGGTGATGCAAGCTCACGTAGCCGAAACACTCGTGCAAGTGAAAGCGATTACATGCAGATTCGTAATGACCGCCGGTTCTCTAATCCTCAAGTCATTTACCCGCGTGCGAATCCTGCGCTCGCGAATCGCTTTGCTACGTGTAACGCTGCGTTCTGCAATGCTGAAGGTGTGCGGCGCGTTGTCATCGATCCTCGGTGCAAGAACCTCATTCGTGACCTTACTACACGGGCTTACAAGCCAGGCACATCACAGCCAGATGATGAAGGTGACATCGGTCATATCACAGACGCGTTGGGTTATGTGATCTATCAGCTGTTCCCAATCACGCTGCACATTCCACAGGCACCTAAGGTTTACGCGATATGATTCAGTCGAATCTCATTCCTGTGGAAATGAAAGAGCATACCCGTCAGCAGGTCTTCGGCCAGCCGGGTGAACTCTCTGAACCGAACCTCGATAACAAGCTCCTCAAGAACTACAAGACTTATCGTGAGATGCGCTATGATGCGACTATCGCATTCATTCGCATGCTCAACGTAGCACCACTTGTCATGGCTGGCTGGTCATATGAGGAGAAGCAAGGAGCGCCTGTTGGTGCGCGTGACTTCATTGAGAAAAATCTCGAACCATGGCGCACGCGCCTGATGAAGACCGCGATTGAGGGGTACATCGACTTTGGGTGGGCAGGCTATGAAGTCGTGCTCGAGGT
>ERZ761584.607-NODE-607-length-10397-cov-6.639335_pt1 | contig 10397 bp, 12 predicted proteins | sample MGYA00512168_ERZ761584 | MGnify/ENA primary metagenome ERZ761584 (study PRJEB28899, sample SAMN03785564) | bioreactor sludge metagenome | biome: EBPR Sludge; feature: EBPR Bioreactor; material: 0.22µm filtered reactor supernatant | place: Saint Lucia: Queensland...
CCGCGCACCAGCCGCGCTACGCTGCGCCCCGTGCCCCGCCGCCGTGGTCGCCCGCCCGCCGCCGACGCAGCCGAACGCCGCAGCCAGGCCGCTGCGATCGTGGCCGCCGAGCCCGCGATCGCCGCCGCCGAGCTCGCCCGCCGGCTGGGCGTCGACCCCTCGCGTGGCGTCCGCCTGCTGGCCGAGGTCCGCGCGTCGATCCCGGACCTGCCGCCAGCGCCGCCGCCGATCGGCTCGGGGCGGTCGGTCTACGTGCGCGCCGCGACCCTCGCACGGCTGGCTGAGGTGACCGGGAGGACGGTCGGGGAGGACGTGGACGCGCAGATCATGGCGGCGCTGGACCGGATCCCCACCGAAGCGATCGCCGGCGTCGTGGCCCGGGCTGAGGCGCAGATCGCCGCCGGCCGGCCGCCCGCGGTTGAGGCGCTGCTGTCCGAGCTGCGGGCGGCGATCACGAGCACGGACGCGATGCGGCGCGCCGCCAGGGAAGGGACAGGACCATGACCGACCCCACCGAGATCGCCGCCGTCGCCTGCAACTATGCGGCGGGCACTTCGATCGCCCGCCCCGGCGCGCGCACCTATCTGCTGTGGCGGACGGGCGGCGACAACCGGCGGTGTCAGGTGCTGGTCAAGAGCCGGGGCGGCCGGTGGGTGACCAAGTGGGAGCCGATCGTGATGCTCGACCACTTCCGGATCGTGCGCGTCCCGGCGGCGCGCCCCGAGTACGCCAAGCTGCGCGAGGTCTACGCCACCGATCACACGTTCGGCGCGGTGGCGGACCTCGACGACATCGTGGCGTGCCGGGTCGCGGCGCTGGGTGAGACGCGGTGGCGAAAGCACCTGGAGCGGAAGGACGGAGGACCATGTCCGACAAGCTAACGATTCGCGTCTTCCATAGCGGCTACGGCTGCGACACCGGCTGCTGCGGCCACGTCGTCGACGTCGAGGCGCCCGACGGCGTGGAGCGCGAACGCTTCGAGTTCGATCACCCGCACGGCGCCGATCCAACGTCTTTCGCTCGCGAGCTGGCTGAGCACGTCATCCGCGAACGCTGGCCCGAGTGCGCCGCGACGATCGACTGGTCGACCGTCGAGATCAACAGCGCGGGCGCCCGGGACTGCTAGCGCCCCACCCGCCGGATCGCGATCCCGCCCTTCCGATCCCACAGCCCGCCATTCGCCCGCGTGATCGCCGGCCCGTGCCCGCTCGGGCCGTGACAGTGCGCGACCGAGACGTCCGCGAACCGCCGCACCACCGGCGGCACCGCCACGACGATCGCGCAGTGCCCGACCTTGGCGCCGGCGCCGTAGACCAACCCGTCACCGGGTAGCACGTCGGCGACCGCGATCTGCCGGCAGAACCGCTGCCGGCCCTTCGCGTCGGCCTCGAGCGCGTCGGTGTAGATCCAGTCGCCGCCGATCTCGTCCTCGCCGTCGTCGGGGTCGTAGCGCGACTCGCCCCATGCCCAGGCCAAGAAAGCAGAGCAATCGGCCAGCCCGTGCGCGTCGAGCGGCGACGGCGCCTTGGGGTCGCGCCCGCCCTTGCCCAGCCCGTAGATCCCGGTCCCGACGCAGGATAGCGCGCGCCGCACCACCTCCTCGGCCCACGCCGCGTCATGCGCCTGCGCCCGCTCCACCTCCGCGAGCTCGGGCGCAGGCGGCAGGTGCGGCGAGCCCGCGGCCTTGATCGTGTCCCACAACCTCGCGATCCACGATGCGGCCATGGTCACTTCCTCCTTGCCGGCTTCACCGGCGTCGTCTCGTCCTTGCGCTCACCATCCCGCCGGCAGGTCCGCGCACACCCGGCACAGCTCGACGCCGCCCTGGAGGACGGTGATCGGCGTGGGCGAGGGGCAGCGCGAACAGCTCACCGCCGTGCGGCCTCGGCGACGGCGCGCCACGCGGCGCGCTCCGACTCCTCGAGATCGCCCCACTGCCACGGCGTCGCTTCCTTCGCCGGGTCGAGGCCGGCGCCGTGGAACGTCGCCCGCAGGTGCGCCGCCAGGGCGTCGCCGTGGAACGCGAGCGCGCCCGGCCGGCCGTCGCTGCGCGTGATGGCGCCCAGCTCGCGGACGTGCTGCAACTCGACGCACCCGCCGCCGGCGTGGACCATCGCGTGGGTCACGTTGTGGGCGTTCTCGATCAGGTCGCGCACCGCCCGCGCGGCGATGGACTCGGCGTCTCCCGGGTGCGCCTCGTTGCCGTGCGCCCCAACTCCCTCGATCACGATGCTGTAGTTGCCCATGGTCATCCTCACTTCGCCAGCGCCGCGCGGACCGCGGCGTCCTTGCTCTCGAGCAGCTTGCGCAGGGCGACGGTGCGCTCAGGGTTGCGCGGCAGCTCGAGCACGTGCACGGCCGCCGCGGTGAACGGCCGCGACACCGCCTGCAGGTGGGGCGGCAGGTGCGCGAAGGCGAAGAACTGCGCGATGTGCTCGCCGCTGTTGGCCAGGTGCGCGGCGTTGATCGCATCGACGCGCGCCCGCATCTCCTCGGGGGTCTCGGTCTTGGGTTCCATGGTCATCCTCAATCAGCCGGCACGGCCGGCAGCGGCGCCCGGTGGCGCGGTCATCTCGATCGGCATCGACGCTTCCGCGCCCACGCCGTGAACAGATCCTCCGCGGCGACGATCGCGACCGCGCCCACCGCGATCGCGAGGCCGTAGAGCACGTCGGCGGCGGTCACGGGCACGCCTTGTCGACGGCGACATCCCACGCGAAGCGCGCGATCAAGAACTCCGTCTCGCCGTCGGTGTTCGGCTCGAAGCGGTAGCAGACGCGGCGCCCGTCAACGTGCGTCGGCTCGACCGCGTTGCAGGTGCGCGGCAGCGGGCCGGGTTTGCACGGCGGTGGCGCGATCACGACGGGCCGGTCAACGGTCACGGTCCTCGCCGGTTCGCAGCACGCGGTCACGCTCGTAGAGAGCAGCGCGATCGCTGCCCGGGTCGCCAGTGATCGGGACATCGCGGATCTCCTTCGCATCGAGCTGGCCCGACGCCGTGCGGGCCGCCTGATCGGTGGTCGCCTTGGCCCTCGCATCGGACACGTCCGCCTCACCCCGCGCCTGGTCCCGCTCGGCGGTCGCGTGCTCGGCCCGGCGCTCGGCGGCATCGGCGCGCTGCGTCGCCTTGCGCTTGCCCCACCACAGCCACGCGAGGGCGGCGAGGACGGCGGACGCGGCGGCCTGGAGCCAGAGTGGGATGGTCACGACCGCGCCCTCGATGGCCAGCGCTGGTGCGCGGGACCGAACGCGTACGGGTCGTCCTTGATGCCGACGCTCTGGCGCGGATCGCGTCGCTCGTCGGCCGCGTCGTCGCGACGGCGGCGCTGCTCGTGACGCGGCTTGCACGTACAGCCGCGGCGAGCGCACTGCCGCTTGCGCTTCGACCGGCTCACGACCGATCCTCGTCGCCGGGGTCGTGGTCGCTCACGCCGGCACCGTCTGGCCGGCGACGTTCTTCGGCTCGGGCCGCGTCACGAGCAGCACCGCGGACATCACCGCTTCGGCGAGTGCAAGCCACGTCATCGCGCCGCCGGACAGCGCCGCGCCGCGCCCGAGCGTCAGCATCGCGGCGACGACCGACGAGACGATCGCGAGGTTGCGGCCGGTCGCGATCTTCGGCCAGCGCCGTGCCAGCCACTCCTGCGAGGCAAGCAGCGCGGTGCCGATCCAGAAGATCAGCCGCATGGCGAGCGATGCGCCACCGCCGGCCTTGATGTAGTCCCACGTCAACGTCTCGGCGGACATGCCCGGTGGCGCCGGCGCCGGCGCCGGCTGGTACGCGCCGGGGTCCACGCTGGCCGGGCCGGCGTGGTCGGCAGCCACCACCCGGTCCACGACCACGGCTGGCGTGCGGTACGAGCCGGCGTCGAGCGGCTCGATAGATGCGGGCGCCGGGACCATTTGGCCGGCGTCGACGTCGGCGCCGGCGAGGCGCGCCAGGACGAGCCACGACGCGACGAGCGCGACCAGGAACACGACGGCGGCAGTGACGTTGCTGCGAACGAAGCTGGGCATGACGGTCCTCACGGGTTGATGGGCGCGAGCGGGAGCGACAGGCCGGCGCGCGCGGCAAACAGGGAGAGCACGGCGTGGTCGGCGGCCTGGGCGGCGCGCTGATCGGCGTCGGCGGCGATGCGGGCGGCGCGCTCGAGGTCGAGGGCAACGGCCTGCTCGCGGAGCTGCGTGGTGTGGCCGCTGATCACGTCGGCCTGTTGGACCGCGGCGCGGCGGGCGTCGCCGTAGTCGATCAGCGCCTTGACCGCCGCGATGGCGATCGACAGCGCCACGGCACCGGCCGCGGCCTTGATCACCTTCCACAGCGGGGCGCGCCAGCTCTGCCGCGCCGCCTCGAGTTCGCCGGCGCGGGCCTTGGCCTCGTCGACGGCCAGGCGATCGGCACGCTCGGCGGCGACCTCGTCGGCCAGCTCGTCGAGCGCCCGCGCCACCTGCTCGGCGACGTGCCACTCGGGCTGGAGGCGGCGCACCTCGTCGATCGCCCGGCGCAGCGACTCCTCGGCGGGCGTGCGCGCGCGCGGCGTCGCCATCTCGGGGCGCTCGACGGCAATCCCCTCGCGCACGTCGCGCTCGATGATCGCGGCCGCAGCCTGGGCGCGCTCGTCGGCCTCGTCGACCGTGTCGCTGATCGACGGCGACCGGCGCACGCGCCCCTTGCCGCTGTCGGGATCGCGCGGCGGCGTCACGGCTCGTACGCCTCGAGCTGCGCCTGCAGCACCGGCAGCTCCGCGATCCGCACGGCGTAGCGGCTCTCGGCAGGCGTCCCCTCGAACACGATCAGCGGCAGGCCCACGCCGCCGTTGAGCCCGGCCATCTCGACGCCGTAGTAGTCCTGTCCGAGCATGAACCGCCCGTCCGGCGACGTCGAGTTACCGATCCCGGTTGTGCTCGTGTAGAGGATGTTCTGCACGCCGCTACCCTCGTCGGTGCGGTGCGCGACCGTCAGCCACGCTTGCTTGTGGGGCAGGCTGTAGCCCAGCTCGACCATGCGCCACCGCCCGTCTGCGGCGTCGTAGAGCCCCGCTGAAATGTCGACGTTCGGCCACTTGTCCGCGCCGGTGTCGCCGTACACGCTGACGCCGCAGCCGCCGTCGCCGTTGGCGGACATCGCCCACCCCTTGTCGGCGCCATACGTCTCGGCCGTCGGGTACCACGGATTGTCTGGCCTTGGTCCGACGAGGTTGCCCATCATCCATGCGCCGCCCGGATCGCCAACCGAGTCGTAGCGCCACGGGAACATCACCGACCACGACTCGAGCGAATCGAAGTTGAACGCCGCCGTCGACTTCGCGATCCAGCGGTGCGCGCCCTGGTAGACCGTCTCAAGGCTGCGCGAGTGAAAGTCGGGCTTGCCGTAGACCATCCGCGCGTCCGTCGCCGTCGCGCCCTCGCTTACCAGGTCCCACGGGTCGCTGCGGTTCACGTCGAGCACCACGCCGTCGACGATCCTCGTCAACGCGTGCGACGGCGTGAAGTCGAGCCGTGACGTGCCGTGGATCGAGGCCAGCACGTCGTCGATCGCGGCGAGGCTGAACGCGCGCAGGAGCGGCGGAAGGCGCATCGTCACGGGCTACTCCTCCCACTCCAGACCTTGTGAGACGAGCTGCGCCGCCGACGCACCCTCGCACTGCACGCCCGTCGCCCAGAAGCCCCACTGCACCCAGCCGCCGGCGTTGAACGCCGGGGTCGCGAGCGGGATCGCCCCGAAGCCGAGTTCCTGGCCCGTGCCGGTCAGCGTGCCGAGCGCGGTACATGTCAACGCCGCGGTGCCGAGCAGGTAGCCGCCGCGCGACCACCGCACGCGCAGCACCGGGTCGGACCCGCTGCGGTCGAGCTGGACGATCAGGTCGATCGGCGCGTCGCCGGCGACCATCAGCGCCGTGGCCGCGGTCAGCGTGAACGTGTGCGCGGCACCCGGATCGCCGACGGCCACGAGCAGGTTGCCGCCGTCGGTGACGCGCACGCCGATGCCCTCGACGGCAGTTCCACCCCACCGGAAATTTCCCATCAGGTTATGGTCGGTACCTGCCGGGTCCGTCGCGAAGCCGACGCGTCCGCCGAACATGATCGAGTCGGTGCCCGGCAGTAGCGTCGCCGCCGCGCGGATCGCGTCGTTCGTCGACGAGTCGAAGTGCACGCCGACTTGCCCGCCGAGCGTGTAGCCGTAGGCGAGCGTGCCAGCGGTGGCCAGCGTGCCAGCGACGGCGCCCTTGGAGACGATCGAGCCCGCGCCCGAGAGCGCCGAGAAGTCCCACCACGCTGCGGACAGGCCGGTCGCGGCTTGGAACGCGGTGTCATCGACTGGAACGCTCGGCCACGTGCGCCCGGCCTCGGTGCCGACCGGGCCGTAGTGGGTGCCGGTCGTGTCGCCGGTGAGGGGGCCGATCAGCGCGTTGGCAGTCACCGACTCGGCGACGATGTGGCCCAGGCCGGCATGGTTGAACGAGTGGTTCATCGGACGGCGCTCCTCACCTTGCCGTGCTCGTCGAGTTCGAGCGTCCCGCCGCCGTCCGCGTCGACGACGACCTTGTATCGCAGGCGCGCGGCCATGAAGTCGGCGTGGTGATCGATCGCAGATCCCGCGCTCGCCGTGAGGCTGCGCGACGCCTGCGCGGTCGGCGTCCAGCCGCTCGCTCCGTAGGACGTCGCCCGCCCGCCGTCCTTGTTCGAGCCCTCGCTCGTGACCGTCGCGGTCAGCGTCGACCCGTAGGTCAGCTGCACCGACAGGCCGGAGCGATCGAACACCTCGGCCAGCTCGAAGTAGTAGGTGACGCCGTCCGCTAGCGTGAACACGCCGTCGGTGTCAGGCGCTAGCGGGTCGCCCGCGGCGGTGTAGCACTCGGTGACCTTGCGCATGCGGCGACGATGCGCGCGGCGACGCGCTCACCCCAACATCACAGCCGCGGCTCGCGCGCCCGCAACCGGACCCGCCGGATCGCGCCAGCCACAACATCCGACCCGTCGTCGTGCCCCAGGTCGACCTGCTGCAGCGCGGTCGTGCTCGGCGTCCACGTCGCGGTCCGCCCGGTGGCGGTGTCGACCACGGCGCCCTGCTCGCCGCGGACGCTGGTCCACTCCGACGCGGTGCCGTCGCGCAGCCCGACGACCTGCCACCGCAGCCGGGCCTGGTAGCGCACCGCCGTGTCGAGCGTCAGCGTCGCCGTGGCGTCAGTGTTCACGCCCGCGCCGGTCGCGTGCTTGCCCACCAGATTGCCGCTCACGAGCCGCAGCTGGCGGTTGTCGTTCGTGTTCGTGGCGTTCCACGCGCGCGCGATCGTGCCCGTGCCCTGGGTCACCAGCGCGACGTCGGCGTACAACTCGCCCTCGGAGTTGTAGAGCGACGTCGGCGCCACCGTCACCGACGGGCAGATCGCGCCCGGCGCGCCGAGCGGGAACACGCGCCGCATCGGCTCGACGAGGCCGGCGTACATCGCCGACGACAGCCGCACCGCGCGGCCCGTGCTCCCCGACGTGACGCGGAGCTTGCCGTTGCCGCTGGTGGCGCCCGACCACGCCAGCGAGAACTCAGCCACCGTCGGCGTCGCCGCGGTCGGCAGCGTGTAGGACGCGACGGTCCCGCCGCTGTTGTCCTCGAGGACGAACGTCGCCGACCCATCGGGCGAGCTGTACCCGACCTTGAAGTACACGGTCGCGGCGGACCCGAACGCGATCGTCGGCGACCGGCGCCCGTCCGTCGACGCCGACGCGATCGCCTGGCCCTGCCGCAGCCCGAGCAGCGGATCCGCGATCGTCTCCAGCGCGACCGTGCCGACCGTCGACCACAGCGACAGGTCCGGCGCCACGAGGTTGGTGCAGCTCGGGCAGCTGACGATCCCGACGCCGCCCAGCTCCTCGTCCAGCACGTGCGGCAGCACCGGCACCGGCCAGCCGCGCCCAACGAGGCCGTCGGCGTCGCTGCCGTCGACGGTGATCACGTAGCCCGTGCGCGGGTTGCCGTCGGTGACGCTGGTCGGGTTCGTCGCGTAGGTGATCGTGCTCTGCAGGTCCGCGACGCTTGGCGTGTTCGTGCCGCGCCACGCGTAGACGCGGGCGATCTGGCCGTTCAGCTCGAGGAAGTTGCCCGACGCCGCGACGCCGATCGTCGGCTGCGTCGGCGTGGTCGCGCGGAACTCGCCGACGCCGACGGTGCTGTCGGTCGTCGCGGTCACGTCGTCGATCACGGTCAGCTCGTCGGCGGTCGCGTCGTGGTGGAGGTAGGCGATGCGCAGTACACCGGCGCCCGGGGTGCTGCCGCCCGGCGCCGTGCCGGTCACGGTCAGCGTGGACGAGGCGCCGAGCAGCTTGCCCGTCGGCACGCCGGCCGCGCTCAGTCCAAGCTCCCACCCGAGGCCGCTGATCGCCCGCGCGACCAGGCCGGACGTGGCCGCCGTCCAGACGCCAGCCTTGTACGCGACGCCAACGCACCAGTTCTCCGTCGACCGGAAGTTCATGAACGCATCGCCGACCGCGGCGACCTGCAGCGACCCGCTGATCAGGTCGTACGCCTTGCTCCGCAGCCGGCCATCGGCGCGGCCCTCGTCGCAGATGAACTCACCGTCGGTGTACGCGGTGCCGACCACCTCGAGCAGCGGCTCGTTGCCGAGCTCACCGTTGGCCCGGCCCGCATAGAGCGCGACGTTCGGCGGGGCGATGTTCGGCCACGCGCTCACCCACTCGGCGTGGCTGGCCGGGAGCCGCTGCGTCGGCGGGCTGTCGAACGTGTGGTCGAGGTCGACGACCGGGTCCAGCTCCTTGTGCAAGCGGAGGTCGAAGTCGCCGAAGCACGCGTTGAGCGGCGTGCCGGTCACGCGGGCCGCGTCGAGCTGCACGCGCACCGTGACGGTCCCGTCGGGCAGGTCGAGCGTGAGTCGGCGCGGCGCCCAGACGTTGGTCCCGCCGAGCGCGGTGCTGGCCTCGGCACCGGTCGTCGACGAGGCGATCACCGTGCCGCCGCCGTCGAGCGCCTGCAGGGTCACTGTGCCGGTGTCGTCGACGCCGTCGTTCATGCGCCCGCACACCAGCTCGGCGGTAGCGTTGCGCTCCCAGCCGGCCGCCGGGGTGATCGACTGGCGCAGCTGCGCCGACGCGCCGTCGTTCGGCCGGGTGTACTGCGCCGAGCCGTACAGGGTCGCGCTCAGGATCTGCCACGTCCCGGCGCTCTGGGTCCACGCGGTCAGCGCGGCGAACTCGGCATCGCTCAGCAGCTGGCCGGTGAAGTCGCCGACGCGCAGCCGGCACTCGGTCACGCCGATGTCGACGTGCGTGTCGCCGCCGTCGCCGCTGGTGGCGATCGCGATCGTGAACGACACACGGATCGTCGCGGTGTCCGGGTCGAGGTTCGCGATCTCGACCTCGTAGCGGTCCCACGCGGCCGGGTGCGTCGCCGCGATCGTCGCGGTGTCGAGGACGTTGCCGCCGCTGTCGCGCGACGTCATCGTCACCTCGAACGTGTCGTTGGCGTCGCCGGCCGTCGGGCCCGCGGCGAAGGTCAGCAGCGCGCGCAGGTCGGCCGGGTCGTAGCCCTGGATCGGCACGTCCTGGTAGAAGGTCAGCGTCGTGGTCGCCGACGCGGCGGTGATCATCGTCCCGCCGCCGCCGAGCGAGCCAGCGCCGCTGCCGGTGCTGGCGGTGCCGGCGGTGATCGTCCAGTTGTTCGACGCGTCGTCGAACTTCCCGTTGATCAGCAGGTTCCGGTGGCGCGGCGCCACCACCTCGAGCGTCGGCACCTGCCAGGCCGTGAGCGTCGGCGTGGTGCCGTCGGGCAGCGTCACCGCCAGCGCCGAGTCGACGCCCACCTCGAGCGCGCCGTGGCCGACGGCGCCGAGCGGGTAGCGCGTGGTCCCCGAGGCGATGCCGGCCTGTAGCGTCACCTGCGTTCCGCCGTCCAGCGGGCCGTCGCCCTTGTAGCCGACCGCGTGGTAGGCGGTGCCGACCTCGGGCGTCTCGGTCGCCGCGTCCGGGCGCGTGATCGTGCCCCTGGTGCGGTCGCGCTTGGCCCACGTCATCGTCACGCCGTCGTCGGAGAGCGCGGCCGGCGACTGCGAGCCGTTGACCGTCAGGTTGTCGACCGGGTACGGGCGGCGCACGCGGCTGGTGGCGGTCAGCGTGTCGACCGGTGACTCGTCGGCCGGCGTCCAGGTAGTGCCCGCCGCCGCCAGCGTGCGCGCCTCGTAGCTGGTGCCGTGCACGAGCACGGTCGAGCCCAGCGCCCCGCCGGCGTAGCTGCCGGGCAGCACGTAGCCCGTCGTGCCCTCGGCGTGGTCGGCGGGCACCGTGTCCAGCACGCCGCGCCACACGTTGTCCAGGGTCCAGGTCGAGCCGCTGACGAACGTCGCCGTCTCGAACGCCAGGATCTCGCCGTCGATCTGGATCAGGTTGCG
>ERZ761584.608-NODE-608-length-10388-cov-18.684312_pt1 | contig 10388 bp, 12 predicted proteins | sample MGYA00512168_ERZ761584 | MGnify/ENA primary metagenome ERZ761584 (study PRJEB28899, sample SAMN03785564) | bioreactor sludge metagenome | biome: EBPR Sludge; feature: EBPR Bioreactor; material: 0.22µm filtered reactor supernatant | place: Saint Lucia: Queensland...
CCAGACGCATCAACAGCAGGCACCATCTTCCCTGTACGGTGATCGAACACCATTGCGCCAGCAGAAGAATCGAACGGACTAAAATACGGTTGAGCTTTGCTGATAGCGCCAGCCATTTGCTTCATTTCCTTTTGAGCGTCAAGTCGCATCTGCATCAATTCTTTCTGAGCCGCAAGACGTTCTTCCCTGCTCAGTCGCGCATCCTCAATCTTCATAGCCAATTCGGCCATGCGTTGCTGCGCGGCAGCAGCCCTATCTTCTTTCCGCCAATCTTGTTGCATATCCAATGTGGCCATCTTGGATAGGCGCGGATTGTTACTGACAATGGCCTCCATGATTGCCTGACGGCGCTGTTCAGGAGTTGACGGCATAGCTGGCCGTCCAGGCCCCATACCGTCTTCAGGAATCGGGATTTCAGGCGACCCCATCGTTCCTTTACGGTAATTCTCAAGTTGAGCGGCTTCCACAGCCTTCCGCTTTTCACCAAGCGACTTATAGCCCTCATCAATCCTGTCCTGCTCACCTTTTGCGGCCCATGAATTAGCGAGTCCAGCCAATCCCTGAAACACAGACGGGCGCACATAGACGCCACCAACCATCTGCCCTTGCAGCGGCGTCATCCCGCGCTTCGCCAGTTCGTCAGCCATCATCTGCTGCCGCTTCAGGCGGCGCAGTTCTGCCGTGGTGTCCGGGTCTAGGCCGGAGAGTTCGAGGCCATAGTCATCCATGATCTATCATCCCGTAATCTACAGCCGCATATCCGTCATGCATGGACACAGCGGCAGGCATCACCGCCATAACCTCGTCGGCCATGACGCCCTGCGAATGCTCGCCCCAAATGTAGTCGAATTCGTACAGGCCGATCCCGAGGCGATGCGTGCCGATGCGCCGGATATTGCGTTTCAATCGTCTATCTGAAAATCTCATTGCAGCACTGCCAAGCCCGAACAGCCCGCTCATTGCATTACCCATGCCAGCCTGTTGCGCGTTGTAGGCTCCCAAATCCGCCGCGCCTTGAGCTTGTGCAGCACCAAAGATAGGTGCTGGCGCAACCTGCGTGTTCTGTGCCGCATTCGGCACCGCGAACGGGTTGCTAACCTGCGATCCCGACATGAGCGCGTTGATCTCGTTGAGCGGCGTCTGACGACCAGCAAGAAGCTCGGACAGCGCAGTACGGCGACGATCTGCATCCATCTGGTAGTCTCTTTGGGCCTCACTGCCAGATGCGATGATGGCTTGCTGACGCGCATCCGTCCTGCCGCGCTCAATCTGAGCCATTGCGTTATCGTAGGCTTCTGTTCCTGGGCGGATACCGGCTGCGATTAGATCGGAATTCCTTTGGTCGATTGAGCGGTCAACGTCTTCATTGACGCGACTCATCATTGCATTGATAACCTGATCCCTTGTTGCCGCAGCATCCCCTGGCGCTGCTGGTAATCCCGAAAGATCAAGATTTTGCCCGATGACATCCCCAAGGGCCTGAGAGCCTTGGATGCCTAAATCGCCAAGAATTGATTTTGTTTGAACGGATTTTTCGTACAGTGCCTGTTGTTCAGGACTGAGTTCCTGAACCATCGTTGGGCGTGACGTGTCCGTAGCGCCCTCGACCCACGTCTGAGAGCCGTAAGGATTGATGACGTTCGGGTTGTTGAGGCGAGAGCCGGCTACTGCGGATTCTACGTTTGCAGCGCCCTGTGCCGTTGCGGCTGCGCCGTAGTCAGGTGGATCGGGGGCGTCGTAACACATTTCACAGTCTCCATAACGATTGCCGTTATCGGGACTGTCGGCCCCTCACTAGCAATACTAGATCAATTCAATCGGCCTGTAAAGCCTTGCTGTAGCAATACTTATCCAGCCCGTACCCGAGGTATTCCATGATGCGGCAAGCCCCGTTATAAGGGGCGGCGGTCATGGTGATCTTCTCCACCCCGCGCCGCTTCATGTCGTCCTCGACAAACTTGTAAAACTTGATGGCGTTCCTGCCCTTGCGGTACTCAGGTTTCAGGAACCATGTATCTTCGTTCGCCACAAGCTTTTGCGTGTGCATCGAGCGCATGATATACATGCCGCAGTTTCCTACCAATTCGCCATCATTTCTTGCAGTAAAAACAATGTATTGCGGCCCATAGCTCGCGTATCGCTCGTATTTCGGGCTGAACTGTTCCCCGCGTTTAAACATTTCCGTTTCCTGCCAATGCTCCCATGCGTTCCTGACAAGTTCCTCCCATACAGTTGCCAGTGGCTCAATGGCGAACTCAAGGCTCAAAGCGGTCCTCCTGTCTCATAAATCCAGTCGCAGGACAGCCATTGCACCGTCAAACTGTTCGTCGCAATCTTTATTTTGCCAGCAGCGCATCTGCCTACGTCCTCGTCAGGCGAAGTCCATTCTTTGAGTACTTCCATGCCAGCCGCCCAAAATGCCTCATCCCAATTACTTACATCCCATTGCCCACCTGAGATTGCCGTGTATGATGCTTGTCCTGTGATTTCAGTATCATTAAAGTCAATATCAATATCAGTCAAGAATGACAAGCTTCCGTTCGCGGCAAGTACGGGACGGAACATGGAAAACCGTTTTTCCGATCCCATGTCTTTGAAGTAGGAGAAAGCAGTCTTGCCGTAAGCGATGATATTACTTCCTGCGTCTGAAGTTCCGCTCCACGCCTTATAGACTGCCGTTCCTCTGGAGAAGTAAAGTTGTCCTTTGAATACTGCGAACGTCTCGGCATTCCAGTCGGTAAATCTACACCATGCCTTCGTGATCGTATTCATCACGTATTGTTGATGCGTGCCATCCTCTGCTATTGGGATGTTGAAGATCATGGCAGATTGTGCCGGATACACAATCGCCTCCCACCCCCACTGACTCCCATAACTTCTAGATGCAGATGTAAATGCGTTTTCAATGATGTTTGTCAGTGCAACTCGGTTATCAACTATCGCTGATTGTAGGGCAGTAGAAAGAGGATAAGCGCCACTCTCTGTGATTACCACCAAGTCACCAGCGATTTTCTGCATACATCTGCGGCCAAGCGGTTTGCCTAAATCGAATACGCCAGTCAGCGCCCATGCTGAAGCACTGCCGGGATTCGTGCCACTGTAGATGATGACCTCACCCTCGCTAGTAACGAACACAGCGCGGTCGTCAGGGCCAGAACCCCCGTCGAACGTCCATGTTGCGCCAGCCATCAGGTAGCCGCCCTTCTTGGCGACACCTGACATATCGAACTCAGTCAGCGCACCGCCAGCAGCACCAGCGGCCAGATACCAGAACGACAGCGAATCCTTCTCAAGGAATATTAACCTTCCCTTAAACTCAAACAGACTCGATATATTTGTCGTCGTCAGGCCAGTAAGAGCAGGGGATGATGCACCATCAACCGCCGTCCATGTCGTTCCATCAAAGTAGGCTGGTTTATCCACGCCATTGACTGCAATAAGCCAATTGCTTGTGCCATCACCGAACATCGTCCATTGATGCTTGCCATCAGTTCTAGCAAGCTTTGAAGCACCAACAGCGCCAGCGGAAGACACGTCATAAATTCCGCTTGCTGTATATGCATACATCGTATTCGTGCCATTCACAGCGTTGTAGACGGCCAGCGTTTTGACGTTTCCGGTAGTCCCTGTCGCATGGCTTGAATTTCCGCCGCGAATTTCGCAATAGCTTGTCTTTGGGAAAAAGTTGTTCAGGACAATTGCGTGATCTGGTCGCATGTCGGCAAGCGAATCCCGCTCGTTCCAGCCCTTTACCGGGGCAGGATACGACATAGAACGACTGATACGCGTTCTAGGTGCTGCCTTGCGTGCTAATGCTTGCCTCATGGAGTGATCCACGATCCAGCGGGGATGAACACTCGTGGAGTCTTGCCTTCTCCTTCGCCACCCATGTTGAGCGTGCGCTTGCCGCCATCCCGTCCTAGCGCATCCTTAACCATGCTTTCATAGGTACGGAAGTCCTCTGCATAGTCGAAGCCTTTTTCCTTCTTCCAGCGCCAGCGGAGCCCGAGCGTAAGGATTTCCTCTGGAAGCAGCGGCAAGTCACCATCTGCGGCAAAGTATTGCCGATACGTCGCGCCGGTCGAGTCCGTCATCCAGTTCCAACTAACGTACTCGAATGCCCATGTATGTCCGGCAGTTGGGACAGGATTGGACAGTAAATGCCCACCACGGATGCGCCATTGGTATCTAGGGCCGGTTACTGTCATGGCCTTGATGGTTTGCCAGTCCTGATCGTTCAGCGGCCCATAGACCGGCTCCTGAAGCGTTCTATCCCAAAACGTGTTGTTCTTGATGTAGCGGTAGCCGTTTGTGGCGATGCTGTCGATATCGCCCTGATCCTCTGCTGCGGTGGTAGTGTGGGTAGCCTGAAACGTCAATTCATTCCAGTCACCACGCCCTGATAGGTCGTTCCCTTCTTCCTCCAGCAGCGCCATGATCTGCCTGATCTGAGGATCGGACGTGCCATATACTGTTGCAGGAACAGTCAGGTTTGTACGGCGGCAGAAGCGTTGTACGATTGTCAGCAGGCTCATAATTTCCCCGCAAGATAGCAAATGTATTCACAGGTACGGCGGATTACGCGCCTAACAGGGTGCGGATTTTTTCCGCGCATTTCAGCCCTTAGATCGGCAGTACGTAACCGCATGATGTATTCAAGGAATTGGCGAACATTGCGCTTTGCAAGACTGTTTCCTGAATGGAAAGCGTATCGCACCAAAGGCCGAAAGATGCGGTGATAGCCGCGTTCGTGATACTTGGTAAGGCGTTTTGCGGAGTATTCCAGCCACACGGATTGTCGGAAAGCGCCGAAGCCATAGGCTTGGTTCATGGCTGTACAGACTACCTTACCTCCCGCGCCAGCCCCGCCGCCGCCACTCCCATCCCCCGAACCCGGCGCAGGGCCATCAGCAGCAACGCCATTAGCAGCAGCAGTAGCGGCATCAGCAGCAGAAACAGCCGAGCCCGGAGCAGGGCCATCAGCATCCGCAGCAGTAGCGGCCGCTGCGGCATCTGCGGCAGCAGTAGCCGCTGCTCCAGGAGCTGGCCCAAGAGCATCAACCGCATCGTTGTCCACATCATTCATATTTGATAGTGCCATAGCAACAGCAGCTAGTGACGCAAAAGGCGCGGCCATCACAGGCCCCAATGTGCTTATGGCATTACCGAGTGCGGCAGAAAACCCGACAGTCCCGTCTGACGTTGCGGGCGATGTTGCGGATGGCCCATCTACTGAATCTGGCGCACCACCGATGCCTGGGTCAAAGAATCCTTTCACATTGTCTGAAGGCTGTTCAAATGTTTGGTATGGCGTAACCTGTGTTGGAATTGGTATGTCAGGCGGGCCGTACAAGGCATTCAGCCGAGATTGTCTCGGCAGCAATTCATCCGTTACGCGCCGCCTTGCAAGCTCCTGCGCTACGTTTCCCCGCAAAGACTCGTTCGCCATATCAGCCCACTCCAAACCAGACCATCACGCCATGAAGTACACCAATCGGCGCGACAAACAGATCAATCACCAACAGAATCCACCTTCCAGTCAATAAGCAGTTAATGATGCTTGTCAGAAATGCGGCAATCGCAGCAATGGTAAAAATTCCGCCCCAAATCTCATTGTTGCGTTCCATAGCACGGTCGATTCTGGCGAAGTCTGTCATGTCAGATCACCGCTTCCTGAACCTTCGGCGGACGACCGCGCCGCTTCGGTTCTTCGACAACAGCATCATCCTCAAGCAACTCAGCCGCGCTAATGTCAGGCTCACGACCAACCTGCACCATTTCAGGCTGGCGCGGAATCATGTTTTTCAGCGCCTCAACCTGCGCCTTGAGCGATTCAACCGTGGCAGCAAGGTTGCGGTTTTCCTGCTCCATCGCGGCAAGCTGTACGGTCACAGCGCCATGATCCTTCATGGATGCCAGCCAATTCTTAGCCTTGTCACGTAGCTCGATAGCGCCCATGCCGATGCGCCGTAGTCCTTCGTCGTTGATTCCAGCCAAGTCCTCTACCGTCAGGCAGTTCATGGCGATCAGCGTTTGTTGCTGTGCCGGCGACAGGACGCCCCATCCTTTGATCGGAGTACCACTCAGCGGCATTTCCTGCCCGTTCTTCCAGCTTTTGTATGACGCCTTCCATTGATCGGCCCACTTCTCAGGAATGCGCCCATCGCGCACATTGCGATCCATGTTGATGAGCCATTGCTCCACCTTGTACTCTACACAGTCCTTGGAGTACGGAGGAGTCACAAGGGCAAAATCAACGTCCTTGGCGACATAGCGGCCTTCGCGGATGGATGCGGCCTTGTCCTCCATCGGGCGGCGCTCGAAACGGACATAGGCCGGACGTTCTTCGCGGCTAATCAATTCTCCGACTGACATTTGACCTCCTTAAGTTCGTCAATGCACACCAACATGATGCACATTGAGAAACCCCCGCCGAAGCAGGGGGAGTCTTGCTTAGTCAGGACAGGTCAGCATGACAATCTTAGCAGAGGCATCAATCGCCACCGCGCAGATGAAGTCAGTAACCAGTGCGCTAACGTCCAGCGTGCCGTCCGTGGTTCCGATGGCGGTAAGTGCATTACCATCAGCACCCGCAGTCAGCGCGGTGGTCAGTGTAGCAGGCCCTTTTGTCTGAATCCAGCCGTAGCCGCCATCAGGGATAACAGCCTGAAACACGCCAGCACCAACGCCGCCGCTGTCGGTCACGTCCATCGTAACGATGTCGATTTGACCAGCGGAAGCTCCTGAAACAGCGTAGTAGTACGCAAAATTGCCAGCAACAGAAGCTACGTCGCCAACACCATTGTTGAACTGAACATACTTGTACTGCTTGCCGTCGCTAGTCCGGCCAACAGTGCCAAGTTTGAACTCCGGGCCTTCGCTGCTCGTACGAACAGCATCCAGCTTCATACCTGCGATATAAGACATGATTCTCTCCTTTCTGTCCGATTACTCGACAATGACGCCCTGAAGTTTGCGATTGGACAACGTGAGGTTGCCCATCCACAGAATCGGGATCACCGAGCCATCTTGGTTGATCGGGCGCTGATCTTCCAGCACTTCCATATCGGCGTCGCGGTGAACCACGAGTTCGATATAGTTAGTGTTGAGGAAGTAAGCGTGCGAGGCCGGAATGCCGCTGTTGCCGTCGAAATAGACATCCGCATTCTTGTACTTCAGCGAGACAAGCCCGCCGTTGGCGTTGCTGGCATCCATGTAACGCTTGATGGAAGTCTGCGAAGCCTCGAAGTAACGGTAGTACGTGTTGTCCATCACGATCAGATCGGGCTGGTCATCCGGGCCACGATCAAGGTTCAGCCACAACGGAAGCATCATGCTGTTCTCGATGGTCGTCGCGCTCGAAGTTACCGTGTTGGCCGAACAGTCAAAGATCGTGTTTTGCCAGAACGAGAACGAGGACGAGTTGATGCCACCCACGGTGCCGGTGCCAGCGTCGGCCACAAGGGCTTGCAGACCGTTGATCTGGTTGGTCGCTGTGCCGTCGCTATACAGATCGGACGAGAACGAGTTGTTGAAGGTGCGGATCGCGTTCTTCATCTTGGCCTTCGCCAGAGAGAAGATACGGGATTCGCCGCTGTTGATACGCTGCTCACGGCCAGAGGCAACCACGTTGACCGCGATCTGACGCCACTGATATTCAGCGGCGCTGATAACGTCGGATTGCTGGATATTCAGCATATCCCAATCGCTGTAACGCTGGTAAGTCGAGTTGGAAGTGTAGTCAAGCGGGCAGACGATAGTAAGTCCGCCATCTTCGGTGCGGTAATTTCCGCGCTTGTAGATGTGCTTGAGCAGGGCGTTGCGGTTGGAAAGGTTGTCTTTGACATCCTTCCGAACCTTACGGAAGGTCGAAGTGACCAGTTCCGTAAAAGTGCTGTTAGGCGAGGCCATAATTGGCTCCTTTCAGAGTTAATGAGTACGTGCTTTGATTTCGCGCATTGCTTCTTTCATTGCGCCATCCAAGTCCCTCATCGTTCCTTTCGGCTGCTCTGTAGGAGTCCTACGGGTGTCACGATTGCGGATATTCGTTGATGCTGCCTTCTTTGCCGCTTCTGCCTGCTCTCTCGCCTTTTTGTCGGCTTCCGCTTTGGCTTCTGTCTGAATCCTTGCGGTTTCCTTGGCGCGAGTGCCGGGATTTGCCCATACCGCCCGATCATAAGCATCCTGCAACGGCAAACCAGCCTTAAGCATCACAATGATGTCGTCGGCCACTTCGTCAAAGTAGGGATGCGCCGGATCGGACGCAAAGGTATTCACTTCCTGACTGATGCGGGTACGCTCGGCGTTGAGTTGTTGTTCACTGCCGGAGTGGATAACCTGCTTCAGTTGATGTAATTCGTCTTGCAGTTGCGCCAAGCGCGGATCGGCGGTTTGCTGCCCACCTTGCGACGGCTGGCGCAAACTTTGGTCGATTCCGTACTGTTTGGCGATGTAATCAAGGTACTGCGCCTTCTGCGAAGGCGGCGATACGGAAAGCTTGTAGTGCGCGTTCAGGAGGGTTTGAACCGCTCTAGGCGCATCAATGCCCTGCGCTTGGATAAGCGCCATATAAGGCGTAACGGCATCCCGCATTGCCTTCCCATATACCGCGTCACCCTTGTATTGTTCGAGTCCGTCGAGCATTTGCTTCTCACGAACTTCCCAATAGTCCTGCACTTCCTTGGGGGTTTTGCCCCAATGATCATGCATTTCCTTGGGCCATGTCTTTGGGACTGGCTTTCCTTCAATCGCGGCCTTGGCCGCATCGTCTGCGGCTGCGCCATCTTTAGACGGTTCATCTGCCTGCTCAGTACCAACAGGTTCCGTGATTGCATCAGCACTCGTATCTTCTGCATCGTCGGATGCCTCTCTTTCGGAAGCAGGAAACAGGTCGCCGGCCAAGTCGCTTGACGCTTGATCTATATCAAATCCGCCTTGATCGCTGGTATCTTGGCCGCTGTCGGCAACCGCTGCTTCTTCTGACATGCTTCCTCCTAAAGTTAGTTAGTGCTTACTTAGACTAAGCCCTTGTTACTGCAATGTCAAGATGCTCGACTTCTGCGGCCAATTTCTCTCTTTTTGGCGCTGGCATCTCGTAAATCGTCTTTTCAACGTGTTCGTCCACTTTCTTCTCAAGCTCTGCGTCCTCTCTGGCGATCCGCTTGGTCTGCTCGTCCTTGAGACTAGGCTCGTAATCCACGCAGTTAGATGCTTTCATATCCTCTCTCCGCTGCGTCTTTGACGTGATCCATCGCCCTGTCGTTGGAGACTGGTAGGATGGGAAATTCGTTGCATCAATGCTGAACATGCACGGCGATATAAGCCGTTTTGCTGCACTGCCGCATTCGCATGTCTGCGGCTGGTCTAACTCGGCCAGCTTCAGGAGGCGGTCAAATTTGTGGCCTTTTTCGCACAAGTGTTCGTAAACTGGCACGGCTTACCTCTTTGGCGGTTTCGGTTTCTTGCCTTTGCATCCCATGATCTTCTCCTTACGCCGCCATCAACATCAGCAGCATTTCCTCGTCTTCCAACGACTCCATCTGCTCATGCCATAGTGCCAGTAGGGCAGATACCCTTGCCGCGTCACGCTCCAGTTCCGCCCAATCAATGATGCTGGCTGGTGGTATCGTTGCCGGTTTGACGCCAGCGACGATATGCGGCCTGACGATCTTCGCAGCCTGTTTCTTGACTTGCTGCGGCGCAGTTGCGGTGATGCCTTCGTACATCTCGCGCATCGTGCGTTCAACAACGTCATCAATGCGAACGTGTGGTTTCTGCTTGTGTATCCTTATCGGGTATCCTGCTCCGGCAAGGATTTCTTCAGCCGCAGACTGTATAACGCCCCACGAGTTGCCCCACGCAGACGCCCACGATTTGCCCCATGCGGAAGCCACTAGACTGGCCCCCATGGATCGGCTTCGGTTCCCGCGCCGTCCACAACAAGGTCATTCACTTCCTTGATATTTGCCGCAATCGGATCAGCCCATGCCCCTGCTAAGATGTCCGCAACGGTAATGTCGTTCAGCGCCGCAATCGCCGCACCATTGGCCGCGATCCCGGCATTGTCCGGTGCGGTGTAGCTGGCCGTCGGCAACACGTCATCCACGGATCGCGCCTCGACCAGCAGCACCATATCCGCCGGGTCGGCCGCCGCGCCGGAGATGTGCAGCGCCAGATCGCCCAGTGTGTCGGTGTGGCTCGCCGTCAGCGCGAGGCTGTACCAGCCATTCCCGCGCTCGGTCACGGTCGGGGAGATCGAAGCGAAGGCCCCGCCGTCCTTGCTGGCGGTAATCGTCAGCGTCAGCCCTGCCTTGCCCGTCACATGGTCTGTCGAATCGACCATCAGCACCATGACGTTCTTGGCCGTCGATTGCTTGGCCTTACGCATT
>ERZ761584.609-NODE-609-length-10319-cov-8.012568_pt1 | contig 10319 bp, 14 predicted proteins | sample MGYA00512168_ERZ761584 | MGnify/ENA primary metagenome ERZ761584 (study PRJEB28899, sample SAMN03785564) | bioreactor sludge metagenome | biome: EBPR Sludge; feature: EBPR Bioreactor; material: 0.22µm filtered reactor supernatant | place: Saint Lucia: Queensland...
CCTTAATATTTTCAAATGATTTCTTTTCTTTTTCTAGATTATTATTTTCTAAAGTTATTTTTTGATATAAATCTTGATGTTCTTTAATTTTTTTATCCAATGAACTACTAATTTTGTCAAATTCATTTTTTTCATATAATAATGTTTTTACTTGTATTCTTATATCAGCCTCTTGTTCAATCAATAAGTTTTTTTCTTCTATAATTTCTAGTTTTTTAACACTAAGCTCAACTTTTTCAGCGTTAAGTTTATCAAGTTCCTCAACAATGGGTTTTAACGCCTCTAACCTTTTTTTATTAAGTTCCTTAATTTCAGTTTTTAATATACTAATCTCGTTTTTATTCTTTTCTATAATATCTGAATGCTTTTTAGCCAATAATTCCTGTAATTTATTAAAATTATCTTCTAAATCAGACATTTCCCGTCTTTTTGCTTTAAGCAAGCCCGTAATTTCATAAACATCACGAGCTTGCTTCTCAATTTCAGTATTTCTCTTATTTTTTATTTCCTTTGGGCTCAATAACTTCATCTTGTGATAGGTCAAATTCTTCTTCCTCGCTTTTAATCATATTCTTGTTAAGAATTGATTGTTTTAGTTGGGTTTCGTCTTTAATTTCTTCCTCATCTTCTTCGCCAGTGCTTATACATTTATTGATGTATTCTTGAAACTTAGCGTCTTTTTCTAAGTATTTGTCAGCACCCAACTCCCTATAGGTTAAATGCTTAGCGAAGTGATAAGCCAACGGATACTCTAGGTATTGACTTTGCCCTGCTTTGAATTTGTAAGTCACGCTATTCCAAGTGTGATAAAAGTCCTTTTTTGAAATGTTTGTAAATAATACTGCTTGAGCTTGCTTGTTTTCCATATTTTTTAATTTACCTGCTGGTGAGGCAGTCATTTAGCACCTATTTGCTCGGGGTAAATCGTCCCGTAGCGAGGGATTTAACTACTTCGGGTAGTTTTGTCCCTTGGGGGACTTGATAAGCTCAAATCCCCCAGAAAGCCCTGACTAGTCAATATTAAGAAATACTGGGTTATATTCAGTAGCTACACCTGCAGCCACCTGATATCCAATATCTGTTAAAATACCATCACTGATTTCCCCACCACCAGCGTTAGTGGTGTCAGAAGCAGCTACACCTAGACCAATACCAGTGGTAGCATTGCAAAGCAATGAACACACACCTCTGGTTTGTAGCCATCCATAATAGGTAGCTGTGACAGCTTGAACGGCTGCACCAACTGAAATACTCACTTCAGTTGTAGCGTGAATTACCACGCCATTATATTGGTTATGAACCAATGTAACTTCAGAAGAAGTAGTAAGAGCCACTTTAATTGGGTCTTCTAAGGTTAATACCAAAGAGGCAGAGGCATCTGCAGCTGGGTGTGATTTAATCTGATAAGTATAACCCTCACCAGTAGCATCATTAACCACCAAATAACCCTCTGAGTATTGATTGGCAGTCGCAGCGGTAGCACCCAGAGTGACAGTCACGGTGGTAGCACCGATAGCAGCAGCTGAAGCTACAGCAATATTGCTGTGATTAGCAGCTGTTGCTGGAGCATCGTAAAGTTTCCCTGGGACTAATGCAGTAGCACCAGCTTTTACATAACGGAATACTCTGCCGTCTGCAGTTTCCGCCTTAGTGCCTAGTTTATGCTGTTGAGTGGAAGAATTCTCCCAAATATCAGCACTAGCACCAAAGTAAGTTTGTAATCTTGTTGACATACTAAATAAAATTATTTAATTAAGTTGTGCCTGAAAACCTCAAGCAATATACTGGAACAGTGACAGTGTTTGCTAATGTTCCTGTGGCAGTGGCGGTAATCTTTAACTTATCACCTTTAACAACTACTAAATTTGCAGCAGTGGTGCTTAGTGTTAAAGAACGCTTTGTATTAATCGCCAAAGCAGTCCCACCAGTAGCTTTAGTTGTGTTTGGGTCGGTTGCAGCCAACATTGCTGTTGAACCAGCACCAGCTTGTCCCAAATTAGTTATAGTCCAAGTAATATAGTTAGTATCACTTGTGGCTAATGCAACTAAAGGATTAATTTCTGCGGAAGACAAAGAACCAGATTCTGGTGCTACACAATACACGTCTGAGGTGCTAGTGGTAGCTATGGTTCCGCCAACTATTTCAATTACCCCAGAACCAGCTGAGCTAGTCATTTGAGTTCTTGTTATAGTTGAATCAGCAATATCAGCACTGTCAATATCTGCTCCTAGCATTAAAGCTGGGTCATAATTTCTTGCTAATAAAGACATATAAATTAGTAAGTTAATAATTAGACACCAGTAATACCAGTCAATTTACCGTGGCGTTTTGGATTTGAGCTCCAAAATTCACCACCCAAATAAATATGACCGATTAAAGAAGCTTGATTTACTGGCTTAATCCAACCACTCCAAGAAAATCCTAGACCTGGAACGCTAGTATAATCATTTCCTTCAATGTCAGTGACACGGAAGTTAACAGGAGTAGTTTCAGCCATTGGCAAAGCTCTCCACTCTAAGAAGTCTTCATTCAAGAAATATAATACACCAGAGGTTGACTTTTCATCAGCCAAAATTGGGAAACCCTTGTAATAAAGACCAGTGAAACCAGTGCCACCAGTTAAACCACTTCTCATTTCTGGAACTGATTTCCAAACTCTCTCTTGTGGTTGCAATAACTGCTCATAATAACTAAATATAGCTTCTGAACACAAACCTAAGGTTGGTTTCACAGAACCAGAGCTAATTGAATTATAAAGAGTAGCCATTTTCAATAAAGAAAGGGTACCAGAAGAAGCAGTGACAGTGGATTTCAAAGTAGTATAAGTTGACCTTGATAAAGAACCATAAGTGGCAGCGTTAGTGCCGTCATCTACGATAGCTTCTAAGCCCAAAAAGTCCTTAGAACTATTGCCAGTTCCATCACCATAGAACATAGTGCCGATATCATCAGCAGCGTCCTCAGCGGTGGAAGCCATTTCAATTGCAGCTAAATCAACAATAGCACTTGGGTCGCTTTTGTTGGTTGACAGCTCAGTTAATGAAACAACAACTGGAATTTCGTAAAACTTTGGGTCAAAGGTCAATTTGTTGCGTGTGTCTACGGCAGTAGTTGAAAAAGTATCAAAACCATTGAAAGAACCACCTTGGTCGTTCTTAGAGATTTTAATAGTCTTCTCAATTTGTTTGCCGACCCATTTCTGGGAATTTTTTAACATTCTAGTGGCTAATACATTTGAGCCAAGAATGGTGTCTACAACTTTTGGCAAAAGCCTGTTATTAGTTGTAGTTGTTAGTCTATTAGGCATAATTTTTTAGTTAATCTTCACTAGCGAGAGAACTGAAACTTTTATTCCTTAAATTAAATGTCGTTCCGTATGGGGTTTCCTTGCCAGCTGGCTTGGAAGGTGAGGTTGTGGAAGAAGCAACTTGCTTTCTTGCTATATTTTTATCAGCAGTATTACTGCCCTTTTTGATGGCTAGTAATATATCAAGACCTTTACGAAAATCAAGATTATTATTTTCATCAGTAGGAGTATATTTCTTCATAATGGTTTCCAATTCTTTTCTATCAAACTGGTTTCCTTCATCTTTTAACTCCTGTATGGAGTTTTCAATATAATCCCTAGCTTCTTGCTCGGCTTTTGAAAGTTTTTGTTGACTGCTTTCTTGCTCTTGCTTGAATCTGTTGTAAAATCTTTCTTCTCTTTGTCTTTCTAATTCTACTTCATTTTGGTAATACAGCTTCCACGCCTCATCGGCTTGTTCATCAGCACCATATAGCTTTGTAAACCATTCTGGGCGACTAGGAACTTGTTCTTTATTTCCCGCAGTGTTTTCTAGCTTATTTAAACGCCCCTCTAAAGATTCCGCTAATTCTAAGGCTTTATCTCTTTGGGCGACCATCTCCTTCCAACGGGGATGCTTATGAAAAGGTATATTGTCGTCATTTTCGCCTGACGGGGCGACCTTATCATCTTTTTTTTCTGGTGACGAGCCAGCGGGTGTTGTGTCATCCTCTTCATTTTCAAGGTCTTTCAAGTTATTTAACTGCTCATCAGTTTTATCATCTAACTTTACTCCTTCTTGAAAAATTTCGTCTTTTTCTTCTACCATATTGTTTATATTGTGGGCTAGGTGAACTCCCTGTTTAGCACCTAATCTTCTATTTCAAATGAACCTTCTAAAATTTCTTTATCGTCATAACACTCTCTCACAGAAATTAATCTTGCCTTTTTAAATGACAATGGATATGACTTGCCAACTTCCCATTTTGCCAATTCTGGCACTTCTTCTTCGGTCAGACGAATAGTTGGCTTAATCTTTTCCATCTCAACCATTTGTTCTTTTTTTGCCATATTATTTCTGTTTATTTAATACTTTTAATTGATTGACTTTTCCACCAGCTATTGCCCCCAATAAACCTCTTTGTTTATCAGTTATCGGCTTACCTCTTAGGGTTGGATTTTTTTCTGATAAAACTTTTTTAGCTTTTGATTGTGTAAACATATTATTGTATTGGTATTTGATTTAATATATCTTGACTTGGTTGAGGCTGTATAGGCTGAGGCTGATTATCTCCTACTAAACCCATAGGGTTGCCATTCCAAGTGACTAATCTTTCTACTGCTTTCTTTGGGTCTGACCAGTTTAGTTTTTCATATAATGTCAATGGGTCAACAGCACCAGCACCCCAAAGGTCAATAGCTTCGCTTCTCTGAGTCATGCTGTCCTTTGGTAATAGTGAACCTTCTTTAACACTGACAACTATCTTCTTATCATTAAATAGCTGGTTGTTTATAGACATAGGAATTAGCTGACCATTTTCCATATATGTCCACTTTTTATCCTCTGTGTAATAGACATACATAAGCTGAATAATAATGTTATATAGATAATCAACAAATTGCTCAATGTGTTCAGCTACACCCCCACCAATTCTATCAACATCAGCTGACCTAGTGATAATCTTTCCTCTTACTGTATCCTCATTGCTAATTCCTTGAGGGGTAATGCCCGTGACACCGAATACACCTCTTAATTCATTGCGATAGTCTATTAAACTATTATATACATCAGAAGGCATTCCTGAACCAATAAGTCTAGCTACTACACTATTTGGATTACCAGTCGGTATAAATAACCCACCACCCTTTCTTGCAGCCCTTATAACTTGAGAAGCTTGCTCTTTGTCTAGACCAGAATCACCAGAAACAACCCAGCCACCATTAATAGAATCAATGTTAACATCCCATTGTCTTTGGCGTTTATTTATCAAGTCTTGCAATGGAAGGTTCTGCTCTATAAGAGAAGTGTCGTCCCAAGGGTGTTCTAATAAATTAAATACGGTTAGGAAGGCATATGGAATACGAGGTGTCTTAAAGTGATTATTACCAGCCTTTGTCACTGTTTCCTCTTGTTCACCTTGTATATCACTGTCAATCTCATTTAGCGAAATGGTGTCTTTTATTACCTTTTCTTCAGTGTCGTAGTTATAATGTGGATTCTTTATCTTATCAAGAATGACACCATTATACTCCCAGAACACACATTCATCAGTCCACCATTCAATATATTTAATAGTTGTTCCTAGACCTTCTTTACCTGTGCCAGTTTCTATTAGTGATTTCTTGGAAGGAAAACGCTTAATAAGATTAGAGGCTGATTCTTTTTTATATTCGCCAACATATTCTCCAAAATATCTTCCGCCAATGATATAAGCCTCTGGGTCTAATATTAAATTTTGACTTCTAATATTCTGAATCTCAACTTCATCTTCTGTTATATCCCAACCAGCTTTAATAGCACTAAAATAATGTAAAGCCCAAAAGCGAACAGCCATTCTAACCTTTAGCTTTAACTTAGAATTGTCAAAGATATAAGAAAGTCTATTAGTGACAACCTTAGAAAGTTTTATCCCATCTTCAGTTTCATCAACTTCTACATTAGGCTCTGGCGTTTGCTTTACTGCTACTGGTAAAAATGTTTCTAAAGACTCAAATATAAGGTTGTCAACTAGAGGTCTGTCTTCAGTTGCAACCTCTTGCAAATCACTATATTGCTTACCTAGCCAATAGTTTTGATTTTCCTTTTGCTTCTTTTGTAAGTCCTTTGACTCTTCAGACCATTTTCTTTTCCAAGCTTTAGAAAGAGCTATAAGCTCATCATCTGACATATCTAAAGTCAGCTCTGGTATTTTATCAGAAATAACGCCAGTTTCTAACTCGCCATTCTCATCTAGCTTATTTGACTTATCAGCTATGGAAAAGTATCCCTTTAATGAATCTAATAATCCCATAAATAAAAACTCCAAAAATAATCTTGGAGTTCTTGCCTCTCTATAACCTCTGAGGGTTTTGTTATAGCTTCCTTTACTGCTAGCCCCAGCCGAAGCTGACGACCTTTTGACAAGCAGTGCTAATTTTCCCGAATTAACGGGTAAGCAGTAAAAGAAACTATAACGCCTTTATATCATTTATTTCTTTACACCTTTGGCACTTAATCTGTATGTGCCCATTAGTAAATTTTAATAACCTTAGTAATAACGCTCCACAAGACCTACAACGAACATCTTGTTGACCAACTTTTATAGTATACACCAGAAACTGAATTTTGTCAAGTTTTAATTCTTCGCCAATCATCATCTTTTGTTTGTGGCATTACTAATTTATTAATTGCTGGAAATGGCACTCGTTTATTTGGTGGTATTTCAAACGACTCACTGAACTTTTCTTCTCTACTACTAAGCACAACACCATCACCTCTACCAAATCTATCCATACCAGTTCGCCAATAAAGTGTGGCGTGCACCCAGTCGTCCCTGCCATTCCTTAACCACTTTCTTCGTGGTATCCCTAAATTGTCCTCTTCCTCTACCCTATAAATATGACTCCAGTGTAGCCAATAATCCCACCAATCTGATTCTGCCCCTTGTAGCGGTATTCTCTTAGACTTGAACTCATCAATGACAAACTGCATCATTCTATTTCTATCCACAACTACATTGCCTTGTTCTTTCTCTTGACCCCAGCGTATTAACTGCATTGTCTTCCTGTCTTGAGAATAGTGGCAAAGGAACACTCTACCTGGATTTCTTTCTCTTAAAGCTCTAACACCAATAATATCACCACCAGCATCAAATACTGCTATGGACATTGGATAACGCTTTAACAACAGCTCTATGTCTTCATACTTCTTTGTCTGTCCATAGTAGAATAATCCATCTTGATTACCAACTACAAACCTTAACCATTCTCCAGTATCACAACCTATAACAATTCTGCCTTTTTGTTCATTGATATCTTCAGTTAAATTCTGCAATATGTCTTGCTGGTTTACTTTATTTCCAGCACCAACATAAGGCAGTCCCAATACTCTATTGTAAAAAAACTCTTCCGTGCTATTGTTAAACTTTTCTATAATATCCTTAGCAGTAATCCAAGGTGCAATTAGTAATGGTATCCAATACCCAGATATCTCTCTATCCTTATACTTCTTGACCCACCTACCAACTCTTCTGGCTTCTTCTGATAATTCCTTAAAACAATACTTGCATTGGAATATTAGTTTTTCCTGATTAATACTTTCAGGAAAGCTCATATACTGCTCTTTTTCGCAGTGATTGCACTTTATAAACCAATGTTTTTGGTCGGACTTATCCCACACAGCTGAAACTCCGACACCTTGAGCAGACGGATGACCAAAACACCACATCCACCTGTAATTACTATGTTGTAATCTAGATTGATAATCACCAATAATTTCTTGGTCAGAAAAGTCTAACTCATCGTGTATCAGCACATCAGCCGAAACTGATATAGCTGCTCTTTTTGTAAATGTTCCTCTGTAATATATCATTCCATCCCCAACCTTCTTTTGCTCTACTGTATCTTTGTCCTGAGTATAAGATTGAAGAATTGGATTTTGTCTTATAAAACGATTTACCTTACCGCCAACAAATACACCAACATCAGCATCAGTAGGAAGAGTATATATAATATCTACTCCCAATTTCTTTGCTAAGTATAATGCTTTCAAAACTGCTAATGAACTAAGTCCAACTTGAGCTGCCTTTAATATTACCTGCTCTTTGCTTAAATCTGTATAAGGTTCAAATAAGAATAAGTGCTTATTAAAGTCAACTGGTAAACCTTTTTCTGTTCTAATATTATGTTCTAATAACCAAGCGTGTATTGAGATGTCTTCTAAAGCTGGCATTATGTTTCAATTTCTTTTTTTTGTTCTTGCATTAATGTTTCTTTTAACTTTTTTTCAAACTCTAACTTTACAGCTTGAAGTTCTAAAAAGTTATTAACATCCTGACTATGCTCGTGCTTTACTACTCCATCTAAAACTCTATGCTCTATATACTTACCTTTCAACTTATAAGCCATATCTAATCCTTTAGCAACAGCATTAGTATCTATTTCTTCAGTTTTCTTAACAATTACTCTACCTTCATCATTGACTTCTCTTCTATATTCCTTTTTATCTAATAACTGATTATGTCTTTTAAACAATTTTGAATCAGGTAATAACTCTTCTAACAATTCTTGAAAACCTTTACTATTCTTAACTTGCTTTGGGCTATTTTGTATCACTTCACCATAGCCAGCCTTAGCCATAATTTCCTTATCTGTAAGTGGTTTATCTCTAACGCTGTTTTCCAATGTGAGTTTTACAGCTCTAGTTTGTTTTTCGGTAGCCATATATTTTGCTACAATAATTTACTTAATTACGCCAGCGAAGGATAGACTTTAGCTAGCATAGACCCTCACAATAGGACTACCAAATGGTCTTTATATTTTATAATTAAGTCCTATGCCAGTTTCACTCTTTAGGAGTTTCCCTGCACCTTATCGTCTTTGGTGAACGATTATTCAGTCATAGCGTAATAAAATAAACTATCTATTATATTTTTTATTAAATTTTGGATTAGAAGGCTGGAGTGTGTCTGCTTCAAAATCTTGCTCTAAAGTTATTGGTCTTTCGTTGTCATCTTCTATAACTCCAAACACATCGTCTATTTTTACTATACTATATTTATCACCGTCTAGAACTATAATATCTGGTGAATACTTTTTGAACAAAATCCTATAGCCAACCTTAATAAACTTTACTCCACTTTCTACAACATCACCACGCATTAAAACTTCTTCACTAGCAGATGACGGCAATATTAAACCACCTTTAGTAATTAAATCATTTTTCTCTACAACTTTTACTACTATATAATTTTCTAATGGTATTATTTTCATAAAAAGTCTATTACTTCACCTTTATTTTTATCTAGAGCAATACTTAATTCACTTTCTGGCTCTATAACCTTCGCTTCACCCTTAGCTTTATTTATTTCTTTTTTAACTTGATTAACGCTATTATTTATCCTAACTCTAGCTACTAACGCACTACATATAACTGCACCGACAATAACCCCCAAAGAATAGGATATAAACAAATAAATCATTTTATCAAACCTTCTGGCTTAATTATTTTTGATTCTTGTGGTCTTTTTACCACCTGAACACTTTGAGCTATTTGGTTGCCAACGATTGTCAGGGTTGGGACTAAAGCGTAGTCACCCTCATCTTTCAATAATTTATTTATCTTGACTACCACCTCATTTATTTTATCTAAATCTTTTTTTTCTTCTTCCATATTTTTAATATTTTAGGCACAAGAGTTGAAAGGAGGTGAACCTTCGGGCAACTTGTGCCTTCATCTGCCTATAAGGCGATGCTTGAAAATCTTGCCCCTAAAATATTAAAAAAAGACAGTTAACACTGCCTACTAACAAGGTTTTCTTTTTGTCATATAATTTGTATTTTTATTTGACATATTTTAACAAGCACTTTAACTATAGCTCTTTTCTGTGTTTTACACAAGCGTTATAAAATGTCTAAATTATTAAGGTTTTTATACTATTATAATAGTTATAACCACCCCCTAATTATACCAACTAAATCATCCTCGCTTAATTTAACAAAATTATTTTTTATATCACTAAAATTAAAACCATTATATTTACCTAAAAATTCCTTGTCAAAAACATAATAATGACTTATTTTTTCATTAACAATAACCACAACTATCACAAAATCTATTAAATTTTTACTATTCTTAAACATAGAAAAACAGAATTTTCCTCTACTATTAACTCTTGCTGTTTTTATTTCTATGTTTTTATTAGCAATTATCATATCAAATGGGTGTGATTTAGACATCCGTTTGTAGGAAAATTTTATTTCCTTATTATCTTTATTTATAAAATCAACAATAACCAATTGTTCAACATATAAATTTTCAAGGTCTGTAAACTC
>ERZ761584.610-NODE-610-length-10307-cov-5.688451_pt1 | contig 10307 bp, 10 predicted proteins | sample MGYA00512168_ERZ761584 | MGnify/ENA primary metagenome ERZ761584 (study PRJEB28899, sample SAMN03785564) | bioreactor sludge metagenome | biome: EBPR Sludge; feature: EBPR Bioreactor; material: 0.22µm filtered reactor supernatant | place: Saint Lucia: Queensland...
GGCTAAATCCATCGATGCGCCGAATGCCTCGATTGATCCCCACCTCGTAGTTCAAACAAGCCTGCGCAGAGCCCTGCGCGACGGACAGCTTGTCGGTTGTGAGATCGAGGCCCCCGGTCAGAGCGATCACCTGCTGCTTCACGGTTAGATCCTCGCGGTGGGGAGATACCTTGCTTTCAGGGGGCGGGTCAGCTCATCGAACCGACGCTCGGCGATCTGAAACGTGTCGAGCTTGCCTCGGGACTCCGCCCAGTAGCGGATGGCCAGCCATGCGATCGCCTCATGAAACTCAACGGGCAAACCCGCGGCGCTGTTGGCCGCGCCGGGGTAGTCCTCGATCTTGGTCGTACCGTCGCTGGTCGTGTAGATCTTCGGCGCGCACAGGTAGTCGAGCTTGAGCGTGTAGTTGGCGTCGGGGGTCGGGTAGACCTCCCAGAGCTGACTCGGATGGATCGTGAAGTACATCGGCGCACCGGTGGCGACCGGCGAGCGATCGCGCAAGCCCCGGAAGTCCGCATACTCCATGAAGTAGACCGGGATGTTGGTGCTGGTCGGCCCGTCCGCGGTCAGGTAGCGAAGGACGTAGCGCCGCCCGCCCTGCTTGAACGGGATCCAGTCGCGGTAGCCGGCGGTGATTCCCGCCGGCTCCACGATCGTGGACGCGGCCTTGGTGGCCGTACCGCTGGCGAAGGCCAGCGTGCCCTGACGGATGAGCCACCCCCACTTGAACATCGTCTGGAAGTTGGTCAGGGCCATCAAAATCCACTCGACGAGCTCGGCAAGCTCGTCCGTCTGCCCCGTCAGCGCAGTCGGGACCGTGCCGGGCTTCGCGGTGTTGCCGCGAGAGCCCAGCCCGATCAGGAGGTGCGTGCGCTGTGCAAGGGCGAGGACGTTCACGCCGCTTCGGCCTCCGCGGTCTCCATCTGCTCGGGGGTCAGCCCCAGCAGCTGCTGGACCTGCCGACGCCAGTAGCCGATCTCGCGGTTGCGATCGATCTCGTCCGGGTGGGCGCCATCCGTCAGCAGTCCCCACACGCGTTCGAGGGTGTCGCGGCCTTCGTCGGCGTAGTTGTCGTGTGCGATGGCATCGCGCTGCAGCCACTCGCGCAAGTCTTCGGGCAGGTGCTCGGTGCCCGGAGTCACGCCGAGGAACTGGAGCGGGAAACGTGCGTAGACGTGCCAGACCCTGTCCATCTCTTTGGTCTGCGCGTTCCAGTTCAGGATCAACTGCTTCGCCTGACTGTCAGCGATGTTGTAGAACACCGGCGCCGGTACGTCTTGGTACGGCAGCTTGGGGTCGAGCAGGAAGACGTCGCCTTCCCACGGGACCGGAATGCGGCGGGATCCGCCGGCCTGCTGATTCTGCGGCAGCGCGCGGATGCGGTAGCGCTTGCCCTCCCAGCGCCGCAGCGACGTCAGATTCGGCGGGCGGCGCTTGCCGTGGCCGAAGGTGTCGTTGTCGACAGGCGCGGAGGTCTTGATCTTGGTCACCTTGGCGGCCTTGGGCTTCGCCGGGGTCGGGGAGGCGCCATCGACACCCACGTCCCAGCGGTTGTAGTGCTGCAGTAGCTTGCGCGTCATGGAGTCGATCGTGTCCTTGGCGGACGTGCCGATCTCCAAATGCAGGCAGGCCTGCCGCAGTTCGTGCGGGGTGCAGCCGACGAAGTTGGCGTTGAGCCAGTTCGGCAGCTTGCCGCTGATGTCTTCGGGCGTCATCTCAGATCCTCGGTTGTTGGGGGAGAGGGGCTGGCGACCTCACGATCGGCAGCCCCGGGTTCAGCGATCAGCCGGTGTTACTGGGTGCCCTCGACCACCGCCGGACCGTCGCTCGGGCTGAAGCCGTTCGACGCGCAGTAGTACGTCACCCGGAAGTAACACGTCGCAGCCGTGAACACGTTGCCGTTGGCCGCGGTGGTCACCGTGCCCAGCAGGTCATAGTCGGTGCTGGGGGTGGTCTCGTTGAGGCTCTGGAGCACATCCGCGTCCGCCGGAACCACGTATCCGCCGGCCGTGTCCACGTCCAGCGCGGCTGCCAGCAAATCGGAATTGCCGGTGATGCCGAAGTCCATGCGCAGCACCGTGCCGCTGTCGATGTCGCCGATGTACATCTCCAGCTGCCGCACCCGATGGCCGGCCGGCATGCGCGCAATCTTCAGCAGATCGCCCGCAATGGCCTGCAGCGTACCAAGGCCCGAGGTTGCGGCGGCGATGACGATGGTGTCATCCCAGACACCGAGCTGCCCCGGCTGCAGCCGAGGGATGGACTGGAGGGCGGCGTCGTTGCTGTCACGGAAGTACTTCGACGCCCAGTAGGTATTGACTGCCATTGAAACTCTCCTCAGTCAGAGGGGCCGGAGGCCGGCCCCTCTACAGGTTGATGGGTTACTGGTAGGCCGCGGTGCAGGCCACCTCGACGCGGATCATCCACAGCTCGTGGGCGATGAAGTTCGCGTCGTACCAGTGGGCCGACCAGTAGCGGGTGAGGTTCGCCGGGTCGACGCGGTCCGGGCCGTTGATCGTGTAGGTGTCGAGGTTGCCGCTGCCGCGCGCGCCGCTGCCGCGGAGCGACAGGGACTTCAGCGCGTACTTGCCGACGATCACGATCGGGTAGACGTCGACGCTGGTGCCGCTGGTCGAGCGCAGGTTCGCCGAGCCCTTGGCGGCGCCCGCGTCAGCGATCGGCTCCAGCTCCGGCGACAGGATCACGCGGATGCGCCCGGAGGCCAGCGACCCCACTTCGTACGGGTTCAGCCGGACGTCGGACGGGTACTGCGAGGCCGGCTGCCAGCCCGGGATCTTCTCGAAGTCGGGCCGCAGGTGCTCGTGGCCGAACGCGATGAAGCTCGGCATCAGACCGGTCGTACCGATGCGATTGCTGCCCAGCTTCAGGTCGCTGTACGGCTTCGCCTTGGCCGAACGCAGGATCGTCACCGCCTGATCCAGACGGCCGCCGGTGATGACGCCATTGACGCCAGTGCGCTGCGAGATCGTCGACGAATTGAAGATGCGCTGCGTGCCCGAGATCATCGTGGCCCAGCGGATCGCGGTGCGGTCCAGCTTGACGAGGTCGTAGCCGACCTCGGCCACGCCGGCCGCGTAGTCGAGCGGATCGAGGTCCGCCGCCTGCGAGCTGTACGCGAAGGTCTCGCTGTACTCCTCGATGGTGACGAAGACGTCTTCGGGGGTCAGCGACCGGACCGAGTTGTTGATGCCCTCGACGATCGGGGTCGTGTTGGTCGCCGGGATCGCCCAGCGCGAGAAACGGACCGAACGGCCCTTCTTCTTGGCGTGGGTGACCTCGCTGAAAGCGATGTCGAGGACGTTGTCCGCCTCGGCGCGCTCCAGCATGTCGAGCATCACCGCATATTGTTCCTGCGAGTTGGCCGGGTTGTAGCCATTGTGATACAGAGCCATGCTCATGGTCTATCGCTCCATCTTGGTAGCTGCGATTGAGAGTTATCCCCGATGCCTGCGGGCTTGCATCCGCTGGAAGACGTCCTCAACCGCGGCATCCTCGTCGAACGCCCCTGCGGCAGCCGAAGCCGGCGCTGGCGTTCCCCGGGGTGATGGCGCGATGCTTTGCGTCTGTCGCTCGCGGCGAGCCGCGAGTTGTCGCGCCGCATTCGCCTCGGGGGTCGGCGGTGCGGTAGTGCCAAGGGCTTCGCTGTAGTCTCGCCAGAAATACGAGAGTACGGTCAGCCTTTCATCAAGATTGGGGGACAGCACCATCTCCGTCAAGCGGGGCGGCATTGCCTGCGCCCACCGCTGAAAATCAGGGTGCTGCAGTGTCTGGTGGAAGTTCGGGTTGTCCTTCTCCCACTTGTAGAGGGTCAAAGCGTTCGCGTTCTCGGCGGCAGTACTGCCGACCGCCAACGCGCGGATGTGCTCCGGCTGACGCTCGACCCAGCCCCAGTAGTCCTGCGCCTGCGGCGTCGGATTGATCCACCTCTGGTTCTGCGCGTCCCAGCGCTGGACGTACTGCTGGAAGTCCGGGTGTTGCGCCGCCAGCTGGTTGCGCTCGGCCTCCAGACGCATCTGGGCGAAGCGTTCTTCCGTCTCCGTACGCAGGTGCGCAGCCACGCTCTCCACCGCGGCGCGCGCGGCTTCGAAGGCTGCGTCGCGGTCGTCCGGGTACTGGGCGTAGAACTCCTGCGTGGTCTTCGGCAGGCGCTTGAACCACGCGTCCATCGTGAGGACCGGCGCAGCGGCAGGGGCTGCTCCACCGCTGCGTTGGATCTGTTCGAGCTGCCGGCGCAGCGCCTCGTTCTCGCGCTGGGTTGGTGCGACCCGGTGGTACAGTGCATTGTGATTGGCCCGCAGCTGATCCATCTCGTTGCGAATCCGCTTGGCCTCTTCGGATTCGCTGCGCAGGCGCTCCAGTTGCTCTCGGGCCTCCGGCGATAGCGCCGCCTCCCAGTCCGGGACGGCTGGTGTCGAGGGCGCCGCGGCCGGGGGCTCGCCGGACGGCTGCGCAATCGGCGCGACCGGCTCTGCCGGCGCTTCCGGCGCTGCCGGCGGAGCGTCCGCCGCGAGCGGCTCACCGGTGACCTGCGGGTCTGTTTCCGGAGGGCGGGACGCCGCCAGCGGTGCGCCCTTACGGGCCTCCAGCTGTCGGGCTACTTGTTCCAGCAGATCGTCGTCGGTGTCAGCCATGGCTATCTGGTCTCAAAGCCGAGCGGTCGCACAGGCGCCGGTCGACTCATTTTGGGGAGGTCCAACAGTCCCCGCAGCAAGGCGACGCGGGCTTGAAGGGTGATGATGGTGCGGTCGCCGACCGCGGTTTCCAGCGCCTTGCAATCCGCCCCCAGCAGCTTCTGCATGTGCTCGGAGAGCACCTGCCACTCAGGGGACAGGGGTTCGATCTTGAGGTCGTTCATGCCAGCCGTGCCGGAGTCTCCACCGACACCTCCAGTTGGTTTTCGGCGTCCCGCTGCGCCATCTTCTCGGCCTCGGTTCGCACGCGCGCCCCCAGCTCGCGTTCCTTCTGCGCCTCCTGCGTCGCGATCTGTGCGCGCTTGGTCGCTTCACGCTCCAAGTCGAGCCCAAGCCGCTGCTGCATCTCGGCGACGGTGAGCTCCTGCGCCGCGGCGATCTCGGCGATCTTCGCCTGCAGCGACAGCATCGCCACGCGATCGCGCGACTCTGCCTCGCGTTCGCGGATGTCGAGTTCGCGCATGCGCTCTTGATAGTCGAGCTCGCGGTCGCGCTCGCGCCATTGCATGTCCATCTGGAACTGCTCGCGCTGGGCCTCGATCTGCAGGATCTTCGGATCCGGCGGAGGCGGCGGCATCTTGGCCTGCCGAGCCTCGACCTCGGACTCCGTCAGGAAGAGGTCGGCGTCCTGCTCGAGCGCGATGGCCAGTCGCGGGTAGAAGGTGCTCGGATTGACCCGCAGCGACAGCTCCGGATCCTCCTTGCGCATGTTCGCCAGCACCAGCAGGTTCTGGGCCTTGATCTCGCGCATGACCGAGTCGGAAACGAGCTTCGACACGCAGTCGAAGTCGCCCTTGATGCTCGGGTCCGGGTGGTGGACCATGTTGTAGTGATAGGCCGACTCGAAGAGCGGCGTGACCCATCCGTCCTCGCAGTTCTGCCCCACGTTCAGGATGGCCACCGAGGCCGCGCGCATCTGCATCGTGAGCCCGCTGGACGTCGGCGTGGCCGCGTCCGGTTGGCCCTGCGCCACCAGCGGGAGGTTGATCTCCTCGTCGAACATCTGCATCCGCAATTCGAGCAAGCGGATGTATTGCTCGGCGTTGTTGCCGATGATCATCTGCGACAGCACGTCGTTGATGTTCTTCGACGGGTCGAGGATGCGCCACGTCTTCGGCCCGCGGACGCGGTAGTCGTCGTCGGTCGGTTCGGCAAGGCCGTGCTGGTAGCCGATCTGCGGACCGGCGGTGACCACCGCATTGTGCTGGGCCGCGCGCCATAGTGCGTTAATCGACTCCTGCGCGTCGCGCCCGGCATATGGAATGCCGCCGCCGAACATGGTGTCGTCGACCGGGAACAGCGAGGTGACGTAGTAGGGCAGGCGTGCGGTGCCCTCGGGGATCATGGTGTCCGCGCGCAACACATGGCCGTCGCAGAACCAGACCTCGACCAGTGGAGGCGGTGCGTCACCGGTGACGTCGTAGCCGTCGAGGTCGCAGCCGCAGGCCTCCATGTCCTTCTTGTCGAGGTAGCCGAAGAAACGCCAGACGGCCAGCCGGTTTTCGGTCGCCTCCTTGCAGGGACTCGTGCTGTTCCACTGGGTCAGACTGGTCGCGATCTCGCCGCGAACCATCGGCTGGTAGTCCTTCGCCAGCAGGCGGTCGAATGCGTCGTCGAAGCCGGCAAAGCCCGGCATGTTGCGCAGGTCGCCCAGCTCGCGTTGGGTCAGCAGCATCAGCTCGAACGCATAGCTCGCGTCCGCGATGTCCGAGACCATCTCGGGGAAGAAGTGCCGCGGATTGACGTGGCGCCAGATCGGCTTGACGTCGGAGGCCATCACCGGCGCGTAAACCGGACCGTTCGGGGCCTGCAGCTCCCGGAAACGCACGCGTTTCGGGCGCATCTGGAACGGGCCGGCCAGCACGCCGGTGCCCCAGCGGCATAGGAACGCGGCAGCCTTGCGGACCTCGCGGGGGAGCTTGCACTCCGCGAACTGATCTCGCACCACGCGATTCATGCGGAACGCGGCGTTGGCAGCGCGCTGCTCGATCGAGTCGGACTCCACCGGTGCGCCGGGCACGGGGGCCGCGGGGGCGGTCTGTTGCTGCTCGGCCAGTGCCGGATCCGGCGTGGGTTCAATTCCGCCCGGCAGGTGCGACCCCGGGCAGGTCATGTTGACGATGCGCGCGGTCCATGTGTTGGTCCGGGGCGCGGTCAGATTCAGGGCCGGCGGGACCGGATCGTCTCCGCCTTCCGACGGGACGCCCTGACGATCGGCCTTCTTGGTAGGTACGCGGTCGAAACCGTAGTACTGGCGGTCGTCCTCGGCCCAACGCGCCTCAATCGGGCGCTTGGCGCGCACGATCGGCGCCAGCTTCTCGTTCTCCAGTCGCTTGACCAGATCCCGCAGCGCGGCGGCGCGCTGCTCTTTGAGCTCGGCCTGCAGGTCAAGGACCTGCTCTCGCATCTCCGGGCTCATCAGCGGCAGCATGATCTCCAGCTCTTCCGCCGGGAGCATGGCGATCCGGCGGAGTTCCTCCGCCGGATCAATCTCTTCGACTACCGCGACTGCAAGGTCCACTGGTTACTCGACCCAGAGGGCGGCGACCTTCGAGGTGCCCGACAGGCCGTTGGCAGCCGCCATCGTAACCGTGATGATGTGATCCATCGCGATCTGCAACGACGTCAGCTCGTGATTGAACGCCGCGCCGATGGTATCCGTGCCACCCAGCGCGCCCACGCCCGTATCCGCAGCCGCGACGTTGTCGGTGGACATCTGGAACAGCCCCTCCAGTCGTGCAATCGCCGGGGTCTTCCAGTAGATCCGGAAGTCCAGCAGGAACGACTTGATGGTATCCGTGGCCGCGTCGGGCACGGTCAGCTGATCGGTGTAGAAGGTCGTACCATTCAGCGCAATCAGCGGGGTCAGCCCCAGCGCCGAAGCGTTGGCGGCCAGCGAACCGGCGACACGCCCGTGAATGACACTTCCGACGCCCAGCTCGGCAGCCGGGCACTTCAGCGTGGCCACCGTGGTGGTCGCGTTGGTCACGATACTGACGTCGTCCAGCGACTGGTCGACGCGACGACGGCACAGGCGCAACGCGAGGGCCAGCTCTTTGATCTGCGCCGGCGGGAAAGTGCGAAGGTACTGGATCGGAGAGCCCATCTCAGCGGTTCCTCTTGTAGAGCCCGAAAGACTCGCCCGGAACGGTCGCGCGGCCCCTCGGGATGGGTCGGGTGGTGGCCCGATGGCGATCTGCCATCAGGAGGTATCGGGTGGCGTCCATCAGGTGGTCACGCTGCTTGATGACTTCCTGCCGCTCGTTGAACGAGTAGAGCCTGTACTCCTCCAGCCACTTCTGACAAGAGCTGAAAACCCGCAGCCGCCCTTCGTTGAGCATCTGGGTCATCAGCTGCAGGCCGGCGTAGACGGACTTGTCGGCGTTGATGATCTTCAGCCCGAGCTGCTTGTAGAGATCGATGGTCTTCTCGCCCTCCATCGTCTTGCCCGAGTAATCGCCGACACCCTGCATCCACTCGCCGCGGGCCTTGACGGCGGTCGCGTGGACGGCCGGAGGGGCTTGATGCCTGAAATACTCGTCGAAAATGTAGCAGGTGTCGGAGGTTCGATCCCACGCACCCCAAACGACCGCCGTTCCGGTGTTTTCGTCGCCCTCGGCGCCAAAACCGAAGTCTGCTCCGTAGATAATCGGCCACGAGGGTGGGATGGCGAACGGCCGAACGACGAAAAACTCCTCTTCCACGGTGAAAATCCTCCCGCGACCGACCGATGGGATACCTCGGATGCGCGCTTCGCGTTCGTACGCAAGCGTGTTGGCCAAACGCTCTCGTTTTTCAGCCTCGGTGATGTGCGGAACATCCTCCCAGCCGCACAAAACGAAGGTTCGGCTTGATTCATGGCTGTCGGATCGAGACGCAGACCCTGAAAACTGAGGTACGAACAGTTTGACGACGTCGGTGATGCCCTTCAGGGGTGTGAAAGTCAGGATCAGGCGCCCGTCACGCGTCGATCCGCGGAATCGGTGCACGCACTCGGCGTAGATATCCATCGGGCACTCTTCGTCGAGCCAGATGAAATGGACATCCTCACCCTGAAACGTCTTCCGCCCTTGGTCATATGACTTGAATCGGACCTTCGACAGCCCCCCGGACTTGTGCCGGATGAGCATCCAGTCGATGGCACCGTTGCCGTTCTGGCGATAGACGACCTTGAAAATGCTCTTGGCGGGGAATAGCCCCGTCCCCAAAGCGCCTTCATCTCCGAGCAGTTTCGGCTGGATGATGTCGCGCACCGTGTTGATGGTGTCGCCCGCAACCCATGCCTTGATCGGGGTTTCGCACCGATGCCCGACCCACCAATCCGGGTACTCGCCAGTGGTGTGGTAGACCAGCTCGCAGCCGCCGCAGAGGGTCTTGCCTGCGCCGTTGCCCCCGAGCAATGCGCGGAAGCGGTAGCCGGCCCCGAGCTCGTAGAACTCCAGCTGCTTGACGTACTTGTCGCGCGAGAACGGCCCCGAGTCCGGGAACATCCGGGTGATCAGGGTGCGGTCGTAGTTGTAGGCGATCGCGTCCAGTGCGAAGAGCAGCTCGCTGCGCTCTTCGTCCTCCAGCTGGGCGAGCACCGCGGCGCGGACGGCCGGCTCCAGCGACTGGAATCGCTGAATCGCGTTCATCGCGCTCACCAGCGGTCCTCGGTATCCTCCGGAGGGGGCGTGTCCGGTGTCTGCAGCGCCTTGCGCGCCTCCGCCTTGCTCGCGCGCTTGGGGGCCTTGCGCTCGGGATAGGGCGGCGTGGTGGCCAGCGCCTTGCGCTGGGCATCCGTCAGGAACTCCGCGTCCTCCGGAACCTGCGCGGTCGGCTTCTCGGCCATGCGCGCCTCGACGTCGGAGGCCTTGGCCGGCGGCGCGTTGAAGATCGACTGCATGGCCTTGTCCAGCAGCGCGCAGACGCGACTGCTGAGTTCGCTGACATCCATGTTGCCGAGGTTGTGCTCGGCTTCGATGCGCGCACCGTAGCGCTTTGGCGCCCATGCGGCCAGCAGCTTCAGCTCGGTCTCAGCCACCAGTCGGTCGCGCTTCCAGTCCAGTGTCGACCCGTCGCCGCCGCGCACGGTGGTGCGCAGCCGTTCCGCGATTGAGTCGAACCCGATATCCCGCGCCTGCGAAAAGCGCTTGGCGAAAATGTCGTTGGTATGCCGCCAGTTGTTGATCGTATTGAGGCTGGGCTTGCCGGCGGTCGCGCAGTACTCGGCAAGCGGACGCCCGGACATCACCCACTCGCAAATCTCGTGGGTGAGTTCGTCCGTCAGCGTGAGCCCGGCAACGCTGGTCATCAGACCCCCGGACCGGTGTCCATGAAGAGCCCGCAGTTGGCCGCGGTGATCGACTTGGTCAGCTGGTAGACCACCCCGCCGGCCAGCTGGACTGCCGGCAGTGAGGGCGTCAACTGAATGGCCGTACTCGTGGACGGGTCCGCGACAACGACGGCCGAGCCGTTCGAGATCATCTTGACGTCAACGGTCTCACCGACCCCCAGCCCGTCGGCGCTGACCGTGACGAACGAATAGCGGCTCGCATCCGCCAACACCGTGCTCTGTGCGCGATTGGCGACCGAGGCCGCCAGTAGCGTGATCTG
>ERZ761584.611-NODE-611-length-10269-cov-11.895731_pt1 | contig 10269 bp, 20 predicted proteins | sample MGYA00512168_ERZ761584 | MGnify/ENA primary metagenome ERZ761584 (study PRJEB28899, sample SAMN03785564) | bioreactor sludge metagenome | biome: EBPR Sludge; feature: EBPR Bioreactor; material: 0.22µm filtered reactor supernatant | place: Saint Lucia: Queensland...
ATATATAATTATATATTAGAGTATATCATATAATATATTCTATGTCAATAGGTAGTTATTTATTATTTAATAACACTGTCTACAAATAACTTAATTTCTTCATCTGAGTACTCTTTTGGGTCTTTCTCAGTGTAAAGTACAGCAGTTTCAAAGCCAAGTAAAGAGGCTCTACTTTCAAATTTCCTAGCTGCTTTATACTTATCAGCATCTAACCAGAATGTAATCTTCTTGGTAACCCTACTATACCTTGCTAGAGTAGACCAGTCAGCATGACTGCCAAAGAGAGGGCTTACTGGGTACTGTCGACCTACCTTAATTGCAGAGACAATATCTTCTACTAAAATGATACCATGTTCTTCTGCGTCTGTCAAGTTAAATATCTTAAGATAGTCCTGTATCTTACCATAAGTAACCCACTTAGGATGGTCCTTATTATCCCCAAAATACCTGCCTTGCCAAGCCTCTAGGTTACTATCGGCCCCAAAATAGGGGAAGCATAGATAACCCCTATCTTCGCTCCATAAGATTCGATTAGCTACTATCTCTTGTTTGGTTATGTCATACTTACCAAGCCAACTACTAGGCTCAGAAGGAATGTACAGGCTACAATCACTAGGAAGTGATATAGATGGTGCCTCCATCTTGGAGACCTTTCTAGAAGACAAACTTGGCTTATCAGTAGCCCCAATATAGTAGCCGCAGCCAAAGCAATACCTATGCCCATCGCTCCATACTCCTAAATTGTCTCTAGAACCGCATTGAGGGCATGGTTCATGTTGGACAAATTGACTCATTTCCCATGTACTTTCCTAGTCCATTCACGTAAGATTAATTGCATTCGAAGCTCAGAAACAACAGCAGACACGATGGCATATTCCTCTAGAGCTTTTGCTAACCTCTTTCTAAGCTCTTCTACATTCATTCTAGTATCTCACACTCAGTCCAAGCAGCAGGATGAATCTTATTTCCTTCTTGATCCCAACACAGGGAATACATACCATCAATATGACCGAACTTAACAACTTGTCCTTTTAACAATTCACCGTGCTCTGGTGGAATCTTAGCGTCTTCTAGCAGGCGAACCATAATGTCACGCCTACTTAATTCATAAAGTTTCGGCATCGAAAAAATCCTCTTCTAACTCGTTATCAGTTCTCAAGTCTTCTCGTTCAATTGCAAGTACTTCCTCGTCAACTCCAGAAAAGAAACAATGGTTGCATAAGTCAATATATTCTCCTGATTCATATTTTCTAGTCGCCTCAAAGTCAGTTAATATAACGTCACATGCTCTACACTTCATTTGTATTTCCTTATTTTTGTAATTGAAACTCTTTATCATACTGTACGAAATACGCATTGTCTTCTCGTTTCCAAGCACTATTTTTATCTAGTAGAGACAGAAATCCAGATGAATGATGTAGAGTATTCCAATCACTAGTTCTATATTTAGACCACCCACAACATCCATTAGTTGGTTGTAGATCTACTAAAAACTCTAGAAAATTACCAAATTGAGGTAGTAGTACTTCAAGATATCTTGATTCATTACTTTCTATCTTTACAAGTTCCCCCATCCAGTCAGCAGTTTTGTATTCATAAAGTAAGCACTTAAGTAAAAATGTATAGAAACTTAGATGAATTGTAGTTTGTAACCACCAGTTATCCCCTTCTACAAGAAGAACATCTTCAGTATCTGTCTTACTAATCTGAGTTAATTCTACCCCAAGATACCACTCAAGCTCATGTAGAATACTTAGATTGTCTTCTAAGTTCTTAATTAGAGAGACGTCTAAGATGGTATAGAGTAGTCTAGTTTTGTCCCTATCTATTTTTGTTTCCTTCGGATTATATACAAATCCATATTTGTTTATCTTAACAGACAGTTCCTCACTTATTAAAACATCAGTCAGAAAATCTCTGCAAAAACATTTAGGAATAAGCTCATATGCAGATTCTTTATCTACATGAACAAAGGACAATTTAGCATTTAGATACTGAGTATCTTCCCCTAAGTAGCTTGTAGGTTTAAATGGAATTACTTTGAGCATGTTGTAGTATTTCCTCACTATATAATGTAGCTGTTGTGTTGTCTAGCCCAGGAGCAGTATTAACTTCAAGTACATAACAAAGATTTTCATGAGCATTCCAAATAATATCAACAGCCCCAAACTCTAGACCAATTGCTTTAATTGCTTTAATAGCAATTTCCCTAAGTTCAGGAGGTTCTGTAATATCTTGACGACAGAATACCCAATTATTAGAATGACTCCTAATATAAGCATAATAAGGATCAGTAAAGACATGGCCAGAACGTTTTCGTTTCTCAACAACGTCAAACACTTTATCTTTAAAAACCTGAACACGGAACTCCTTTCTTTTCTTTTTATATTTTACATAGAGAGGAGCTTGAGATAACTCAGAAGAATTAAAAGCCAAAGTAATCCCATTCCCACTTTTTCCAGTAAGTACATTACGACATACAATCGTCGTCCCTGCATCACACCACTGTTTTGCTGTTTCATATTCAGTTGTCCATTCTGGGGTACGTACTCCATGAATTTCAAACATTCTAAACGAATCTAATTTATTAGTAGCGATTGCTACAGCATTAGGATCATTATTAATGCCTAAAGTTCCAAAATTTGGTGGGTGTGAATTACCCCAATTAATAATAACATCTCCATTTTTTGGTCTATATCTACCTACACCAGAAATCCGGCGAATCCAAGAGCGGGTCTTCTCACTTAGTTTCTCTGACAAAAGTTTTGCAGATTTGCTGGTAAGTTTATATGGGTATAAAACTATTTTCATTTATTACCTTTTCCTTTCTTTTGATATTCTTCTAAACAAGTCTTGCATCTAATTACTACACGCCCCTCTTTGTGTAATTTTATAAATGTTTCTGGAAGATGCCCCGGCCTAATATGAGTGTGACAACGACCACACTTACAGTGCCCATGACTATTTAACCTATTCCAAAGTTCTGTTGTTACTTTTAACTGATTTTTCGTATAAAAATACTGCTCACCACTAGGAGTGGAGCATATCAGTCTTGCTACTCTTGGATTAGTTTTCCAAGCTGTAGAAGAAAGCCTTGCGTTAACATAATCATATTCCAGAAGTTCTAGAACCTGAGATTCTTCTAGTCTATGGTGACAAGTTACTTCAATATTTTCATTGTGACAATGAACTCCTGTAATTTCCCCTTTATAGTTTCCAAATCCCTTTCCATCTTCATACATACGATAATCTCTTAAAGAGAAAGAAATTGTACTTCCAAGTTGAAACATAGCAGAAAAATCATCAATAGTTTCTGGTGAGAAAAGGATTAAAGAAGATTTTTCAGGGCTTTTTTGATCTTTGTAAGGCTGCTGCTGTGGGTTAGTCCATGCTGTAGCCATCCCACCCCCAATAATTGTTGTACTTGGGGGCGAAAACGTCTTTTTTGCAGAAAAGGGCTCCTTTGTAAAGGAAACTTCTCCAGTACTTTGAGAAGATAATTTATAGATTTGCCCCTCTTCAAACTCTTTTGGAATATTTGAATTTGTAAATGCATATCCAAAAGAACTTCTGTTGGTTAGCCAAGATAGCATATTCTTTTCAGAAGCTACAATATACCCATAACTAGTCTCAACTACATGTAAAGGTCTTTCTTTATTTCTTGCTACGTATAGTTCTCCAGTATTTATATCATACCAAATTAATGCAAAAGCCCCATCCAGAGACTCGATAGCTTCTTTATATCCCCTCTCTTCAATTGCATGGACAATTGCATGACTATCTACATCTACGTCTTTTAGTTCTTTGTGATTGTATAAAGTTCCATTATGGACTAAAATTGTATTTCCTTCATGGAAGGGATGTGCATTTTCAGCCGAGACCACTCCTTTAGTTGCAGCCCTGTTATGACCGACCAGTATTTTTAAATTTCCAATACTCTTTTTACCGAAAGAAATAAATTCAGGCGAAGTTAGAATATTAAAGGGGTGTCCAATTTCTTTAAAAAGAGAAACATCTCCCTCTTTTGACACACCAAAAATACCGGTTGAGTCAGTTCCGCGTACATAATCACAAACTAGTAAATTACGAAATAATTCTTGATCGTATATATCCAGTCCATATTGCCTTTTTGCAATTACTGCGACAATGCCACACATTTATAATGTCCCTTCTGTAACTGTAAAATTAGCAAAGGGCCAGGCGATCTCCTCGGGAGGAGGCGGTATAGGGCCCGTTTGACTAGATTGAATACTTGGTATATTTAAATTAAAAGCAAGGTCTATACTTTCAATATTTATTGGAGCTGCCTCTTCTGTATCCATAACAAAACTTTCATCTAACCAATCCGCTTTCTCTAAATCTTGTGTATCATGCATTAAGTTTTTATAAAGAGGACTATCTTTTGAACATTCATTTTTTAGAGTAGCCTTAAACTTATTTTCAAAAATTTCAGTTTTTAAATAAGAAACCCCACGCTCCATCTCTTTATTAAATTCTCTATTTGAGAAAATAAGATTTGCTTTATCTTTAAAGACCTGATTAGCTAGAGAATAGTAATTACTATTAGTATTCAGATTCGTGATGATACCGTTCATTTCAACTACAGAAGTTTGTTTAATAAACTCCTTCATATATACTAACAGGGTAACCCAATCACAAATAAAATTTATATTCTTTGTTCCATGTAAATGCCTAAACTCTAATGTCCCCATTGTAGAGACCGGGAGGAAATTTATTCCGCAATACTTTTGCCAGTATACTTTTCTACGTTGGATATCCTTGTTAATAAAAAGTTCACTAATAAGTTGTGTTTCTTGCAAGGGGATACAAAAAATACTCCCCCTGCGCTCCTCTTCCACTAGTCTGTATAAGCTATTCTCAAATATAGTATATAGATATACTAAATACTTTAGCTCAAGAAAATTTAAATCCTGCACATTAACATGTACATGGATACTAGTTCTCTTAGAAAATGCACAACTTGGGGGTAAAACTTCTCCATATAATTCCAATAGAGCTGGCCTTACTATATCCAATGGTATTGGTTTACTTACATATTCTACTCCGTTGTCTCTTAAAGAACCGTCTTCCTTTGGATGCCAAATAGGAGTATCTTTCCACTCAGGAACTTTCTCTACTTCTACTTCAATACCTACTAACTCTTTAGAAAGAGAGCTATGATATTTTGGAAATTTAAGTAGTAAATACTTTCTAAGAGATGCATTTTCTTTTATTTCAGACCATCCATACACAGTACTTACGGATGGCAAAGTTCCATTTTCCATAAAGTTTCTTCCTTTCTCACTAGATCAGCAATTTCCTGGTACAGATATTCATAGTATACAGAAACAGTTTGAGTTTCCGGGTAAACTAAGGCACAGGGATTTGTTTTTCTAACTAGTAAATACTCCTCATTAGAAACTCCACGCGGAGTCTTTAATAACGCAAATTCTTTTGTTAATGTTGTTCCAAGAGCTGCTAAATTCTTTCTATTCCAGTCAATTGCTTCTACAAGCGTTAAACTAGCATCCGAATTTAAAGCAGAGTCTAAATAAGGTACAGTTATCTCTGTATGTTGCTCTCCATATCCTAGTAAAACATTTGCAACATTGAGTAATCCAGAATTACCACTACAAACCCCACGTTTCCATTGTCTTTGTGGGAATCTAGTAAATAAGAAAACCCCTCCTTTATGGTTAAACAGGCCAGTAGCAGGCCATTTACAATTAATTTCTACACTTGAATCTACCCCAACCCTTAGATTGTCCCATTTACTGTTACTAAACTTAAGTAATGGAAAAGCAGTATCTTGCCCTGAAATACCATTTAGATAATAGTAACCGTTTTCTTCTGGAGTATTTGGAAAAGAAAGATGTAAAAGAGTGTGTACATATCTTTTCTCAAATTCAATAATTTTATCAAACAGCGTCGACGAGTTTGAAAGATTCGTTAAGGAATTTATAGACATCCACATCTCCAGTATTGATACAAGTCTGAATCAAATGACCGTCCTGTTCAGTCAATTTAAAGCCAGTTGTAAAGCTCTCAACTGCTTTCTTAGTTTGTTTATACACAAAAGAAACAAATTCTTTCTTCCAAATCCAGAAATTAGAGGGGGTTCTATACTCAGCTCCATATTTTTTAGGCCTAAACGCGCCTGCCTTTCCATATAGAAGCCGCCGTTGTTTATCTTTATCTAGAGCTACACTAGGAACCCCAACATATAAATCCATAAGTTTGATTAGTTCTCGCTGATTTTCATAAGATAATTCTGGTAATCCTACATGAATGTGACCACCTGCTGACCTTAAATTAGAAATAGCAGCTTTTGGACGCGGATTCATAGTCCCCGACCATGCATTATAATCTGGATCACATCCGAAAATGCGGGCCGCTTGACAATCCAATTGATCTTCATCAAACAAAGCAGATGCTGTATTACTTGCAAGCTTAACTCCGTATTCTTTTGCTTTTTTATTAATTTCTTTAAGTGAGTAAGCAATACTCTTCTGAAATTCTTCTAGAGTTTCGCAAGCTGGAATATTAAACTCTACAGCCACGTTATCTTCTTGTACGAAGCAACCCTCTCCAATAGGTTTCGGATCTTCTTTTGTCCCCCCGATCAATCCAATTGATGATATATATTTCTTATCTTTTCTGAAAAATAATTCCGGGTCAGCTCCAATTTTAAATTGCATTTGGAATTTCCTTATTTAGTAAAAACAATTGGTTTTTAAAATTGTCTTCAAAATATTCAAGCCAACAAGATTCTGGTTCTTGTTCTTCAGGGAAAACACAAGACATAAGATGTACTGTATTCCCAGTTCTCCTATTTTTTATAATTTCAAGATCCTGAAACTGATTATTTTGTAGAAATTTATATACACTTGGCTCATTTTCTTGTTTTGAATAGTAACAAAGAAGTTGAGTATACCCACAAAGCCTACAAAAAAGTTTAATTGCAGTTAATAGTCTATTTGCTACCTCATTATCAGACGGAAATCTAATTATATCGTCAATAAAAAGAGAACCACACATTTGAGTAGGAGAAACAGATATACAAGAAAACTTTCCTCCTTTAAAAAATAATTTATTTCTATCTTGTGCCAGAGATACAGAAATACTTGGAATTTTCTTCTGCAAGAAGTTGTTAATCTTCTCTATCTGGTGCCACCCATAGATATTCATTGTAAATATTCCTCAACAAGTTTGTTACAATATTGTACAAATAATGTATTTTCTTCCATATATTCTGGATGTCCTTGAATTGCTAAGCATTTTGTTTCTGGAAAATACACAATTTCAGGCTCACACGGCATTTCTATATTTACATTGTTCTCTCCCAGATATGATCCAGAAATATTAATTCTGGATTTTGCAATTACTTCGTGTGGAATTTCAAATGGAATCATCATTTGATGGTGCAAAGAAGATGCTTTAATACGATGACCGTCCTTTGTTTCAATTTGATGGGCTCCATTACTATGGTTATTTACATGCTGCACAAGCTTACCCCCGCTAAGAGCACACATTAACTGCGCCCCTCGACAAATTCCAATAACTGGAATTCCGAGTTTAATAGCTTCCTTAGCTAGACTTACCTCTACCTCATCTCTAGTACTAAGAGTATCTTTAGCATATGTATATTTATTTGGTTTTTCTCCATATAAAGAAGGGGAGATATCCTCTCCGCCCCATAAAATTAGAATAGAATTCTTGTCTTTTAGCTGTTCTGGTAAGAATACTGTTTCTAATTTAGAGGCAAAATGGTGAAAGGGATACCAGTCTTCATATAATGCTGAATATAGTGTTTTATTCATCATAGAGTACTAGTGGCTGGTAGAATCTCGCCCATGTCAGTTACTTTCATAGTTTTTGGTTTTCCTGGTGTACATGTAGTAATAGCCTGTACTCTAGCTAGTAAAATTTCAATACCGGGGTTATCTTTTGCAACTTGAGAAGCTACTTTCTCAGCATGGGAAAGATCTTGGTGGTTAACAAAAATAGCTTGCTGATCCCCTGATGTTGGTTGTATTTCATATCCTACTTGAGTATAAATGGTACCTTTAAGTTTTTTACCGGCATATTTTGGAAAAATAACAAACATTATACTTCCTTTCTATGATTGCGGTGGATAAAACGAGAAATTAGTTCATTCATAACTGGTTTGGGTACTTCAATTCCTTTTTCTTGTCTGAGAAATTTAAGCTTTGTTTCTGGATTGTATTCAATACGAAAACGAGCCCAGTTATCCCAACCTGAGCCCCAAAAAGCATCAAAATGAGTTGCGTCTAGTTTTTTAATTACCATTATTTTCTCCGTTTATATTTACATGTAATTGAACCAGTCAGCATCATTAGTTGATTCTTCTGATGCTGTTGGTAAGCGATCTAGTTCTGCTACGTAATGTGTATCTATAACTCCATCTGCCCACTTTACTTTGATTTGCTCCATTCTATTTCTCTCTGGGTTCCAAGCAAGAGCATACTCTCTGTTTATTTCTATAATTTCTCCTATATTATCCTTATGTTCAGTTGAACAAATAGCCCGTAGTACTTTATCCCCTACTCTAAGTCCATAGAAATCAGTAGTCTGTGGTTTAAATAGAGCCGCCACCGGATTCATAGTTTCTTTTGGTTTATTTGGATTCTCAATAAATTTGGAAATCATGATAACTCTGAAATGAGACGTTGTTTAGCTTCTTTTACAGTTTCCCCATCAAGGAGCGGGTACATAAATCTATATTTGTCAGACTTAAGCCGACCAGCAGCTTTAGCTCTTCCAATATGTTTATTAAAGTTATCATTTGGGTGGCAAAGAGCCTCTGCTGCATAGATAGAATTACCATCAATTATGTATGCAATAGTGATTCCACCTCTCGGGCAAACAGAACCATCCACATTATAAGAACGAATGTGGATAAATTTAGGAGAGTTCATTACTTTACCTTTCGTTGAAAAATCCAAAGAATATTAGTGTAATGTCCTGCATGTTGAGTACGTCCTTCTGCTACTGGAACAAAATCAGCTAAAGATAGTATCCAGTGAATAGGAGCCCATTCCTCTTTATTTGGAGTAGTTGCTACAATTACTGAGTAAGGGCGATTATAGTGAGTGCCATCTCTAAGCTTAATAAGTTTCTCTAAACCATGCTCTAAGGAATACTCAGTTTTAACATTTTCCCACCGATCATTAAAAACGTGTTCAATTCTATATCCTTGTTCTAACTCTACTAACTCTTCATCCAAATTACAAATTTCTCCAATACCACAACAACTATTCATTTCGCCAATATACATTAATTTACCTCTTTACTCATATTTTAATTCTCTCTATTGCCTGTTCATCAGTAGTATAAATTATTTCCTTGATACCTACTGATTTAATAAGAGAGAGGCAGGGTTCACATGGTTTAGCTAATGCTGTTTTACCGTTTTTACGAATACGTGTAACAAATAATTTACAGCCGTGTAGCTTGTGAAAATGCTTTGGTTTGAGTAACTTACTTATTGCCATTACTTCAGCATGAACTGAGTCAGGCCAGTCACCATGAGCTGCCTTGTGACCGACCCGATTATATCCAGTAGCAAGTACTCGCCCCCCCTTTACTAATACAGCACCAAGTCTGTGCTTATGTGTAGAACTAGCAGCAGCAATTGCAGCTTGCCTTGGGATCATCTTTAACAGGCTTATAAATTGAATTGAGGGTTTCAAACTCTCCAGTTTCTGAGTTATGTTTTATTACCACACTAGTTTCTACATATGCAGTATTTGAAACGAAAATACTTGGGTGGTCAATTGGGAAAACACGAGCATGTAGCCCTTCTCTAATTAGATCTAGCCTACTTGGTTTATAATGTACAATTTTTTTCATTTTGAATCTCCTAAATGAATATCATAGTCAGAAACGCCTAAATATACAGCTTCACATCTAAAATAATAGCCTTGTAAATTCCATGTCCCTCCTTTTAGACACTCTTCCATTAACATTTCTAAATGTTTAACTCTTGAGTATTCTTTTATTTTTTGATAATTAAAGTATTCAAGAGTTAATCCGAAAGTAATCCAGATTACAAGAAAATATTTAATCATATTAGTATTAACTTTGATGCCCCATCCGTTTATCAGATTAGCGTCTCTGATTGCCATTGATTATTAAAGTATATTAGCGATTGCTGCGCCCCTTTGTCGGAAATTTTAGGACGTCTACTTCACGTTAGGCATCTTCAGCGCCTTCAACTTGCCAAGGCTCTTGGTAAGCGCCGCGATT
>ERZ761584.612-NODE-612-length-10237-cov-14.934001_pt1 | contig 10237 bp, 11 predicted proteins | sample MGYA00512168_ERZ761584 | MGnify/ENA primary metagenome ERZ761584 (study PRJEB28899, sample SAMN03785564) | bioreactor sludge metagenome | biome: EBPR Sludge; feature: EBPR Bioreactor; material: 0.22µm filtered reactor supernatant | place: Saint Lucia: Queensland...
GGAGCTTTCCAACCGTCGCGGTTGTGGACGATAAACTTCTGTACGTCTGGAGCACCAGTAATTCCGTACTCAAACTCCACTCCGCGCGGAAACAATTGCACCGCATGTCCGCGCTTTGCAAGTGCATTGCACGCGCCAGATATCAACTTGTGATATCCGGTAATCGGATTGATTGGTGCAATAACACGAATGTTCATGCGTTCGGATTACAAGTCGTGAAGTACTCGCTGAGTGCAGCCGGCGGATAATTATTTAAAAAGATGCTGCAGAGTGTAGTCGGGTAAGCTGTGCCTTCTGTCTTTGTGGCATCCGACGGAAGGTCCAACAATGAAATGCGAGGACGCCACTGTGTTTCCAGTGTAACTGTGTCAGCAGATTCAGTCGTCCAGATTTCAATAATCGCACCGACCGGAATGACCTCGCCGGCGTAAAGTGGTGAAGTAAGATGCTCGCCAACGTCTTCCCACAATTTGTAGCGCAGACGTACTCCATCAACAACCCAACTGATCGCCGGACAGAAATTAGCCTGCGCAAATCCAGTAATTTTCGGGATGCGAATTGGCAAACGGAAAGCAAACGATTGTGTAAGCGTGGCATCAATCGAAAGGTTTGCGGCAATGTAACTGCTGCCCGGCCAAACTACAATTGGAATGCTGAAAGTATCCACCACAAGCACACGATTTAGGCGATCCATTACGCGCGTTGCACGCATTGTCGTTGCAGGTTGCAACGATACCGGTCGCCATGTTTGCTTGTATGGAAATTGATCAGTCATTTTGGTGCTCCATTGCCGTTACCATTCGAGAATGTCCCGTTCGCCAGCGCGCGCATCACAATGAAGAACTGCGCGAGCATGGTAAGATTGAACATTATCCAATCATAGCGGTCCATCTCATGGAATCCCTTCTTGCCAATGCCACTGAAATAGGCGAAGGCAGCATTGGCAAGAGTGAGACCAGAGTAGGAGATTGCTGTCCAAACTTTCTTCATGGGCGGAGAACCGGCACGCCATACTTATCGGCCAGTCGCGGAGCTTTCCCGCCGCGCTGGGCAACAGGAGAAGTCCATCCGCACTGTTGCTGAAGAACTACAGCGGCGGCGTTGGCGGCTACGATTTGATCATCGCTGGGTTTACCGTCAGCGTTGATAACCGCCAAGTAAACACCGTATGCAGTTTGGGCGGCGGCGCAGGCATCCTGTTTGTTGAACGTGGTGCAGCCGGTAATAGTGGCAGCACAAATACCGATGAGTGTGAGTAGTTTTTTCATGTGTTTGCTAGTCCGATACAGTTATCTACATCAGCTTTAAAAGCTGCGAGGGTGGTGGAGAGTGTTTGAGCTTTCAGGAGAACGGCTGGATCAGCATTCCCTGACTGGCAGAGGTAACGAAAACCGCTCGTGTCGAATGCATCCTTCTGCATTTGAATAGCGTTGATGTATCCTTCGAGTTTATTCAGCCAGTCAACAGGCAGCGGATTAGTATCAGGTGGAAGTACCATTAGTAACTCCTTGTTCCTGAGGTTATCTTATCGATTGCGTGCTTGAGTGCTTCGTGATCAATTTTCTGATTGTTGTTTAATTCATGTAGCGCGTTTACGATTGCCGTCATTCCTTCTTTTTGCACTTGATCTTGGGCAGTTGCTCGGCGGTCGAGGAACCAGATACACGCGGCGAACGCAAGTACTGGAACCCCGAGCCGCTCGGCAACATAAACTGCTGATCTAAGTACCATAGGTAGTTGTTCGTCGTTTTTCCCCATGTTCCCTCCGTTAAGGAAGGGCCACGTTATTTGTGTACGTGATCCCCTTCACGATTCCATTGGTGACTGCTTCATTGAAAAACTGTCCATAGCCATACCAGCCATTCGGAATTGTGAAGAGTGTAGAGGCATCAGACTTCTTACGAACAACCAGATCAAACGCACCAGCTCCACGACGAATAACAGTCATTTGGTCATTCGGAAACCAGTAACCATCATCAATGTCGATGTTGCATGTGGCAGTAAGATCTGCCAGAGCAATGATTGTACTTCCAACAGTTCCCGGCGAGGCAGTTGCAATGCTCGCGCTAGTAACAGTGGCACCTCTACCTTCAACAAATCCACTACCTCCATAGAAATTGTTAAGACTGTAACCACCAGCGCGAATACCCGGGATGAGATTTGTGCTAATCACAAGCGCCCTCGTAGCATGATTAACATAAACATTGCCGTCCAGAATAACCGCTTGGTTAGTCGAGCTAGCCGTGGCGTTGAATAGCGTAGTCGCGGCTGGAGTGTTCCAAACATTGTTCAGTACTCGCGTGTTCCGCGTAGTGTCAAACTTCACGCCATACGCACCTGCAACCAGTTCCTTCATTTTATTTCCTTCAATGGTCACGCCATCAGTCTGAAGGAGGTTGACACCAATCGGAGTGCTCAACGAAAACGGTCCATGTTCTCCGATCATATTATTGGCGATAAGAACGTTTCCGAATCGGCTCAACTGGATTGCTTCCGCCTGAAGGCCACCAAACTCATTGCCAAGAATTTCCACACCATACGCGGGCGCGGCCATGAAGTTAGAAGCGGGGCTGCCGGAGAATGTGAATGGAGTTCCACCTTCCGCGTAGATATTTCCAGAGCCAGTTCCCGTGAATGCAATGCACGTATAGATAGTGCCAGAACCGTTGTCGGCAAACGGAATTGTAGCACCTCCACTGGAAGCGGACAGCTCAAACACTGTGCCGCCCGAGATGTGCTTCAGATAATAAGCTGTTCCTTTGGACAAGGCAGCTGGGGTGGAACCACTACCTTCGAAGTGAATCCTGTTACCATCGGCGTATCCAGTGGGCAGTGTAACACGCTCAGTAGTGTGATCAAAGGTGGTAGAGTTCACTGCCCGGTAAGGTGCAAGCCATTCCACACCAGAAGAACTTTGGGCGAAGTAGTATTGACGGCCAGCGGTCAAACCAGTGGGAAGACTGAGACCGTCAAAAGTCACCACATCTTGATGAAACCAACCAGAACCAATTGTGCAAGTCCAACTAGTTCCTTCTGTGAAGGTCACAGTTTTGGCTGGGCGAGGTTTGATAGTTGAGATAGAGAAGTTAGTTGCAGTAGGAGCAATGATGTAGTGGACTTTATAAGAGGCAACTTCAGTCGGCATTGTTCCATAGAACATCACTTCGTGACCGTTTCGCAAACCGCCGTTCGAATAATACGAAACAGTGGCACCAAGCCCACCTGTGCCTGTATTGAACGTAACACCAACGCCAGTTACGGGTGAAGAAGAGATTTTACCGACAGATCCAAAAGAGCCTGCAAACTTGTTACCTTCAATCGTGGTGTCCCGTGCTCCAAATTCAGCACCGGCATTAACCACAAGGTAACAGTTGTTGAACAGGTTTCCTTTAATCTGCGTAAAGCGTTCGCCTACGCCATGGACGTTCAGATCCTGTGTCTTATCAAACAGACAGTCACGGACAATAGTTCCCCATGCAGCATAAGAGATGTTTGCTTCGGGCATGAACAAGGAACGAAACCGATTGATTACATTGTTGACACCGCCGTTAATCGAGAACGCATAACCAGTAGATGGCGGAGTTTTGTCGAGCGCAGCAGAAGCTTCGCAATCGACGATAACACAATCAGAGGTGTAAGAGAAGTAGAAATTCTCTAACGAATCCGAATTCATGACAGTACACTTATCGAAGCGGCTGTTATGAATTAGGCTGCCTTCAAATCCGTACCCATACATAGTGATTCCATAAACATCCACAGCAGTGTCGCCACTGGTAAAGTTAGCAACTTGGGCAGAATACTGCGTCTTGTAAGTATTCTTTGGCGCACGATTGAATGTCAGAGTATTGCCAGACTTTGCGTCAACTCGAAGAATTTCTTGGTTAATGACGTCGGTGAGAGACCAATTAGTAGTTCTACTAGTGTCATAGAGCATGACATACGAGCCAACATTAAAAAGACTGCCATCAGCAACGTCTACTGTAGTTGCTGTCGAGCTTTCGTAAAGCGGCTCGACCAACGCAGATTTGCTAGACGCACTTCGAGTCGCGCGAAAAACCATGCCACGCGAAGAAGTTGTAGTTGCCACTCGATTCGAGATAATACTCAAACCGGGCACACCTTCGATTCGAATGGACTTGCCTTCCACATAGATGGAGTTCGTAAGCAATGGATACACACCCGGCGGAAAATAAACTGTGTCGCCAGAATTGGCGGCCGCAAACGCAGCAACAATAGCAGCGGTGTCATCAGTGGCACCGTCACCTTTTGCACCATATCCAAGCTTGACATCCTTAACAGTTCCACCAAGGAGACCAAGTTCGGTCAGCACACCCGAGGCACTTGTCTGATTCATCAAATGCGCTGCGGCCCAACTAGTAGCTGGCCGCAGACCAACATCAGGACTGCTTGCCGCAAATGCACCAACCGCCGCCAGAAGAAAAACGATAAACTTTTTCATATGCTTATTAGACCCAACCTGTATTTCCACCATCAGTTGTTTTTACGCGTTGTGCTACCATTACCCCACCCGATACAATACTACAGAGGTCACCTTTATTTCCAGTAAGATTCCCTTCCGGTTCCGTCGCTTGTACAGTTGAAGTTACTCCTCCGCCGCCTCCGCCTCCACTGTTATTACCTAGCGCCGTAATTTGTGCCCAAATTTGGGCGATCTGCTTCTTTGTCCATGCGTCAAAAGTTCTCATTTTGTTTAAGCCCCGGATTTAGTTACTGTAAGTTTTGCTTCATTGCTTGGCAACATTCCAGTCTTGAACGCAACTACTCGATAACTTGCTGTATCAGTAATAACCAGTCCAAGCGAGTAGTCGCTTCCGTTCGAAAGTGTTGGAGCACTACCATCAACTGTATAACGAATGGTCGCACCACTTGTCGCACACGCCATCGTTACTGTAGCGTTTACCGTGAAAGGATTGCTTGTCGCAGAAATTGTAGGAAGTGCAACCTGCGGAGTAATAATCTCAACGCTTGTGGCTGCACGATGCACCGATCGCGAACGTGTGCGAGATTTGGTGTGACTCATAGAAGTTTTCACAAAGTAATTGGGAGGAGGCTCCGAAGAACCTCCTCCCTCGTGCGTACCCCTTAGAAGGGCAACGTGTAATACTGGAGCGTGTAGTTCACGTTACCCGCCGCTTTCACCGTCAAGCCAAGCGTAGCGTTGACTCCCGGTGAAGGACTGAATGTAACAGTTCCACTAGCCGGAACAGTTACACGATAGAGGACTCGCGCTTCGTTAGTCGCAGCCGCCACGGTATAAGTCTGCGTGTGCAGAACATTATTCGTGAACGACTGTGTAACGCCCGCCAAGTTAGTAAACGATTCGACAACATTAGTCGTGTACGTAACAGCAGCCGTATAAGCGGCGCTGACCACGTTTGTACTCGCGGTGCTGTTGTCATAGATCGTAACCAAGTTGGCACTACCACTAGTGTCAGTCAGCTGAATGTACTTGAAACCAACCGTAGTACTAAGCAGCGTCGCGGCACTCGAAGTTGCGCTTCCGGATTTCCAGATATAACTCTGCGCATGCAGACTAGCCACAAGCAGCAGACCAGCAAAGAATGAAATGAGTTTGTTCATGTTATTCCTGATTGAGCGAAGGAGTGAGGTTTCGGCGATACAGAATCGGAACCAGATACCGCGGAGTGTTGGCGATGATACCGAGCGTAGTGTCGGCAATCAACTGCAAATATTCGCCATACTTGTTGGTATCGAGGTTTCCGCTTCCGTAATTCACGAGCACGTCATCGGTGATGCGAACTTCGCCATTCCAATTGAGCGAGTTGAAGCGCTTCATAGAAATGCTTCCCTTCGCAAACTCGGCGGGCGGCGGTCCAACATCAATAGTTTCGTAGGCTTGATAACCCTCAAAGAAGGCCCAGCCAAACGGAGCGTTGACGTAGTCCGGATTAGGAACAGTTTCGTACTGCTTTGCCGCATTCGTGTACGACGCAACAGTAGTAGTGACTTCCTTTTCGATTTCAGGCTCCGGGAAAGTTCCGTCAGCCTTCATCAAAAGAGGATAGCGTTCCGCCTTGAAAACGATGTTTCCGCTGATGATACCAGAGAACTCGCTGTTAACGAGATTCATGGTCATCGGCTTAGAGTCAATGTTCAGCACATGACTATCAAAGCTCATCGCCTCATAGAGACCCGGCTCGCCAGTCAAGCAGAACTTGCCCTTCAAAACTTCGTTATCAGCAGGAGCGCCGCCGAGCATCCCTTCCCAGGCAGGCATCTGCACAATATTTCGCGCAAGCGAACGAACTGCACACATCTGCCGGAAATCAAGATATCCGGTGTTCGGACCAACTTTAGCAGCGAGCGCCGCAAGGATCGCGGAAGTCTTCACATCAGTTGTGTCCGTGGCCTCGCCAGCAGCAGTCGGAACATACGGGCCTTCACCGGCAGTGGCATTGCCTGTAATATAACAGTACGGAGACTGTTGCAGAATCTGCCAACGCGTGAAGAAGTCGTAGCCAACCGCTACCTGTTTGGTGAGATCATCCGCCGCAAATTTCAGCTGCTTCTTGCGGAAATCGCGGAAGGACGGAAGGAAATGGAAAAGCGGCGATTCAAACAAGTGGCGCTTCACACGAGCGGTATTACTACGCTCATAGTGACGAACCACGGTTTTATTCGGCATTTCCGTGATGTTCTTGGGCACGTGCTTTTGCGCACGGATCGGAGAATTTTCAGCAATGATTCCCTGAAGAATATCGCCCATGTTCTGTTCCCATTTAACGGAACTATAGCGATTTCGCCAGTTGGACCAGTACTGAATCTTCCTGGTCTGTTGCATCGCCATCCACACGGGAAGGCGATGGTATTGTTCTACATCCTGCTGATCCCAAAGATTTGAACTTCGGGGCAGGTTCCATGTTGCGGGCATTGAGTAGCCTTTGGTTAATTGTTATGGAACTGTCCTGAAGCACCAAAATCTACGTAGCCCCTTGAACCACGTACATTCACCACCATTGATGGTGAGTGCGAACGATAACACTGTAGCAAGTTCCGTGCCACAATGAAAAGTTTAGTCGAAGTCTGACGCGTTTACGATAACGTCATCATCTTTACCAGCACGCGGAGTCACTCCGTGGCGAATAATTGGACCCGCTGCTTTTGCACCTTCGAGCAGTTTTTCTGCTTTGTTTGCGCGTTCTTCCAATCCTTTCGCGGCGTTGAGCAATCGCATATACGCGACGAACATCAATTGATGAGTGTGCACCAGCGGATGCCCCTTAAAGCGTGTCGGCGATTGTGTTCCAGCAAACTCAAACCATTCCTTTTCTTCGGGCGTGAATTTTTCCGGAACCACATTCGGCATCAACTTCGCTTCCACGGCGCGCAATTCTTGTGTAGCCTGCGCAGCATTCTGGCGATACTGTTGCTGAATTCCCTGCAACCGCTGCTGTGCAATTTGCGTGGCATTTTGCGTTTGCGTGAGCACGCTCATCACACGTGCTTTTGCAGCGTTATCAATCTTACCATCCGTGCGCGCAGCGTGCTTGATGTATTGTGGTTGGCCCTGCTGATCGTAACCCGTAAGTTCGTACCAGTCTTCTCCGCTCTCGATAAGTTCGAGCTGTCGAGTTAGATGTTCCACCTCGAAGTTCGCAAGATTGGCAAGTCTTGAAGTCTCCTGAAACTTCGGATCCATCAAATATGCATTCGGATTTTCGTACGCAAATTGAGGTTCGCGAGGTTGTTCACGGAGCGTCTTAACTTCATCAGCAGCTTTCTTCCACGCTTGAATTTGCGGAAGCAATTCCTGAAACTGCTTGTTACGAAAGTGTTTTCCGATCGCTGCAACTTCCGGATCGAATGCACTATAGTCACGGGCTGCGGTACCCGCAGGTTCTTCGGCAGGTGTCGCAGGCTTTTCCGCAACAGGCGGTGTCGGTTCTTCCGGTTTCCCGAATTCTTTCTTGACGTCCAGTTCAGGAAGTTGTGTGAACTTGGGTTGTTTTGTGACTGGCTTATCAGCCGCAGGAGGTGCTGGCGGTTCTGGTGTAGACGCTGGCGTATCTGCAACCATATCACCATCGCCATCAAAGTTTACCACACTACCATCATCAACTGGCGGCGGAGTGTTGGGCACAACACTGGGTGCTCCACCATTAAGTTTATCAATTCCGGCGGCTACTGTTGGAAGCGACATACTGTTATTCCTTTCCCTTCGTTATACGTTCAACGGTGATGTGTATTTGGTTTGCACGATTCAGCAAACTAAGGATCTCTCCCGTTGAAAGAGATCCTTTGTTCGCCAAAATTTCTGCAGCACGTAATAGTTTACTGCGCTGCTCCACTAACTCCTCCAGCAATTCCCGCGTTGGCCCGAGTTGCAGCCATTGACGGTGTTCCTGTTGCCGGATCGATTCCTTTATTTGCTGTTGCGTTTGCTCCGGGTTTCGCTGCCCCTTGAGCAGTTCCAGATGTGTTCGCATTTGCTCCTTGTGGGTTTACAGACTGTTGAACCATTTGCTGAATTTGCGACAACTGCTGCGCATGTTGTGTCCATTCCGGACGAAGTTGTCCATGCTCGTCCGTGACCGCTTCTTTCAGCAAAAGAGCGAGTGATTGGATCAATTTCTTGTCACCGCCAGCTTGTTCCAGCACTGCCAAAAATCGTTCCGAGTATGTAGGATAACGAACTTGAACGTACATCCGCAAGAATTCTTGCGCCAACGGCGTGGCAGCAAAGATGTCCCAGTCCTGTTGCATGCGCTGGATCAACTCTTGACGCTGCACGAAATCCACATCGCCAGCCGCACGAATTGTGCACTTGACACGTAGCAATCCCTCGTCGTTCTGCCCGGTGCTAATAACACAGAAACGAATATTTCCTTGCAGGGCTTGCGACTGAATAATGCGCCAATTCGAGCGGAACAGAAACGTAAGCGCAATACTGAACATCAGTGTGTTCACACCGCTCAGTTGCGAATTCTGTTGACCAGCTGCCATCGTTTCGGTGGCAGTCTTTCTACTATCTTGGCGGTTAGTGACTGCCCATGCAATCTGTTGGTTCTCAAGCGAGCGTTGCTTTTCAAGCGCCTCCAGTGCATTCATTACTTGTGGATCAGGCCACGGCGTATGAAACGCTTCCATTGGTCCTTCCCAGATTGCACCGTCACGAACTTCCATGTTAAGTTGCTTCGGGGCTTGTCCACCACTTTCGTTATTCGGAGTTTTTGGCGCCCACATCACGCGGCTTGCACGCTTGCACGCATTAACAAACGAGCTAAAAAGTGAGCTGGCCGCATCCTGCTTATAGTACTGTTGCTGGGCCTGACCTTCTACTTCCGAAAGTGTCTCATCTTCAGTGATGCGATCACGCAAACAAGTGTACGGATAGTCCCGCTCAAACTCGTTTTCCCATTTCGTAACCGGCTGAGCTTCCATCGCACCGGGAATTTGTTCGAGCGTAGTAGCTTCGCGTGCAACGCCGTTATAGAATGGTGTGGGTTCAACCGCCCACTCTGCTCCGTTCATTTGCGAATAGAAGCCACGATAAACAGTCCCGTCCTGCTTGAAGAAAACTTCGTACAGAACTACATTGTCTGCGCTTCCTTCGTAGGCTTGCTTCTGTGCGCCAAGCTGTCCTTGAATTGACGCTACCACTTGTGGAGACATTTGTGGATTTTCTGCAACTAGCGCAGCAAAGATTACACGCGTGAGCGGGTGCCTTTCAAGAATGATTGGCGAGTCCTGAATGTCTTTGACTCGACGATCAAAGAAGAGATTCTCGGTCGAGATGAAACGATTACGGACCATCCCGGGCATGCTAATGTCATACTGCGTGCGCATCCATGCCCACCCGTGCAAATCCGCAGCATCAATCCATTTCAAGTAATCAGCTTCCCAACCGTCATATTTCAGCACGCGTGTGAACTCGCTTTCGCGATAGTCCATTCGCATTACCGACTGTGGATCTTCGGGCGTGTGAATTGCGAGCCGCCGAGATTGTGCCAGAAATGCAACTTTGTCCGGCTGTTTTTGTGCAATGGTTGTATCAATTGCACGCACACCGATGTAGGTCTCATCAGGTGCCAGTTCACCTTTTTCTCGGAGACCAACTACATCGGCGTTCGCCCGTCGCAAGATACGGTTCTCCTCAATACGTTTATCAACATCACCCTTCCACTGGGCGATCATATTGGTGAGAACAGGCGAGAGTTGTTTAATGTCGCGAAAATCTTGCGGCATTGCCTGTACT
>ERZ761584.613-NODE-613-length-10236-cov-2.987133_pt1 | contig 10236 bp, 13 predicted proteins | sample MGYA00512168_ERZ761584 | MGnify/ENA primary metagenome ERZ761584 (study PRJEB28899, sample SAMN03785564) | bioreactor sludge metagenome | biome: EBPR Sludge; feature: EBPR Bioreactor; material: 0.22µm filtered reactor supernatant | place: Saint Lucia: Queensland...
TTACAGTTGGTATATTCAGGAAGCTGCGAAACTCGTTATCTAGGAGATTAACCATGAGATTGAAATTTGAAGGGCTGCAACGCCTGTGGATCAAAAAGAACGGGCATCCAGTGCAGGTGGTCGCGCGCACGGAATTCTTCAACGGCAAGCAACCGCGCTACTGCGTCGAAAGCGAAACGCACATTCCTGGCAAAAACATGAATCAGGACTGGATCAACGAGGATCAGCTTACCAGCATTGAGCCGGTTATCGAGAAAGCGCCGGAGCCTCCCGTGCCGCAGGCAAAGCAGCAGAAGCGTCCTACAGTGCGTCAGAGAGGTGTTGTAAGGCAGGCAGAAGCGGTCAGGGACAGCTAAAGGTGTCGTAGGCTGCGTTATGCCCTACGATCTGCTCCCGCGTTTCCAAGGTGTCTTTCCGTGAGTATTTAATGCGCTCGAATGATTCGCAGACAATTTTTTGCGCACTCGGATCAATCGCGGAGATTGGGGTCTGATTCATCTGGCACGCCGCCAGCATCACGAAACTTATCAACGGCAGCTTTCCGAGCAGACTTTGCTTTTTCGACCGCATTGATTGCATTCTCCGCATTTTTTTTGATGATTTCGGCTTGCGCCGCTTCAATCAACTCGCGCTGCTGTAAGTAATCGGTTAGACCACTTACAGCTTTCAAGAGCGCGATGAGAAAGGAGAGCCATGCCACAAATTATTACTTCGCAGCGAGCTTTTCCTTGGCACGTTTCTTCTGCCACAGCGACCAGCCAGCGGTAACGATCACCATGATCGCGCCGGCAACTGCGTTTACGGTTTCAGCATCGACTACGCCATTGGTGATCAGACCACCAGCAGCGGCAGCAAGGCCGGTACGAACGATACTTCCTACGAATTCCATATAAGACTCCCCTATGCTTCGTTGGTTGAAAGCCGACCGTCCGACTGCACAACAGGTAAAATGTCCATACCGATCTGCGGCAAATCAATCGACTGAGGCCAAGAATACGCTAAAACCCGTTTAGTGGCAAACGGTTTAATATTAACCTCATTTCCCTGATTTCCGCCAATTACCATGAGATTACCCATCTGATCCTTACCGACCAGAAAGCCGACATGCCCCTTCCAGCCTTGCGGAGAATCGCGCCAGAATGTGACAATAGCGCCCACGGCTGGCCCATCGAGCCTGACACCCCAATTCTGGTAGGATCGCGCTGCGGCGCTGCGGGAACACCTTATACCGCGTTCTTCCAACACGCCGCCGACGAATGCCGCACACCATGCGGTTTCATCGTCCTTAATGCCGCCTTGCTTAATTTTCTTCCACCAATCGAGAATTAGCGGGTTGTGTTCCCTTCCTGGTATCTCCTGCGTACCACGATAATTTAGAGCAGTGTTCAACCAGAAGGGACGGGTCATAATTTCATAATTTTGTTGCGTCGATCATGCTTGAGCGCAGCAATTATATCGCGCTCATGCTTGGTGACTAGGTGCAAAAAGCACGCATTAGCTTCTCTGTTTTCGGCCACTGCGCGTTCGAGTTCGTTACGACAATTTTGCGGCGCAAAATAGTCAATAACGCGGTGAAACCACCGTTTATTTAAGTGTGATTGCGACACGGATAATCTCCTGTAGGCTGGTTAGAGCTTTGGTGTTTTCTTCCAGCGTACCGCGATAGAGATTGCGTTCCTCTCTTGCATCCAAGAGCAATGTCCTGATGAAATAAACGAGCATCAGAATGACAAGCACCAACACGGTAACAACCGGGGCTATGTCCCACAATGAGTTTATACCATTCGTGGCAGTGTCAGCAATTTTTTCCATGTAATGAACACTACCAGAGGTCGTTAAGATACCGTCAGGCTACCACAATATATGGTAAAAAATCTACTGGAAATTTATGCCGGAGGGTGTAGGATATGATTGCTAATTTATATGGTTAGCAAATCTCAATGAAAGGAGATGCTTATGTTCCTCGCTGTAATCGCAATTCTTGGCATGGGAATCGTCACGGGTGTTTCGATGGAACAGAATGTTCCGGCAGTCGATAAATTCAGTGATAAATACCTGTGCGCCACCTGTGCGCCTTCGCAGCAGAGCGTCAATAAATAAAAAAAAATTACCACATCGGGAGAGAGAGAAAGGGGCTGCATGGCCCCTTTTTTTATTCGGGAAATTCTTCGACTTCTTCACACGATGTAATATCATTGACTGGAAAATTCGGATCATCCCATTTAGCAATCTCATCCAGTGGATTATGCATTCCAATGATAGTTATTCCATCTTCAGGATCGTATATCGGCATTACATGCATGTGAACAGTTTTGCCATTATTAAAAATAATTACATATTTTGCCATAATTAATCCATTACACCTATAGTACCAATCCAAGTTGTGAATGCTGAAAAACTCATATCAAATGTCGAACTATTTACACGACTGAAATTAGAATGATTGCGCGAATTATTGCTCACATCTTTAGCGCCAGTATCAGCCGTAGCGATAATACCATAACTGGTTCCGCTCATTGCAGTAACTAAATTGATTCGCGCGCCTCCCGCGCCAATATTGCTTATTGAACTGAGTCCATATCCGTTTGTAATTGTTCCACCGCCACCAGAACCGCAATTAATATATCCCCACGCCTTGAAACCTCCGCGATGATAATATAGATTAATCGGCGTTACATATTTATCAACATTCGCTAAAGTTGAAACTTCACTAGATGATGCAGCACTTGGCACGGTTGGTTGTGAAGCGTTTAATGTCGTTCCGCTCATGCTCAAATTAGAGCCAAGGGTAATTGCGCCGACATTACCCGATGCGCCGCGCCCTAAAAGCTGACTGGCACTTAAACCTACAGCCGTTGGCGGCGCGCTCGAACCTGTGGCATTGGCAAGCACGGTATTTGCTGCCTGGTTTGCGAGATCACTAAGCGGAATAGTCGCAGAAGGTGTCCCCATCACACCGCTTGCCACTTTCACATACCCACTACCTGTAGCACGTTTAATCACACGTCCTGACGTGCCTGAGAACAGCGCCAATTCATTATCGACCGATGAGCTTTGTCCGGTCAGGCTACCGCTAATTTCTTTCCATATCGCCGCGCCTGTGCTGACATCAACAGCGATATATGCACGGTCGTTGGTGACATCTACCCATTTTGAGCCAACTGAATATCCATCGGCATCGTCATCGTTGATGGTAGGCGCAGCCGTGGCATCGACTTTATCAAGAATCAGGCCGGCCGGCGTATAAGTATTGGTGGTCGCGTTGATATAGCCAACGATAATATCGTCAGTGCCATCAAACCGCTTTAGAATCCAAGGAGTAGAAGTTTTATCAAGCCATTCCGTTCCTTCGATAGCGTAAGAAGGGCGCGAAGTACCACTGTGGCTGCTGAGAAAGTTTTCCTGCTGCGGGGTGAGCAGATCATCCAACAGTTCATCGCCTGACGGATCGCCACTGAAATCTACTGCATTTTGGCTCATGTGATCACCCTTCCATATCCAGCCGATGTGTAGTCGAATGTCCGATTAACATATCCTGCTGTGGTAGCATTATAAACTTTAATCTGAAACCCTGTGTTAGTTTTTGAAATATATTCGATTTTATCATCCACTGCGCCATTCTGCAATGTGATATTCACTGCCGGATTATTCTTGAAAGGCACGCTGTAGGTAATGGTTGCGCCTGTGGTGTTACTGCACGCTACATCCACGTCCTTTTCGATACGGTCAGGCATATCGATTCGCACGGATGCCTGACTCACGAAAGGCGATACCAGCGGGTTATAAGATTCAAGTCGGATGCGGAATTCGACATATTCGAAAATATGCTTTCCGACAATGAACGGAATCCAGCCGTCACCCCAATCCGAACCATCCAAACTTTTGCGGAATTCAAGGAATACAGCCCAATCGGACGATTCCGTGCCACGAATTGAATTTGTTCCGCGAACCGAAGGCAGCGAACGAATTTTTGCTGAAAGACCTGGATCGTAGAAAATACCGCCAGCAACGATAATTGATGAAAGGATGTTCTCGTAGATTTCTCCCAAATCCGTAGTTTCAGGGTCAAAATAATAATACCCAACCAATGAAGGATCAGTGAGGATAATACGGTCATCGTCATCTACCTCCACATTGTCCATCGTGCCAGCCCATGTCGGATGCTGCACTAAATCTTCAACGACATTGGCGAGAGCGCCGTTGTCGATGGAAATGATGATGGCCGCGTTGATGCTTTCGTTACCGAGAATATCGACCGCTTTAATGAGATATGTGCCTGACTGAATCGGTATCGTCAGGCGGTTGCCTGTGATGTTATCGGCCACAATTTGCGATGATACCCATGTCGCACCACTCGTTACGCGGCTGAAGCGCACGGTATAATGCGAAAGGTCAATATCCTGATTCGCCGTCCACTGGAAAAGACCAATCGAATCGCTCACTGTGAGATGGAAATCCGCGACATCATCAGGTTTGGCGAATGCGCCCTGATAGGTGACATTGTTCAGCACCAACGGCTGCGACAGCAGTTCCAACCCGCCTGGGCGCTGGTAATATACGAGGAAGTCATACGGCATGCCATCTTCCAAGCCGGTGAGAATAACCTGCTCTGCCGTGGAACTCAGAATATCGGGGCGGAAATACTGGCTTGCTCCGGTTGGGCGGGCGCGCACGACCGTTTGCACCGAAGGCTCGTTGGTGTTCTTGAGCGGAATGATCATGCGCGTGATGAAAGAGCCATCGCTGTTCTTCAGCATCACCGTTTCATCCGATTGAATCGCGCCGGCCAGTTCAGGCGGCAGCGGGCGGTAGAAATTGGATGGGAGCGTGATGTTCGAATCAAACGGCGGGATTGCACCGCTGATAGCGTCATAGCGCTCCGGCGCGTAATTTACCGCCGTCACGCTTGCGCTATGATCCTTGTTCATCCTGATTTCGGTGATGACCAGTTCCAATTCATTGTCGAACTCGGTGAAGGCGCAAAGGCTGTCCAGCGGCGGCGCATCTTCAATCGGTATCGGCGTGGTGAAAGTGAAATCGCTGGTATCGCCAACGGTCGTGGTCAATGCGTGATAGGTGAATCCACTCGCATCGCCGTGGCGAATCCGCACGCCGAAATTATCCACCGTGGGGATATTCACCATGTCATCAAGCGAGAAACCCAATACCTCCGTGGGGGTATCAGGATCATCGTAAACCAATTCTTTGATGCGTCCCTGACCGACACCGACAAGAATCACATCGTTGACGAAAACGATTTTATCACCGCGATTAAACGTCAGGTTTTCAAAATCCATGTTCCAATTATGGACTTCCGGCTGCAACAGCACGGTTGCCATGTAAATGCGTCCGTAGAACCATGCGAGATCAGAATCCGTGCAGCTGTCAAATTGCAGGCGTTCATAGAGCGTAGCCGTATTTTCATCATAGCCATCGGCATATACAATGCGCTCATCGACAATGTAACCCTTGCTCTTATTGCGGAACTGCACGCGCAGCGCATGCGGCAGGTCAGGATAGGTGATAGAGCCGTTGTAACCCCAACTATTGCGCGGCGTGACCATGCCCTTGATGTCAGGGCGGTCATTATCGATCAGCACGCTATAATTGCCATTGATTTTGTGCGGCGTTGCCATGCCTGCCGCTGCGATGTCGTTCAGCAGATCATCAATGCTGATGGGCTGGTCAACGATGCGGTTGTAGGTGAGATTGTGCAATTTGCAGAACGCATGCCATTCTTCCAGTTTTTCGATGTCGATACGCTCATCAGGCAGTGCTTTAATGAAGGCAGGAGCCTGAAGCACATAACGGTAAATGCTCGCCGGATTGGATGAAATTACATCCTCTACCCATGCATCAAGGTCGGAACTGTAATCTTTTATCAGCGTGGAAGCAATGCAGTTGTAACGGTCAATCGTGCCGTTCAACTGGTCGGTTGCCAGCACGCGCATGCCCGTCCCTGAAATATCCGGCTGATTGACAGGCGCGGTATAGCGAATAGAGCGGATAGCTGTCAGCGTTGCCACATCGCGGATTTGGTCACTTGCACTATCAGCAGTCAGCCTTTTCACCTGAATATCGTATTGGTCGCGTGTAGGGAATTTAATCGACCTGGTGATGCGCAACGCCTGCGCGGTCGCATCGGTGACTGTGATGTTGGTCACGCCATTGTTGGTTCCCTTCACCGTGCCACCAGCGACACTGATGCTCAATCCCGTGCCGCCGTAGGTGAAAGCGAAATCACTGGAATTTGCGATGAATGCAGGGACGTATTCTGAACGCTCATCGATCAAATCATAGATATTTGCCGTACCGCCTGACACAACCGCAGAGGTGCTTTCTGTGCGGAAGGACGCGATACGGATGCTGTTGGGCGGGACAATCGGCATAGAGCCGAAATCATAACTCACGGCGCTGACAACGCCATTTGTGAGATTCAGCACCAAAATACCGTAGCCGATACGCTTGCCGGCCACCGAACTCCATGCGCTCGGAAACGCGGCGACTGCGCTTTGCGAACTGTAGGTGACATCGGTTGCGCGGTTTATCCAATCGGTCGTGCCTGTGAGCGCATATCGTATTTCAAAACTGACCGTGCGATTCATGCGCTGCGCTTGGTCGTTATATTCTGTCAACCCTTGCGAGAAAGTGATGTCCACCTGCGCTTCATCGACATCTGCCTGAGTCGTGCGCGTGATGTAGCCTGCGGCAGCAGAAACCGTGACAGAATAGCCATCCTGCGTCACATCGTTTGAATATAGACCCGTGCCAGTATTCAGGTCGCCCGCGAGCCGATCAACAATTTCCACACCTTCATATTCACTGAGCGCGGTTTCACCAATTTTGCGCTCAGAAACATTGACCTTACCGAAACCATAGGTGAAAAGTTGGCGCACATACTGCTTATTGCCAACCGTTTCCGTGTAGGGCAGCGCAGCTTGCGGCGGGAACATGCGGTTCACACCAAGATTAACCGGAATAGGGCCGTAACGGTTGATGCTGTTGCTTGCGCCTTCAATAAACTGTGTGGTCGATTCAGCAGGGCTTGGTGCGGCCTGTGGGCGCTGTTTCGGCACGCTGGACAGCATGGAGGTAGCCAAGAAGCCAACCATACCTATTCCGAGCCTTATAGCACCTACGGTGAGGGTTTGACCGAATGTGGCAGTCCCGGCAGCGACCGCAGCTGACGCGGCAGGCGCGATAGCACCGATAATGTACGGCGCGGCAACCACCAGCGCGATAGCGATCAGTGCCGTGAGGGGGTTTTTCTTCCCGCCGCCACCACCGGCAGCGACCGCATTGATACCAACGATGGTATGCGCTTTCGGCCTGATGTTTTTCCACTGTGAAGGTGGGATAACCTGATCGCCAATGTTAATGACGATTCGAATGCCTGGAACTTTCCGATGCGGAAAAACCGCATCAACCATCTGGTCTAGCGTCAACCCGTTCGGAACTTCCAGCGTTTTCCTATGAAGGTGAAACGGAAGAAGCGATGCTTGGACTTGTTGCATATCTGTAAAAACCTTCTAGTCGCCTATCCCATTGGCCTTCTTTGTAATAATCGGTCAGGTACACCCCGCTTCCGCGCTCGCAATGTATCATACGACCTGGCTTTACCACAACGCCGATATGCATTGGCCTTCCGAGCATGCGGAAAACCGCGACATCAAAGGCTTTCTCTTGCCCTGCGGCTATCAAATCCCAAAACACCGAGCCGGATTTGATCAAATCCGAAATTTTCTTATCCTTGGTATGCTCGTAATCATCATCCATCAACGGCAATTCGATTCCCAATTCCTCTTTGAAAATGATGCATGCCAAACCCCAACAATCCGCACCATAATGGTCACGTCCATGTTCTTCGAAAGGGATGCGGATATATTTGTTGGTGTCAAATTTCATCAGAACAACCCAGGAAAGTTGGACGGGGTGAAATTCCACGATGGAAACGGCTCAAGGCCCCAATAATTCAGCGTCAGGTCGCCTTCCACACTCATCACATCGTATTTGACATTGGACAACTGAAAATTATCAAATTCAATTTCGATGGTGTCAGGATCGCTTGCCAGCACACATTGCATTTTCACGTTCACTGGCTGCGTAACGCTGCGCGCCGTTTCCACGATACGGCGGTCAATGTTCTGAATGGAGAGTTTTGCCGATACCGTGCCGGTCTTGTCATCACGCGGCAACCAGATTTCGAACGGCATGAAGATGAATGTTTCACCATTGCTTTCGATACCGTAAATATCTTCGCCTAAACCAATAAGCGGAGCAAACGGATCATCGCAAATGCGAATCGGTTCTTCCAACTCATCACTGTCAAGGGTGACAAGGGTAACAAAGACCTCATCGGTCTGCTGCGCGTATGCTGCTTCTTTGAATGCGCTGCTCACCATTAGGGTAGATACTCCAACTCAACTGAAACATCCCACATTGTTTCATCCATGTCATAAGTCGGAACACTGGCAAATCTCGCACGCTTGAGGGTTTCGGTACGAGGATCGGTGAAGTCAAATGCCAGCGTTTCATTCTCATCAAAAAACTCATCAAAATCGTCCAGCTGCGAATCGTTGAGTTTCATGCGAATCTGAATTTTACGCACGGCTGCGCTGGAACGCTTGCGAATTTTATCCGGCCCCACGTCCATGTTGGAGCGCACGGCGCGGTTTGGCGGCGATTCTTTATGTCCAGGTTTGATGATGGGAACTGTTGAAGGCCATACTGCCATAACTACCTCGAAATCAACTGGCGGTTATTTACGCTATCAAGCGCACGCCGGGATTCAGAGCCTTGCCGTGAAAGGTTCTGCGCCGTTGCCTGATCGATCATTACATCCAGTTCAAGACCGCGCCCTGTCTGACGCTGCTCGGTCGTTACCTTCGAATTGCCGTTATTGTAAACATTCACGACTGCGATACTACCGCCGCCATTGTCATTGCCGGCAGAGCGCACGCCAAGCGAACCATCCGGCCCGCGATGCAGCGGCATGACCGCTTCCGGCCCTGCTTCGCCCATCACACCGAATGCGCCGCCGCTGGCAAATGCAAACGGAGTCGCACCGTTTACAACGCTGTTGGTGAATGCGCCGCCTTTGGCAAATTCCACTACACCATTTTTGCCGAACGCATTGCCTTTCGCGCTGAACAGGAAATTGCCGATGTCTTTCAGGAAGCCACCAACCATTCCCATTCCACCGCCACCGCTTTTGCCGCTTTCATTAAACAGCGCGTCATAAATCATGGTCACGCCAGAATCCATGATCTTATCGAAGATTTTATTCAGCACGTTGGTTACGGCATTGCCGAACGATTCCCACAGTGATTTGCCTTCCTGCAAACCCTGTTTCATGTCTTGGAAGAATCCGCGTGCTGCTTCTTTGCCGAATTCATAGGCTTCCTTCAACCGCTTTGCATTGAGTTCAGCGGTTGCCATTCCTGAAGCCAGTTCCTTAATCTTCGCTGTATTTTCAGGAGTCAGCTTGATATTTTTTTGCTGCGCTTCGTTGAGTAATTCCGTTTCATATTTAAGCCGTGCTGCGGCTTCCGCTGTCATACCGATGGCTGCGGCTTCCGCATTGAAACTGGCAATTTTCCGTTCAGCGCCTTTTACAATATCTTCGAATTTTTCCTCATCGGTCTTACCCTTTTTCTTTTTTGGATCTTCAGCACCGAGGCCGTTTGAGAAATTGCGAATCTTTCCGGCGATAGCACTGCCTGCCGCAGCAACAGCATTCCATGCCTTACCGACATAATCACCCTGCGCTTTGGCAAATTCTTCACCGGCTACTTTACCTGCGCGCGCGGCTTCACCTTCAAACGGATTGTTAATCTGAAAATCAGCCTTCCATGTGATTTTGCCGCCATCCTTCGGCTTCGCCCAATCCGGCAGATTGTCCAGCATGCCGTTTATCATGGCGATGAAACCGTTGATCATATCACCGATCTTCTTGAGGATGATATTCGCCGCCTGAATCACAATATCGCCCATCGCGGCAGGCAACATCTTCCATGTCGCTTTAACCGCGTTAAAAGCGCCCACAAATCCGCCTATGATAGCGTTGATGGCTTTTTTGATATAGCCCACCACGTCCACGCCGAACGCTTGGAAGATGCCCGCCAATGCGATCAGACCGGCTATGACCCATGCAATCGGCCCCATGCCGATAATCCATGCCATTGCCATCTTCGCGCCTGCGGCGAGCGCCGATGCGCCCAACGTGTAAAGTTGCAC
>ERZ761584.614-NODE-614-length-10234-cov-13.820022_pt1 | contig 10234 bp, 14 predicted proteins | sample MGYA00512168_ERZ761584 | MGnify/ENA primary metagenome ERZ761584 (study PRJEB28899, sample SAMN03785564) | bioreactor sludge metagenome | biome: EBPR Sludge; feature: EBPR Bioreactor; material: 0.22µm filtered reactor supernatant | place: Saint Lucia: Queensland...
AGTTAGCCGGGAACAGAATCAATCTCCCCCTCCACCGATATATCGTGCAGGTGATCCATCAGTTCGAGGGTAAAATACCACGCTTCGAGCGCTTTGTAGGTAGGTATTGCCGTCGGATCGTCGCGGTCGTTCTTGTTCAGGTAATTGACGATGCTGATACTGAGCGTAGTAGACAGGTGCTTGTAGAGGTCGTTAGCCTCTAAGTGGCTGGCAAAAGAAAGCAGTTCCTTTTGAGCGTGCGTGAGTTCCTTTTCTTCCTGGATTCGCATAGGGAAAAACATTAAAAGGTGAAAAAATCTGCGCGCGGGTTGCGAATCCCCAACCATCCGACGATGCAGATGGAGGTATCCCTTTCGGGAACCGCGCGCATTTATTTAAAACCGACCTTTTTGCTGTGCTGTACATCGTGAATGAATATGGTTGAAGATTCGCACGACAAAGATAAACCTATTCCCCTCACAAATGCAACAGCCATTTATTGCCGCGATTAGAACACTGTCGGCAATGACCTAATCACCACTTCCCCACTCCCACATCCGGCAGCGGCGCACCCCAGCCCCGCATCAGCGGCTCGAACATGCCGAACACAGGCTGATCCGCTGCATCCGACAGGTCGGTGGCGTATTGGCGCTGCTGATTGTCGCTGCGCTCCTGGCGCTTGTCCTTCTTTATTTCGTTGTTCATACCCGCTTTCGCGGCCGCGTTGGACATGCTGATCCAGAGTTCCTTGCAGTTCTGCCTGTTGATGCGGAACCGCGGGAAACGGTGGTCTTTTTCATCCAGCATCCGTTCCCAGAGTTGGTATTTCTCGAAGTGGCGGGGGTTGGTGCCGTACACCGTCATGCGGCGCACCTGCCAGCCGAGTGCCCGGAGTTGCTGTTCGGCTTGTTGCGCACGGGTCATTTTCGTATTGCCCGTGGCGATGTTGCCCGTGGCGTCGTACCAGAATATTATTTCACGGCAGTCGTGGTACTGGTAATAATCGTGGAAGTTGCGGAAAAGGTCGTCCTGGGTGTCGCCGTCGGCGCCGAGCACGAAAAAGTTCTTCAGCGCGCGGAATTCCTGCCCCACGTGCTGATTCACCACCATCGAGTTGATGGCTGCGCCCCAGTCCACGCCGATGATGAGCGGCTTGCCTGCGGTGAGGTCGGCATCGCCCCTGCAGTCGGCAGACGCACCTACCCGGTTGGCGTAGTGGGCATAGTTGAAGCGGGTGTAAGCGTGGCGCTCCTCATCCAGCAGGGCATAGAAGCCGTTTCGGGTGAAGCGCGGCCGGATGTTCAGGTATTCGGCTTCGAACACCCACCGCTCCGCACAAGTACGCCGGGCTTCTGTAAGGTAGTCGGGTTTGAGTATGCCGAGCCGCACGTTTTCGGCGCAGTTGGCTCGTATGAACCGGTGCCGCGCCGGATCCATTTCGGCCATTTCCTGCCGTTCTATGTACCACATACCGGCCTTCGTGAGCGCCGTGCTGCTTGCCATCAGGCGGAAGTCGAAGTAGCGGCGATCCTTGAATGCGTCGTACTTGCTGCCGCGTATGCTCGGGCCGCTGTCTTCGTCGAGTTTTCGCTTATCGAGCAGGCAACACTCGTCGGCGAAGCGGCCGTCGGTGCTGAGGCCGCGCCCGGCGCCCGGCACGTCCTGGCTCAGCAGCGCGATGCCGAAGCCAGTCCAGAACGTAACGAAGTTGTCGTATTTGTTCGGCGGCTGGTAAGGTTCTGTCCAGCGCCACCGCGCCGGCGGGCGCCGACCGATGAAGTAGTGCAAGTCCTTATACAGTCCCTGCATTTCGAGGGCGTGTATGAAGGCGGGTATGATCTCCGTGAGAAATTTCTGATACGTGGGCACCTCCCACTGAAAGCAGCCGCGCGGCAGGTCTTGCGCGATGCGCCGGGCGAATGCGGCAAATATGGTGGTTTTCCCGGTGCCGCGCCCCCACTCCAGGTTGATCTCTTTCACCGCCGGCATGTGGTCGGCGATATAAAGCGTGGCACTCTGGCTCAGGTTGTAGGTGATGGTGCGATACGACTCATCCACCTGGCTCATCAGCGATTGCCAGTCGCCGCTACCTTTTCGGTGCAGCCGGTCGATGTGGGCGCGGATGAGTTGTTCTTGTGTCATTTATCGTCCACTTATCTCTTCATGCTCCACCGTCTCCGCTGCGCCGTGTATCGCTTCGAAAATCTTCGTCATATCCACCGACCCACCACTATTGGCGATGAACTGCTGCAAGAGATCGGAGAGGCGGGCGTCCATCACTTCCACGTATATGCGCTCCTTCATCAGTTTTTCCATGTCGGGCGCATCGGCATCGTCGCGGTCGACTCCAGTGGCGATGATGTAGTTTTTCGTAGCCTTCGCCATGCCGTCGGCGTCTTTCTGCGCCTCTGCCAGTTGGAAGGTTTCGAGGGCCATCTCGATAGCGCGTTGGCGGTGGGCTTCTTTTGGCACCTTATCGAGGTCGCCGAATACCTGCATGGCAGCCCGGATGTCGTTGCGCGCCGTGGCGATGCTTACGCCGAACTCGTCTGTCAGGGCCGTGGCGATGTCCATATACTTGCGCCGAGCCAGAAACTGCGCCTTGGCGAAGTCTATACGCTGCCGTACGGCGTCCTGGCGCGGGGTAAGCGTCCATTCTTCGGCGTCGGGCGCCACGTACCATAACTTCACCACGTCCATATCCGAAAGCCCGCGCAGGCGTTCGGCGCGGCGCAGTGCGGGTAACTGGTCGGGTGTAATGTCGGCGGCTTTCACGCGGCGAGTTCTTTTTCTATGCGTTCCTTATCGGCGGTTTTTTCCAGCAGTTCCTTTTCCAACTGCGCGCGGCGCTTCGTGTTTTTTGCGTCGGGTATCAAGTGGTTTTTCAGCCGCGCGATGCGGGTGCGCAGGCTGGCGAGGCGTTTCATCATTTCAACCCCACCCCCGTCCCCTCCCCCGAAGGGAGGGGGGAAGCGCTCAGCGGACTCTCCGTCACCCCTCCCTTCGGGGGAGGGGACGGGGGTGGGGTTGCGCTGCTTATCATACTCCGCATCCAGCGCGGGCAATATCTCGCGCATAATTTTGCGCGCCTGTGCGCCGCGTTCCTCGTCGGTGCCGGCGGATACCATCAGTGCGTGGTGGTGCGAGTGGAGTTTGTGGAGTGCCCGGGTGGCAGGAGTTGCGGTGGGCGGGTTCCGGGTTTCGGGGTGCGTGTTTTGTGTTTCGGGGAGCGGGTTTCGGGTTTCGGGGTGCGTGTTTCGGGTTTCGGGCGCGGAACGTAGCGGGGACAGTTCCTTACAGGATGCCATGTCTGTATCCCGAAGCGCGGCCTCCAGTTTGCCCTGGTCGTAGTCGGTGATGAATTCTCCGGGGCTGGAGGCCAGCACCTGGAGGCGGAGCATTGTTTTCTGGGTGACGGCTTTCGGGTTGTATAGCGAAAGCAGCCGCACGCCGGCTGCGAAGTCGCGGCCGTAGTCGGTCTGCCAGATGTCGTACAGGCTGGATGATTCCATGCCGCGAAGGTGCGCGGCGATTGATGAATCGAAAAGGACGGGAGCCCTTCCTCCTGAAGGGCTGGGTGATGCTGATCACTCTACGTCACCCCTCCCTTCGGGGGAGGGGCCGGGGGTGGGGTAAAAAAAGGCCCCCGCTCGCGCAGAGGCCCCACTCGGTTTTCGCACACGTTTTTCGGTCAGGGTTTTGCGGCGGCTTCGGGAGCCAAAGGCTTCTCGGCGCTGCGGGGCGCTGCGGGTGTTACTTTTTCGATGCCTTTCCAGCCGTTGCGCAGGAGGCGTTCGGCCTGCTGCTCTGTCAGGGTGGAAAAGTCGATGCGGTCGAATCCGTAAGCCGGAAACGCGAATACAGGGCCACCGTAAAGAGGGGTTGTGAACCGGTATTTTCCGTTCAGGGCTGCGGGAAGGGAAACTTCTTGTGCCATTTTTTTTTCGTTGAATGAATTAAGTCGTTGACGTCATTAAGTCATTTCGTCATTGTCGTAGAGGACACCGCGACAATGACGAAATGACCCAATGACAAAGTTTCTACGTCGCCGGTGTGATGTCGATAGCGCCGGTGCAGATCATCGGGCGGCTGGTGTAGGCACTCACCGTGACGGTGATGATGCGCTCTCCTTCCGGACCGTCGCCGGTGCTGCCTTCGGAAGTATCCACGTAGGCGGCTTCGTTTTTCCGGCCGATGATGTGCGGCTTGTTGTTCTTGTCGGTGCATATCCACACGCTCGGGATGTTGAGCATACGGGTAGCGAATTCGAGTTGTTCGGCGTCCATGCCGGCCAACACAAATGTGAACGACTCTTTCCATGATTTCGATCCCTTGCCGCCCACGGCGGTGATGGTATACGATCCCTTGTCGATCAGGATGGGGAAGGTGCGGAAATAGCCGGTGCCGGCGGCTGCGCCGGTGAAGTCGAAGGTATCCGAAGAAAGCACGTAGTCGCCTTCGCTGGTGGTGCCGAGGTAGTCGGGATCGGCTACGATCTCTTCTGCCGGCACCATGTATCCTGTCTGTTTGATGCCAGGCGGGTTGGCGTTGCAGGCCGTGGCCGTGAGTTTATTTATGGTGCACATCTTTTTTTTGAATTTAAGTCATTAATCGTCATTGGGTCATTGGGGTCATTGCCGGGCGTGATTCGCGTAGGTCGGACGGTTCCCGTCAGGATGACAAACGTAGAGGGGCCGCGCCCCCTGATTACCCCTATTTCACCAGGTACGCGTACCCGATCTTGATCAGGTGGTCGAGTATTTCCACCGCTGCGGCATGGTCTGCCGATTCCTTATTGTTGGCAGCATCGAGCACGGTTTGCGTGTCGCATACGTTGCCATTTCGGTCGCGGATGCGCGCGTGGCCGGCCTGGAATCCGTAGCCCTTGTACTTGCCTTTTATAGGCACCGGGCCTCCGGAGGTTTTCAGCGCAGCCAGGGCGTCGGCGGCGTCTTTTTCAGCCTGCTCTTTTGCTGCCAGGGCATTGGCTGCTTCCTGTTTTGCGGCGGCGAGTTCGGCCTGGAGTTGTTTCGTATAGTCGTCGGCTTGGTTGGCCATGATTCTTGCTTTTTTTAGTGGTGATTTTTATTCGTTATTAGGTCATTTCGTCATTTTCGTATAGGTACTACGGGTGCCCGAAATCGGCAATGACGAAATGACCTAATGAACCAATGATTTCAATTACGCCTGGTCGTTCACGTACAGGTTTTCCCAGTATTCGAAGCCGAAAAAGCGGTACATCACCGCTTTCATGTGCAGGTTGTAGAGGTCGTGGTCGAATACGAACTGCGGGTACATCGGGTAGCCGCGGCGCGTGCCTACGATCATGTTCTGTTGTCCGTCGGGCAGGAAAATCCAGCGGTCGGAGCCTTCCATACCTTTCAATCCCATAATTTTCACAGGGAAACCGTCGACCATGAGGCCGCCGGCTGCTTGCAGAGTCGACCATGTGGCGGTAGCGAAATCGCCCCGGAAGTCGAAGTAGTATTCGCGGGCGTTGGTGTCGCTCATGAGTAATACACCTCCGCGACCGCGCACGGCTACGGGCATGGAGAGCATCCAGGCTTCAACTTTCGAGCGAATATCCGAAGATGAGTACGATCCGGACGGAACTACCACCAGGTCGCCGGCGGTGATGGCGTTTTCAATGGTGATCTTATATCCGTCTACGGATTCGAGCGATGCGCCGGCGGTGCCTGGCGTGGGCGCCACGTATTCGCCAAGCCAGGCGAGGCGGTTCATTTCTTCGCGCCATTTCGGGGCAAGCAGGTTCTCGGTGATGTAGCGAGGGTACGACCACTGCATGGGGTCTTTTCCGCCTTCGAACCACTCGTTTCTCCACTTATCGAAGAATTTGAAGAGTTGCTCTTCGGTGAACTTCAGGTCGATCTTGACGGGCCGCAGCGTGTTGCTTACGGCGTTCCACGATTCGGTATTTTTCGGGGTAAATTCCGACTGGTAGGGCTGGAGCAGGTCGCCGATGTCGACGTTCTGGGCCGTGTATACCTCGTCGGCGGATACGATGCCGATATTCTGCGGCATGGCTTCGAATTCCAGGCCTGTGCGAAATACCTGCTTCACTTCAGGAGCGAACGTAACCAGGTGCTGGTTAAGCGCTACCTGCGTGGATTCGATGGTGACTGTATGTGGCATTTTCTTGTATGATTATGAAGGTGTTGTGATGATGTCCTGTGGCGCTCGGTATCAGAGCGCGCCGGCTTTCTTGAATGGGTTGTCGTGGGTGTTGGCGGCTTCGGCCACGGCCTTGTTGAAGTCCGCGAGGGCTTTCGTGGCGTCGTCAGGCTCACCGATCGGCGGGTCGCCGTCTGGTTTCGATGGCTGCGACTTGGTGGCTCCCGGCTGCGCTCCGTAGGCGACGAGGGTCTCTTCCAGTTTTTTCATCTGCGCGACTAATGCGGTATTCTGCTCTTTCACAGCGGCGAGATCGTCCGACATCTGTTTCTGAGCGGCAGCGAGCGCCGCGTCGCTGTCCGTAGCGGCGGCGGGCGGTGTGGCCGGCTGAGCGGCTTCTGTGAGTGCCTGCGTTACGGCTTCGGGTGTAAGCGTGCCGTCGGCGAGGGACTTTTTCAGTTCTTCGATATTCATATCGAGGTTGGGTTGCGTCTGCTTGCCGACCGGCGAAGCGGACTTGTGAGTGGTGAATGTTGCAAGTGTTTTTTCCCAGATGTTTTTCAGGCGCTCGGCAAGGCCGGGCGCATCGGGGTGTTGGCTTTTCTGGAAATGGTCGAGGAGTTGCTTGTAGGTCATTTTTTCAGCGGCTGCGGGCAGGGCTGCGGCTTCGTATTCGGTGGTGTCGGTCACGAGGCCGTCTTTCACCGAGTCGTTGAAGGTGAGCCAGTGGTCTTTGTAATCGGCGTAGTAGCGCGCGCGCATGTCGTCTTCCGATATGCCGGTGCTGGCGGCGGTGGCGATGATGGCGGATTCGCTGAACTTATCGAGCACGTCGGCACATTCGCGCATGGCCTGTGCGTGGCCGATGCAGACATTCCAAGCCGGGTGTATCATCAGGATGGCATTCTTGGCCATGTGGCGCACGTGGCCGCATAGCCAGATGTCGGCGGCAAGGGACGCGGCCACGCCGTCGTTCCAGGTATGTATTTCGGCTTTGCAGCCGGCGATGGCGGTCATGATCGCGTTGCCGTGGAACATATCGCCGCCCGGCGAATTGATACGCAGGTGGATGACGGAGTGTTTTTCGGCGAGGCGGTTGAGTTCCTGCACGAAATCGAGGTCGGTGATGCCCTCCTTCGTGTACCCGGTTTCGGGCGACCACTCGTAATACTCTCCGATGTAGTCGTAGAGCATGATGGTGGCCTCGGTCGCCCCTTCGGTGGTAAGTATCTTGTAGAACTTGTTTTTAGTCATTTCTTCATTAAGTCATTTTCGTCATTCCTGGAATCAGAATACGGGGACATATCCGGGGCTGGCCCAGAGGCTCGGCCCGGAAAAGGTGACCCGGTATCCGCGTTGCTCGCCCGGGGTGGCGCCGCTCTGAAAGCGGCTCTCGAACCGGAGGGGCATATCGGTGCTGCCCACGATCACTTTCACGCCGTCGCGCCCGGTGAGGCGCAGCAGGTAGCGGTGTGAGCGCATGGCGTTGATCTCGCCGCGCACGGCCGGGCTATCGGCCGGCAGCGTGGCGCTGATGTTGATGTTGTAGTAATCGCCCTGCTCGTCGCGGTTGAGGTCTTCGCTCCAGGAGCCGGACTCGACGAGCACGGGCAGCCGGAGCCAGCCGGAGGTATCGTAGTCGATGGCATCCTGCTGGTTGTAGGTGTCGGACAGGGCGCGGTTGTACTCCCGGTAGGTGACGGAGTCGGCCGGCGCATACTCTATCAGCCGGAGGCCGGGCAGTAGGGCGCCTTGCGCGCATAGATCGATGTCGGAAAATCCGGCGAGTGGCATGGGGCAAAGGTGTTGCCCCGGAGATGTGGGAGAAAGGACGGGGGAAATCCGTCATTTTCGTCATTGGTTCATTGATGTCATTTCGTTATTATCGTAGAGAAAACTACGGGTACTCGAAATCGGCAATGACGGAATGACTTTAATGACCCTTAATGACTTAATAACCGCATCGCGGGCAGATACCCCTGCGGGGTGAACCCGGCGCGAATCTGCTTCAGGCGGTGCTGCGCCTTCGGCTGGGCATCGAACTCGATCCACTCATCCAGCCCGGTAGTGTGCAGAAACTCTTCAATGATGGTTTTCTGCTGCTTTTTTTCGCGGGCGGCTTCTTTCGCCCGGAAAAAAATGTCGTCGTTCAGTAGTTGCTCCAGGAAGCGGTTGAAGTGGCGCGTGCCTTCGTCGGTGACGAAGCGGCGCGGCGCGGGCATACTACCGCGCACGATGACCTGGTAGTGAAGTGTGGCGGTGTATCCTTCCACGGATTTGAGCGGGCCGGAGGCGAGCAGTTCGCGGTCGCTGACCAGCAACATGGACAAGACCTCAGTAATAGGGCCGAGGCCGGGCACAATAAGCGCGGGCCGAGTGTCGGCGTTGAGTCCTTCGCGCCACTCTACATAGCGCAACAGGTGGGGTTTTATGGCGATCCGCCCGGCGTACTGGTCGCATGGCGGGGAGAGGGTATCTGCCATATCGGAAGCGTGGATGATACAAGTGGCATGGCAAATGCCATGCCACAAAGTCGTAAAACGCTGGTTTATAATGCCGAAGGCGGGGGCGGGGGCCGAGGCAAAGCCTCGCGCGAGCGTTGGTATTAAAGTTATTGCGGAACGTGAGTGCCTCAGCCCGTTTAACTCTTCATGTCGATGTGATCCTGCACCACGGTAGCCTTCGGCGACTTGAACACGTTTTTCAGCACTACCGCATACAGGTTGGTGGACAGAAAAAACGTGCTGGCGATCTTCCAGAACGACATACCGAACAACTTGAACCCGAGACCTGCTACCACGCCGAATGCCAGCACCCGGTAGAAGGGCGTGAGTTTTTTCACGCCGGGGATGTAGGCGCTCAGGTATCCGAACAGGATCACCAGTGCGCCGTACATAGGTTCGTACACGCTATCGAAGATCGTATCGGGCGTGAGGGTATTAATGTCGATGGGCGTGAAAGTGGGGTCTTGTGCGGAGAGGCGAACAGCAGCGATGAACAGGAAAGCCAGCGCGAGACTGGCCAGGCGAATGAGTTTTTTCATGTTGTGAGCGTGGATTGATGTAGGGCAAATATCAAGGCGTGGGGCGGTTCGGGAAAGGACGGACGGACGGTTGCCGTGTTTCGGTTATCGTGTTTCGGGTTTCGGGAGCCGGTCGCGCAGCCGCGCCAGGGCGAATATGGTATTGGCGAAAAGGAGGAAGTATTGGATGTACGAATGTATCATTTCGATGTACGGAAAAGTGACCGGGTGACTTGAAGTCACCCGGTCACTAACACTTCCGGCAGCGTTCCGCCGGCCACCGGCGCGGTGAAAATATTGAGGGTGAACTCCCCGCCCAGGTTGGCAAGCATGGAATTGAGCGCTGCCTTCGAATCCGTTATGTCAGGTATGCCGTCTTTATTCAGGTCCGTTAGGTGGAAACCGGGTATGATGCAGCCGCGCAACTGACTGGTGTAGTTGGCAGGGTGGAAAAGTATCCACTCGCGCCCGGGTACGTCCTGCACGTGGTAGTGCAGCCCGAATTTATCGGTGCGGCGGGTGCGCACCTGGTAGATGCCTTCGGGGATGCAGGAAACCTGCGGCTGGTTGTCGAGCCAGGGTAACTCCAATGTAACGCACTGGAACAGGAGGTTGCCGGCGGCATCGGTGGCGACGAATACGCCGCGCGTGTGGGTCGGGTGGTAGGTGCGGATCAGGTACGCTACTTTCATTTCGTGTTGCGTGTTTCGTGTTTCGTGTTTCGGGGGCCCAGTGCGGCCGTGACGGCGTTGGCGAGGAATGCTACGGTGAATAGCACGAGGCCGAATACGGTGGCGATTGCCATGCCGATGCCGATGCCGATCTGGCGGATCATGCCGCTAAGTTGGGGGCTGCGGGCGGGTAGGGAAAGGACGGAAGGGCGGTGTTTCGGGTGTGGTGTTTCGGGTTTCGGGCGGCGGGCAAAAAAAAGACCGCAGCCTTTGCAAGCCACGGTCAGAAATATAACCCCAAAAAACCTGGTGCGAAAATAAGGGGTTTTCGGGGTTGTGGGGTGGTTTTAATCGGATTTTAATCGGGACACGGCTAACTGCCGCCTTCCGAACATCGCGCAAAGGCGCGACGGCGGGAGGCGGGGAGTTA
>ERZ761584.615-NODE-615-length-10225-cov-4.880039_pt1 | contig 10225 bp, 20 predicted proteins | sample MGYA00512168_ERZ761584 | MGnify/ENA primary metagenome ERZ761584 (study PRJEB28899, sample SAMN03785564) | bioreactor sludge metagenome | biome: EBPR Sludge; feature: EBPR Bioreactor; material: 0.22µm filtered reactor supernatant | place: Saint Lucia: Queensland...
TGCGATGGGGCCAGCACCGACGAAGTTCTCCATCTGCTGCTTGAGCAGCTTCCAGGTCGGGACTCCAGACAGTCTGCACATCTCTTCGTGCAGTTTGGTGTTCTTGACCACCCGAGCCTGGAGCTTGGTGGTGTCGACCAGATCACCGTTGCTGTTGTAGAACTGCGTGGTGCTGCGCGACATGATGCCTGCCGGGATGCGCTTCCCAGAGTGCGTGACAGGAGGGGCAGACTTGCGACCGTTCTGCATGGGATGGTTGCGACGACGGATCTTCATTTGAACTTCCTTTCAGGTGTACGCGAACAGAGCTGCCTCTGCCAGCTCTGTTCGCGTAAAAATAGTTGTCTCGACAGAGATGAAACTCTGTGTTTCCTGTACCGTACCAGTACCCGAAGCCATAAATGCGCAGAATCACGTTTGATTCTTGGCTCTGTTTACCAGTCGCTGGGCTTCGCCAAGCCCGCTTACGAGTCCGCCGAGCTTGACCACGGCCAGATCACGCAGCGGTCCAACGAAGTGGTTGAAGGCGGTCAGAGACGCAGACGCTACAGCGAGCACGCGAAACTCTCGGCCCATACGCTCAGAAACATCCGGCTCCACGAACGGCGTCTTGATGTCGTACGACTGTGCGGCGTACAAAGCCGAACCGGCAGTTGCAGCCACGATTGCCTTGCCAAGTTTGCCGCTGAGTGCCCTGGTCAGCACAGACCTTGCCGTGTCCCGCTCTGCGAAGTCCTGGATGTCCTCCGTGAGGAGGACGACCAGCGTGTCGCGGGCGGTCTCGACAAGCGCCTCGGCGCCTGCGCGCCAGAGACCGTCCTGAACTTCGACGGAGATGTTGGGAGCGAGCTTCTTGTCCATGTGAGTTTTTTCCTTCCTGAGTTTTTTTGCGATTAGCTTACCCTGCGCTTGACTACGTAGGCAGTCGGGGCAGACGGTGTACTCTGTCTGAGTCCTACAGACCGCACAACTGATGCGACGAACAGCGTAGATTTCGGCGTCATCACGCGGCCAAAGCGCGTATCGCAGATTTGATTTGTAGCCGTAAGTCGAGTCAAAGTGTTCTGTCTCGACTAGCTCGGGCTGGCAAGCGGCGCAGTAGTAGTCTTTGGCACTACTCTGTAGAATTTCACCGCGAAAAGTGCGCCGGACAAGTTTGAAGTCTGCAGGTCGCTGACAGTTGGCACAGCAGTGCATAAGACCTCACAAAGTCGCAAACACGCCGAGGTATTCGCAGCGCTTAGATGCTGCGAAACGCGTGTCGACACCCGCTACCCAGTGGGTGTGGAAGTCATCCCAAGCACTACGAAGCTTTACGCGCATTTGCATGGTCAGCTCTTCACGATGTCCGGGCGCTCATATCGCAGCCCTGAAGCTTACATAGTTGCGCGAAATGATCGGTGTGCCGAGCCTGCGGTAGTCGTGAAGATGCTGGAACACAGCAGTCCAGCCGCCGCGACGCCAGCTTGATCCATGCAGTACAAACTGCGTCATAGCAACCCCGGCAGAAAACCAACGTATGGACAGCACTCAAACATTCCATACTCGGTTGTGGAAAAGTGCAGAGAGTTTTTGTGACTATAGTGCCAGACACCACCACGGATGGCAGTCTTTGCATTCATATCAGCACCGCCCAATAGCCAACACCATCGTTACAAACGTTTAGCACGAGTCCCGCAAATTGCAGTTGACGTCTGCGTGACGCCCAAGAAAGGCCGCCGATTACGCTACTGTACACAGCTGAAACTCAGTTGAGTTTCAGATCTGTTACTTGATCCGACTCTCCGGTGAGCGTCTGGAGAAACTCTTCCGGTGTCTTGCCCACCGGGACAGGTACTACCGTGATCTCGCCAGGGCTCACGACGAGCCCCTGGGCCGCGAGACGCTCGCACAGGAATTGCTTCATCTGCTCGTCCAGCTCCACAGCGAAGTCCTGCAGAGACTTGAGGACTTCGTGGAAGCGCTCCTCCAGTTGCGTCGTGTCCTTTCCCTGGGATTTCATGAGCCCGATCGCGGTCGTACAGGTGTTGAAGGCGCCGAGCAGCCAATGCTCGACCTCGTTCTGCGGAGTTCTCATTTTGTTCCTCTTTCAAACTCTTTCAGCTCGTCCATTGTCCACCAGTAATCGCGATGCAGATCAGCAAGACCTCGTCGAATTGACCAGCACGCGTGGAATCCGCCCCAGCCTTCGGACAGCGCCTGCTCCGGACACTCCCAGACGGCGATCAAGTAATCCTTGATCGCCAAAGGGATTACAGAAATGAGATGCCGGTCTCGCCAGCGCTGCTCAAACCAACCGCACTCTTGGTACCGCTTTTCGCTCATAGCGCGACCGCCATTCCTATCCGTGAATAGCGAGTGTCCGCTAGAAGCAGACCGTTCTTTATCGGAAACGCACAGCTATGCCAGCTGTAGCAAACTGCCTGGCAGCAGAAAAGCTTATGTGCAACCTTCATACAGCAGCCGACCAGCCCATCACTTGCCCGCAGTAATGAACATAGTGCAGAGAGTACGGGTACTTGTAACCTGCGTAGCATGCGCTAGCGTCTCATACCCCAGCGCTGCTGACGGCAGCCGCGCCCGTAGTCGAACATGATGGAGGCGCGGCAGTCCAGCGCTTCCACTAGCATGCCATTGCCTGCCGAGCATGACACGTAACCATCGCCATCTCCGTCGTAGCTCTGGCAGGTGACGGCGGCATTCGTCCAGTCAGGGTGCATGACCCTGACGTAGTTGCGAGCGTCTTGTTCCGCACGCTGCTGAACCGTGTCAGCAGTCGCCATCCGACAGGCGCCCATACCGACACCGAAAATGACGCAGATGATGACGAGGACGATGGCAAGCTCCGCCACGGTGAACCCAGCGAGCCTGCGATTGCGACGATTTACCAGCATTTGAGAAAAACCTTCCTGTCCTGCGTCGTTCGCAAGACATAGTAGCTGACGTTCATGAAAGCGACGCGGGCGCGCTTGACGTAGGCGTGCGCGTCAGCAGGGATGTGTGTCGAATGTAGAACTTCAGGCGCTTTGCCTTTTACGGGCTTGAGCACGTAGATAGTTCGCGCATTGCCGAACACTGCTCTCGCCTGTTTCACAACACCGCTCTGATTTCGGAACAAGACTCCTGAATATGCCAGGCGCTATAGTTGTAGAACGGGTAAAGGTCGATCCAATTCAGCCGCCAACTAGCGCCGACTCTCGGATAGATCGACATGCTAGTGCCGGGCCAGCCAGTTGACGATAGCCCAGATGAGCACGCCGACCAGGCCGAGCCCGACCAGTGAAGAAAAGCCAGCGAACAGGGCAGTGATCGTTGCCGTGCGCTGGAACGCCTTTCTGTTCTCCTCGAACTCACGAGTCATCTCTTCGTGACGCTTGCTGAACTTGTCGAAATCTTCCAACATTTTGTCCTCCTGAGAAATGCGGTAGGTCCGGAGGGATTTGAACCCTCAACCCCGAGGTTAAAAGCCTCTCGCTCTGCCGTTGAGCTACGGACCTATAACTCCAAAACTTGACGATAGGCGATTTGACCAGCGACTGCCAATCAAACACGACAAGCCTGAAATGTCAGACACCGCAAAGTAGTAGGCGTGGCCAAAGCCGTAGGCACGTCTAGACATTACAGCACACTCGCAAATCCCAAAATTAGGTAGCCACGCTCTGCATACACGTAGCTTCTGTGCGCTATCTCTGCGTAGTGTTGGTGCTGCGTGCCCCAGCTGTTGCGACTGGCTTTGCGTACATCTACCATCATACTGAGCACCGAAAACCCACATTGTAGTCGCGGAGCCGCGGCAGAATTACATCACGGTTCGACGTGCGTATGTCGAAAGCAGTCGTGCAACCAACCACTGCCACAAAGCAGGTTGGGCATGTTTTGTATACTCACAATAAACGCTCCCATCTAGCTGGTCTGACATTGCGGCAGTCAGCTCCGCAGGTATGCAAAAACTTGTTCATACGCCTAGAGCCATTTGCGATTCTGGCGCAACCACTTGTTTCTGAACTTCTTCAGAAGTGCTTTGCGCTTGCTGTAGCTCTTGCGACTGAAGTAGTTCAGATAACGTTCTTTTGAACGCAAAACTGACTTCGGCAAGTCGCCAGGTCGACTATTGGCTCTGATCTTCCTTAGATGCTGATACGAAACTGTTCTGAGCATTTCATGCGCTCCCTGACACTATCCGCCTGTAGAATAGCATTAGGGAACGCAAGACTTGCGCCTTGCGTTCTTGAGATCTTATCTGGTCCGTAAAGCAGAGCCGCTCAAGCCCATTGAGATCTTTCCGTTCTCGGGAACTTTGTTCCTGCATGCGAACTTTGTTCCGGCTCGGTCACTCGGCTGAGCGAGCGGCTCCACTTACGTTCTAGTTGTTTGTGTTTAGCGGAGTTGAGGTTTCCACTCTTCCCCTTGTCCCTTACTTTTGAAGCCCCCAGGACTCATCAGCAACATGCTGATTTCTTGTTGGGCGCAACGTAGCTGGTGTAATGCTACGTTTTGGCTGTTCTGCGCACTCCCATACGGCAAAGATTGCTGTCAACCTTTCCGGCGTGACGACTGGTCAGCCAATTACCTGCGCTCTGCATTAAGAAGCCTTGCTTCTGGGCAAACTTCTCGCTGCTCACCGACTTCTGACTCTTGCGAGTTAGGGTGATTTTACGCTGTTTTTTACTGCATGGGTGTCAATCATGCATCCTGCCAGCTTTCGCGACAGTTCTGTTGCTGCCGAGATCACTATTAGTGATCTCTTGGTCGCATTCCCGGACGACCCGGTTCAGCTTGTAGCCCGCACCAACGTAGAGGTTTGCAGCTCGCGGGCCGGGGGACTGTCAACAGTCCCCGGACTAGATCAGAGAAAAGGCATGAAGCCTCACTTCTGTTCAGACGCAGTGTATGTACCGCAAGTTAGTGCGGACAGCAGAGACCAATCCTCCGCCTCTTCTTGCGGCGCGCCGCAAGCAAGTAGAAACCCATAAGCCATGTCATTCCAGTCTCGCTCGCCTTCTGGATCGATGATATGCGAACGCGCATATACTTCTGTCTGGAAGCGACATATGGCCTGTTTTGTTGCGTCCGACAGACTCACTACAGTCTCACTTCTGACCAGCATCGGTCATTGATCACGGTGCCACCAGCTTGCCTGCACCGCCGCTGAAAGTCGTTCGCGTAGTTTGTGAGCCGCGAACACTGTCCGATTGCGATCATAGCGATCGTGACCAGCGCGACGAACGCGCAAAGAAAACCGACAGTGACCTGCGGACCTTGCTTGGGTTCAGACATAGCGTTTCCCGCTCCTTGGCGGGGCCTAGAAGGCACACAAACGGTTGGCTGGCTACCCCCCTAGCCTGGGGAGCTCCGCGGGCTCTGCTGGGGCTCCTAGCGACGCAGAGGAATGGTTCGGATGTCGAGGCATTGTCCTTGGTAGTACGTACCTCCGAGCTGATTGCATTGACGCTGATTTGAAGCGTCCGAGTACAGGGCCGCAGCGAGAAACGCCACTGCGATGACGAGCATGACCACGATCGGCCAGAACTCATGCAGTACGAATTTGAGAAAGTTCACTTGTCTTCCCCCCAAACACGCCCGAAGCAGAGAGCCCAGACGAGCCAGTGCACTGCCAGCGTTAATACTGGTTTGACGAAATCAGCGAGCCACGCGTAGTCTGACTTTCCGCAGAAGAACACCATGGCCACCACATACAAAATGGCGGTTGCGAACAGAAGCACGTCAGTCATGATTTCAAAGGCCACGCCTTTGCGCACTGCGATTTCCCACTTTGGGAACTTTTGTTCGATTTTCATTTGCCTGTAGATCATGCCCACACCTCTTTTCGCGCCACGGCATCAGTGAGGGCTGCAGTTGCTTCAGAGATCAACTTTCTCTGCCATTCTGGACGAGAGCAACAGTGCAGCGGAAGCGCTATCCAGTACGGAACACAGCGAATGGCGTACGTTCTGGAGAGAACGTGACAGCGTGTTTTTGTAGTCGCAATTTGCGAACACAGCATTTGTACCTCCTTGGTAGACCCGCCGAGAGTTGCACTCGGATGAACGACTTATAAGGTTCGCACCGTTGACTGTTACGGCCACGGGTCCGTTGGTTTTTAGCGCTTGAGTTGCACAACCGCCATCAGCGCATCTGTTTCTGTGAGCCCGACGTCACCATCAATGCCAACAAGGTAGTTGCTGTTGGGTGACTATCATAAGCACGAATATCGTCGTCCAAGACGCACCAGTGCTGCACTTCAGGGTGCTTGGCGAGCCAGGCTATGACAGCCCTAGCACGCTGTGACACTGACGTGGGCGTGACATCGAGCACGGGCGCCCGAATTCCCACTGCTTGGAAAATCTGCCGCAATCCAGCGAGGGTGAAGATATTTCGCCAGGCAGAACAAACTACGATTTGCGCATTTGTTCGTGTTCAGGACACCGTCGATGTCCAAGAACAAAATCGTGCTCATAGAACGCTCCTGAAGCCAACGTCTCTGTCCACCAAAACAAGCTCGTCCGCATCCACCGAAAAGCGATCCGGCATTCGTATAGAAAAGGACCACGATCCATACGAAACACCAACAACTGTGTACCGAACGCTCATAGAATGCTCCTAAAGCCAAGGTTGCAATCGCGCCAACCGAGCTCGTAGTCAGCTATTGGCGAGTTGCGAGGAAACCGCAAGTAGTGAAACGTGTCTCCGTAGGAATTGCCAACGAGTGTGTATCTTGTACTCATAGGACAGGCGGCAGGGATCGCACCTGCAAAAAGTCGAGGACTTTAGCTAGTTCTGTACTAGCCGCGTTTACTTTTCGCCACGCCTGTCAACTCGCCTATTGCTGCTGAACGTCGAAGGTGCGCAGCCTGTAGGGGCGACACACCTTGTCCCACTCGAAGATCCAGTTCGCCGTACATTCCACCTGAGCAGGCGGTCTGTCGACGTTCACGAAGCTCAGCACGCAGGTCACGTAGCCGTTGTTGTCTGTGTCGACGCCGCTGCACTGAGTGTGCCTGACAGTGTTTGGCGGGTAGTTGTTCCGCACGTACTCACGCACGTAGTTCTCTGCGTGAATCCGTGTGTCTTCGATGCCCACGCCGCAGCCCATGATGGTTGCCAGCGTCAGAAACAGGAACTTCTTCATTCGTCTTCGTCTCCTTCCATGAGCGTCACTACGCTCTCCACTCGCCCATCGGCGTCGATGTACACGTCGACGAGCTCCGTATCGACAAGCACGCCTCCGGGATCGGGGCCGACAACCATCCCCGGGCGGTGACCCATCGCGAGAATGGCGCGAGCGAGGCGCTTCGCGGTCACCGCCGCCGCGTCACTGATGGGGTAGAACCCCCCGACGGGGTCGGGCTCCATCGCCCGCAGTTCTGCGATGCGCGCGTTGATGCGCGCGATTCCATCGACACTTACGGACATTTGACTGTTCCTGCTGGTCTTTCGTCTTCCGCTTTGACATCGCCACGAATCAGTACGCGATAGCTGGGGCACTTGTTCTCTTCGCACTTTGCGCAAGCGCCGTGTGCTTGGTCAAGCGCGTCCCGGCGCTTCCAGGCTTCATTTCTGTCGCGAGAAAAGAACACCTTGCGAACGAGCTTGTTCCCCTCGAACTTCGCCACGGACCAGTAGATTCCGGTGATGTTGTACATAGTGGAGTCCTTTCAGCCTCCGCGGTAGGGATTGCACCTACGACCTGCTCATTAGAAGTGAGCGGCTCTATCTACTGAGCTACGCGGAGAGGCCAGTAACCGACATCTCACCATTGAGCGCGGCTTGTTACGTAACTGGCAGTGCGGACTGTTCGTTTCCGAGCGGGTCACGCCCGAGTGATTTTCTGTTCTATGGGACAGAGCGCTTACCATCGCGCAGTAACGATTAACTGTTGCCGGACGGAGCAACCCAAGTTTCCGGCAACAGCACGCGCATCGTCACCACTACGCTTGTGCAACAGCGGGGAATCGAACCACCCAAACCTCGAAGGTTCCCGGGTGTACTGACCGGGGATAGGCTTGCCTGCCTACTCTCTGTTGCGAAATTCTAGTCACCCAGGTACGAATTGAACGTACAACCCGGCCATCGCGCCTGCTCTATCCATTTGAGCTACTGGGTGGAGTGCCCGTCTTTCCGGGCTGTCATCCGATTTGGAGTCAAGTATCCGGGCCTACTTTCACTAGGTTTGCCGGGGTGACTCCTTGCTCTCTTACGACCGTGAAAGGGTGGTCCGTTGAGTAGCCTGGTCGGAAAGGCTTTGCTTGTGCAACCTCAGCGCTAGTCGAAGGAATCGAACCTTCGTTAGCTCTCTTTGGGCCATTTAACTAGGGGCGCAATCCCCATTTGACTGGCATAGCTTAGCCACCAACCAACGCAGTTCATGTTACCATGAACTGAGTTTATCACCGCTGATTGCGTCCCGGATTAGGTGGGCCAATACTAACACTGAAGTTGCTGGAGCCCCGCCTACGAATCGAACGTAGTTATCGCTTTATGTTGAGCATCTGGTGTCGACAGCACTGCAGGAAATGACCGCGTTCGTGCATCCAGACTCGTTGCTAGGTTGATCAGACCCGCAACTGCTCAGTAAGCGGCCGACTCCAACCGGCCTCGGGGCGTGTCACTTGCGAATTCCTAGAAGCTGCTCAATCTGGATCTCTTGAGCAGCTTGCACCGCCATATAGAACAGTTGGCGGCTTCTTACGCCTTGCGCGCGATACTTGGTAAAGATTGGCTCAAGGGCCTTGACTATCTCGTTTTCGATCTCCACTGCGCGCTCAGAGTATGACTCGTTTTCATCGTCATTGAACATGGTAATCTCCTGGTGGGTCGCGAGGGACTCGAACCCTCTTGCAAGCTCTTTGCTTACTTTTACCAGTTGCCAACGTCTTGGCCGACCCTTAGACGGTTTCAAGTTTATGAGGACTGCATACCCCAAGAGCACCGTCTAGAAACCGACAAACACGGTACTGCTTGTTTGCTATCGCTCGAACCTGTCAAGCGAAGGAGGTGCCCCGCCATGGTTGCGAGCCATGTAATTCGCACTCTCTAATACGAGAGCTGCGGGGCTAGAGGCGGGTTCCGTACCGCCAGCGCTTTCGTAACTGTACCATTACTAGGCAAACGGATCATCTGCATTTCCGACAGTCCCGCGATGACCGGCAGATACTGTCGTAAGTCCGTAAATTCTGACCCGGACCAGGCACTGTCCCACTTAGCCCAATCAAGAGAAACACAGCAGACAGTACAATCTGCTGCTGTTACCACTTGGCGGGGCGCCCAACATGGGAGTAGGTAAATGGTCTACGGCTCTCACCCGACCGTAGTTAGTTGTCCGTGCACTAGACAAAACTGTCACGCTTCCTGGGCGATCGGCCAGTTGCGTCAAGTCTGCAGTTTAGGTCGTTGCTGCAGACCGGTCAGTGCCAACCTGCACTGGCGCTGCTACTGTTTCCAATAGCAGCGACTTAGTCGGCTGGTTTGCAGTACAGCCCCGAGAGTGTGGACCTATCTCGACATTATCCGATCCAGTGCGACTTGATCGTCACCCTTATATTCAGCAGGTCGCGTTAATCGCAGCAACTGCGTATCGAACAAGCCTACGCTTGCTCTGCAATCGTTGACGATTCTGCCTACGTTACCGAGGCTTGCGCCTCACCGGGATCAAGGTCCACCCGGTCCTTACCGTTTTAGTAGGTACAGCAAGATCAGCACGCTTATGATCCTGCCCACTGCCAGATTTTCACTGACTACCCGTGCGGTGCCTTTTCGTGCTGCGACCCGCTAGGTAAGACCCGCTCTACTGGTTGCTTTGAAGGTGGTTTTGTAGCTCTTCGAGCACCACCGCAGGACAGAATAGCAACAACTGTCCTGCTTTTACTTCTGACCAGCATATCTTGTTGAGATCACAGCGCCCTGCGACCGCATATTTTTCGGGTACTATGACCTCTCTGCAGGACCGCACACAGCGGTTGAGTATTCGCCGGATCTGGGGCTCCGGCACTCTCGTTGCAGGGTCAGTTTTACCTGGAATGACCAGCCAGGAAGTACGCGGTGGAGTTTCGGGCATGACAGTCCGACCTCTTTTCTCTGTACGCTCTTGTTTTTTTTACTGGGCCAGTTGGGCGCAGCCGTCACCTATTGGATTAGGCTGATCAGAGCCCTTGCAGCTCGCCCATTTATGGGCGGCTCAACGCTTTGGGAAAGCGTTCGGGGATCGGGCTGAGCGCTCAGTCCTTGC
>ERZ761584.617-NODE-617-length-10220-cov-6.689326_pt1 | contig 10220 bp, 15 predicted proteins | sample MGYA00512168_ERZ761584 | MGnify/ENA primary metagenome ERZ761584 (study PRJEB28899, sample SAMN03785564) | bioreactor sludge metagenome | biome: EBPR Sludge; feature: EBPR Bioreactor; material: 0.22µm filtered reactor supernatant | place: Saint Lucia: Queensland...
GGCAACGTGTCTGTGGCTGAAGAACCTTCCGCCGCTCCGCCCCACGCGGATCGTATCCGGGCGCGAGCAGCGGGTGCATCGGATGGCGCCTGGCCCGGACCGCTGGCGGGAGCGTAGCCGCACCTTCGCCGGCATCGCCGCAGCGATGGCAGCGCAGTGGGGTGGCGGTAGCGCGGTGCAGCTCGAGCTTGCCGTATGACCCACGGCCCCCGCTGCGCCTGCGTCGTGTGCAGCCTGAGGCGGGACCTGTCGCCGGCGTTCTGGTGCCGCTCGTGCCTCTCGTGGCAGCCCTATGAAGACGTGCCTGGGGCGGCGGCGAAGGTGCGCTGCGAGGAGTGCGAGCAGGTGCAGGAATTGGTCGCTGGTGGGTGACTAGCGGCGGAATGTGAAGCGCCAGACCGGGGGGTGATGGTGCCGGCAAGGGTAGTGCGGGGTGAGATCAACAGCAGCCGCTCGCTGTCGCGGGTGAGCCTGCTGGCGGACCTCTGCTTCCGCTCACTCATCGTTGCCGTGGACGACTTCGGAAGGACCGAGGCCGACCCCCTCATGTTGAAGGCCGCACTTTTCCCGCGCCGTCCCGACGTGACACCCGAGCAGGTGTCCGGCTGGGTTCGTGAACTCCGGGAAGAGGGTTGCGTGCAGGTCTACACGGTCGATGGCGTGAATTACCTCGCCATGACCGGCTGGGAGAGGCACCGCGGGAACTCCCGCAGGGGTGCCAGCAAGTTCCCAGCACCACCGGAGCAATGCAAAGAATCCCCGGGAAAATCCCGGAAGATCCAGGAGGCTCCGGGAATCCCCCGGAAAATCCTCTCTGGAGTAGGAGTCGAGAGTAGGAGTAGGAGTCGAGAGGAAGAACTACTTTCAGAGGAGGAACCTCTGAAAGTAGAGCGCCCGGGGCGCTCGCCCCTGCTGAACCTGCTCCGATCCCTCCCCGGGGACGACGCTGAGAAAACCGCCTGGCTCTCGGACACGGGGCCGCAGATCGAGGTGGACTCCGCGGAGAAGGGCTCCACCGTGAGATCGCTCACGGTGCGGTACTACCGCCGCTACCTCCAGGGCGAGCGGCGCTTCCAGAACGCGGCCGAGGAAGCAGAGCGCGCCGCCAAGCGCAGGGCGTGGCAGGAGCAGCACGGAGAAGCCTACGACGAAGAGCTGCGCGAAACCGGAGGTGTCTCGTGAAGCCGCACCGGAAGTCACACCCGTGCCCGATCTGCGGCGGCCACCGCGACCTTCCGCAGGGACATGGAGTCCGCTGCTGGGGGTACACGGCAGACGACGGCGAATATGCCCACTGCTCGCGGGAGGAACGCGCCGGGCCGCTGCCGCTCCACGAGAAGAGCCGCTGCTACGTCCACCGCCTTCGCGGAGATTGCAAGTGCGGCGAGACGCACGGAGAGGCAGAGGTGCGCTCCATCGGTGAGGCTCGAGGCGCACGGATCGCAGCGACCTACGACTACCACGACGCAGACGGGCAGCTCGTCTATCAGGTCGTCCGAAAAGACCCGAAGGCGTTTCTCCAGCGCCGACCCGACGGCGCTGGCGGCTGGGTGTGGGGCCTTGGCGATGTGGCGACAACGCTCTACCGCCTCCCGGAGCTCGTGGCGGCTGTGGCGGCTGGCGACACCGTATGGATCGCCGAGGGCGAGAAGGACTGCGACGCGCTCCACCGTGCCGGAGTGGTGGCGACCTGCAACAGCGGCGGAGCCGGCAAGTTCCGCGCCGACTTCGCGCGCTACTTCAGCGGTGCCGACGTGGTGATCGTCCGCGACAAAGACGATCCCGGTACGAAGCACGCGCGGGAGGTGTTCGCCCATCTTCGCGGCGTCGCCGCAACGCTGCGCGTGGTGGAGGCGCGTACCGGGAAGGATGCCTACGACCACCTGGCAAGTGGCGGCACGCCCGCCGATTTCGTGCCGGTCTGGCCTGCGGCGGATCTGCGACAGACCGACCCGGTGGCGTGGAAGCGACGCGCGCTGCGGATGAGCTTCGATACCACGGAGCCGATCCGCGAGGTTGACCCGAAGCTGGCGATGGAACGACCCGCGGAGCCGACATGGCCGACCGGGCTCGGCGCGACCGACCGGCTCACTAACTTCCGCGGCGTCGTCATCGTGGCCGGGATGCCGTCGGCAGGCAAGAGTGTCCTTGCGCTGGGAAGCGGCATCGAGGCCGCCGAATACGGCTGGGACGTGCTCTACCTCTCAGCCGAGATGGCCGAGCGGCCCTTCGCGCGCCGGCTCATGGCGCGCTGCCGGGGAGAGGTTCCGCGCACCTTCCATCACATCGACGTGACCTATGGCGCGAGCGTCGAGAGCCTGTTGGACTGGATCGAGGCGCGCGTGACCGAATCGCCAACGCTCGTGATCTTCGATTCGGTATCGAGCTTCTGCGACCAGGCCGAGAAGCAGGACTCGGACGATCCGCATGGAATGGCGCTGCTGAAGCGGCTCGTGATGTGGGCGATCAACGTGCGACGCGCGACCGACGGGCAGGTGGCCTTCATGTTGCTGGCCGAAGCCTCGAAAGAGGGTCGCGCCCGCGGACGCTTCGCCGACCACAAGGCAGACCTTGCGCTGCTAATGGAGACGAGCACGTCCGAGCCAAGCGTGAAGGTCGTCAGCATCACGAAGGCGTGGGAATACCAGACGGGCGAGGTGGGAGAGTTCGGAGTCAACGTAAACGAGTCGCGGCTGGTGAAGCTGTGAAGGGGAGCGAATGACGACAAGCATCGAAGAGCGAGAAGTATACGGCGGTGCCGCACCTCCGTGTTTCGCGTGCGGAGAGGCGTCGCAGGCGGTGTGGCATGGACACGAGGATATCGGCGTGTGTGGAAGGTGCGCATCGAGCGTGCTGCCTGGGATGCTGGCCGATGCCATAGGAAATTCCTGGTTCATGTTCGCGGGCGCGGGCGGTGGCGATCGGCTTGGGAATATCAACTCCGCGCTCAAGCGGTTCGAGCGGCGTTTCTGGCGGGCGCTCTTCCTGGTGTCGGAACGTCATCGCAACGGGCTGGCGATGAAGGAGGAGGGTATGGAACCCGACCCGAGCGAGGCAGCGGCGTGGCGAGAGTGGAATGAAAAGCGGAAGGCGCACGATTCGTGACCCGCCGTCACACCTTCGACGCCCACATGCGCTGCATCCGGTGCCGCATCGAGTACGCCCGCAAGGCCGAGCCCTGCGAGGGCGACACGAGCGACGCCAAGAGCCTCGGCGCGCTGGCGAAGCGAAACGAGTACCGCGAACGGCTGGCCGAGCGGGAGCGCCAGCAGGAACGCGCCCGGCTCGAGGCGCTGGCGGGGCTGGTTCGATGATGCTCGCGGACTTCCGCGTCCACGGCCTGCCGCGCCCGCAGGGCTCGCTTCACCCGATGCGCCACAGGGGCAGCGGGAAGATCGTCACCTTCCAGCCGGCGAAGCTGCGGGCGTGGCGGGACGGCGTGTCCTTCGCCGCACGCCTCCACTACCACGCGGAGCCCCACGGCGGCCCCGTGGCCCTGCTGCTGGACTTCACGCTGGCCCGTGGCAAGACCGTGACGCGCGAGCTGCCGAGCGTGCCGCCGGACCTCGACAAGCTGATCCGCGCCGTGGGGGACTCGCTGTCGGGGACGATCCTCGTGGATGACGCCCAGGCCGTGCGCATCGAGGCCACGAAGTCCTACGGCGAGCGGCCCGGCGTGCATGTGCGCGTGCTGGCGCTGGAGGCGACCCCGTGAGCGCTGTGCTGCTTGTGGCGGTTGCATGGCTTGTGTCGTCGCTGCTGGCCGGGCTCGTGTGGAGCCGGGTGTCGCGGGCGCTTCACATGCCGCGCAGACGCGCGAGGATGCGCTAGGACGAGAGATTTCTACGCGGAGGGGGTGCGATGGGGGAGACGCGGTGGATCGACGCTGAGGCCGCATCCAGGCGCCTCGGCGTGAGTCGTGAAACGCTGAAACGATGGTGCCGGGACGGCCTCGTGCGGCGCTACCGCACGGTGGGCCTGCTTCGCCGCTACCAGATCGCGTCGGACGCGCTGGAGGCGCTGGTGGCCGAGCAGGTGCGCGAAGTCGTGCAACCTGTGCAATCTGGGCAGGAGTGAGTGACTTGGCACGGGAGCGCGTGTAAGCAGGACACGATGGGGCAGGAGTCTGCGCCTTCATCGAAGGGCGGCGAAGGGAAGTACGACGGGCGCATCAGGCCGGGTGAGGTGCGCAACCCGACCGGGAAGGGTCCGTGGGAGTACCGGCGGAAGTACGAGGCGGCGTTCGCCAAGGCCGTGGAAGAGGGCACGGATACGCTGGTTGCCGTGCTGATGGCGATGGCGAAGGCCGGCGACAAGGACATGATGCGCATGGTGATGGAGCGTGTGATGCCGCGTCTCGACCGACACGAGATCGACGCTGGCGCCGCTCCCTCGAAGCTGGTCATCGAGTTCTCGAAGCCCGAGCCGGGCAAGGGGGGTGAGGGTGGCGACGCTGGATGACGTGCGCGCGATCTTGGAATCCAACGACGACGCGGGCCACAAGCTTGACCGGCTCGCTGCGCTGCTCTACCCGCCCCCGGCCGAGGCGAAGCCCGCTGCCGAGCCGGTGGTGGCAGCGAAGCCGAAGGCGCGCACGGTGAAGCCGGAGCCCGAGCCGGACGCAGCCTAGCCGCCGTGACCGAGCTGCGCGTCACGCTGCCCTACGCGCCCCGGCCGCTCCAGGCCGAGCTGCAAGACGCGCTTGAGCGGGTGCGCTTCGGCCTGCTCGTCTGTCATCGCCGCTTCGGCAAGACCGTGTTCTCCATCGTGCGGCTGATCCTCTCGGCCATGCTCTGCGAACGCGACCGCCCGCGCTGCGCCTACATCGCCCCGCTCTACCGCCAGGCGAAGGCCGTGGCTTGGGACTACACGAAATACTTCTCCGCCTGCTTCCCAGGCCGCGAGGTGAACGAGTCCGAGCTTCGCGTGGACTTCCCGCAGCAGAACGGCGCGCGCATCCAGCTATTCGGCGCAGACAACCCGGACAGCCTGCGCGGCATCTACCTCGATGACGTGGTGCTGGACGAGCCAGGGCAGATGCAGGGCCGCGCGTGGCGGGAGGTGATCCGCCCGACCCTCGCCGACCGTGGCGGGCGGGCCCTCTTCATCGGCACACCGGGAGGCCGCGGGTTCTTCTGGGAGCTGTACCAGCAGGCGCTACGCGCTCCCGAGTGGCTGGTGAAGGTCTACCGCGCCAGCGAGACGGGCGTGATTCCCGACGCGGAGCTCGCGGCCCTGCGGCGCAGCATGAGCGCCGAGGAGTACGAGCGCGAGTTCGAGTGCTCGTGGTCGGCCGGCCAGCGCGGGGCCTACTACGCGAAGCTGATGGAGCAGGCCGAGCAGGACGGCCGCATCATGAGCGTGCCCTACGACCCGAAGCTCCGCGTGGTGACGGCATGGGATCTCGGGATGCGCGACTCCACGGCCATCGTGTTCGCGCAGCCGCACCCGACGCAGCCGCGCATCATCGACTACTATGAGTGCGAGGGCGAGGGGCTGCCGCACTACGCGAAGCACATGCAATCGCTGCCATACGTCTACGGCGACCACATCGCCCCGCACGACATCGAGGTGCGCGAGCTGGGCTCGGGCCGCAGCCGGAAGGAGACGGCCGCGCAGCTTGGGATCAACTTCCGCGTGGCACCGGACATGCCGCTCATGGACGGCATTGAGGCGGTGCGGAACCTGCTGCCGCGGGTGTGGATCGACGCAGTCAGGTGCAAGGGCCTCATCGAGGCGCTGTGCAGCTACAAGGCCGAGGTGAATCCGCGCACGGACGAGCTGCTGCCTCACCCGCTGCACGACTGGAGCGAGCACGGGGCATCGGCGTTCCGTTACCTGGCGCTGGGGATGCAGAACATCCGCGAGGCGAGGCTCCCGCGGCCGAACACGAGGTGGATCGTATGAGCATTGCGACGGACAACCGGGTGGCTGCGCTGGAGGCGTGGCGCGCGAAGGTGGATGAGGCGAAGGCGCGCTTCGAGGCCGAGATGGAGGCCATGCGCGCGAGGCTGGAGGAGATCGGCCGGCAGCGGCAGGAGGTGGAGCGTGGCAAGCCCCGCTGACATGGCGTCCGCCACGACGGGCGGCCAGCTCGTGCCCGAGGCTCCCCGGCCGCAGATGACCGAGGCCGAGCTGGTGGCCATCGTCTCGCGCGAAATCGAGGACGCGGTGGAGTGGACCGGCTCGCGGCTGGCCGAGGACCAGCGCCGGAGCCTCGAGGACTACTTCGGGGAGAAGTACGGCAACGAGCGGGACGGCCGCTCGCAGGTCGTCTCCCGCGATGTCTTCGAGACGGTGGAGTGGATCAAGCCGGCTCTCATGGAAATCTTCCACTCGGGGGACGAGGTGGTGCGCTTCGACCCTGTGGGGCCGGAGGACGTGGAGGCTGCGGCGCAGGAGACGGCGCTTTCGAACCACGTCTACAGCGTGGACAACGACGGGTTCCTCCTGTCCTACACGGCGATCACGGACGCGCTGATTCAGAAGGTCGGCGTGTTCAAGTCGTGGTACGAGTTCACGGAGAAGGTGGAGACGGAGGAATACACCGGCCTCTCCGACATCGGCCTCTTGCAGGTGCTGGACAACGAGGGAGAGGTGACGCCGATCCAGCACGCGGAATACACGGTCATGGGCCCGGACGGGCCGTCGATGGCCCATGATCTTGTGTGCGAGCGCCGCCGAAAGGTCGGCCGGGTGCGAATCGAGGTGGTGCCGCCGGAGGAGTTCGGGGTATCGAAGGATGCCGTGACGCTGGACCGGGCGCGGTGTGTCTGGCATCGGGTGCAGCGCACCGAGTCGGACCTGATCCAGCAGGGCTACGACCCCGCCATCGTGCGGGGGCTGCCGTCGGGGCAGGACACGGGCGGGCGGCGCAGCATGGACACGGACGTGCGGCGCAGTCAGGAGGGCGGGACGCAGCTCTCGGACCCGGCCCGTGGCGATGCGGCGCGGCAAATCTGGATCGTCGAGGCGTACGTCCGGGTGGACTTCGACGGCGACGGCTTCGCGGAGCTGCGCAAGGTGACGATGGCCGGCGACTCGGCGCGGGTGCTGCTGGATCACGAGGTGGTGACGGAGCAGCCATTCTCGAGCCTCACGCCCATCATCATCCCCCACCGCTTCTACGGGCTGTCGATTGCCGACGCGATGCGGGACCTCCAGCTACTTCACACGAGCATCCTGCGCAGCTACGTCGATGACCTGAACCTGAAGACGAACCCGCGGCACAAGGTCCGTGCCAACGGCGACATTGGGACGCCGCTCGCGGACCTGGACGCGCTGCTCTCGTCCGAGCCCGGTGGCTATGTGCTGGAGTTCGCGGACGGGGCCATCCAGCCGCTGATTCAGGAGGACGCCTCTGGGCCTGCGCTGGCCGGCATGGAGCTGGTGCGCACGATCCGCGAGAACCGGATCGGCGTCTCGCGCTACTCGGCCGGGCTCGACAGCGACAGCCTCAACAAGACCGCGACCGGAATCAACATGATCCAGAACGCGGCCATGCAGCGGATCGGCCTCATTGCGCGGATCTTCGCCGAGACGGGGTTCCGGCACCTGTTCCGCCGGATCTCGAGCCTCTTGCGGCGGCATCAGGACCAGCCGCGGACGATCCGGCTGCGCGGGAAGTTCGTGGAGGTGGACCCGACCTCGTGGCGGCACGAGGTGGACGCGACGATTGCGGTGGGCATCGGCCACGGCAACCGGGATGCGCTCATCATGGGCCTGTCGAAGATCATGGACCTCCAGGCGCGCATGAACGAGGTAGCCCCGGGGCTGCTGGTGCAGCCGAGGAACGCCTACGCGGCGGCCGCGGCGCTGGCGCAAAAGCTGGGGTTCAAGGACGGCGGCGAGCGGTTCTTTCAGGACCCGGAGTCGCCCGAGGCGGTGCCGCCGCCCCCGCCGCCGCCGGACCCGAAGCTGGTGGAAATCGAGAGCCGGGAGCGGGTGGAGATGGCGAAGCTCCAGCTACAGGCGGAGGAGATGCGGCTCAAGTACGCGGACGGTGCGGCGCGGCAGGCGATGGAGAGCAAGCGGCTGGCGCTGGACGCGGCCAAGGCGATGGTGAGCGTCGATCAGGGACACGAGCCGGACTGATGACGCCCATCGTTCTTATCGGCACGCCGACCCATCGCAGCACCTTCCCGGGCACGTTCTACGAGTGCCTGAACCAGACCGAGCGGCACCTGGCGGCAAACAAGATCCGCTCGTGGTGGGTGGCCGCGAAGGGCTGCGGCGTCGAGTGGAACCGCAACAAGCTGGTGAGCGTGTTCCTCGCCTCCGAGGCGACGCACCTGCTGTTCGTGGACACCGACATGGCGTGGAGCCCGAAGACGGTGCTGCGCTGGGCGCTCGAGGACCGGGACATCGTGGCGGGGGCTGCGCTGGCCCGCAGGATGGACGCGGCGCAGTGGAACGTGCAGCCGGTTGACCCGCCGCAGGAGCCTGACGAGAAAGGCTACGTCCGGGTGGCCCGGGCCGGTACGGGCCTCATGATGATCGCGCGGCGGGTGCTGGAGAAGATGAGCGAGGCGGCGGAGCCGTACTTCGAGACATACGACGTTGAGCGCAAGCCGCTGCGGAGGCTGTTCTACTTCGACATCGACCCGGTGACGCGGGAGCTTCGCGGGGAGGACTACAACTTCACGCGGGACGCGCAGGTGGCAGGCTTCGACGTGTGGTGCGACACGGACGCGCGGGTGGGCCACCTGCATGAGGTGCCGATCTCTGCCGGCATCGAGTCGCTGCACGGGTGGCTGAAGGTGGCACGGTGAGGGAAGGCGAGATCGTCTCCATCGGGGCCCGTGCCGCGGCGCTGCTTCAGGATGAAGTGCTGCTCGCCGCGCTGGACATGCTGCGGGACGGCTGCATCGACGACTGGAAGGCCGCGGAGACTGTGGAGGAGCGCGAGCGGTGTCACGCGCAGCTAGTTGCCGCGAACGAGATGGCGAAGCGCCTCCAGGCCATCGCCGCCCACGGCAAGCACATCGCCGAGAAGATGGAGCAGCGGCGCGAGAAGGCTTCCCGCACGCGCTGACCGGGTTGTGCAGGTTGCCTAGCTTGCACACGTTCCGACCGTTCACGTTGGCACGGTGACGTGCAAGGCTGCCAACGTGGAACAAGGTGCACCCTCTGCCAATGGCAGCCTGAACGATCTCCAGTCCGTCGCGGGTGCGTTCAAGGGGTGGGCGACGAAGCAGGATACCGCGGAGACTCCCGCGCCTGCCGAAGCCGCGCAGCCCGAGGAAGCCCCGCAGCCGGAAGAGGCCGCGCAGGAGGCCGAGGCGGGGGAAGGCGTCGAGCAGGAAGCTGCGCCGCAGGACGATGCTGCGGCCGAAGAGGCTCCCGAAACCGAGGCCGAGGCCGTCTACGAGATCGAGCTCGAGGACGGCAAGACGGAGCGGTTCACCGCGGAGGAGCTTCGGTCGAACATCCTTCGGCAGCGCGACTACACCCGCAAGACGCAGGAGCTGGCGGAGGGCCGCCGGATCGTCGAAGCGAAGGCCGCGGAAGTCGGCAATCTCGTTCGGCAGCTCGGCGCTCGCATCCAGTCCCTCGACTCCCAGATCAAGGGCGAGGATACCTCGGCCTGGGATCAGCTACGGCAGACGGACCCGTCCGAGTGGTCGGCCAGGATGCTGGAGCGGCAGCAGCGCATCGGCGCGCTGAACGCGGCGCAGGCCGAGTATCAGGCGCAGATGGCCCGGCATCAGCAGGAAATGCAGCGCCGGGAAGCAGACATCCTCCGCGAGAAGATCCCCGCGTGGCGTGACAACGCGGTGGCGAGTCGGGAGTACGGCGAGCTGATCCAGTTCGCCATTGACAGCTACGGGCTGACTCCTGATGTGCTGGAAAGCGTCGCAAGCGACTCCCGTTTCGTACTGCTCGCGCGAGATGCGCGGCAGGGACGCGAGACGACACGGAAGGCCGACGCCCTGAAACAGAAGGTGCGCAAGCTGCCGCGAGTGCAGCAGCCGGGCGCAGCGGTCCAGCGGGAGGCAGCGGGGGACGTTGCCTTCAAGCAGAGCATGGACCGACTCAGGGCAGGTGGCGGGCGCAACGTCGATGACATTGCGGCCGCCTTCAAGGCGAAGGCCGCGCTAAGGCGGCGCTAGGCCCTCGCCGGAGGGTTCTTCCGTGGCTCAGACGACCAACCTGTACGACTCCTACGATTCCAAGGGGAATCGTGAGGATCTGTCGGACATCATCTACAACATCTCGCC
>ERZ761584.618-NODE-618-length-10214-cov-14.885914_pt1 | contig 10214 bp, 14 predicted proteins | sample MGYA00512168_ERZ761584 | MGnify/ENA primary metagenome ERZ761584 (study PRJEB28899, sample SAMN03785564) | bioreactor sludge metagenome | biome: EBPR Sludge; feature: EBPR Bioreactor; material: 0.22µm filtered reactor supernatant | place: Saint Lucia: Queensland...
CGGAAGGACTCAAGGCGCTCGCGGACACGATCAAGGCTCTCGTGACGCCGAACGCAGAAATAACCGGCAGGCAAAAGCGCAGCTTTTGACTGTCCGCGTTGATTGACGGGTTAGACTAGAAGTAATTTCAACCGCCCACTTCGGGCAAACATCTGGAGGTTCTACCATGAAGAAAAGCATCATTGCAGTATTCATTCTCACGCTTCTTTCCGGGGCGACTTTCGCTGGAGAGGGAAGGGACCACGGAAGAAAGAGTTCCGGAAACCAAGCTCAAGGCCAGGCCCAAGGACAAGCGCAACTGCAAGTCCAGGGACAACGGCAGGGGCAGTCGCAAGCCGCTTTCGGTGGGGCAGGGGGAATGGGAGGCCTTGCAACCTCGTCTTCTTCCTCCTCCGCTTCCAACGGCGGTCAATCCCAAGTGTTTTCCCCTGTCCTAAACTGGTCTGGTAGTGGGTCTGGTTCCGGTCTCACCGGGAAGATCAATCCTGATGTCAGTCCTCCCTCCATGCCTGCCGTTGCACCTTGCACAGTTGGCTTATCCGCCGGGATTTCTGTCGCTGGCGTCGGCTTGGGGGGTGGTGGTTATATTGACGACCTTCTCTGTGGATGGGAACGTCAGCACGCCCTTGAAATCGCCGTCAATAACCAGGAGGCTGCTCGCGAAATCCGGGAGGGAATGGTGATGGTTCGCTGCGAGAACACTCCGGAAGCACAACGGAAATACTTCAAGGCCTGTGCGAACTTTGCGCGGGAGCGTGGGGAACAGCCCACGAATCCTGCTTTCAACTCGAAGTAAGATCAACGGGGTGAATGCGCAGGCTGATGTGCAACTGACGACTCGGTGCTAGAGCAGCCCGATAGGTTTTGCTGGCAACAAAAGCCGGAGATCAGCACCGGCCACCCCACCATAACTGTCTGGACGAACACGTTATTTGGTGGTAATATGAACACATACGGTCAATTCCAACCGTACTATTTTCTTGGAGGCTCAGCATGAATCCACTTACTGCATCCCCCGCACCTTCCCGCGATCACTACGAAACAGGCTTGATTGGCGAGGAACTCTTGCCGAAGGGGAAGGTTCGCGAATTCCGGCTGTGGGCAACCCGCCCTTGGACAGCGGAGCGCGCTATTCCCTATATCCTGGCCGGCGGTCGCTTCGACTTCAACACCGCCGACTTCGTGGAAGGGCATCTTCCCAAGGCCAAGCAAGCTCAAGACATTCGTGACCAACTTCTTCTCACGAGGCTTTCAGATGCCGCGTAAACCTTCCATCACCCCGAACAAGCACCTGCATACGACCATCCCTGCAGATCTCGCAGCTCGCCTCGACCTGTTCCTCTGGTCAGAAGCCGAGGGTCGGGTTCCCCAGGGAGCCTATCAATCCTTCATCTGCGATTCAATCCGGGACTTCTTCAACAAGCGCACCATCGACGTAGCACCTTACATCCATTCAGCAACCATCGGTCAGTATCTTATCACCGGAACCCCTGAAACCCTTCGCGCAGTTATCGCCCACCTTCAAGGAGCAAACGCAGCATGACCACGATATTCTCGCAAACAGTTACTCTCGATCTTGGCGCTCTTGGGGAGTCGGAAGTTTCGGTCGATTATACCTATAGAGCTGGGCGCCCCGGAAGAAGATACCTGTGCAACGGAGACCCAGGTTATCCAGATGAACCCGCGGAAGTAGAAATCCTGAATGTTTGGTTCCACAAACTCTGCCTTCTTAAGTATCTTACCGACAAAGCACTTGAGGCCCTTTCCGATACCATCGCCAACAACCACGATTGCGAGGAATAATTATGACTTCTCCTGAACTTAACGCAAAAATTTCCGTCTGGCGGCAAGCGGCCATCGACGGCACCCTTTCCCAGGAAGATCTCCGGGAAGCCATCGAAGCTCTTCGCGGCGACCGTCGCTCGGCAGCTGTCGCTTCCGACAAGTCCCGCCGCGCAAAGGCGGTTCGTGAAATCCCCTCCGCCGATGACCTGCTGGCTGAACTTGGAGAACTGTAATGGCAAGCCAACTTAGTATTCATAACGTCAAGTCCGTTCGGGAAGAGTACACCACTCTCCAAACCCTGAATGTCGCTGTTCGTCGCATCATTGTTACAGATTACGAAGATGTTGATTTCACCATTGTCCTCTTCGGCTGTAACGGAAGTCGCCTCGACCTTCAATCTAATCCTGTGGAGCAAGTCTAATGTCCTACATTCGCCCCCCATTCCCTAAGGTTCTCGACTCCACCATCATCGCTTCCTTCCGTTCCTGCCCCCGCAAGATGCAACTCGCTTACCTCGATCACTACAAACCGAAAACCCCTTCCGTCCACCTTCATGCCGGAGGTGCTTACGCCGCGGGTCTGGAGGCTGCGCGGGAAGCGTTTTATCTCAACGGAAAACCTTCAAGCGAAGCCATCGAAATCGGCCTTGGCGTCCTGATGAAGTTCTACGGTGACTTCGAGTGCCCGGAAGATTCCGCCAAGTCCCTTCCTCGCATGATGGGAGCCTTCGAATTCTACTTCGAGCGCTACCCGATGGAGTCTGATAATGCTGTTCCCGTCACTCTCCCCGGCGGTAAGCGTGGAATCGAATTCTCTTTCGCGGAGCCGATAGATGAAGTGAATCCGGAGACTGGAGATCCAATCCTCTACGTTGGCCGCATGGACATGATCTGCGACTACGCTGGCGGCCGCTTCGGGGAGGACGATAAAACCACTTCCTCCCTCGGTGCATCTTGGCCCAAGCAGTGGGATCTTCGCTCGCAATTCACTGGCTATTGTTGGGGCGCTGATCGCGCAGGATTCCCCCTCCAAGGCTTTCTCGTCCGGGGAGTCTCCATCCTCAAGACCAAGTACGACACCATGCAAGCGATCACATACCGCCCTGCCTGGATGATCGAGCGCTGGTACGAACAACTTCTCCGCGACGTTCGCCGCCTCAAGCAGCAATGGGAATCCGGCATCTTCGATTACTCTCTCGACCACGCTTGTACAGAGTACGGCGGGTGCGAATTCCGTCAAGTTTGCTTGAGCAAAGATCCGACGCCCTGGCTGGAAGGTTCCTTTACTCGTCGCATCTGGGACCCGGTTAATCGCAAAGAAATTCCTGTGGAGGCTTAACGTGTGGACGCTTCTTCCGGAAATTCAACTGTTCTCTACCTGGAAGGTTCCCGTCCTGTCGGCGAACGAGAAGTCTATTGCTGCGGGTACGCCCCCGCTCCAGGGATTTCAGTCTCCGCTCACTGGCCCCACACCGCTTACTTCTGCCCGGTGTGCGGAGAAATCTGGGGTCGTGCAATCTACCAGCATCACTTCTCGTACTCCCCCATACCGAAGAACTCCTGGGTGGTGGAAACTCGTCGATGCGTTAAGCATGGTGACGGGACATTCCTAACCGGACAGCCGCTCGAACACACAAGCTACAAACTTCTAACCCGCGAACTACTCGCCCTTCTGGAAAACTATCATGACTGACACCACCCAAGCCACCACCCTCATGGGGCCGAAGATCCTTCTCGAAGGTCCTTCCGGAACCGGCAAGACTCACGCCCTGGGAACCCTCGTAGATTGGGCAGCCTCCCAAAAACCAGTTCTCCCCGTCTTCGTCCTATTCACCGAAAACGGCCTGGAATCCCTTCTCGGATACTGGCGCGATCACGGGAAGGAAGTTCCTACCAACCTACACTGGCACGTCGCAATGACGAAGAGTCTAACCCTCGCCTCTCTCCTCGACGGAGCGGACAAAGTTGGTAAGCTCTCTTACGAAGCCCTCACAAAGATGCAGGACGGGGGACGGAGCGCGAACAATGCTTTCTACAAGATCCTCGCGGCGTGTTCCAACTTCCCCGATGATCGCACGGGAGAGAAGTTTGGCCCAGTCGATTCCTGGGGTTCCGACAAGATTTTTGCAATCGACTCCCTCTCTGAACTTGGGAACGCTGCAATGAAGATGGTCATCGGAAACAAGCCAACTGCAGCGCCCGCCGACTACGGTGTCAGTCAGAGCAACTTGATGAATTTCCTCCGCCTCTGCACTCAAGGCATCGCTTCCACCTTCGTCATCACCGCGCACGTCGATCGCCAGACAGATGAAATCACCGGCGGCATCAAGCTCATGACAAAGGCCATCGGGAAGGCAATGGCGAACGACATCCCGCAGCTATTCTCCGACGTAATCTACGCAGTCCGAGAGGGTGCGAACTGGTATTGGGACACTGCCGCCGGAAACGTCGACGTGAAAACCCGCTCCCTTCCAATCTCTTCCAAGATCAAACCCGACTTCGCTCAGATCATGGACAAGTGGATTATCAGGAAAACTGGTAACAAGTCATAAAGGCCAAGGGTCCTTCTACCCGAGTAAACTTTTCTCAAACCGCAACACAAACCAAGGAGCAACATCATGTCTTTTGACGTATCTGCATTCAATCCCGAAGCCTTCCTCGACGCTACCCTCACCGACCCGACCGAAAAGCGCAAGCCTCTCCCCGTTGGCGACTACACTGCGGTCATCGGCGCTGTCACCGCCCGTGCCTGGCAAGGTCGTGCTGACACCAGCAAGTCCGGCATCGCCTGGGACATCCCCCTGACGATCGACGTTCCGGCCGCTGTGCAAGCTGAACTCGGAATGGACCAGTCGACCTTGAATCTCAAGGACTCGATCATGCTGGATCTGACTGACAACGGCACCATCGACAACGGCCCTGGCAAGAATCGCCGCCTTCGTGCATACCGTGAAGCTACGGATATGAACAAGCCTGGCGACGTGTTCTCTGCCCGTAAGATGGAGGGCAAGGTTATCCTTGTCAAGATCGCCCACGATATGTGGGAAGGTCAGCCCATCGAGCGCGTCACGGGAGTAGTTGCTGCATAACCCAATCGTATCATCCAGGGGGTTTCGGCCCCCTTTTTCTTTAAGGAAATTTGAATGAAACGCTTTATCGCGATCAACTCAATCAAGATTGCTGAAAATCGCCAGCGAAAAGAGTTCAATCAGGCCGAACTGAACGAGCTCCAAGAGAGTATCCAGAACAATGGGCTGATCCACGCTCCGGTCCTGCGTATCGAAGGCGATAACTACTACCTTGTTGCAGGAGAACGTCGTCTTCGCGCCATCAGGGATCTGTACGAACTCGGCGGAACTTTTTCCTATGACAACGAGCAAGTTCCCCCCGGCCTTGTCCCCTATACCTTTCTCGGTGATCTTTCCCCTCTCGAAGCCGCGGAAGTTGAGCTCGAAGAAAACATTCGTCGATCGGATCTCACCTGGGTTGAGCGCGCTGCAGCGGTCGCAAAGCTGATGGAGTTCCGTACGATGCAAGCGGGGGCAGCCGGAATAGCTCCCCCGACCGTGGCAGATATTTCGGAAGAAGTTCGCGGCTCTCGTGCCGGATCGAATCAAGATAACACGCGGAAGGAACTGATCCTTTCCCGTCACTTGGACGACCCCGACATCTCCGCTGCGAAATCAGTCAAAGAAGCCTTCACGATCCTCAAGCGGAAAGAGGTCGCTGAACGTAATCAAGCTCTTGCAGTATCTGTCGGAGCCACGTTTACGCATAATGTCCACAATGTCTTCAATGCGGATTCCTTCGATTGGCTAGCAAACGCACCCGCAAATACCTTCGACATCATCCTGACCGACCCACCCTACGGTATGAACGCAGATACCTTTGGGAACTCCGGCAAAGCTGGGGAATACACGGAACATGCTTATAATGACTCCGCTGACTTTGCGCTTGAGTGTTATATGCTGTTAGCAAAAGAGGGGTATCGTGTTACGAAAGAGAACGCCCATCTATACGCGTTCTGTGACATCGACTTGTTCTCTACAATCAAGTCAATATTTACTAACGAGGGCTGGAGAGTTTTCCGCACTCCGCTCGTCTGGTTCAAGCCAACCGCTTTTCGTGCACCGTGGCCAGAGCAAGGCCCGCAACGTAAGTACGAAATAATTTTCTATGCCGTCAAGGGTGATCGCAAGGTGAACAAACTCTTCGGGGATGTGCTCACTTACCCCACCGACGACAACCTCGGTCACCAAGCACAGAAACCAGTCGCTCTCCTAACCGATCTTCTCTCCCGCTCGTATCGTCCAGGGGATAAAGTTCTCGATCCCTTCTGCGGATCTGGCTCCATCTTCCCCGCCGGACATGAGCTGAAATGCGAAGTCACTGGAATTGAAGTCAACTCTCAACACTATGGCCTCGCCCTCCAGCGAATCCAATCTCTTGAAACCGAACCAACTTTGAAAGGACTGCTATGATCCCGCAAGAAACCCTCGGCGCAATTATCGTCGATACGGAAACCACTGACATCAAAGACCCCGAAGTCATTGAAATGGCCTGGGTGGAGATTGCCGACGTTTCCTTCGAGCGTGTGCAAAATATAGACTGCAATCGCTTCAAACCAACTAAGCCAATTTCCCTTGGTGCAATTGCTACACACCATATTCTCCCTTCGGATCTGACGTACTGCCCACCTTTCGACCTGTCGCATCTCCCTAAGTCCACCTACCTTATCGGGCATAATATAGATTTTGACTGGGCTGCCCTGGGAAAGCCTCCAGGGAAACGAATTTGTACACTTGCCTTGGCTCGAAAAATCTGGCCAGATCTCGATAGCCACAGTAACACCGCTTTATTCTACTTTCTTCACGGGGTTAATGAGCTCTCCCGTAATGTTGTTCGTAACGCGCACAGCGCACTTCACGATGTCGCCATGACGCATCAAATCTTGCGACACATTGTCGACAAGATGCAGATAAATTCTCTCGACGATCTGTATGCCCTATCTGAGTTGGCGCGAATCCCCACGCACATGCCCTTCGGAAAGTACAAAGGAACCCCAATCAAGGATGTGGATAAAGGGTACGTCAAATGGTATCGCGCACAACCTGATACCGATCCCTATCTCCTGATCGCTTTCTCTCGCGCAGGGAAATAACATGACAACGTTTAGAAGTACATTTCCTCACCAAGAAGGGGAACCACTTGTAATCACGCCAGAGCCAGTTACTAAGCCTCGCGAACCCTACATTCCAATCGAAGTCTTAATCCGAAAGAGTGACTCCACCACAAAGATCCTTCACAAGGTCATCAAGTGGCTTCGCCAGAACGGATGGGATTGAAATGCCACAGAGTCGCCGAGCCTCCGCCATAGAAGCATTCCTTAACGTAGTTCTCGGCTTCTATATCTCCGTTCTTGCGAACTGGTTAATCCTTCCATACTATGGAGTATCAAGCAATCTCAGCATATCAATCGAAATTGGAGTCTGGTTTACATTCATCAGCTTCGCCAGGAGCTATATCCTGCGCAGATTATTCGTGTGGATACACGGAAAGGGGATTTTAAAATGAGTCGTATGGGAACAGGACAGCCAGGCAGCCGCATCATGCTCGTCGGAGAGTGCTTTACAGAAGCAGAGGAATACAAAGGGGAAGCGTTCCTTGGAATGGCGGGGGAAAATCTCAACCGGATGCTTCACGAAGTTGGGATTATGCGCTCAGAGTGTTATACCACGAATCTCTGTAACGCCCGACCTCCCGGCTCTTCTATCTCTTCCTGGATTGCGGAGAAGAAAAAGGACATTACCCTCAATCATATTCTCTGGAAAGGAAAGTACGTCACCCGGCAGATCATCGACGGTTACGAGCGCTTGCTCCGGGAGATAGAACTTGTCCAGCCAAACATCATCATCACCTTTGGTAACGCCCCCCTATGGGCTTTGACTGGAGCCTGGGGTGTAATGAAATGGCACGGTTCGCAGCTTAACATCGACGGCGACCCTTCTCGCACCAAGATCATCCCAACCTACCATCCCGTTCAAATCCAGTGGGCTTATGATCTCCGCGCAATCATGGTTAATGATCTTCGTCGCGCTGCTCGTGAAGCCTCCACGAAGACTTACACCAACCTCCCTGCTTGGAATTTCCTGATTCGCCCAAGTTACCAACTCGCTGACGTCACCCTCCGCTCTCTCCTAGCCCAACTCAACCTCGGACCCCTCTGGATCACCTTCGACCTTGAAACGCGCGCAGGTCATATTGCTTGTGCCGGATTCTCTTGGACACCCACTGACGCTATCTGCATCCCATTTATGTGTGTAGAAAACCAGTTCGGCTATTGGGAGCCAGAAGAAGAGGCCGCCCTCGTCTACCTAATCTACAAAGTCCTCACTCACCCCAACGTCCTTGTGCGCGGTCAGAATCTTCTCTACGATGCCCAATACACCTACCGCCACTGGCATTTTGTCCCCCGAGTAGCCCAAGACACCATGATCTCCCACCACACCATGTGGGCAGGTCTCCCGAAACGCCTGGATTTCCAGGCTTCAATGTATTGCGATCATTACGTTTACTGGAAAGATGATGGAAAAACCTGGACCGCGGATGTGGGCGAAGACCAGCTATGGTCGTATAACTGTGTTGACTGTGTACGAACCGACGAAGTGGGGGTTAAAGAACTTGCTGCGATCTCCCAGATGGGGCTTGAGGAAGTCGACCGTTTCCAACAAGCGTTCTTCTGGCCAGTCCTCAAGGCTATGCAGATCGGTGTTCGAATTGACAAGAAGGAACGCAATCTATTCGCAATGGAGCTTCAAGAAGAAATTGAAAAACGTGAGGAATTTTTCAAAAATGTTCTCGGTCATCCGCTGAATCCCGCATCCCCCGTGCAGATGACGAAACTCTTCTACACGGACCTTGGTATAACTCCCATCATGTCGCGCGCAAAGAAGGGAATTCCCGCGCACGTCACCTGCGACGATGAAGCTCTGACCAAGATCATGAAGAAGGAGCCGATCACTATCCCGCTGATTCGTGCCATTCAAGAATACCGTTCCCTCGGAGTATTCCTTTCCACATTCGTCATGGCCCCCCTCGACAAAGATGATCGGATGCGTTGCTCTTACAACATCTGTGGCACAGAAACCTATCGTCTCAACTCGTCCAAGAACGCTTTCGGTTCCGGAACCAACCTCCAAAATGTCCCGATGGGGGGAGAGGAAGATGGCCTGACCCTCCCGAATGTCCGCAAGCTCTTCATCCCCGACGAGGGGTTTACCTTCTTCGATATGGACCTTGATCGCGCGGATATGCAGGTTGTTGTTTGGGAATCTGGAGAGGCTGCCCTCAAGGAGGCTCTTCGCAAGGGAGTTGATATGCACATCTTGAACGCAATCACTCTCGCAGGAAAGGAACTCCCCGACCTCGATTGGCTTTGCGAAGGTCACGCTGAATACGACCGCCTCCGCTCTATCTACAAGCGCGAACGTCAACTCGCAAAGTCTTTTATCCACGGGACAAACTATGGCGGCGGTCCTCGGACAATGGCAATTGCAGCTGGCGTCACCGTCGCCCAAGCCGAAAGATTTCAACGCATCTACTTCGGAACCTACCCCGGTATCAAGCGTTGGCACGAACGCACCGAGCATCAACTCCGCACTCGCCACTACGTCCAGAACGCTTTTGGCTACCGCCGCTACTACTTCGATCGTGTAGACGGCCTTCTCCCGGAAGCTCTCGCATGGATTCCGCAGTCCACCGTTGGTAATGTCATCGACCGCGCTTGGCTCAATATCCACAACAATCTCCCGGAGGTCAAGGTTCTTCTCCAAGTCCACGATTCCCTTGCTGGAGAATTTCCAACCCATAAGAAAGAGTGGTGCCTCCGCCGGATGAAGGAAGAATCCAGTATCGTTATCCCTTACGACGATCCTCTGATCATCCCGACTGGAATCAACTGTTCTGAGAAGTCCTGGGGAGCTTGCAAGTGAGCCGAGAATTTCCTTCCTGGATTGATGCTTACGTCAAGTACGCCTCCGTCACTGAAGCACCAAAGCGAATGCATTTTTGGGCTGGAGTATCCGCCATTGCAGGTGCACTTCGCCGCAAAGTCTGGATCGACATGGCACGATTTCAATGGCTCTGCAATATGTACATCGTATTCGTCGCTCCTCCCGGCGTCGTCTCAAAGTCCACTACTACTGACATTGCGATGGATCTCCTCAAGCAAGTCCCTGGAATCAAGTTCGGTCCGGATGTTGTAACCTGGCCCGCCCTTGTCTCCGCTTTCGCCGCATCCTCCGAGTCCTTCATCTACGAAGACGAATGGCACACGATGTCGCCTCTCACCCTCGTCGCTTCTGAAATGGGTTCCCTGATCAATCCACAAGATCGGGAGATGGTGAACCTCTACATCACCCTCTGGGATGG
>ERZ761584.619-NODE-619-length-10171-cov-4.969059_pt1 | contig 10171 bp, 14 predicted proteins | sample MGYA00512168_ERZ761584 | MGnify/ENA primary metagenome ERZ761584 (study PRJEB28899, sample SAMN03785564) | bioreactor sludge metagenome | biome: EBPR Sludge; feature: EBPR Bioreactor; material: 0.22µm filtered reactor supernatant | place: Saint Lucia: Queensland...
CGCTCACAGGCCCGCCGTCGCCAGTTCCCCGCTGGTGTAGTAGAGGAGCTGTGTCGTCAACCCGAGGGAGGTGAGGGATGCCTCGGTGTGGGTGCCTGTGAGGTCCACCAGGAGCAGATCCCCCGGGGGCAGGCCCGATGCCTTGCCGTACTGGCGAAGGAGCAGGCAGCCCAGGCGAAGGGCCTTGCCGGCCAGGAGGACCGTATCGTCCTGGTCGCGGATGGTGAGAGACCAGCAGGACGCGCGGCCGTTCCAGCTCCAGCCGAACGTAAAGAGCCGGCCATCGGTGAACGACACCCCGTCGGCGGCGTAGGTGTCCCCAAGGACCACTTGAGAGGACCAGCGCGCCAGGTCTTGGCGCATCGGGATCGTGACGGGCATCAGACCCCCAGCAGGGATGCCAGGATGCTGGATCCCTTCGTTTCGGTGGCCACGGCGGGGGCCTCGGGCGTCACCTTGCCCGTGGTCACGGCAGGCGCCGCCACCGTCGAGACGTGCGGTTGAGGGACGGACACCTGCTGCCCGGACACGCGGCGGATCGGGTCCCACCGGACGGTGATCCGGGCTGCCGCCTCTGGCCTTGCTCGGCTGCGGTTGACCTGGGTCAGGACCATATCGCCGAACGCTCGCACGCCCGTGATCAGGGTCGCGGCGGTCCCCTTGGCCATCTCCTGCAGGAGGGAGAGATACACCTCGTCGGCCCGCCCCGTCCGGGGGGCGCTCCCGTCTGCGGGGATGTCGCTGACCAGGACCTCGGCTTGCAGGGCGGTCGGCTGAAGGACGATGTGATCGGCGATGATGCTGCCATCCTCAAGGGGGTGGCTGGCGATCTGCGCCGCGTCGGCCACGTCCTCCCGGAGGATGACGTCGAGTGTGTGACCAGCCCAGATGAGGACAGACGCGGCCACCTCTGCCCCCTCAGTAGCTGAAGGCGGGCGCGAGGTCTCGCGCCGCCCGGGTGGTGTGGCTCTCCATCACGCCGCCGACCTGGCGGGCCACCTCGGCCCCTGTCGCCCGAGGGTCCCCCGCCCCGTTGACGGCCACCGACACGGTTGAGCCCCCCACGGTCACGTTGGTGCCTCCGCCGCCGCCCGCGAGGGCCTGGCCAGCCGTCGCGAACGCCCCAGGGATGGCGGCGAGGCCTTGCCCCACCCCGGACAGGAGGCCAGGCACAGCTCCCCCGATGGCGGCCACCGCGTCAGCGACGGCGCCGGGGATGGAAGCGATGCCCTCGGTGATCCCATCAAACACCGTCTTGACGACGTCCGACAGACGGGTGAAGGCGTCGAAGGTGGACTCCCCCAGGCCGCCGCCGAACAGGTACGCGAGCAGGTCCGCGAGGGACTGGAGCACCGGCCCGCCCTCGCGCATCTTGTCGAGGAGGGCCCCGAACGCGCTGTTCCCGCCCTGGACGTAGGTGATCAGGTCCTCGATCAGGAGGATGATCCCCGTGATGAGGAGGGCCATGGCCACGAGGGGGGCCGCCGCCATGACCCACGCCGCCGCGGCTCTGAAGCCCGCCGCCACCGCCGCCGCCCCCATGCGGAGGAACCAGCCGGCCAGGAAGGGCAGCCACGGGCCGATGGCAACCAGCGCAGACAGGGCCGCCGCGAGGCCCAGGGAGGCCAGGAAGATAAGCCCCGCGTTGAGGGCCGCCACCTCCCGGCGCGTGTCCCCTGCGCCGTCCCGTAGGGCTCTCAGAAGGTCCCGGAGCACGCGGAACCCGTCGGCCAGGAGGCGGGCCCCCGCTCGGATCTGAGGCCCGAACGTCTCCCGGGCGGCGTCGAAGGTGGCGATCAACTCGTCGACCAGCTCCCCCAAGGCTGGGACGGTCTCCTCCCCGACGATGATTTTCAGACCACGCCAGCGGATGCCGAGGTCTGCCACCCCGTCGCCCAGGTCGGAGGACGCCTGTAGAAGCGCCTCGGAGTAGGTCCCCGCCTCCTGCATGGCGGTGATGGCCTCGCGAAGGCCGGCGGCGCCCCCCTTGAGGGTCGGGAGCAGCTTGTTTCCGCTCCGCCCGAGGAGGTCGTTGGCCAGGGCCACCTGCTCGGTGGGATCGACGATGGCGGCCAGACCATCGGCCAGGAGGCCCAACACCTCGTCCAGGCTGCCGGCCTCCGCCAGGCGCGCCCGAGCGTTGGGGCCGAGGACGGCCACGAAGGCGTCCTTCCCGCTGCCCTGCCCCGTCTTGAGGAAGTCTGTCAGGTTGCCAGACAGGACACGAACGGCCCCGCTGAACTCTTCGATGCTGCCGCCGTTCTTCTCGATCTTGGCGCCCAGGGCGTCGAAGACGAGGGCAGAGAGCCCCGCCTGTTCCGCCATCTCACCGAGCGCATCCGCCTGGTCGGCGAGCTCCAGGGTTGAGCCAACCACGGCGCGCGTGAGCGAACCCACGGCGAGCTCGGCCGCCCCGGCCAGGGAGCGGAACAGTTGAAGGGCGCTGTTGAACTTGGTAACGCCAGACTCGGAGCCCTCAAAGAGAAGCTCAACCACCAGCTCTTGGATCGTGATGCGCTCAGCCATCTCGCTCCCTCGGCCGGTTCAGGTGTGCTCGGACGGCCAAAGCCTCGTGGGCGTCGAGGAGGTCCACGATCGTCCACTGATGCCGAACCTCGTTCAGGCTCCCGAGCCCGGCGAGGACGGGGCCCCAGATGCGCCAGTCGACGTTGGGCCCGAGGCGTTCGGGGTCCTCCCCATGACGGCCTCGACCGCCGCCCCCAAGGAGGACATCAGCGGCTTGAGCCCGTCGACGAAAGGGCCGAGCTGGTACCGCAGGACCTCCCAGGTGAGGCGCATGAGGTCCAGCAGCGCCGGGGGGCCCGAGAAGGCCCCGTCGATGGCGGCCACGCTGTCCAGAGGGCGATCCATCCAGCGGGTGGTCTGCAAGACGCGCGTCAGACAGGAGGAGCCCCCCGCGGCCCTCAGGGCGGCGAACAGGCTCAAGAGGTGAGCCGCGGAGAGGGTTTGTTGGCCGGCCTCGTTGAAGGCGTCGACGATGGAGCCGACGTCCCTGGACACCGGCCGACCCAGGATGCGGCTCAGAGGCTCGGACAGCACTTCCCCCAGCAGGAGGAGGGCATCAAAGGTCTGGCTCGCGCTCCAGGGATGGACGATGAAGGGGCGTTCTCCCACCGTGATCACAGTCGGCATCATGGGCTGGGACGGCATCGCTCACCTCAGGTGGAGAACCCACGCAGGTTCATCTCTCCGCGCTTGGCGGCGAACTTCCAAACGTGGCTGCCCATCTTGTCCCCGCCCATGGCCTCCATCGGGGGGCCCTCGGTGATCATGACTTCTTTGGCGCGGAAGGTCGAGCCCGTGCCCAGCTCCTCGCTGGTGAATGCGCCTATCACCGGCACCCCGTCCGAGGTGGCCTTGAGCCACTGGCTCAGGAGGTCGTTACTCGGGCTGGACGCCTGCAAGGTCAGCTCGATGTCGTACGACTGATCGCCTGAGACGACGAAGGCGCCCTCCCCATCGGGGCCCAGCTCTTCCAACACCACAGCGGCCTTGCGGCGGGTGATCTTCAAAAACGTGCCCGGGGCGAACCCCGAAAGCGGCGCGTTGTTGAAGGATGTCACGCGGTTCCGCGGATCATAGACTCCCACCTCACACCTCCAAAACGATGGACAGCGGGTTGACCTTGCGGATCGCCCCGGCCAGTTGAGCGGTCGCGGACAACCCCGCGTAGGTGCGGGCCGAACGATTGGCCGAGGACTGCGCCGACACCAGGCCTTTGGTGATGGTCAGCCCCGGAACGGTGTCCCCGTTGGCGTCGGTCTTCGTGGCGGCGAAGTGCCGCGCCAGGACGCCGTTCTGCCAGCGGGCGGCGAGGAGGCCGGCGATGTCTGCCACCGTGGCATCGGTGTAGGTCCGCTTGATGTTGCTGTCGGCCCCCCGGGCGAGGTAGCTGAGGACATCCTCGGCCACCCGGGCAGAGAACCAATCCACGGTGAGCTGCTGATCGATGAAGCGGCCCGAGGCCATCTTCCCGCCGATGTACCGCGCGGTCCCGCCGATCGTGGTGTAGTAGCCCACGCTGTCGCCGTCGAGGACCCCGCGCTGCGTGGGAGTGTACGTCGCCGCGGTGATCCCGCTCAGGCGGAGCATGTGCCAATCGATGGAGCTGACGTCGAGGTTCTGGCTCAAGGCGCGCCCGGCCAGGGCGGCATCGGCGTACTCGGCTTCAGTGTGGAACAGGATGTGGGTGCGGTGGTAGCTGGCGGCCTCCAGCACCTTGGCTATGTTGTTGGCCGTCCCGGAAGAGACGGCGCTCTGGTCGATCTGGGCGATGTGGATCGCGTCGATGGTCCCCCCCTCGACCCACGCCGCCGCCCGGTAGGTGTCCATGTTGCGCGCGGCGTCGCTGCCCACGTGGGTGAGGAGCAGGCAATACCAGTCGGAATCCTCCGAGGCCACCAGCGTCCCCAGCCGGTCGGTGAGGGTCACCGGGGAGGTCTGGGTGGAGGTCGTACCGGTCTGCGCCCCTGAGCCGGTCACCGTGGTCACCGTGAACGTGACCAGACCGGTGCGGGTCAAGGTCGGGTCGATCGTGACGTCGAAGCGCGCGCCGGGGGCCGTGTTGCTCCCCGATGCCGCCGTCACCGCGGTCAGCGCCAGGAGGGCCGCGGCCACGTCGGTGATCGTCTGGGAGTGCGAGGTGTTGAACGCCACGGCCACGTTCTCGGTCTCGGTCGAGCCGTCGAGGTCGGTGTAGGTGTACGTGATGTTGACGGTGCCGCCCGCCTGGAAGTCGGCGGCGAAGCTCACCCGCTGAACGGCGGCGGTGTCCGAACTGCGACGGCAGACCTTCACCGACGAGACGGTCGGCTGTTGGGAGAAGATCGCGTTCAGCGCGAGGTACTCCTCATCGGTGACCGCGGCGGTGGCATCCGCGTCCAGCCAGTCCTGCACGCTGGTCGCGGTGAGCACCTCGGAGGCACCCAGGACCGAGGACTGCCCCACGATCATGATGGTGCCGAAGCCCTGCTGCTGAACGGCGCCGTCAGCGATGGACACCTGCACGTTGACGAAATCCGAGATCGGCACTGCGGGCATGGGCCCCTCCTAAGGCGTCGCGTCGACGCTGATCGTGGCATTGATCGTGGACGATCCCTCTTGCAACGTCAATGGAATCGTGAGCGACTCCAGGACCCCCTCATCGGTTGCGAGGGTCTGACGGCGATGCCAGACGGTATCCATCGTGGCGACCTGTTGCCAACCGGCGCCGTCGAGGGCGGTCAAGTCGGTCAAGTCCCCCATGCTGGCGAGCCCGATGCCGGCCGCCGCTGCCGCCGCCCTGGCGCTGTCGGTCTGGAGGTAGAGGCGGAGATCGTCGAGAACGTCGAGGGCCCCGGCGCCGAAGGCTTTCACCGAGCACCGGGTGTAACGGTCCTCCGTGAGGTTCTGCAGGTAGCTCCCCCCGCTGAGCACGGCATTACCCCGCCCGCTGGGCAGGCCGTCGGGCTCGTCGCTCACGAGGTTGAGCAGGAGGTGGGGCGCGGCCGGTTGAGGGACGGCAGAGCCCTGGGCGGTCGTCTGGTTGGCCCAGATGGTCGTGATGGCGGCGCGGCCGTAGATGAGCCCGCGGATGGCATTCTCAAGGGCGGCCCGGTTCATGCGACCTCCCGCGCGAGGTACTTGTTGTGCGCGAGGGAGCCGAAGGTCGCAGGATCCCACCGGCCCCAGGCGTCGATCTGGTACTCGCGCCCCTCGATGACGATGCGCCGGCTGGTGGTCTCCCCCTCGTCTCCGAGGTCCCCAAGGTCGGTCAGGGTGCGAAGGCGGAACCGGGCACCAGCGCGCATCCCCTCGGGCAGCCGGGCGAGCTCGCGATCCGTCAGAGGCGTCACCACTCCTTGCACGGTCGAGGTCGTCGGCCCGGTCTCGGTCCCCCGCCCATTGCTGTCGTAGCCCACCACGTAGGTCCGGATCGTGTAGCTGCTGGCGAAAGGGAGGCTCACGGCTCGCCCTCCCTCACCTGGTAGGTGTAGGCGTTGATCAAGAGCCCCTCGTCGATCAAGGGCTTACTGGACCGCTTGCGCCGGATGGTCTCGGGGGACAGGGGAGGGGTCACGCCACGCTGGATGGTGCGCCGGATCTGGCTGCTGGCGACCTCCCCGATCTGACCCAGGGCGGTGGACAACTCCAGCCGGCCGCCGACAACTTGCCCCATCAGTCGGGCCGACGTCGCCCGGATGCGCTGGCGCTGGGCGTCGAAGGTCTTGCGGATGGGCGCCCGCTCGGGGACCACGATCGTGTGGGGCTGGGTCACCCGCCCCGCGGCGATCGCAGCGATGCCGGCCGGGCTGTCCTTCTTCAGGAAGATGGGCCGCCCCCGGACCATCACGTAGGGCGTGCCCCCAGGGTGGTTGATCGTCGCCCCGTACTCGTGAACGGCGGCCAGGCCCGCCATGGTGATCCCCCCGCGGTCCTCTGCGCCCCCGTCGTCTCCGATGACGCCGATCGCCACCCGGGTCCGCGTCGCGGTCAGGTGTCTGATCAGTTCCATCGTCGAGGTGTATCCGAGGTCTCGCTCTCGCATGGGGCCCTCAGATCATCCGCGGTAGGCGAGCCCTCGGGGTGGTCATCATCAGGAGGGCCGCCCGCCGTCCGTAGCTGGTCGCCGCCAGGTCATCCGTTGCCGTGGAGGTCGAGGCCACTGCGTACGAACGGCTCACCCCGTCCACCGACTCCGAGGCGATGGGGCCTGCCGGCCCGTTGCCTCCGGTTGCGACGAGGGTTGCCAGGTGGGCGCAGAGCAGGATCCGGACCTGATCGGCGCGGGTGCCGAGGACGGCATCGCTGACTTGCTCATCCACCCAGGCGACGTATGTCGCGCCCTCCTCCGCGCCGTCCACCGCTGAGAGGGTGGCGTCGTTGGGGAAGGCTGCCTCTACGTCTGCCCAGGTGATGGCCACACTTCACTTCCGGGTGATGGTACGTCCGGCCTTGGGCGCATCGCCCTCGGCCAGAGAGACCATGCCCTTGAGGCTGTGCTTGTCGTCGGCCAGGGCCGTCTTCAGCGCGGCCAGGCAGGGCCCGGGGTCGACGTCGTACCCACCCACGGGGAGTTCAAAGCCCTCCGGGAGTTTCGGGGGGGCGTCGAAGGCACAGCCCACGGGGGTGATGAACACCATCCGGCGGGTCTCGCCCGCGCCGATGTGGGTGGCGATGATGGCGCCGGCTTCCGGCTTGACGTGGAGGATCATGGGGCTCTCCTTGGGCGCGGTTGGTGCGCCGGGGTATCAGACAACGCGGAGTTGCCGCGTGTCAAGTTGTTGCTGGATGACCGGCATCGTCTTCACCCGGTCCCACACCTCGTCAGAGACCTCGGTATACCGCTCAGGCTGGCCCTCTCCCTGATACGAGGGGTAGAGGTCCAGGGTGTCCCGGGCCCGCTTGGCGGCGTCGCGTCGGGCCTGGACAGCCTGCGCCTGGGCGATACGCTCCCCCATGCGGTCGAGCACGAGCATCTTGATGGCCGTCTCTGTGGTGATCGCCTCGCTGAAGTCGAAGGACCCCAGCAGCGAGGCCATGGGATCGACCTGCTCCCGCGTGACAGGCGGGACGTCGACACAGATGAGGCCTGGCGTGTCGTTCGCGATACGGGGCATGGGGGACTCCTCGGAGAGTGGGGGTTGGGTGACGTAGGCTCAAAGACCAGACGCGCCGGCCTCAGATGCCCTGAAGGGCCAGGACGCTGAAGGGCTTGTGGATCCGGAGTCCGCCGGATTTGGCCTCCATGACGATCCGGTAGAACGTCCCGTCGAACGCCACCGGGTTCCGGGTCGGGACCATCGCGAGGAGGTGCTCCAGCTTGGCGCGCGCCCGGTTGAACACCACCATCGTGTTGGAGGTCACCGCCCCGGAGCTGCTGGCCAGCCAGTGGACCGACAGGATCTCCTTGATCTCCGGGTTGCCAGCCCGGAAGACCTCGGCGATCGTCCGCACGTCCCCGGCTCCGGTGCTGGAGAACGGGGTCTGGTGGATGTACTTGTGCTCTTCGGGGGAGAGCGCCACCGCGTCGGGCACCTCGATGCCGTTCGTCAAACCGTGCATCTTGGCGACCGCGAGGTTCATCTTCTCCAGGATCTGCGCCGGGGTGCTGGTGCTGTCGAAGGTGGTCGACGTCGCGATCCGCAGGATGTTCGGGTGGTTGGCCAACCCGTACACCTGCCGGCTCGAACGACCCACCCACGCCAGCCGGTCGATTTCCTCTTCCATGCCTTCCATGGTCACGAGGGCCTTCTGGCGGTCGAGGGGCTGGCCGGCAAACTGACCCTGACGCACGTCCTCCTGGGAATACTCGAAGCCCAGGCGGATCAGCTTCAGGGGCGCAGTGAACGGGGTGACATCGAACTCGACGAGGGGCACCTCACGGCTGGCCCCGTCGACGATCCGAGCCTGGCCCACGCCCTTGCCATGCAGGTAGGTCACCGAGATCATGCCGGGGGACAAGCCCTGCGCCAGCGGGAAAGCCCGGCTGTAGGTGCGCTGGGGGTATGCCTCCATGATGACGTCGGGCATGAACCCGTTGAGCTGCTGCTCAACGTAGGCGGCATCGTTGCGAATCTCCATGGTCTCGCTCCTTCTGCCCCGTTGGGGCGCTCAGATCAAAAACGGGTGGCCCAGACGGGATCACGTAGCGGTGGACAACTCCAGCTGGATCTTGACCGGCGCGTGGGCCGAGGAGGTCCCGGCCGCGGCCTCGATGAACCGGGCCCCGGCCAGGAGGATGCAATCCCCGCTGTCGGAGTCGTTGCGGAAGGAGCCGACCTTCTCGGAGCCCGTCGCGGTGCAACGGACGTACACGGGATCGAAGCGGCTCACGGTGTCGTCGGTCAGGCCGACGATGACCCCCGCCTCCATGACGGTCATCTCGGACTGGCTCGGGTAGGAGCTGGCCGGGGTGCCATCGCCGCCCGTGTAGGTCGGGGAGGCCGGGATCGAGGGCGACCGCACCGCGATACCCGCCAGGGGCCGGGTGAGGGCGCTGGTCACGTTCGCCGTGTCGATCGCGTGGGTCCAGGTGGCCGTGCTGTTGCTCGACCCGTAGATCGCCGTGAAGTCGACGCCGGCCACCTCGCTGGTCGCGATCAACTTGGCGTTGTCCTCGGTCCACACGACGGTGGACGCGGGCATGAGGGCGTCGATGGCCGGCTGCAGCCCTTCGACGATCTCCTGAGCGGTCGCCGAACCGTCGGCGGTGTAGGACGCGAAGATCTTGCGCCCGTCGCTCAACTCCACGCCCACGTAGTAGATGGCGGAGTTGACGGCGGCAGGGGTCAGATGCACCACCTTGGCCACGGCCGAGGTCTTGGTGGGACGCACCCCCTGGCCCTCGGTGGAGTCATGCATGACCGCGAGGCCAAACTCGATCGAGGCTCCATCGCTGGCCGCGGTGGTCTCGGTCAAGGTGATGTTGGTGGCGCCGCTGTAGCTCACGGCGTGCTCCGAGCCCGAGAACAGCGCGGTCGCGGTCACGGTGTCGGTGGCGACGGACACGGACACCCACCCGCTGGCGATGCCGTCCGCCTCGATGGCCGCCTTGAGGGCCGCGGCCGAGGCGTTGGCGTTCGCCAGGCCCGTCCCGCTGAAGGTGCGCGACACCCCACCCTTGGTGAGGGTCACGGCGTAGCTGGTGGAGGTCGCCTGGAGCGTCTCCACCTGCGCCGCCTCGCTGTTGTTCAGGAGGCTCATCAGGACGGGGCCGCGGCCCGCGTAGGAGGGGATCTGCCCGGCCAGCAGGTCGTTGCTGGAGGGGCCGTTTCCGTAGGTGGTCTGGCTCGCGATGCTCATGGGACCCTCCAGCCGCTCAGCGGCTCATGCCCGTTGGGGCGTAGGTGTCGGGATGGATCAGGCGCGCTTGGCGCCCTGGTAATCGCTGTCGACCCGGCGTTTCCAGGCTTCCGCCTCGGAGGCCGCACCGGCCGGGCGCGTGGCGTTCGTGGGATCCGGGGCGTTCGGGGCACGGGGCGGAACCCCCGCATCCGTCCGGGGCTGCCGGGTGGCGAGGGCCCCCTCGAAGAGGCCGATCAGCCGGTCCCCGCTCACGCCGTCCAGGTTGACCTGGGGAAGGAGGGTCGAGGTCACGGCGCGGCGGATCTCGTCGTCGCCCATCGCGTCGATGCGCCCGTGTTGGTCCGTGGCGAGCACCTGCCGCGCG
>ERZ761584.621-NODE-621-length-10120-cov-4.748932_pt1 | contig 10120 bp, 7 predicted proteins | sample MGYA00512168_ERZ761584 | MGnify/ENA primary metagenome ERZ761584 (study PRJEB28899, sample SAMN03785564) | bioreactor sludge metagenome | biome: EBPR Sludge; feature: EBPR Bioreactor; material: 0.22µm filtered reactor supernatant | place: Saint Lucia: Queensland...
CCCCGGAGGACGCCCGGTACCTCCGCGCCGTCGTCGCGCTCGGCAAGGCCACCTCGGCGAAGCCGTGGAAGTGGTACGAGGACATCGGCGAGGTCCACTACGCGCTCTCCCGCGGCGCCCGCATCGCCGGGTACGTGCGCCTCGGCGCGTACAAGCTGGACAAGGCCGGCAACCCCGGCAAGCAGATCACCCGCGGTCTCGAAGCGGAGATCGCCAGGCGGCTGCAGTCGCCCTACGGCGGCGTCCGGGCGCTCGCCGAGCGCTACTTCACGATGATGAAGGTCCCCGCCGAGTGCTACCTGATCCGCGTTCGCGAGGGCGGCGAAGTGATCGGCTACGACTTCGTCAACCCCGAGGAGCTCGACACGGCGTCCCTCGACGAGATGCTCCGCTCCGACGGCGTGTCCGACAAGTTCATCATCAAGCGGACCATGCTCCCGAAGGCCACCGGCAACGGCGAGGTCATCCAGCAGGACATCGAGGCCCGCGACTTCCTCGGTCGGATCTGGCGGCCGTCGGCCCGCTACGTCGACAAGGCCGACTCGACGCTCAACGCGAACGCTACGAACTGCGACCTGCTCGACCTGCTCACCAAGGGGCTGCGGGCGAAGCTGCTGAACCGCCTCATGTCGAACGGCATGTGGTTCATCCCGCAGGAGCTCAACAAGGCCCGCGCTGCGGCGTCGCCGAACGCCGACAACGAGCTGAAGGTGTCCGAGAACGACATCATCAACAAGCTGATGTCGGCGGCGCTGTACCAGGCGCAGAACCCAGCCGATCCGTCAGCCGCCCTACCGGCGTTCGTGTCCGGCCCCGCCCAGTACGGCGAGGCGATCCGCCACATCGTCCCCGACGTCACGCTCCACGAGACCGAAATGGCGCTGCGCCAGGAGCTGATCGACCGCATCTTGATGGGCCTCGACGTGCAGCCGCAGGACGTGAAGGGCATGGGCGACTCGAACCACTGGTGCATGGACGACCAGACCCAGGTGTTCACACGCCGAGGCTTCGTGGGCATCGACGAGATCAACGTCGGCGACGAAGCGCTTGCCCTCAACCACGAGACCGGGCTCACCGAATGGTGGCCGGTCACGGACATCTACCGCGCCGACGTTGACGACGAGCCCATGCGGCGCATGGTGAGCCGAACCCACACGTCCATCACCACTCTCCATCACCGCTGGCCGACGATCGGTCGATCTGGCGTTCGTCGCTGGCGGACGAGCGAAGAACTCACGAGCGACGACCACATCATCACTGGTGCCCCACACGCCGATCTACCCATCGTGCCGAAGCACAGCGACGCGCTGGTCGAACTCGCCGCATGGTTCTGGACCGAAGGCAACATCGGGTCGTCCGTGAGCATCGCTCAGTCGCACACAGCGAACCCGCGCAAGGTCGACCGACTGCGGGCCGCACTGATCTCGGCGTTCGGGTCGGACGGCTTCACTGAGGTCATCCAGCGTAACGACTCCTCGTTCGGTGGTCCGATCACCGTGTTCCGTCTGCGGAAGTCGGCAGGAGACGCGCTGCTCGACATCGCCCCCGGAAAGCGGGTGACCGACGAGTTCATCGACTCACTCACCCTCGCCCAACTTCACCTGTTCATCGACGTGTCCTGCATGGGTGATGGGCATCACTGGAAGTTCGGTGAGCGCGACATCTGGCAGCGCGACCCGGGAGCGCTCAACGCCTACGAGCGGGCCTGCATCCTCGCTGGGTACGCCGTCTCCCGGCAGCCCGGGCATGACGGCGGCACCACCGTGCGTGCACTCAATACGACAGCAGTCCGGCCAGTGAAGGCAGCCCAGCAGTCGGCCAGCACAGGGGGCAACGGGGCTACCGACGAGACCATCCGGTACACCGGGCGCATCTGGTGCCCGACGGTTGCCGGCCTCCACTCGTTCCTCGCCCGCCGGGACGGGCGCGTGTTCTACACCGGCAACTCGGCCTGGGCGGTGTCCGACGACGAGCGCCGCATCAACGTGCAGCCGGAGCTCGAGACGATGTGCTGGGCGCTCACGGCGATGGTGTTGCGCGCCGAGATGATCGACGCCGGGCTCCCCCCGGGCCGCGTCAACTCGTGCTGCATCTGGTACGACATGAGCCGCGCGAACGTGAAGACGAACCTCGCCGAGGACGCCCGTCAGGCCAGCGACCGCGGCCAGATCTCCGACGTCGGCGCCCGCCTGCTCACCGGCATCGACGAGGCGTACGCCCCATCCGAGGACGAGATCATCCGCTGGATCGGCCGGCAGATCCGCGATCCGTACCTCGCGACCTTCGGCCTCGAGCGCGCCAAGGCGATCGACTGGGACAAGGTCGGCGCTGGCGGCCAGGGGCAGAACGGCCCGCAGCCGAACTCTCCCGGCGACAAGCCGAAGACCGGACCCGGCAAGGATGCCGGCGCGCCCGGCAAGTCCGAGTCCAACACCCCGCGCAAGCTGCGACCTGCCTGAGGAGGGCACTGATGAGCAAGAAGATGACCACGTTCGGGAAGCAGCCCGCCAAGGCCCCGAAGGGGATGGGCGCCGAGATCCACTTCCCGACGCTCGCGCTGATGGACCATCAGACCGGCGACCACCGCCTGCTCGACTCGGGTGGGTATGGGTCGCGGGAACTGCCGTTGTCGATCCGCGCTCAGTTCGCGTCGTCGTACGGGCACGAGGGCGCCGTCGCTACCGGCACCCTGTTCGAGATCAGCTTCGATGTCGCCAGCGGCATCGTGTCCGGCAAGGGCTTCCTGCTCGACAGCGAGGAGGGCTGGAAGCACGCACTCCACGTGCAGACGGGCGCGATGCGCGGCAACTCGATCGACCTCACCGAGGCGAAGGCCCGCTTCGAGGAAGACCTCAACTCGGGCGACTACCGCATCCGGTTCACCGAGTGGAAGATCGGCGCGACGACCGGCGTCGGCACCCCGGCGTTCGCCGAGGCGCACGCGACGATCCCGAACGACGACGGCGTGCGTGAGATCAAGGCGGCGTTCGTCGCCGGTGAGCTCGAGCCGCTCGTCGCCGAGTTCGATCCGGCGCTGCTCACCTTCGCGCTCGACGTGCAGCCCATGTCCGACGACGTGCCCGACGAGGTGCTCGCCGCGGCTGGCGGCAACGTCGTGCCGTACGAGATGTTCTTCCACCCCGAGGCAGAGCAGCCGACGAAGATCGTCGTCGACGCCGCCGGCCACGTGTACGGCCACCTCGGGCTGTGGGAGTCGTGCCACGACGGCATCGAAGGCCAGTGCATCCGCATCCCGCGCCCGACCGACGCCTACGCCTCGTTCAACAAGCCCGGCGTGCTCACCGACCGCGGGATCGTCAACACCGGCCCGATCTTCCTCCTCGGCGGCCACCGCCCCGGCAAGGGTGTCCGCGACCTCGAAGCTGCGTACGGCGGCATCGAGAACTCGTGGTGCGACGTCCGCATCACCGAAGGGCGCCTCGGCCCGTGGATCTCCGGCTTCGTCCGGCCCGGCGTCGACGACGACAAGGTCTACGCGGCGCGCGCCTCGCGGATCTCCGGCCACTGGCTCGGCGGCAAGCTGAAGGCCATCGTGTCCGTCAACGCCGAAGGCTACGACGTGCCCGGCGGCGACGACCTGCTCGAGGACCTCGTTGCAGGCTTCGCGTTCGGTGTCACCGACGGCGGCGTCGCCGAGCTCATCGCTGGGTTCCCGTCGTGCGTGCAGTCCGCCGAGCCCCCCGTCATCGAACCGCCGGTCACGGAGACCGCGAGCGAGACCGTGCCGTACGAGCATCAGCGCTCCGACGACCTGCTGCTCGCGGCGCTCATCGACGAAGACGACGACCTCGTCGACGCGTGAGCGGTTGACATTCGCCCCAGCCCATCTGCCACTCTGACCGCCAATCGTTCCATCGAGCCAGGAGAAGCCACCGATGCCTCCCCAGATCCCCGAGAACCTCGACACGCTCTCCGTCTCGCAGCTCCTGCAGCTGAGCGCCGACATCCGCACCTGGGCCGTCGGCGTCCTGCAGAACACCGACGCGACCGCGGAGGACCGGGCGCTCGCCCGCGAGCTCAGCGGCAAGCGCGAGGAAGTTCGCGCTCTCGCCGCGTCGAAGAAGGCGGCGGCCGACGCCGACGCCGCAGCCCTCGCCGCGCTGGCCGAGGAGGACGAGGTCGACGACGAGGCCGAGGTCGAGACGACCACGACGGCCGCCGAGACCACGACCGAGACCACGGTCGACGACGAGGCCGAGCAGGAACTCGCCACCAAGGGCGCCACCCAGCGCAAGTTCGGCGCCAAGGGCAAGGTCGTCGCCGCCGGCACCCCGGCTGGCACGTCGACCCTCGAGATGGTCCGGGCCTACGACAACGTCGCCGGCGCCACCGAGGACGGCGGCTTCGAGTCGTGGACCGCGCTCACCTCGGCGCTGCTCGAGAAGGCCGGTCGCATCCGGGCGAACAGCAACGAGAAGTTCCAGGTCGCCGGCATCAAGGCGAAGTACCCGCAGGACCGTGTACTCGGCGAGAACTTCGCGCTGAACCTGGCGAAGTTCGAGCCGGACGAGATCCAGGCAGCCCTCTGCGCCCCGGCGACGCCGTACTACGGCCTCGCCTGCGCCAACGTCCTGCGCCGGCCGGTGTTCAACTCGCTGCCGCAGTTCCAGGCGCCGCGCATGAAGGTGTCGATCCCCGAGTCGCCGTCGCTCAGCGACATCACCACCGGCTACGGCCAGTGGACCGCAGCGATGGACGCCGACAGCGACTCGGTGAAGTCGGCCTGCCAGACGATCGCCTGCGGCACCCCGACCGAGTACGTGATGTACGGCGTGTACCGCTGCCTCACGATCAAGAACATGCTCGCCATGAGCTACCCGGAGCTGGTCGAGGCGTACCTCAACCGCCTCGGTGCCGCCCACGCCCGCCTCGCCGAGCAGCTGCTGCTCAACGCGATGGCGTCGGGCTGTGTCGAGATCGACGCCCCGGCCCTCGGCTACGGCGGCTCGGTCTCGATCGTCACCACGATCCTCAACTACCTGGCCCTGTACCAGGAGACGGAGCGCTGGGACGTCCCGGGCATGCACATCTGGCTGCCCCGCTGGGTCCAGTGGGCGATGAAGATGGACCTCGCCCGTCGTCGTCGCACCGATGGTGGCTTCACGGTCCCGTCGGACTCCCAGATCGACGCCATGTTCCGCGAGGTCGGGGTCACCCAGATCACGTGGTACATGGACCAGCCGTCGTACGCGGTGGCGATCCCGGCGGTCGCGTCGGCCAGCAACCTGAACCTGCTGCCCGCCTCGGTCCAGATCCTCATCGCCCCCGCCGGCAAGTTCGCGATCATGGACCGCGGCGAGCTGGCGATCGGCGTCACGGGCAACAACATCTACCGCGACAACCAGTCGAACAGCCGCAACGAGTTCACGATGTTCTTCGAGAACTTCGAGGGCATCGTCAACACGACGTCGTGCCCGGCGCACATCCTGGATATTCCGGCCCACTGGAACGGTGTGCAAATCGACGACATCGTGATCAACGCGCAGGGCGGAGACGAAGTCGGCTACCAGAGCTGATCCAGCTCCACAGCACGAAGCACTACCTTCGGGGGGTCGGGTCGCAACGACCCGGCCCCCCGTCGCATGAGGAGACACGAACATGGCGAAGCCGATCATCACCTTCCCCGAGGCGCCGCTCCTCGACCGCGGCCTGCTCCTCGAGCAGATCGAGCGCTTCGAGGTCGCGGAAGGCCGCTGGCTGATCGAAGGCGTCACCTGGGAGCCGCGGGTGTGCGGCCGTGACGTCGAGATCGTCGCCGCCTACGAGGGCGCCTGCACCGACGACTTCTTCTCCGACGACCCGCTCCCGACGTGCGAGGAGTACGTCGAGCAGCTGCCGTTCGTGATCAAGGACCGACTGCAGGGCGCCACCCTCGAGCTGATGGCCGAGGGCGAGATCGCGGCGAAGCTGGTGGACCGCTGGCGGGAGATGCTGTCGTGGATCTTCGCCAACACGCTCGTGTCGCAGGTGACCGATCTGGTCACGCTGCCGTCGGTGGCGACCGAGCCGGCCGGCATCGCGTTCGGGACGGCGGCGACGCCGCTGTACAACGCGCTGGCGAACATCGAGTCCGAGTTCGCCGAGCGGATGTACTCGCGCTCGGGCGTGATCTTCTTGCCGCCCGGCCTGATCGGGACGGCGATCGCGACGTACGGGGTGGAGTGGCGGAACGGCTCGTACCGGACGCCGGTCGGCAACCGGATCATCGTCGACCCCGGCTTCTACAACGCCGACGCCCCGACCGGCGAGACGGCGTCGGGCGACGCCGAGGACTGGGTGTACGCGTCGGGCCCGGTCTACTACCAGTCGTCGACCGCAGCGTTCGACGAGGTGCGTGCCGGCGGGGTCGGTGTCACCGACCGGAACCTCATCAACGCGTTCGGCCAGTCGTCCGGCATCTTCGTGTTCGATCCGTGCCCGGTGACCGCCGTGCTCACCAGTTACGACCCGGAGTGAGGCTGACATGGGAGTAGGACCGATCACACCGGATACAACCGGGGCCGCAGGTGCCGACGGCAAGACCGTCCGCAGCGGCTCCGGCGCTCCCTCGTCGGGGCTCGGTGTGGATGGCGACTTCTACATCGACACCACGGCCGACGCGATCTATGGCCCCAAGGCGGCCGGGGCGTGGGGGTCGCCCACATCGCTCGTCGGCCCGACTGGAGCGACCGGTGCGACGGGTGCCACGGGAGCCGCTGGTCCGACTGGCGCAACCGGTCCGACGGGGCCATCGGGTGGGCCGGCGGCATCACTGGCGTCGAACCTGCGCGGCTACGGCATTCCCGGCCAGTCAATCGCGTGGGGTGGAACCACGTTCTCGGCGACCGTCGGGTGGGTCTGGTGCATTCCCTTCGTCGTGAGCGAGACCGAGTCGTTCGACTCCTACGAGCTGTACGTGGCGACGGCACAGGCAAGCGCTGCGATGGACGTGGCGATCTTCTCGTGCGCGGACTGGAAGTCCGGTACGACGATGTCGAAGGTCTCCGGCAGTGAGGTGACCGGGCAGTCCCTCACCACCACCGGGGCGAAGACCCCCACGCTCGGGTCGCCGAAGACGCTCACCGCCGGCAAGTACGTGCTCGCCTTCGTCTGCTACGGCAGCGCCTCGCCCGTCGTCATGTACTTCGGGACGATGGTCAGCACCGGGTTCCTCGGCTTCCGGCCATCGCTCGGCACCGGCGCCCCCCTCGCCGGGTTCGTGCAGGCATCGGGGGCCTCGTCGCTCGCCGCCAGCTACTCGATCTTCGAGGCCGCACAGCACAACTCCGTGCCCGTCGTCATGAAGCGAGGCTGACATGGACCGCCGCTCACTCCTCACCGCCGGCATCGCAGGCGCCGCCGGGATCGCTGTCGGCGGTGAGCTCGGCGCCGCACCTGCTGGTGCTGCGGCTGACGTCGACCGGGCCGAGTTCGAGGCGCTGAAGGCGCGCGTCGACTACCTCGAAACGTTCCACCCGCCGATGCCGACGACCACCACCACGACCACCACGACGGTCCCGCCGCACGTCCCGAAGTTCTCGGGCAACGTGTCGCTCCCCGACGGCTTCGTGGTGCCATTCGGTGAGGTGTGGGACTTCGACCCGACCGTGTCGACCACCGTCACCGTGTCGAAGAACGTCGTCGTTGCCGGCACGCTGCAGATGCGTCCCGCCAACCCGGGGATCGTGCACACGCTCCGGTTCACGAACGTCGACGAGACGCTGTTCGTCGGCGGTGGCATGGATCCGCTCGACACCGACGTCGGGCTGTGGGTGGTCGGCGCCGGGAAACTCGACATCGCCGGTGCGGCGAAGACCGCGTGGGCGCGTACTGCAGCGCCGGTTTCGGTCGGCGCGCAGTCGGTCACACTGGCCGCCGCCCCGTCCGGCTGGCAGGTGGGAGACACGGTCGTGATCGCTCCGTCGAACCCGCCGACGATGAGCTACGCGTACGACCACTACGACACGGCGACGATCACCTCGATCAGCGGCGCCACGATCGGGCTGTCGATGCCGTGCGGCTACGCGCACCCTCACGTCACCGTCGCGCCAGGGTTCACGCTCGCACCTGAGGTGATGAACCTCACCCGCAACACCCGTATCGAAGGCACGGCGAGCGGTCGCTCCCACGTGTTCATCCGCTCGAGCTCACCGCAATCGATCGGCTTCCTCGGCCTGGCCTTCATGGGGCCGCGCAAGGCGGCCGGAGCCTTCACCGCGTCGGTCACCGGCCGGTACCCGCTGCACTTCCACATGTGCGCTGATGGCGCCCGCGGCTCCGTCGTCAGCGGATCGGTCGTGAACCAGTCGGGTGGTCGCGCCTTCGTGCCGCACCTGTCGAACGGGGTGACCTTCGACGGCTGCGTCGCGCACGACGTGTTCGAGTCTCCGTTCTGGTGGGACCTCAACACCACCACCGTGCCGTCGATGTCGAACGACATCACGTTCTCGAAGTGCATCGCCTCACGGGTGAAGTACCACCCGAACTACAACGGCTACCGGCTCGCCGGCTTCATGCTCGGCCAGGGCGACAACTGCGTCGTGCGCGACTGCGCAGCCGTCGGCATCCAAGGCGACCGGTTCGCCGCCGGGTTCATCTGGCCCGAGGGCGCCGATCGGCCGTGGACGTTCGAGCGGAACATCACCCACAACAACCTGTGGGGCGGGTTGTTCACGTGGCAGAACGGGCCGCTCACGCACGTGGTCAAGGACTTCGTCGCCTACCACAACGGCCACACCGGCATCTCGCATGGCGCGTACCTCACCGGCTACCAGTACCAGAACGGGTTCGTCTACGGGAACCGCTATGTGTCGCTCAACCTCGATGCGCACTCGTACCCGGCGCCATCGGAGCAGCGCTTCGACCGGATCGCGTTCGATGGTGCGGGGATGCACGCGACCGCGATCACGCTCGCGACGCACACGCTGGCCGCCGGGCGACCGACGACGGTCGCGGGATGCACGTTCGCCGGGTACAGCGGCCCGCTTGTCGCCGTGCCGGCCGACTACCCGTCGAACAAGCCCGAAGCGCTCGACCTGGTCGAGAGTGGCCCGGTCGTGCCGTCGTTCAACGCGACGTCGAAACCCGAGTCGGTGATTCGCGTGCAGAACGCCGGCGTCGCGAAGCAGTACACCCCGTCCGGGGTCATCGACATCGTTCCGTTCGCCACCTATGCCGGTGGAGCGCCAACGGCCTTCTCAGTCCTGTCCGCCGCGTAGGCGCCGCGCCACTGCTCGGGTGCCCGGCACCGCGCAGGCCGCGAGGTAGCCGAGCGCAAGCGGGTCGTGGTCTCGCCACGCGTACTCGACCAACGTGCGCGGCCGAGGGCGGCGCTCAGCCACGAGCGCTGCATTCAGTAGGCGTCGGCCGCGAGCGCGCGCCCAGGCCCGTTCCTCGGCGACCGTCGCGCCACGATGCCGAGCGAGTTCGACGGGCGTCATCCGCATCCGCCTCGCCTTGCCGATCGCCCGCCGCACGATGCTCATGCCGGGACGGTAGCCGTTCCCGCAAGCGGCGTTTCTTTCAGATAGCACACCGCATCGAAGCCCCGCCCCGGCCACCCGCCCGGGGCGGGGCTTCTTCGCGTTCCGGGTCAGATCTCGAGCACGTAGATCAGCCAGTTCTTCAGCGGGTCGCCAGGGTCGAGCGTGGCTCGCTGCTTCACGACCTCGACCCAGGTTCCGCTCATGGGCGCATCGTGGTCTGCTGCAATTGTGCGTAGTCAACTATCGAGAACTGCGCTCAACTACGCAATTACAGCGATGTAGTCCCACAAAGCCCCTGGTCAATGCACTTGTACGCACTTGTTGTGCGAAACAGTTGACAGAGACGCATAACTACGCACAGTATGTGCGCATGGCAGCGATCGACCACAAGGGTCTGACCAAGGCGATGGACCTCGCCCTGGTCACCCCGAAGCAGCTGGCCGAGGCCACCGGGATGTCCCTCACCTACGTGTGCGACATCACCGCTGGCCGTCGGACGCTGAAGCGCAACCCCGAACTCCGCAAGAAGATCGCCGTGGCGCTCAACGTGCCGCAGCACTGGATCGAGCACGCCGAGCCGGTGGCGTCGTGATCACCCGGATCTACGCGCACAGCGCCGCCGAGCGCCGGCACGG
>ERZ761584.622-NODE-622-length-10119-cov-12.780405_pt1 | contig 10119 bp, 12 predicted proteins | sample MGYA00512168_ERZ761584 | MGnify/ENA primary metagenome ERZ761584 (study PRJEB28899, sample SAMN03785564) | bioreactor sludge metagenome | biome: EBPR Sludge; feature: EBPR Bioreactor; material: 0.22µm filtered reactor supernatant | place: Saint Lucia: Queensland...
ATCCAGAGGATCAGTTGAACAGTCTTGAAGAAGAGTATCCAGCTCATCGCCGTCAGCGCGACGACGATGAGGACCTTGTCGCGGGGGCTCATTCGTCCCCCTCGACGTGCAGGTTGAGTACTCGCTTGACCCATCCAACCGGATCGGCCGTCATCGAGTCGCCGAGATAGATCGGAGGTATGTACATGATCTCACGGCCGGGCAGCACCGCAGCGAGACGCCGCTCAGCAGTGTCGCAGTGCAGAGTGTAGTTCGCGAACGGCCAGTTTCCACCGACACTGCACTTGACGCGGCACATCTGATACCCGAAAGTGCGCGACATCGCGGTGGCGCTGATGTGATACGCTGCGCGAGCGAGGTCGAGCGGCGCAGTGTCGATGCGCCACGCGGTGGTTCCAGACGCTCCGTCGTGACCAAGCGAGGCGCCGACCCACAGTTCGACGGGGCGATGCTCGACCAGCACGCGGGTGAGCGCGAGCAACGTGATGCCGCGCTGCGCGATGTGCTTCGCGCTGATGCCACCCGATGAGGTTAGGTCCATGTAGATGCACAGAGGTGCCGTGTCCTTGCGAGTGCGCTCGCGTCGACGCATGCACTGCGGATGACCAGCGAGGAACGCTGGCACGTTTGGAATCGCTCCGACCACGTCGTCGACGTTGCGCCACGCGCGCGACATCGGAACCTGATCCTCGATGCGTTGCAGCATGGCCTCGCTCGCGGCGACGAGACCTGGATCTCCGATGGTGGCTTTGCGCTTGAAGTCGTTGAAGCTGCTCTCTCCGACCCACGATCCCTTGAAGTAGGACTTCAGCGACGATTCTTCCTCCGCGACGATGCGAGGCAGATCGTCCGCGCTGAGCATCAGGTACGAGTCACGATTGCCGCGCCAGTCAAACGTCTGAACGTTCATGTCTACGACTCCAGTTGTTGCCTCTGCTGAGGCTTGAGTGCTGCTAGGTACGTCATCTCGGCGGCCTCGTCGATGCTGTATCCCTGCTCGATGAGCGCCTGTCCAGCCTGCGCCGTGCGGACGCAGATTGATATCTTCAGTCCGAACTCGCGCGCCCTGACGCGAGCCGCGCGAACGCGCTGAAGCCACTCGGCGTTGGTGATAATCGACTCCTCGAGGTGAGGATCGATGTCCCAGCTGATCTTGACGGGAAACCGCGACAGGAACGCCGCGTCCAGCTTGGTCGCGCCGCTGTAATTTGCATCTGCGCCAAGTCCCCACGTGTTGGCAGTGCAGATGATGATGCAGTCCTTGTGACGCGTCACCTGCTTGTCAGGAAACGTGGCGACACCGTTCGCCAGATGTGGGTTGACTGCGAGCAGCGCGACCGGATCAGAGCGATCGACTTCGTCGAAGATGTACACGCCACCGTGCTCGTATGCATCGCGAAACGGCGTGCGATGATACTTGCCGTTTCCATCCACGAAGCCGAGCATCTCGTGAGGAAACGAGATTGCTCCGTTGAAGTACAGCTTGAGGCCGAGAACCTCGGCCAGCATGCGACCACCTGTCGTCTTGCCGCTGGACATCTCGCCCTGAAGGAAGATGCCGGGAGCGTATCCCTGAACGCGCGCCGTTGCGGCTCTGACTAGCCGCTCGAACATGGCGTGTGTCGGCCCCTTGACCTTCTTCGTCTTGCCGGTGGCCTCGCTCTTGACGACGATCTCGACCTTGCGGTGCTGCTCTAGCAGCGCGACCGCGTCCTCGACTAGCTTGCGCTGCATCTTCGAGTCGATGCGGCCGAGAACCGTCTGAGCAACGGCCTCGGTGTCCACGTTCGTGTTTCCGAGCCGCTCGACCACGGCCTGAATGAGCTTCTCAGTGTCGGCCGTCTGATTTACGACCACCGTGCCCTTGATCTTGCGCTTGGCACGGTACAGGATCTGGCGAATCAGCGTCTCCTGCTTGGCAGTGTACGAGCGCCCTAGCTCGTCGCGCCACTTGATAAGGCTGGTCGCCTTCTCGAGGTCGTTGTGCAGCATCTCGCCCTTCGAGACCTTCTCGCCGATCACGGGCAGAAGTGTCTTGAGCTCGTCGATGCTCTCGTTGATGCTTGCCATGTCTGGACTCCGCGTTTGAGTTGAAGTGTCACTTGCGCTTGCGTGTGGCAGTCAGCGCGGCGGTGCGCTTGCCTACCATGTCGAATCGCATGTTGCTCGTGGCCTGAGCGGCATGGCCAATCGCCCACGAGTACACGTCAGATGAGGCGGTGAAAGGCTTCTCACCATTGTCCTCTTTCGCAACGGCCTCGTTGAACTGTTCGATGTACCGTCGCACCTCGCGTGCTGAACTTTCCAGGCTCGCCGCGATCAGTTCCAAGTGCTCCCTGACATCCGCCACCGCGCTGGTGCGCTCCATCTCGGCCCACCGCTGTTCATCAGACGAGATCAGAGCTTGGTCGGATCCGCCTTCGAACTTGACTGCCTCCAGGAACTGGATGACGGTGGCGTATGCGTTGCCCTGCGCAGACTGAGCGATCTGGTCTCGCTGCTTGCGCGCTGGATGAGCAGTGACGCCACCGGCCAGAGACTTGACGTGAGCCAGTGCGGCGTTGCGAAAGGCTTCTGGGGAATTGCCGGTGTAGGTGAAGGTGATGGTCATGACGAACGTTCCTTTCGATGTTGATGGCAGTGATGGTGTGGAATGTCAGATGCCGTACAGGCGGCAGACCTCGTCGAACTCGCGACGAGACTTGGCAGCGTAGAGTGACTTGGCGATGCGCTGCATCTGCAGCTCAGACCAGTGCCGCGCATCCGCGCGGCTGATCTCGCACCGGTTGAAGAGGCGAAGGTACGTGTTGATCTGAAGGAAGTAGAAGGTCTTCATGTTGAACGCTCCTGTTGTCGGGTAGAATCACCCGGCAGTGCATCGAGCGAACTCGTGAGCCCGCTCGGTGCACTAACTGGTGATTGTGAGTTGCGCGGTGTCGGAAGGTATGAGCTGCCTCGCCGTCGCTTGTTGCTTGTTGATTGAATCCGTCGAACTCGCTGCTACTGTCTCGGAGTTCGCCGAAGGCTTGTGATGGTGCATTTGCTTTGTCGTGCAGTGGAGCGCCACCGTATCGGGCTTTTGTTATTTGCCCGGAGACCGAGGTGGGAAACCACGGTGCGGAGGGTGCTGCGCTTGCGTGCGACGGACCCGGACACCGTACCCCTTGCCCTAGCTGTTAGCCCGCCGTTGCTACTGCCTGTCGCGGGTGCCCTCAGCAAGTGCCCGGTCTGGCCGGGCTATCCTTGGGTTGCGCGGGGGCAGGTGGTGGAGACCGGCGCTTGCCGCGACAACGTCCAAACTATGCCACTAGGCCGCACATTATACAAGCGAAAAGCGACTTCGCTTTCCTAAGAAAACGCGATCGTTAACCACTTATTTTCGGCCGCCTAGCCGGTTTGCCAGCCCTGCCAGCCCCCGCTGATTTGCGAGCACTGCGGTCAGCCCCTGTCGCCCTGGGAGTCAGCCCCTTGCCGGACCCAAGCGCGCCGTCTCGCTTCTCGAGAAAGTTCCACGCGTGCTTTGCGTCTCCCCAATTAGTACCGTATTCGGCGTCGACCACCACTGGAACCGTCAGCTTCACCACGTCGCGCATGATCTCGACCACTCGCTCGCCGTCTCGCTCGCGTCCGATGCTGAAGTCGAGTTCGTCGTGCATCTGAAGAAGCGGAACCATCTTCTCCTTCCAGCACTCGAGCATCGCCATCTTCGTCATTCGCGCAGCACTGCCCTGAATCTTGCGATTCATCGCCTTGTGAGTCCACGCTCTGCGAAGTCGAATTCCATCCCATCTCTTGACCTGATCGGCCTCTTCTGCATATCTCGGTCCGATGTACTTTCCCCACTCGTCGTACTGATACTTCTTGTCGACGGGTTCCCAGTGATCGAAGTGCGAACGAGCACCGTCAAGAAGCATGATGTATCCGCGACGATTCGCCGCCGCCGTGCACTTCTCTGCAAGCTGCGACACGAACGGCAGCATCTTGTCGTACTGTCGATAGATGGCCTCCGCCTCCTCGAGACTCTTGCCGATCATCGAGGCAAACTTCGGCACGCCAGCACCGAAAGCCTTTGCGAAGTTAGTGTCCTTCGCCGGCTTGCGATCGAGCCCAGTCATCTCTGCGACAAGCGTGTGAAAGTCAGTGCGAGGATCGTTGCGATACGCGTCTGCCGCCTCGCTCGCCCGGCGACACTTGAACACCTCGGCAAAGTGCACGATCAGGCGATACTCCTGCTGACTGTAGTCCGCGGCGAGCCATCTCTCCCCCGGCTCCGGCTCAAAGGCTCCGCGCACCATCTCGACGAACTCCTCGTCGCGAGACGGCATCTGCTGAAGCGGGGGGCCAGCGTAGGAGAAGCGATGGGAGCGAGTGCCGCCGTCGTCCGTGCGGAACTGATTGATGGACGCGTGAAGCCTGCCGTTGGCCGCGAATGCCAGCACGAATCCCCGAAGGAACTTGTTGGCCACCATCTCAAGCTGCTCGATTCGCGACGCGAGGCGCGGAAACCAGTGCTCGTGCTTGCGCATCCAGTTCTTGTTGAAGCTGCCAACGCCGGTCTTCGCGGTGCGGGGGTACTCGATTCCAAACTCGTCGCAGACGCGGCACATGAACTTGTTGTCGCGAAACCTGTCGATCGTGACGGTGACTCCCAGCTTGTGGCTCATGTCCTCGAGATGCTGCGCTATCTGTCTGTCGAGCTGCTCGGCCTTCTGCTCGGCGTAGTCGACGTTCACGCGCACGCCGCGCCACCTCATCTCGTGCGTCATCGGAATGAGGTCGCATTCGAGGCGATACGCGCGGCGGGTATTCTCGCGATCGATGATCTTGTCTAGCTTGTCGGCGAGCATCAGCGTCTGAACCGGATCGGCCTCGCCGTATGGCCCGACGTAGCGCGCTGGCAGTCTCCACAGATTTGACATCAGGCCGTTCGGCCCGTCTCCGACGAATCCGTATGCCGCGCCCGCCTCCCGCAGCATCGCGTCGTCCTTGCCCTGCAAGCCCTGCCACTTGCACAGATCGTTAAGCGAATACGAGTATCTGTTCTCGTCGACCATGACCGCCATGGCGCTAGTGTCGTCGATCTGATCTCCGGGCATCGGCTCGATGCCCAAGTCGCGTCGCAGCCATCCTATGTCATACGGTGCATTGTGAAACGCAAAGCGAACGCCAGCCTTCACGTGATCGCTGATCCACGCGGCGACCTGCTCGCGCGGGAATAGATTCTCTGTCTCTGGATGATTGATGGGAGCGTACAGACTGCCGCCGTTCCACGCGACACCGACTCCGCACACGTGACCGCCGGTGCCGCGCGGCAGATGCCACGCCGGACCGAGCCCGTGCGCGAGGCCGCTGTCCCTGTTCTCAGTGTCGATGGCTATGCGCTTGTGTCTTCTCAAGTCGGGAAGCTCCCTTGGAGCTGTCCAACTCGATGAAGGGGTCAGCAGCGGAAGCTGCTGACCACCGACGTGAACGTTCTTGTGCGTCTTCGCCATCACCAGCGGCTCCAGGCCGCGTCTGTCAGTCTGTACTTCTCGTCGTCGCTCTTGTCCTTGTGATATAGGGCGCGTGACCATTCGGCCAGTAGATTGAGCTCGAACTGATTGACCTCCTCGCTGAACTTGGGATATCGGCTGCGAATCTCCGGTGGACACTGCTTGATGTCCACGATGTACATTCCCATGTGACTGGTGTTCGTGACGACCTTGAACAGGTTCGCGATCAAGATTGGTGGCGGAGAGGTGGACACGACACAGTCGCGAAGGATCCACTGCTTCTTCGCGCGACTGGTGTGTGAAATCCACCACTTGTTGATGTCGGACTCGGACATCGACAGATCCTTCAACCACCTCTCGTTGACCACCCACGGCACCAGTTCGGTGTGTCCACGAGGTCGCGGAACCATGCGCTCGGCGTGCCTGTTGCTGTCCTCGAGAGGTACGGCGCGAACGACCGATTCGCCGTCATGCAAGGTCTCGATGGCCTCAGCCGTAATCGTCTGAGATTCCGACGACGGGTAACGCATGTCCTCGATTCGTTGAGTCGCCTCGGCCTCGACGAGAATCGCGTACCGTCGAAGGTCGCGCAGCACCGAGATCACCCTGCCATCGGGTGCCTCGTCGCCGGGCTGATCGAGCTCGTGCAGCTCGCGTGTCACAGTCTCGAGGATGTCCTCGGTCTCTAGAACTCGCAGCAGATACTCGAAGTGCTCGGCCATCGCGGCATTTGTGCCAGCAAATCGAATCGGGTCTCTCTGATCGGTTCTCGCCAACACTTCGACTGCGTCGCGCACGTTCTGAGCGCGAAAGTTGACTGGAACGACTGGTCGCGACATCATGTTGATCAGTCTGTCCATCATGCGTCGCAACATGAACCACGCGCTGCGACCGTTCTCCTTCCACGACGCGTTGTACTGCGTGTCCTTCCTCACGAGAAACGCGACGTCTCGATCTACGATTCCCTGCATCTGTCCGTGATACTTTAACTTGTCGTTCATCGTTCGTCCTTCCTCTCGATGATGTTGCTTCCAGCTATGCGCCTCGCCATCACGTAGTCGCTGTGGTCGCGAAACGCCCACACTCGATTGCCGCTCTCGTTCACGTACGAGCGATGCACTCCAGGAACGAGGTGCGGCTTGACGTCGACGGTGGTCTCGAGTGCGAAGATGAACAGTCTCTTCTTCTGCTGCTTCAAGAACCATCTCCGTCCAGCGTCAGCCCTCAAGCGCCTCAACAGTGTCACGTTGATACTCCCTCACGTTCATTATCAACTGTTCGCTGCCCTTGATCATCTCGTCGATCACCTTGGCGGTGTCGTCGAAGATGGGACCGGCCAGCTTGTTTCCCATCGCAAGCTCAGCGGCGCCAAACTCCCACTGCGAGATGATGTCGCACAGCTTGATGCGAAATTTCTCGACCGCGTTGAGGTCATCCCTGTGCAAATTGATGCCCATCATCACGGCGTGTTCGTCCTCCAACTCGTCCATGAGAGCCTTCAGCTCCGGCACCCGTCGCTTCATTGGAAACGGTATGTCGCCTGTTCTGATCTCCGGCAGATCGTGATTGACGATGGCCTCTGTGACCGCAGCTCTAGGAGCACCGAACAGCCTGACGTAGATTCGCAGCACGTTGAACGTGTGTTCGGCGACGTTCTCCTGATGCAGCACTGGCCACGTGTGATATCTCTTGACGCGTCCGGCCAGATACGTGCTGCGAACCACCTGATCTCTGTTCATCTCACTTGACCCTCCGCGTCAACCACTCCTGACACGCCATGCGCCAGTCATCAGACTCGACGTGATTCACGGCGTTCTTCATCGCCTCGATGTTTCCCTGCTTGTAGTGCCAGTGCGCCATCACGGCCTTCATGACCGTGAACTCTAACCACTGGTTCTTGAACTCCCTCACTGAGTAATTCCCAGTGTCCCACTGTTCGTCGATCAGCCTGCACGCTTCCTCGCATTCGCCTAGAAACGAAGCTGAGTCGTTGACCACCGGCGCGACGTGAAAGCTCATCGACTCGTATCGCGAATCAGTGTGGTCAGAGACCCCGTTGATGCAGCGCGCAGACAGGTCGTTGACGTAGTAATGCAGATTGTTCGACACCTGATACATGGTGCCAACTCCAACGCCGATGGCCGCCGCGAGGTACTCCTGCAGAACGCTGAAGTGAACCGCGTTGGCACCGTACGCGCCCCAGATTGCATCGTTCGATCGACAGCACACGGTCATGTCCAGAACGTCCCACGTTCCTTCGCCTCCACGAATGGCGTATTTCTTCACGACTCGAAGGTAGATGTGAGTGTTGCACGGTCGATCCTTCCACGTGCCCGTCAGGTCGTCGCCTCCGATCTGCTCCTCACCGATGCCGCCGTTCCCCATGTAGAAGGGCCGAATCTCGTTCGACGGATCCCACATCGCTATCACGGCCTGCCTGTCGTCGGGATTTCTCTTCAGCTTGTTCACCACGTGATGAAGCTGGTCGATACCGAGAAAGTGATTTCGCCACCTGTAACCGTACGCGCCGTGAATGTTGCCATCGGACTCGGCGTACTCGCCGAGCTGCTTCGCGTATCGCGTCAGGAACGCGGCATCGCGCCTGCCCGCAAGCATCCATATCGCCTCCATCATATGGAAGAACGGATTGGCGTCGCGGGCCTCGTTGAACAGAACTCTGTGCCGCGGATTCTCGTATACGGTGGTGACCGGACACTCCATGGCCACTACCTCGCCATTCCTGCTATTCTGCCTGACTCCATCGTGAAACAGCGCGAGCAGTCCGTCTCGATACGCGTAGTTCACGTTCTTCGCACGTATGACTAACATGCCTCCACTCCCATCCTGATGATGCTGCAATTATACGCCAGACACCGGACACTTGCCAGCCGACAACTCGTAGAGCTCGTACAGCAGAACGCTGGCCAGCTTCCTGTTCTTCGCCTCGTTGTACCACAGGTTTCGCCCACTCGGATGCGGAAGCTGACGATACGTCACGCCATCAATGTCCTGCGGGTGAATCAGCAGCTTCGGTAGGTCGAAGGCTCTGCGAACCTCCTCGCCGAACAGCAGAACGACGCGACCCGTTCCACGCCACTGCTCGTGCATTCCTGCCGCTCGCTCCCTCGCAAGCCCCCGGTTCCACATCGCGTCATCGACGAGGTTCACTCGCTCGAAGGCTCTGATGTAGGCAAGCTTCGTCATCACTGGAGCGGCAGCACACAAAAGGTCGAAGATTCGCGCACCGGTACAGCCGGGGGGATGGGGGTAGAGGGCAAATCTCTGATCGTTCGGTCGTATCGGGTTGTTCATTCCGACGAGTACTGGTCGCAGGCTGAGCGGCACGGGTTGCTCCATGTCATTCTCCGGGGAACGCGATGTCGAGCAGTTTCTCGCCAGCGTGCGCGCGACAGTAGTGTCTGTCGTCGATCGTGAACGCGGCCTTGACGTAGCAGCCCGCGACGCAGCACTCATCGTGAGTCACCTCGTACTTCTTCGCTCGTCCCTCGAATGGGTTTCTTGTTCTTGTGACATCGGTTTTCCTGGTGATCTTCCACGGGCAGTCCGTGCGTCCGCAGTCGACCTTAGAGTCGTCGAAGCACTTGAAGCATCCCCTGTCGTGACTCATCTCAGCTCCTTCAGAATGTATTCGACTGCGTCGGCGGCCTTCATCATCTTGCAATCGACCTTCATCTTCTTCAGCGAGTCGTGGTCGATGCGCGCTGTGGTGTGCGACGTCACGATCGTGACGTCGGTCGGGGGTCGCGCCACCTTCGGTGCTCGTCGCTTGCACTCGTTCGCGGTGGTGCTCAGCGTGATGAACCTCGTGCTGTTCGACAGTGCACGCAGACTCAGGTCGCCGCTGAGCGTGGACGTCGACTCGAGCAGAACGTCGTAGTCGTGCTCGAGCGCCCTCCGCACGAGCCATCTCTTGTTGTCCGCGCCCTGCACCACCGGCACGCAGACTCTGCGATCCGCGGAGTAGTACAGCTCGGCGAGTGGCTTGCCAGCCTTGGACTTGATGAGGTATTCGTACGTCATTTTCTTCGCGACCTCAGCGATGACGGTGGTCTTGCCGCTGAGGCGCGCACCTCTGACGATTATCAGCACCTCACTTCTCCCACGGTCGGAGAACGGGCTTGGTGTACGGCTTCCCCTCAAGCGCCGCAGCTATGACCCGTGACGTGTTCTTGTCGGGCTTCGGAAGCGTCTCCTTTCCGTACTTGTCGGGGAGGAGTCCAACTCGGTACGAGATCGCGTCGCAGCCCTTGCATGGTCCGAAGTCCCGCTGACCATAGTAGAGTTTCTGGCGTGCCGCGTACATGGCAGGTGAATTCCACACGGCGTCGACGCCGTCCCGGATGACGTTTCCGCACTTGTAGTAACCACGCCAGTCGTTGCAGCAGACTGCGACATTGCCGTCCCACCGTATGGCCAACTCTCTGAATGGCTTCGCGCATCGCTTTCCCTCGCCGTGGTCGTTGAGCGGTGCACCAGCGCCCGCGTGATTGTTCAGGTGCGAGTGATTGCCCTTCTCGGCGTAGTCGATCGCCTCGATGAACGTCAGAACTCGCTCGTTGGGTCTGCGCCGCATGTGAGGATTTCCCTCGTTCTGCTTCGGATAGTC
>ERZ761584.623-NODE-623-length-10119-cov-8.211248_pt1 | contig 10119 bp, 8 predicted proteins | sample MGYA00512168_ERZ761584 | MGnify/ENA primary metagenome ERZ761584 (study PRJEB28899, sample SAMN03785564) | bioreactor sludge metagenome | biome: EBPR Sludge; feature: EBPR Bioreactor; material: 0.22µm filtered reactor supernatant | place: Saint Lucia: Queensland...
GCGCCCCCGCGCGGGAGCGTGACCGTGGCGTCCCGGGCCGCGGTGATCGCCGCGCTTCGGCGGAAGGTCGCCCAGCAGTGCTGGACGATCCAGACCAACGCGCACGCCGAGCTGACCGCGGTCACGCCCGTGGACACCGGCAACGCGCGCGCCAACTGGCAGGCGACCCTCGATGCGCCCGCCGTCGACGTCGTGACCGTCTCGACCGGCGCGATGGAGTCGCCCGGTAAGGACTTCGACGCCGCGCGCCTGCGGTTCGTCGCCAACAACGTGGCGTACATCCAGCGCCTCGACGCCGGCCACAGCAAGCAGGCGCCGGCCGGCTTCGTGCGAGCGGCGCTGGCCAAGGCGGTGCAGCCGTGACGCCGCTCGAGGCCACCAACGCGATCCTGAACCACGCGATCGCCAACTGGAACGCGGCCGACGCGGTGCTCGCGTTCGACGGGGAACGCTTCGACGCGCCCGAGGGCGAGCCGTGGATCCGGCTGACGATCCGCGACCTGCCGACGGCCAGCGTCACGCTCGGCGCCCGCAGCAACCGCCTGGCCGAGCGCCGGGCCACGCTGATCGCCCAGGTGTTCCACCCGCTGGCGGTCAGCGACGGCGCCGGGCGCGCGCTCGAGCTCGCCATCGCCTTCCGCGACCTGTTCGAGCCGGCCGACGTCACCGCGACGGCCGGCGTCGTCCACATCATCGGCGGCGCCACGGTGCGCCGCGTGGGCGTCGACGGCGCCTGGTACCAGGTCAACGTCGACGTGCCGCTCACCTACCACGAGACGATCTAGGAGCAGCCGCCATGGCCAACAATCCCAGCCAGACCAGCGCCACCTCGCAGGCGATCGCCGTGATGTCGGCCTACGGCACCCTCGGCGGCAGCCCCGAGTGGCACCAGCTCAACCCGACCGACATCAGCGGCGTCCTCGCGGCGACCACCGACGCGGCCCACGACACGATCGACCCCTCGAACCAGTACGAGGCCGGGTCGATCGTCGGGCTCGAGGCCAAGCCGCGGATCGCCGCCGGCTTCACCTACCAGCTCGCGAACATCCTCCTCCCAATCGCGATGCGCACGCAGTGGACGCCGCTGATCGCCGCGACCAGCGGCCCGCGCGCGCTCGACGCGACGGCGGTGCGGCCGACGTCGGCGACCTCGGCGCACTACGTCCACCCGTCGATCACGACCGCGCTGCCCACCTCGACGCTGGTCAAGGTGACCGGCTGCGCGACGACCGCGAACAACGGCGTCAAGGTCGTCAGCGGCGTCCCGTCGGCGACGAACACGCCGGTCAGCGGCGGCCTCACCGCCGAGACGTTCACGGCGCCGCAGAACGTCACGCTCGAGGTGTGCGGGTTCCAGTTCAGCTCGGGCGACGCCACGATCACCGTCTCGGGCTCGACGATCACGCTCGGTACGACCACCAAGGACCTGACCGAGCTCGGGCTGGTCACCGGCCAGCCGATCTTCATCGGCGATAGCTCGGCGGCGGCCTACAGCTTCGCGACCGCGGCCAGCAACGGCCCGGCCCGCGTGCTGACGATCGCAACCAACGCGATCACGCTCGACTCGACGTTCACCACCTTCGTCACCGACGCCGGGACCAGCAAGACGATCCGAATCTTCTTCGGCCAGTCGTGCCGCATCGTGCCGCGCACGTCGGCCAACTACGTCGAGAGCTACTACCAGACCGAGACGAGCGTCGAGAACCTGGGCAGCGCCAACGCGACCCGGTACCTCTACAGCGAGAACACCGGCCTCGACGTGCTGACGATCGCCGCGCCGTCGGCCGCGCTGGCGACGCTCACCGCCGACGCGATGGCGACCGACGTCACCGACACCGACACGCAGCGGACCAACGCCAGCACGCCGACGCTGCCGAAGCGGACGATCGCCTACAACACGACCACGGACATCAGCGGGCGCCTGTTCCTCTCGTCGGACGGCACCGCGCTCACCGGCTACGTCCAGGCCGCGACGATCACGATCGAGAACCAGGCGACGGCGAACCCGGCACACGGCGTCCTCGGGTCGGCGATCACCAGCTTCGGCAAGATCCGCGTCAAGCTGTCGATGACCGTCATCCTCACCGAGAGCGGCATCATCTCGGCGGCGCGGAACAACTACGAGGTCAAGGGCAACGTCTGGCTGCGCAACGCCGACGGCGCGATCGTGTTCGATATCCCCTCGGCGCGCCTCAAGACGCCGGCGGCCAGCTTCCCGCGGAACCAGGTGATCACGATCGACGCCGAGATGACCGCGAACAAGGACACCACGTGGTCCACGTCGCTGATCGCCTCGAAGATCCCCGGCTGCCCGGCGCTGCCGACGCGGTAAGCGCCGATGTTGGGCCGCGACGGGCAACGCGCGGAGAGTGGCCGGGATGACCGACGACGATTTCGGGATCCAGGCACCGGCCGCGTCGCGCCCGTTCGCGTTCGCCGCCGATCAGGTGCGCGGCGGGTGGGCGATCACCTTCCGCTCGCTGCTGACCTCGTGGGACGACTTCGTGGCGCGCTCGCTGCGCGACGAGGCGATCGACAAGGCGATCGACGGCACGACCGCGACCGCGGCGCAGCTCCAGGAGCGGCGCGCGCACCGGCTGCCGCTGCTCGTCGAGCGCGTGGCGACGCTGACCCGCGCCGGCGCGGACCGGACGGCCGACGCGCCCGCGTTCCTGGCGCGCCTCGCCGAGCTGCGGCCGGACGTGTTCGACGTGCTCGTGGGCTACTGCTACAGCGCCGACGCGTACCGGCCGCCCGACGTGGATCCGCCGGCGCAGCTCGACCCGGAGCCGATCGCGGGAAACTCGTAGCGCGCCTACTCCACGCTCAGTGGCGTGGGCGCGTGACGACGTGGGAGCAGATGCCGGCCGACGCCCGCGCGGCGATCATGGCCGGCAACCCGGCGGCGCGGCCGGTCGCGAACCTCTACCCGCAGTGGGCGGCGATCTGCATGGTCGCGTTCCACGACCTCGCGACGTGCCGCGCGGTCGGCTTCGACGTCGGGCCGATCCCCTGGACCGCGATCAACGCGTGGGCCGCCGAGCACAACCTCCGCGGCGACGTGCGGCGCGTGTTCGTGACCGTGGTCCGCCGGATGGATGCGGCGTGGCTCGAGTCGGAGCGCGCGCGTCTGGCGGCAGAGGCGGAGAACAAGGAGCCGGGCAATGGCTGACGAAAACTTCGGGATCGTCGTCGAGATCGACCCGCGGCCGGCGCTGGCTGGTAGCGCACAGGTCGACAAGGCGCTCGAGAAGAACGAGCAGAGCGCGCGCGACTTCGAGCGCGAGGCCAAGGCCGCGATGGCCGGCGTTGCCCGGGCCGCGCGCGAAGCCGCCAAGGAGCAGGAGCGGGCTGCGCGTGCGGCGGGCAAGGCGGCTGCGGATGCGACCAAGCAGGCTGCCCGCGAGGCCGCGGCGGTCGCCAAGAAGGAGGCGAGGGACGCGGCCGCGGTCGCGCGCGAGGAGGCGCTCAAGCGCGAGAAGGTCGAGCAGTTCGTCGCCAAGCGGACCGCCGACTACGCGGCGATGGTGGCACGCGAGCGCAAGCAGGCCCAGGCCGGCCTCGCCGCGGCGTACAAGTCGATCGTCGGCCCAGCTGCCGAGTACCGCGAGAAGCTGGGGCAGATCATCCAGCTCGAGCGACAGGGCGCGATCACGGCGGCGCAGCGCGCCAACGCGATCCGCGGCATGCAGCGCGAGATGGCATCCCACAACGCGAAGCAGCAAGGCGGCGTGCGCGGCGCGGTCAGCGAGATCGCGTCGTCGCAGTTCGGCGCGGTCGCCGGGCCCGCAGCTGCGGCGGCTGCCGCGGTCACGGTCGGCCGGGAGATCATCGACCTCGGCGACCAGTACACGTCGCTGACAAACAAGATCAAGGCGTCGACCGAGAGCGAGGCCGAGGCGATCCGCATCCGCGATCGCCTGTTCAAGACGGCCAACGCGGCGCGCGTCCCCGTCGAGGCGCTGACCAACCTCTACGCGCAGGCGAGGATCGCAACCAAGGACCTCGGCACCTCCCAGGGCGAGCTGATCCGCGTCTCCGAGCTGCTGTCGAAGGCGACGCGCGGCGTCGGCGAGGCGAACCGCAGCGCCGGCCTCCAGCAGTTCGGGCAGGCGCTGACGAAGGGCAAGCTCCAGGCCGAGGAGCTGATGTCGATCATGGAGAACATCCCGAAGGTGGGTGTGCTCCTGGCTCAGGGCATGGGCATGACCGTCGGCGAGCTGCGCAAGGCGGCCGAGGCCGGCAAGGTCGGCACGCAGGAGATGCTCGACGCGATCCAGAAGATGGGCCCGGCGATCGAGCAGGAGTTTGCCAAGTCAGCCGGCACGGCGGGCGAGTCGTGGGCGGTGTTCAAGAACCAGGTGCTGCAGACGGCCGGCAGCTTCGCCGAGCAGATCCATCTGAACGAGATGCTGTCGCAGGTGCTCGGGCAGGTCGGCCAGGCGCTCAAGGGCATCGGCGAGCAGGTCAAGTTCACGCTCGACGGGTGGAAGGCGCTCAACGACGCCACCGACGGATGGCTCGGCAAGCTGGCGAAGGCCCCGGGGCTGCTCGGCGCGGTGTCCGAGTTCAGCGGCATGATCGCGGGCCAGTACCTGTTCGGCGCCGAGATGCTCGAGCGCCAGGCGGGCTGGAGCGAGGCGCTGGCGCGCTCGGCGAAGGAGCGAACGGGCGAGCTCGAGAAGCAGCTGGTCACGCTGTCGAACTCCACGTTCTTCGGCGGCTACTCGCGCGACAGCAAGGGCCGGGCGACCGGCTACGGCGTCGCGGGGAACTTCCTGCGCGACTCGATCGACGCGTCGAACAATCCGTCGCGCCGTCGCGCCGACAAGCAGGAGGAGCGCGACGCCGCGAAGGCTGCGCGCGATCACGCGTCGTCCGTCCGCGAGGCCGCGAAGGCGTGGAAGGAGTGGATGGCCGACGTCCGCGAGGGCGCCGACGGCGTGTTCGAGCGCACCGCGCTACGCATCACCGACGTCAGTGACTCCATGCGCGGGCTCGTCGATGAGTCGCTGGCCGCGGCCGAAGCGCAGCGCGAGTTCGGGCGCGGCGTCGAGGACCTCGGCGGCAAGATCGGCGAGAAGATCGGCGGCTTCTTCGAGTCGGTGAAGAACGCTGGCAAGGCCGTCACGACCACGCTGGAGAACGCCAAGCCGGTGATGGTCGATTTCTCGGCGACGATGACCGAGACGCTGGGGTCTGCGCTGAACCAGACGATCGACGCGTTCGTCGAGATGGCCAACGGCGGGAAGGCGTCGTTCGCGGACCTCGCGCGTTCCGTGATCGCCGACATCGAGCGCATGCTGATCAAGCTGCTCATCTTCCAGGGGCTCAAGGCCGCGCTGGGCGGCGTCTCGGGCGGCGGCGGCTTCCTGGCGGCGGTCGGCGGCGCGTTCGGCCTCAACCTCGGCAACAACGCCACCGGCGGGTCCTACGTCGTGCCGTCGACCGGCGGCGGGGGGGTCGACTCGGTGCCGATCTACGCGCGCGCCACGCCCGGGGAGCGGGTCACGTTCACGCCCGCGGGCAAGGCGGCGCCCGGCGATGGCGGCGGCAGCGGCAGCGGACCGCCCGTGGCGATCAACGCCTACCTCGTCCATGACGCCGACGAGGCCGCGGTGCGGGCCATGAACACCCCGGCCGGCACGCGCGCGATCATCGCAGCGATCGCGGCCAACCCCGGCGCGGTCCGGGCGGCGGTGGGCCGGTGACGGCGCCGGTCCTGCTGCCGGTCGAGTCGTGGCGCATCCTCTGGCGCTGGCGGACCGACGTGATCCCGCTGGCCGACGGCACGGAGCAGCGGGCGTGCACCGCGGCCCTGCCGCGCGTGTACTTCGCTGGCGCCGTCGACCTCACCGACGTCCAGCAGCGCGCGCTCCACGCCACGCTGATCGCCCAGCCCACCGCCACGGTGCCGGTGGCCCAGCCGCACGAGGGCACGCCGACCACGGCGGCGGTAACAGGCGCGGCCGCGGTCGTGGACGACACGTACTGCGACTGGATCGCCAACGGCCGGCGGGTGCTGGTGGTCGGCGCCGGCGGGGCGATGTTCGACACGACGATCAGCAGCTTCTCGGGCGGCAGCCTCACCCTGGCCGACGGGCCGAGCTCGGGCACGTACCCGGCCGGCGCGACGATGGTCTACCCGTGCGTTGACACGTTCCTGGACGACGGCCAGCAGGTGACGCGCTGGCCGGTCACCCTGACCCGGTGGCAGCTGGCCGGCCGCCAGCAGGTGGCCAGCTCGATCGGCGGCGCCGGCGGCGCGGCGGTGACGACCTACGCCAGCCTGCCGGTGCTGGTCGACCGGCCCCTGATGGCGGGCGCCGACGGCGAGAGCTACCAGGGCGGCCTTGAGTGGGCCGACGCCGGCGGCGCGGTCGCGGTGAGCTCGACGTGGCTGCGCGGCGCCCGGTCCCGGGCCGGCACCTGGCTAATCCGCGGCGCCGCCGAGCGGCAGACATGGAAGGTGCTGCTCGCGGCCCTGCGCGGCCGCTGGAAGCCGCTGCTCGCGCCGACGTGGCGGCCGGACGCGACCCTGCAGGCCCAGCCGGCGGGCGGGGCGACCACGCTGCGGCTGGCCGAGTCGCTGGCCGACACGGTGCCGCTCGGCCATGCCGCGCACGTCCAGCTCGAGTTCGCCGACGGGTCGACGACGTACCGTACGATCAGCGGCATCACCGACGCCGGCGCGTACCGCCAGGCCACGCTGACCGCGGCGCTGCCGGGCTCGATCCCGGGCGGCTCGGTGCGCACGGTGTCGATGCTGGAGACGGTGCGGCTCGGCACCGACGACGTACAGGTCGAGTACCGCGGGGACTGGATCGGGCGGGTGACGCTACCGCTGGTGCGGGTGGCAGGCTGATCACACTGGAGGGGTGAGACTTGACGGCGGGCGGTTGGGCCACCACCCTGTGAGCCATGCTCGCCCGCCTGGCCCCGATCGCGATCCTCCTGGCCGCCTGCTCGGACCCTGCCGAGCTGCCCGAGTCGATGCAGCTGACCGGCGTGGCAGGCACCGCGATGGGCGACGCGCAGTGCGGGAACCTCGTCGGAGTTCCGCCCGCGGCGCCGTTCACGATGAACATCCGCAACCACAGCGACCCGGCAACGTGCACATGCGCCTCGGACTCGGCCCTGACGGGAAGCTCGCCGTGTAGCTTCGACGGCAACCAGATGACGTGCCCCGTCAACGACGGCCTGACCGTCTGGTCCGTGACGTTCGATCCCGAGGCGATGACTGCCTCCGTTTCGGTCACGCGTGGAACCTGCTCGGCCTCGGTCGCTGCCACCGTCGCCGAGCTGACCGCGAACTAGGGATCCCGCCGGCCGCGCGCGTAGCGTGTCGGCGTGGCCTACCTCGACGACGAAGCCTCGACCGCCGACGGCGACGTCACCGAGCTGTACGACTTCACGGGACCGACGGCCAGCTACCGCTACACCAGCGGCGCGACCGCGGTCACGTACGGCGGCAACAGCTACACGCCCGCGCCGGGGCTGAGGCGGTCGGCGCTTGAGCACCCCACCTCGGGCGGCGAGGGATCGCTGACGGTCACGCTGCGCGCCTCCGAGACGGTCGTCGTGGCGTTCGCGTTCGCGGCGCCGCCGCGGTCGCTGCGGCTCCGCATCTACCGCCAGCAGGCCAACAGCGGCGAGACGACGACGATCTGGGACGGCGAGGTGGTTGCCATCGAGGCGCGCGGCGCGCTCGCGACGGTGCGCACGCTGTCGAAGCTGGGCGCGTGGCTGCGCCGCCAGATCCCCGGCCTCGCGGCGTCGTGGCGCTGTCCTCACCGCCTCTACGACGCCCGCTGCAAGCTGACCGCGACCGATTGGGACCTGGCGACCACCGTGTCGTCAGTGGGCGGCGGAGGCACCACGATCGTCGTCGCCAGCGTCGGCGGCCAGCCTGACGACTGGTTCGCCAAGGGCGCCGAGATCCTGCGCGTGAGCGATGGAGAGCGCCGCATCGTCTACCGGCAGGTCGGCACCACGCTGACGATCAACGACCCGTTCCCGACGCTGACCGCCGGCGACAGCGTGACCCTGTTCGCCGGCTGCGACCACACGCACCGCTTCTACACCGACTTCGTGGGGACGATCCTGGTGTCGGGCGACTGCCAGTCGAAGTTCTCCAACGCGGTGAACTTCGGCGGCGAGCCGTCGATGCCGGGTTCCAACCCGTTCACGTTGAACATCCGCTACGTGCGGAAGGACTGACCATGGCCTGGTATGACCTCGTGCGCTCGGGGATGTTCTCGCTCCCGATCCTGAGCCGCTTCGCGCCACGCCAGGACGACGGCGCGCGCGAGAGGCAGCGCACCGCCGAGGACGCCAACATCCCGCGCGACGCCGACGGCTCGACGCTGCCCCTGGTGTACGGGACCGTCCGCGTTCGCTCGCCGATCGTCGCCCGGGTCGGCGACTTCATGGCCGAGCCGATCACCGTCGATGGCAACAAGATCGCCGACGACTACTTCATCGCGATGCGCCTGACCGTGTGCCGCGGCAACAGCGCGCTCGCGGCCACGACCGGCGGCGCGTCGCTGGTGGCGTTCTACGTCGGCGACAAGAAGGTCGAGCTGTTCGGGCCTCCAATCGTTGGCACCACCGACGGATCCTCGCACCTCAGCTACGACGCGATCTCCGATGGGCTGCTCGAGATCCCGGACGGCGACGGCGACCCGCGGGTATTCCCTGATGTTCTCGGCGAAATCTACTTCTATCGAGGCCGCTGGGATCAAGAGCTGAACGCGCGCGACCTGACCGACAGCGAGCACGCGACGTACACGACGCCGCGGCGCGGGCGCGTGATGATCTCGCTGCGGGGACGAGGCCACAACGGGAGTGGAGACGAGCTGCACTGGCACCTCGGCACCGGCGGGACCGTGCCGCCGATGTCGCCGGTGGTCCACAACCCGATCCTGATCTCGGGCTACGAGGCCGAGACGGCGCCGATCGGGACCGGCGACGCCAACCCGATCGCCATCCTCTACGACCTGCTGACCAACCCGTTCGGCGGGCTCGGCATCGACACCGCGCTGATCGACACGGCCAACTTCGCCGCCGCCGCCGAGACGCTGCGCGACGAGGGCCACGGGATGTCGCTCGAGATCGCGCGCGACCTCGACGCCCGGGCGGCGATCGACCTGGTGCTCAGCCAGATCGACGCGGTGCTGCGCCAGGACCCGACGAACATCACGGTCAAGCTCATCCGCGAGGACTACACCGTCGGCGCGCTGCCGATCATCGACGAGGGCAACGTCGACGGCCAGCCCGAGATGGGCGTGACCCTGATGTCCGAGGCGGTGACCGAGGTCAAGGTCACGTACATCAACAGCGCGAAGGACTGGATCGACGACAGCGAGACGGCGCGCGACGACGCGCTGCTGAACGCGCTCGGCGGCCGGCGCAACCCGCAGACCTGGGACTACCCCGGGTGCAGCAACCAGCCGCTCGCCGCCAAGCTGGCCGCGCGCCAGCTCAACCTGCTGTCCCGGCCGCTGCGGTCGCTCTCGGTGCGGGTCAAGCGCGACCAGGCCACGCTGCGCGCCGGCGACGCCTTCCGGTTCCAGTGGGCCGCGTACGGCTCTAGCGGAGTCGACATCGTGTTCCGCGTCGCCAAGGTGAACACCGGCACGCTCGAGGATGGGGCGGTGACGATCGAGGCGATCCAGGACCGGTTCACGGCGCCGGGCTCGCTGTACCAGAACGAGCAGATCAGCGACGACGAGGTGCCGAGCTACGCCAAGCCGGTGCTGCTCCGCACGATCACCGAATGCCCGCGCTGGGTCCAACTCAAGGCGTTTGAGGCCGGCACGATCGCCAACGTCGACGCCCAGCGCAGCTACAGCGTCGCGTGGCCCGAGGGCGCGGACGACCGCTACCGCGTCGACCTCGACGGCGCCGGCGACCTGTCGGCCCGCGCGTTCCCCGGCCGCTTCGAGCTCGATGACGTCTACCTGCGCACCCAGGGCCCGTACGACACCACCGGGATCCAGATCCGCGCGGTCAGCGGGTGGACGCCGACCAACGCGACGGCCACGCAGATCGCCACCGAGGGGCGCAACCTGATCCAGATCGACGGCGAGATCCTGGCGTTCGAGACGGCGACGTTCG
>ERZ761584.624-NODE-624-length-10105-cov-9.889950_pt1 | contig 10105 bp, 10 predicted proteins | sample MGYA00512168_ERZ761584 | MGnify/ENA primary metagenome ERZ761584 (study PRJEB28899, sample SAMN03785564) | bioreactor sludge metagenome | biome: EBPR Sludge; feature: EBPR Bioreactor; material: 0.22µm filtered reactor supernatant | place: Saint Lucia: Queensland...
ACCTCCCACACGTATGGGTACGGGATGTGTGCCATCTTGCCTGTGGCGTAGTTCTCTGCGCCGACACGATGATTTTTGAGCGTCTTGTGGTAGACAGCGTATGAGCCGACTATTTCCTCGGGACGTTCCGCGCCTTCCGCAATCTCCTCGGCTGTGAGTGGCGGTTGATAGAAGAAGTCGTAATCCTCCCACCCCTCTATCTGATACGCAAAGCAGTTGGTCGAGGGCTTCTCGTTGAGCAGGATGTCTACCTTGAAGCCACCGTCGCCGTAGCCAACAGTTTCTGTAACAACTTCCTTTTTTCGCTTGTCTTTCACCCGCTCCGCTGCTGTCGGCTCGCCCATATCGTACTTGATTTTGAGTCCAGATTGGTCTTTCCAAGGCAAGGTTACCTCGACAACATTTCCTATCTGCTTCGCCTCTACACGTTCACTTGCGATAGTCTCGATGCGCTCTACGGGCTTTTCATTGAGTGTTGAGGCGTCCACCACGCCCATGACGCTTGCGATTCCGACTCCGACTGATGCGATTGCTTTCTTGCCATCCATACCTAGCGGAGATAAACCCTTTCAAACTTGCAATTAACCGTCGTGACCGTTGACGGGGTTCCGAGTGCGAAGATGATGCGCGTCCCATTCTTGTTGAAGCGGGTATTGACGTTCACTGTCGTCGTTCCCGCTGAGAGCGTGGTGAGGGATGAGGATGCTGTGCCGTTACCCACTATGATTTTTGCGGAACCGTTTGCAAAGCAGATGCCTGAGGTAATAAGTTCGTCAAAGTTCGGGAGCGTGACATAGCTTACTTCCGTTGTCGTACCAGTCCAGCTTGAGGATGCAAAGGCGAACGAGATAGGTGGGTACATAGGGAATTCAAGCGCTGTGGTTGAAGTAGCGACTGAGAGGGCGTTGTGAGCCGTGTTGAGAGCAATCTCTCCTGTCGCATCCACAGTCGGATTTGAACCATTCGGGAGCGTGAATGACGTGGTAAAGATGCCGTCAGCTCCTGTGACGGTTCCTGTTGCGTACACGTCTCCGTTGACCGTGAGTGCTCGGGACGGTGTTGAAGAGCCGATGCCGAAGCGCGCTTGCCCCGTGGTGCCCGTGAGAGCCAGTTGATTCGCCGCTACGCGCGCAAGAACGGTGTCACCTACAGCCGACCCACTCCCCCATCGTTGCGTACCGTCAGCGAGAAACGAGAAGCGGAGTTGTGCGTCGCCCGTGACATAACTTGAGAAGCCCACGCTTGAAGCGGCGTCTTGCTCGGCTCTGATGGCAGTTGACCCACCGCCGTACACGTCGAGAAGAGCACCGCCGTTCGCACCGTTCACGATGAGCTTCGGTGCTTCGATGTAGTTCGAGACGGTGTTGACTCCGAAGATTTTGTTGGAGTCCACGTCGTTCACACGGAAGACATCGGTGCCGTCAGCGGTGAAACTTTGAACGGTGAGGTTGTTTGCTGCGTTCCTGAAAAGGTTGATGTCCTGGTCTGAGGAACCTCCTGCGCCCCATCCCATGAGTCCACTCGACTCCACAAGCCAGCGCCCCTCTGTATCGCCAGGAAGACCAGACCAAATGAAGAGGTTGTTTGCTGAGCTACGGACGTTCGAGAGTGATTCAGGTCCACCACCACCGACAGACTGCTTTGTGTTTGTGGCGTCACCGACGAGGAGGTTCTTGATGCTTGTGGTGGCGAATGTCGATGTAGCGCCTTGAATGAGAAGCCCTACAGTAGTGCTTGGACTGATTTGTGTGAGTGCCGCGTTCTTAAACCAATCCTGCGAACCTCCAGCACCAGAAGCGTCTGACCCGTCACAAAGGTCTGCGGAACCTGTGAGCTGAATACAGAGGGCGTTTGCGGTTGCAACCTGAGAACCGCCGAAGAGTGAGAGCGCGGCGTGAACGGTGAGTGCTGACGTAGATGCGTAGGTAGATGATGCTGTGCCTGTCGCTATCATGTTTCCTCCCACCCATATATCTCCCCCTTGTACGGTAAGTTTACGTGAGGGAGATGTTGTCCCAATGCCAAGTCCTGTCGCTGTCCAGCGTGCTATTTCATTCCCCCCTACTATCTGCTGAATCGCTCCCCCCGTAGAGACAGTGTTTGTATTTCCATAGCCAAGGGTAGTTCCTCCCGCGAAGTTTACGGTAACGGCAGATACTCCTTGTGTTCCGTAAAATGAGCACGGGTCAGTCGTACAGTAAATGTTACCGCCCACATAGATATTTCCTGTTGTGGTGCCGTTTCCTGCTATGGTAAGTCCTGTTGCGCCCGTTCCACCACCAATAGTTGAAGACGCGAAGACTCCAATGCCAACGGTGGTTGACGGACTGAGACGTGAGCCGTCGTAGAGCCAGTTGGAGACACCATCACCTGCACCACTACCGAAACCAAGTGTCGATGTAGCCACCCAGTCAAAACCTCCTGAAGCAGTCGTAGATGCTTGTAGGACCCGTCCGTTAGCCCAGTTTGAAATACTTAGTGTAGAAGACGATACAGAGGCACTGGCGAGTCCTGTAATGTTGAACTCATCAGCAGGTGACTCTGTAACAGAGAGACCCCCTACAAAGTCAATGGTCGGTACGCCAGTGTTTGAAGTTACACCAGATATTTTTATGATTGTCGAACTTGCGCCGCTTCCTGAGCCACTTCCACACGGAAGTCCAGTGGTTGTTGTTGCAAACCCGTTGAGAAGTTCAACACACCCATCGTCGAGTCCTGTGATTACAATAGGGCGGTCAGCAATGCGCTGTGTTATGACCTGTATACCACCAGCTGTGGTACTTGCGGTGAAGCCTGGTAGTGTTCGTACTGTGCTATCTCCGAACGTTGCTGCCTGTAGAGAAATTGGCTCAAACTCCTGGTGGGTGAAAGTCCAACCAGAAACAGTGGCTATTATTGCAAAAAAAACTGTGGCGAGTATCTGAATCATGGATTATTGAAACGTAAGCGACTAGCAAATGAAGCAGGGTCACGCTTTTGTGGCGTTGGTTCTTTTACCTCGGGAAGCTTGGGGGATTTCACCATCGTGACTGAATCAATCGACTGAAGGTAGTCGTAAATGTTCTGAAGCATGGTGTTATTGTCCTCTGGCTTGAGTGCTTCAAGAAGTTCTCCGCGTATACGCATGACTTCGGTTGCGAGTGATATGCGCTCTTCCTCTGATGCGTTCGTAAGACCTTGTATCTTCTCTTCAAGAGGACCAAAGTCAACCTTTTCTGGCTTAGGTATGTCAGCAATTTGCTGGGATATACCTGAAAGAAGCACACGAATCTGAGTGTCGTTGTATGACTCTGGCTTTTCAGCGCGTAGTCTTTCTGTAAATTCAGTGGCAAGAGACGTGAATAGCTCACTGTTTCCTGTACGGATAGCAAGCATGAGTGGCTCTATGTCGAAGTCTTTGGGGAGTTTTACGTACTCCTGTATGCAGTCGACCATAAGCTGTTTTATTTTCTTATAGTCAATATCTACGCCACCACCGCCACCGTCTATAGTAGGGTTGGTGCGCTTTTGAATGAGATGCTCACGGGTCTCAAGTGAATAGCGTTCGCTCTTTGTGGTGTATCCCGAGTCAGTGTATACGGTGGTCTCTATGGTTATGTACGTCCCCAGACCTGAAACGTCAGCAATTGCTTGCCACCGCTTAGAAAAGCGCTGGTTCCCGTTATCTGTAAGGTCAAGTGTATCTATGATTGCGTCAGTAAGAGCGTTGCGGATTATAGCGCGTACATAGTACGTACCTGTGTCATATGGGTCGTCGAGTTGACGAACGACAGGGAAGTATTCTTGGGGGTTTATTTGCAACATAACTACATTCTACCACCAGGCATGTGAATAAGCCTGGGGATTACACACAACTACTGAGCTTCAGTAACGGCGACAACAGACGCTGTGCCTGATGCCATGCCGTGAACGGCTCCTGTGTAGAGGTTATTTGCGTCAATGGTGTACTGACCACCGTTTGCAGCAAGCATGATGCCTGTGCAATTTGAAGCAATTGGTGTGCCACCTGTTGAGGTAGCCATTGCAATACATACTGGGTTTGCACCAGTATTGCTGAAGATAGCGTACCTTCGAGCGTGGTTTGCAGGGAGCAACTGGGTTGAGCCAGTAGTCGGAACAGTGATTGCTGTTCGTGTTGCTACCGCATCGAACCTATTGAAGTCCTGGTCTCCAAATGAGGGAACTGGGCTTTGACCGTTGTTGTAGAGGTGCGCCGACCCGAGAAGCGCTAGGAACATGAATACTGCCCCTACTAGACCCCCCATAATTGATGATTTGTTCATAAACTGTGGATAATACTAAATTTGTAATTGAAGCCCCGTGGCGAGGCTTTTATGAGGACTGAGGGTTATATTCAGTCCCCACAAAGCACCGTCAGTTAGCTATCCCGTGCAGGTGAGAGCGCCAGCAGTATCAGCAATTGAATCGCCGATATACCACTGTACGCCATCGGACCGTAGCTCGAAGAAGTCACCCGTCGACTCAGCTGTATCAATCACGTTGACGATATCAACGTCAGTACATGTGACATCAGCTGCGTTTACGGTGAGAACCCCGTCGATATCGTCACCAGCTACCGAAGAAATCTTTACTACACCTGTCACTGAACCGCTGGTTACAAACCTGAAGTTCAAGCCAGTCGAAGGACTGGGAAGTGTGACAGTTGATGTAGGACCGCTTACGTAGAACGTAGTTCCACTCTGAGCGGCGGTGAGCGTAGTTGTACCAGTGATAGTCGTGTGCTGTTCGCGGTAGGTCATGCGACCCTGACTATCAACGGCAAACTGTGAAGGTGACGAAGTACCAACACGGATTCCAGCTATAAACTCTTCATTCTCATTGTTCACACCACCAAGCTCAGCTTGGACGACGGTACCGACTTCAGCAAACGCGGTTTTCACCTGCTCACTGAAATCCTTGAGATTAGAGTTTACCGACATTGCGACTGAGACACCCACAAGAGCGAGTGCTACAGCCACGACCGAGATAAATGTGTTGAGTTTACTCATAAGCCTAGAATCTAAATTAGAACCTAGTAAGCGTCTGAGCGAACCTGTACGTCAAGAATCTCGTTCTTACCCTGGTTGAACACGTAGTGTCCAAAGAGAGTGAGCGGAAGGATATTCATACCGCTTTTACCAGCTGACACGGTTGAAGCCATTTCAACAGAAGGTTCCTTCTGAATCACAGCATCAATAGCCTTGTCACGTCCAGCAAGAAGGTGCTGAATCTTCCACTTTCCATCCCAGGTATCAGAAGAATCTGAGCCTGAAACAGTGAGGTACGAACCACCCTTTACACGTACTTCAATGTACGTTGTGCCATCGACAGCCACCCAGTTCTGTACTGTGCGCTGGTTTGCGGTTGAGAGAGACACGTTGGAAACTCCCGAGTCGCTTGTTACACCACCAGCGTTGATGAGTGCTACGAGGTTATCAATGGTAGCAGCAGTCGAACCACCGATAAGGATATTTCCAGCAGTTGAACCAATAGTGGTTACAAACGTGAAGGTAATACCGTTTATCGTAATGGTGTCGTTGTTGCTTGGGTTGTTCGCGGGAGTCCAACGAGCAGAACCTGTGAGGTTGTTGCTCATATAAAGCTCAAGACCAGCGTAGCGACCAATGTTTCCATTAGCCCCTGTCTTGTCACCGAGAAGTGACTCCTTACCTGCAATGTACTGCCACAAGACATCATAGAATTGTGGTGACATCACGAGGTGACGCTCATTGCGCGGTACGTTGTTTACGTCGAGCTTCATATTGATTTTCGAGAAAACCTGAAGCACGTTACCAGTGGTGACGGTTATACCTTCACCAGCAGTTCCCCCAAGGTCGCCAGCGTCAACAGTGTCGTTGGCATTGAGGGTTTCGTAAAGGAAGTACGCATCAATTGCGTTTGCAAGGCGAGTAGCAGCTTCGTCAGCCCAAAGGTTGACGGCACTGTACTTGTTCTGAATCTTATCTACGTTATCAACGTACATAAGCATTGCCTTCACTGTCGACACAGTGAGCTGGTCAGAAGTCGCTGTGAGGTCTTGTGCAGTAAGGGCAGTACCCTTAGTGTAGTTCTCAACGACGATATCAGAACGGTACGGACGGTCAACTTTCTGACCATCAGTAAGTACAGCTTGCTCCTCGAAACTTGCTATCGAACGAAATACGTTCGTTTTGTAGAGCTTACGCCCCATACGGCGAGACCAATACGTTGGGCTCATTGCCGTAAGTGAGTTTGCAAACATAAGTAGGCAAGTAACTTATAGCCGAGTAATGGCTATCGCATGTCACCTACCCCCGATTGGATTTACCTTGAACCTTCGTTTGGTTTCTCCTGTCGAGCCATGAAGTCGGAATACTTTGCAAATTCTTCTGAGGACATTCTTCCAATGTCAGCATCAGTCACATTCGCATAGTCTACGGTTTCGGTTACGTTATCAGTTCCACCCCGTGCTGGTTCCCCAGATGGAGTAGGAGGTTTGATAAGTCCTCGAAATTCGCTACGACCTCGGTAGATTTCATCGAGTGGTACCGTGTGGTACTGCTCGGAGTGTGCGAGTTCAAAAAGACGCTCTTTCACTTGCGATAGTTCCTGTTCAGTCGCGTGAGGATACTCAGCTTTTACACTGTCCACAATCCCTTGGAACTCGGTGCTGAAATCCGCTTGGGCTTGGGTTGCCAATCTCTCTTCCCTTATGGTGTCGAGTTCAGCGAGCTTGTCTTTTACGTCCTGGGGTAAACCTTGATTCTGATTGAATTTGGCAGCCAGGTCGTTAGCAAGTTCTTCAGATATATTGTGCTTTTCTGCCAGTTCTTTTGCCCATTGAGTTGAATCAGTGGTCGTAGGAGCTGGTGGAGTATCAACAGTTGGCGTAACAGGGGGTTTACCAGACTTCAACGCTTCAATTTCACCGAGTAGTTCTTTCTCACGAGCTTGCGCCTGTGATTCAGCAACTTTCAGCTTATAAGCTGGTACGTATGAAATTTCACGCTTTGTAGAAGGTTTCCCTTCTTCGCCTGGTTTGCCGTCGGGTGTCTCAGATGGCTTCTGCTCAGTAGGTTTAGTGACCTCGGGCTTAGGCACTTCTGGTCTCTCCTCGGGCTTTGCAGCGGGAGCTGCGGGTGTTGACTTGTCAGGACGTGTCACTTCGTGACCTTCCTTCTCAAGTTCATCAAGCATTTCCCTGGTCTCATCATCTAAGATTTCACCAGATGGGGCGCTTGCCGCCTCATTTGTATCTATCATGCGAAAGATTTTTTAAGGTCTTATTTTACGTTTGCGACTCACCCAAACGATACAGATAGGGCTGTATACCTCAGTGAAACCTTGACGGCTTCTGCGGTGGAACAAAGTTCTGCACCGCCACAGTAGCCGTCAAGCTACTGGTACTCTCGTACTACTTCGCTTGAGCAGCAAGGGCGTTGTGACGTGAACAGTCACGGGTAAGCTGTTCGACAGCTCCCGAGTCTGTAGACGCAACAACAGGGCTTATTGGTCGACTGAAGCGGTCAAACATACGGACACTCTTACCGTCCTTTGAGCGTACCACCTGGAACTTTCCATTAGGAACGACATCAAAACCCTTTCCAGCGTCACCTACCTCTTCAGGTGGGGTATCTGGTGCATCGGTAGCAGCTGGCGCTGTACCTGCTTCTGCTGGCGCACTAGGTGGTACTTCTGGTGCTGGTGCATCGTCAGATACCTCGCTAGCTTCCTTCTCAGCTATCTTTGCCTCAAGTTCTTCGGTTGAGGTCTTTCCATCAAACTCAATACCGAGTGATGCTGCTTTTGCCTGTAAGTCTGTCTTTTTACTCATATAACTATTTTACGTTATGTGGATTCATAAATGGTGACGGAATACCCGTCTTCTGCTCTACCGCCTTTTCACCCTTCGTTGGCGCGGGGGTGGAACTCAAACGCTCTGGGTGCTTCTTATCCCGAGCGAGTGCTACACCAATATTATACAACGCTCCGTCGAGCCATTGCATAAATTGATTGTAGTACTTGTTCTTGAGCGGTACTTTGAGTACCTCAATAAGAGCCACCTGAAGATAGTCGATGTTTGACTGGAATGTGCTTCGCTTGAGCACGTTACGGACCACGCGAAGGTCTCTACCTTCAGCCGAATTTATCTTGGTGAGTACGTGCTTGTCCTTGTACCCGACAAAGAGCTTATCGGTCTTGGGGTCAGCGACAATGATGAGCATGTCCTTATTTTGGTGAGCAAACTCGCTAAGCGTATACGCAATACGCTCTTCACGGTCAAAAAGTACCTTTAGTATCTGAAAGAGTTTATTCATAGTCACGTGAAAAGATAATGGTTCTACTGAGTTTGAAAGGGTTGATAGATTCCTTTATCTTCTTGAGCGGCTTAGGGCGGAGTGTACGACGAATCTTTGCACGCTCAAGGTTCATCTTGTGCTGTCGGTCTTCCTCAGCAGCGCGAGCTGGGTTTTGTTCTCGCCACTGTCTCTCTGCCTCAAATGCATTAAGTACTGGTCTACCTTTAGTTGGAACTGTAGTAGTCATAAGTCAATAGTATCGTAGTTCATGCAAGTTGACACGTGTCTATGCTGTGGATTATGCGGGGATAGCTTCGGTACCTTTGAGTGCTTCGTCCACATTTTTCTCTATTTCCTGAAGTTGCTCAACGGGGGGAGAAATCATATCAAGGAACCACGTGTACATCTTCTTTCGCATGAGGATGATGTCGCGCTCGGTCTTCTCAAGACCATCTTTGTTGAGTAATACAAAGTCTATCTCGTCAATCTCCTTATTTATTTGGGAAATGATGAGCTTTACCGCTTCGTGGTCTCGTAGTGAGTCCTGAATCATTGCCCGCTTTACCTGACCTTCCCATTCAGCGATTTCGTTATAGTCGTCTGGGTAGGCTGGGTCAGCGAAACGAGTCTTGAGCTGGTCAATTTTACCAAGCAATTGCTCGTTCTTTACAAGACGTGGGTTCATTGTGGTAGCTTCTTTTTCCATACTACATTTGAGGGGTCATAGTTGATTCTGGTAAACCGCCAGTGGGAACAGCACCGCCTTTAGCGAGCGCTTCCATAGCAAGGTTGCTCTTTATTTCCTTAGCCTTTCGAACAGTGTTCTCTTCCACAATTTCGTCGTGAGACGCTGAGTATGCAATGAGCGCAGCAAAGAGTTCGTCGTTATCGTCAGTGTTGTCGTATGCAAAGTCCTCTATCTTTTGCTGGAAGGCAATATTTGCATTGCGGTTCATAGGTGGCATCTTGCCTTTCACAATATCGTCGATAGCTGCGGCAGCTTCAGAAAGAATCTTCTCGTTACCAAAGTTCTGTGTGTCCATTGCGACGCGGATAGTCTCTTCGTCAAAGTCTCCCGTGCGTAGCATTGATTCTACAAGCCACTGTGGGTTCACGTGAGAAACGAGACGTTCATCTGATGCAATTCTATCAAGTGCCTTACCTTGGTTTATTTTCCGCTGTTGGTTCTCTATCTCTTCAGCGTTACCACCTGTGACACGGATTTTGTAGTCTGGCTTGGTATCTTCTTCAGTGAGATTGTCCCATTCCATACCGCGAGTACCCATTACCTGGATAGCGATTTTTTCTGAGCGTATGTGCTGATGGAGTCCGTAGTCATACATTGTTGCAATATCAAGGTAACACTGGCTGTATTGGCTGTTAGGAAGCCCGAGACGACCCTTAGCTTGCTCAAGGTTCTGAATAGCGACAGTAGCCGTATCCTCCTTAGAACCACCCTGAAGACCAGCACTGTTACCGAGCTTCACGCCAGCGAACTGGTCGAGGAAGTTCATAAGGTTGATGGTGATACCTGAAGTGTCGGGGGTTTGGAACTTGTATATTCCGTTTCCTATGCTTTGACCACCACTCACCTTTGCAGAGACGAGCCCACCCTGTCGCCAGTTGAGCTTGCTTGGGTCAGGGAACATCTTGCTATCGAAAGCGGTCATATCCCAGTTACGCTTTTGAATGTTCTCGAGCGTCTGGTTGAACACAATCTTCATGGACTCAGCGATAGGACGGATACCGTCAGCTGGTGCCTTACTGAGATAGTTGAACGGGTCAATATGTGTTGCCCATCGTGCCCAAGGACCGCGCCCTGGGTA
>ERZ761584.625-NODE-625-length-10103-cov-9.689391_pt1 | contig 10103 bp, 6 predicted proteins | sample MGYA00512168_ERZ761584 | MGnify/ENA primary metagenome ERZ761584 (study PRJEB28899, sample SAMN03785564) | bioreactor sludge metagenome | biome: EBPR Sludge; feature: EBPR Bioreactor; material: 0.22µm filtered reactor supernatant | place: Saint Lucia: Queensland...
ACGTAGTTGGGGGTGAGCCAAGCGAGGCCCGACGGCTGGGTCGAGTCTGCCTTCAGAAGCTTGCCATCTCCTCCTGCTCCTCCGGTTGGGAGCACCGTGAACTTGGTGCCGGTGTAGGAGAGGATGTCGCCCTTCGCTGTCACCTCTCCAAGAGCCACCTGGTAGATGTGACCAGGTGTCTGAAGAACCAGAGCATCATCGTTGCGGAGCCACCAGTACTTGTTCGCGTTGGTGGGAGTCGGATCTGCGGCCTGCGAGGTGAAGCCGAAGTAGGTCCCCATGACGATGGCGTCACGGAGGTCGTAGTCCGCTTGGCAGACCTTGTTCCAGTGGTCTGCGTCGATCTCCTTGGTGGGGTCGGGGCCGACTGGAACAGCATTCGCCTTGGGGAAGTCGAGGGCGGTGCTGTCGTAGACGAAGTTGAGAGGCATCCACCGTCTCCGCGGGCTGGTTAGTTCTCGCCCATCATGCTACGTTGGCGACGAGAAGGAGGGTAGGATTTTGATCCTCAAACCCATGGATCCCGAGGCTATTCGCCGAGCTCTCGAGGGTCACGAGAACGTGCTCACTCCTGCCGCACAGAAGCAGGCTGATCTCTTCAAGAGCTTGTCCTGCCCTTCCTGCGGTTCTGGCGTCACCCCTTACCTGGACCCGCAGGCGCTCTTTCGTCCAGGAGAGGCTCTCCCTCGGTATCTTGCTCGCTGCACGTCTTGCGGCTGCGAGTTCGAGCCGAACACGGGCATCCAGATCAACTCTCGCTAGGCTCTCTTCAAGAAGATCTGTTCTCCGTTCGGTCTGGTGGTTTCGAGAGACGTGTCCGGCCCGGCGATGAAGTACATCTGCTTGAAGGTGCCGGAGAAGGGGGCTGCTCCTGTTTCTCCTCCGATGGAGTTCTGCGACCGCAGGCCTCTGATCCTTCGGTCCGCCCCATGCGTGAGGGACACCAAGACGATCGGCAGGGTCACGTTGGTCGCTCCCCTCCTCTTGACCAGGTCCTGGACCGCATCCGCCCGAAGCTGGTTGTTGTCAGGAGCGATGCCGTTGATGAAGGCGATCAGGTCCTTGGCGACCACCGACTCGTCGCTGCCTCCGAAGTAAGACACGTCCAGGAAGACGTAGCTCGGCAAGAAGTGCCGGGCCAGTAGGTTCGCCGAGGTGACCCGATCCAGAGGCGCGTTGATGAAGTTCTGGATCTCCTGCACGAGAGGCGCGTTGTCGTAGATGATCTGGAGGCTCTGGCCCGAGAGGCTGATGAAGTTGTCGAGATCTGGGGAAGACCCCACAGGAAGAACCGAGTTGGGGAGCCGGATAGCTACCTGCTCTTCCGTCGAGAAGGAGAAGATGTTGTTCTCCACCTCCAGGACATAGCCCTCGATCTTCGCCCCGCTGACGATGAAGAAGCTGGTCCCCTCCGGGACGTTCATCTCGGCTCCAGGACCGTAGCCCACCACGGGAACATCCACGTAGTAGAGAGCGCCTTCTCTGTGAAGGGACATCGCAGTGGAGGAGACTCTCTTCACTCCGACGCGAATGACTCGATAGGGGTCCTTGTGCCCATAGCCGGTAGAGGCGAGGGACGCATCGAGAGTGATCTGCTCCTCGCTGGAGGAAGAGATCGGGTTCACAGAAGCAGTCGTCCACGGGATGGTGATCGTCCGCCTCTGAGCAACGGAGTCGTACATCCGGAACCTGACGTACTGGTCGGAGATGAGCCTCCCACCTCCCGTTGTGTCGGCTGGGACGGTGTCCGGACGAGCGTGAATCACGTAGCGGCCGATCGCGACTCCCGCTGGGAAGTTGGCAGAGCGGTCGAGCGTCACGAAGCTCTGGTTGATGTAGACGCCACCACCCTCAGTGCCCTTGGCCATGACCTGGAAGCTGCCCAGGTAAGCTGCATCCTCTCCTGCGGAGAGCAAGCCAGGGCTCTGCGCTGCATAGAAGGTGATCCAATCACCGACGTTCGCGACGGTGAAAGTGGAGTGGTAGGCCTTCATCGTTCCGCCCACCAGGATCGCGGAGTCTCCGCGGCCCACGTCTTTCAGGGTCATCAACAGGCCCCCTGTCCGACAAGTCGAGGTCGGATCCACGACGAGGACTGTGTTGAAGGAAGAGGTGTTGGTGCGAACGAACAGCTCATCATCACCAGCCGCCACCTCGAGGTCCGGACCACCACCAAGGAAGACAGCGTCACCGTTGATGTCGTTCACCACATCTGCGATGGCATTGAAGGGGCCTGCGCCGAAGGTGTGCGTCCTCGTTGTGAGCGTCACTCCTCCGTCGGTCGAGAACTGCACCTTCAGGGTCTTGCCCGCCAACGCCCCCATGGGGAAGACGTTTCCGAGGGACTGAACCTGGGCCTTGCTGGACGCGAAGGGAGTGGCGGGCATGAGGAGCGTGGAGTGGCTCAGCACGCGATCCAGTGTGAACACCACCGATGGGGGAGACACTCCGAAGTTGGATGCCGTTACTCCCGTGATGGTGTAGGCACCTGTATCCGGGCCGCTGTCGATGAAGAAGAGCTGGCCAGGGATGACCGTCGTGCGGTTGTCCGGATGTTGCGGAAGGATGGCCTTGACTACGTTCGAGCCCTCCTGAGTGATACAGAGCCAGCTCGAGGACATGTTCTTCCTCGAAGGGAGATCGTTGACCGCGGGGTAGAACTCGAAGAGGTCTCCGGTTTCCACTCCCTTCTTGGCGAAGGGCGAGCCGGAGGTGAGGAAGACGTCTGTTCCGGGAGGATCCCGAAGGCTCTCGTTGCGCAGCCACTGATCCGGGGTTGTCGGCGTCTCCGATTCAGGGAAGACCTGCGCAGGTGGAAGGAAGAGATCTGGTCTGAAGACCCTTGTTGGGTTCAGGCTGTCCTGGAACTTTGTGGGGCTGTTGCCGTAGCTGTACTCGACCGAGACCGGCTCGATGAAGTAGTTTCGGAGCACTCCTCTTGCAGAAGGCCCGACGTCATAGCCTGAGAAGGCCAGACGGTCGAAGACTTCTGTCACCAACGCACCAGCAACCCCAGCAAATCCGGAGTTCGTGAACGCCGCTCCCAGCTTGGTCAGGTAGGGAAGGTAGAAGCCGGATGCGTTCCTGAAGTCGGACGCGTATCGAACGATCTTGAGGAGGTCGGCCGAGTTGACCGCTGGCTGAGATCCATCGTCGACGATGAAGTTCATGCCGGTACGAACTGGGTCGACCTTGAACTCCGGCTCGACCTGCACCAGAGCGGTCTTGTAGTGCCCGTGCTGCCCAGTGTTCACTCCCCAGAGATCCAGGATACGGAGGTCCTTGATGAGGTACTTGCCCTCGTTCGGGCCGTCCAACAGAACGATGGAGTCCCCCACCTTCGCTTCCGCGATGTCGGACGTCCAGTGAGTACCCGTTGGGTCCGTGGTGAAGTTCAGATCCTTCCTCGTCACGAAGGCGAGAAGCTTGTCCTTCTTCCCATTCCACAAGAAGGGAGGGAAGTTCACCTCGACGGAGGTGATGGGGTTGCTCGCATCCATGGCCAGGTACTTGGTGAAACCATCCGCGGGGACGAGGTTCTGGCTGTACCTGGAGTCCGTGTTCTGCCCGAAGCTCCCAGCATCACTCGCAATCGGCCAGATCCCAGACGCGTCAGGGAAGATGAAGACCTCTCGATCCAGGACACGAACATCCTGTCCTGCCCCATCGAAGTCGCAGGTGGGGCGGGCGTCAACTGCATCCCCGTAGGGGACCGTGATGCCTGTTCCTTGTCCGGTCGAGTCGAGGATCTCGAGAGCCTTCAGCCTAACGAGGGGGCGTGTGAGCCCGGTGGAGGGAGTGAAGACCTCGTAGCGGAGGCCAGCTCCAGATGCTCCCGCCGCCCTGTCGACGATGGCTCCTTGGCCACCCAGAATGAGGTCGAAGGCTGTGATGATGAAGTCGCCAGCGTCTGGCCCATCCAGGACACGGATGGTGTCCCCCACCTTGCCGCCGAAGCTCGCGATGTTGGTCGAGTCGAAGCGAAAGAGGGTGGAACCGACCGTTGTGCGTAGGTCCGAGACCGAACCAGTGTTGAAGGGTAGCTTTGGCACCCTCGGTTCGATGAGGTTGACGTGCGGCGAGTGGATGACACGGGCTCGGAGGTTGTTCTCCGTAGCTGCCAGGATGGAGTCGACGCGGATCTCGTCTCCACCATCGGGAGAACCTACACTGAGGATCCTGTAGGTTCCGGCTGCTGCTCCGGTCTCGATCACCAGCAGGTCGCCGATGGACACCTTTCCGGTGACCGCCGTGTTGACGTCGATCTTGTTGGAGTTGGCAGTCACGGTCACGGCAAGAAGAGCCATCACCGGAGAGTCGTCGGTGATGTTGGGAAGAACCGCAGTCTGTTGGATGTCGGAGGTAGGTCGAATCAGAAGGTCGGTGTGGCCTCCAAGATGAACCTCTCCATCAGGGACCGTTGTTGCGAGGAGGCCTCCTGGCACCTCCGAGATGGTGATGAACCCCGGCTTGAAGAGGGCGTAAGGGCCGGGAATGATTCCTGGAACGCCCGGCATCATGGCCTGATCCAGTAGGATGAAGACCTTGTCAGGGCTCACGGAGAGCGAGAGGACGGTACTCACTCTTGCCTCGTAGATGTCATCCGTTCCGCCATTCTGGAACCGGATCAAGTCTCCCGGCTGCACGATGATGTCGCCGTTGGCACCCTTGTCCCGGTAGGTCACCGACAGAAGGATCCAGTCGCCGTAGACGATGGCGTCTCCCGCCAGGTGGAGGAACCCCTCGCTCGAGCCCTTGAGGATGTCGCGGTCCATCCCCACTTCACCAGCACCCACTACCTGAAGCGCTCGCACGCCATCGAAGAGCTTCGGGATCCTAGCTCCGAGCCCCCTCTTCACAACAAGGGATCTCTCGGTCAAAGCAGTCTCGATACGTCCCAGGTAGGTGGCGTTGTCCTCTCTCGGAGCTCCGTCGGTGATGTCAGTGAGGTTGGCGACCTTGACGACCCCAGGCACGTTGTCAATGCCGGAGATCTCTCCCGCCTTGACGTTGTAGTCCGTTCCAGGCTGCTCGGCCTGGACGACGATGTCCATGTAGAACAGGTTGCCCTGGCGGTTGAAGAGCATCAGAGAGGAGGAGATGAGGAAGTTCTCGATCGGGAAGTAGTTGAGCCCGCTGTTGGTGAAGCAGCGCTTCTCGGTGGTGACGCTCACCGTGGTAGGTGCGGCGAAGAAGAGACGGACGGTAGTAGATGCAGTGTTTCCCTGCTCGCGATCCTCGAACCAGTTCGCTCCCAGAGCGTCGGCTTCTTCATCGGCCATGAGCTCTGCGTTCTGGACGGACTGATCCAGCTTGACGACATTCACTTCTCTCTTGAACGGCTCCAGCAAGAGCTGAAGGGGCTTCGAGAGAACGTCCTCCAGCAGACCTCCACCGTCTGCCGCAAGGTCTGGGAACTCCTGGACGAAGCGGTCCTTGATGAAGGTGGACAGGTCCGTGTCCAACGGATCGAGGGAGATCCTGGACAGGATGGGCGCGATGACCTTCGTCTGCGCCGGAGACCCTGGGCTGAGGTCGACCGTGGGGTCGAACCCTTGGAGCAGGTTCTCGAGGAAGTTCTGGAGGTCGTCCGTGGAGGTGGCCATCGGTGCTCCTAGAAGGTCAGGTTCGCGACTGCCTGGCGCCCAGAGACAGCGGTGAGTGAAACGCGGGCCGCAGCAGTAGTGGTGGAAGCGTCGAAGCCTACAGCCTCTGTGGACGCGTTGAGGAGGCGCTCATCGGGAGGTGTACGTGGAAGCTTGTTCTGGATGCCGATGATCTGGTCCCTCGTCCTCGAGACCGCACCAGAAATCGACGCAGAGAGCGCTTTTCCTTCCCCCTTGTCGATGTTCTGGCCTGCCAAGGCGAGAAGGCCTCCGCCGATGGATGGCGCAAAGCGGTCGGACCCAGGGGTCTGCATGAGGATCTTGCAGAAGAGCTGCACGAGTCTCTCGATCCCACGTAGCGGCTTGAAGGTCTTGCCGATCTCGAAATGAAGCAGGCTGCTACGGTCCTTGGAAGGAGACTCGGCCAGCACCGCAAGCTGCGAGATGGTGGAGTTCTCCATCCCGAAAGGGATCTGGGCGATGATCTCTTGGTCGGAAACCGCCATGAACTCAGGCGAAGGAGACCCGTTGATGAAGACCTCCTGGGCCTGAGAAAAAAGCAGCCCCTTGATGCTGATGGATCGCGGCACCAGGCCCTGCACGAAAGACGTCCCCGTGATGGGGAGAAGATCCTTGATGGACATCAGCTTGAGGTCGGTCACGCGGCCTCCGCATCCAGAGCCTGCGCCAGCTTCTTCATCTCCTCGAAACCGGCGTTGAAGTCCTGCTCGAGAGTGGTGAGCGCTTCCAGTTGTGTCGGCCTTGTGCCGAAGTCTCGCCCAGAAGCATCTTGGGTCTTTCCACCTGCGTCACGGAGGGCCAAAGCCGCACCCTTGATGCGCGACTTCGCCTCCTCGAGGTAGTGGTCGAACGTGTAGCTAGCGATCTGACGGTTGACCTCTCGACTACGAACGAAGGTGTAGGTGTTGGCCAGCGTCAGCCGGATCTTGTCCGCCTGTGCCGAGCGCTGCTGCAACACCTCGTCCTTCGAGGCTTCGTTCTGATCTGCCATGAGCCCTCCGGTATATTACGTGGCGGGCTCTTTCCCCTGCAAGGTCTGCTCAGGGCCCGTTCCCTGCACGGGGTTCCCGTCAGGAAGATCGGCTTCGATGGTGGTGCTCGCCACATCAGTTCTTCCGATGTCTTCCATCGCGGACAAGAAGCGCCCGCTCCGGGAAGCGGCCTCCCTTGTCAAAGCGAAGAACTGCGAGAAGAGGCCTCTCTTGAGGAGATCCTCCGCCCGATCCAGACCTCGCTCCTCCAGGCTTGTGATGATGGTGTCGGCTGTGCTCCTGAAATTGACCTGGCTGTCAGGGATGACTGCTCCAGACAGAGCCTCAAGAAGTCCTGTTTGGGCAGGGTTCAGGTTCGCACCTGTGAGCTTGGCCCGAATATCTGCCAGCACTCTCTTGGCATCGTTGATCTGAGCCAAGGTCGGCCTCGCCAAGATGGGAGAGAGAACCTTCTGTAGGTTGAAGAAATCGGACTCCATCGAAGCAAGAAGACCAAGCTGTTGCAGAAGCTTCTGCATCAAATTGGCCATCGCTGAGGTGACCACCACGTTCAACCCCACTCCTCGAGGAAGTGGAATCGAAGGCAAGAACGTGAGTGCATCTCCGTTGGGAGTAGTCACAGCACTCAAGGCTCTCGTTCCAGGACCAACCTCCGCGGCCACAACAAGGCTACCCTCGAGGATGTTGAGGCTCGCGGCGTCCACCGGCTGGCCTTTCTCTCGAAGGTAGAGAGCTGTTGGCTCGCACTCGTAGGTCGCTCCGAACCCAAACACTTGCGCCACCGCCCCACTAAAGACCAGCTTGGAGGTGAAGCTCACCAGGTTGGATGTGATGCGGAGACTGGTGTCTTCGACGCTCATGGACACACTCGAGATTTGACCCTCCAGCAAGTCCTTCACCGAAGCAGCCGAGAACACTCCCAGGGCTGCGCTTCGCTGGTTGTCTTGGAAGCCTAGAGTGAGGTTCGCCGAAGGATTGGGGGCATTGTAGGTGCCACCGCCATCCACAACACCAGGGAAAGCGCTGATGATGGTGAGACGTGTGACGGTGCCCGCGCCGAAGATGATGAACCTGTTCGCCCCCGTATAGAGCTCCTGACAGGTGCCCTTCACCCCCATCCCAGCGTTGATATCTGCTACCAGTTGGGCGAAGGTGACCGCTCCGCCGGTCGTGAGGTTGATCGTCAGATCATTGATCGTTGCCCCTTCCTCCACTCGAACGTACAGCTTAGGATCGAGGCCACCGATAGGCTGGATGGCGTAGGTTCCGGATCCTGCCGTGCTGGTCAGGAACACCCTTCCACTTGCCCCTGTAGAGGGCAGCTCGATGGTCCCCACCGAACCTCCATCCACCGCGAGGCTGAAGTTCCAGGGGGTCCCGCCCAACGTCCATGGACCAGGAGAGCTGAGAGCTGTCGCAGCTACGGGAACAGTATCAGCGACGATAGTGCGCCCGTCCGGCTTCATACCAAGCGTGTCGACCAGTGGGTCGTAGACCTCCCGGATGTTCGAGATGGACTTGAGCGAAGCTGCGCCAGCTAGCAGCTCAAGAGCCATGACTGTCTTCGAGAGATTCTGCTGCGCGATTCCCCTGATGATTTGTTGCAGGGACGAACGGACCCTCGCCAAGGTTCTTCCTGAGACAACCCTCGTCAGATCCACACTCTGGAAGTCTGCCACCGAACCCTGGAGCTCCTTGCGGCGCTGGATGACCGCAGAGTGAGCTGCTCCGAAGAGGGTCAACGCCTGGAAGACATCCTGCTTGGCCTCCGTGCCGCTCCTCTCGAACTCGTGAACCCCATCCCTAAGACGTGCATGTCTCTTGAGGGACCGAGCAAGCTTCTCGTCGAGGAACCTGTTGATCGCTGCGTTGTAGCGATCATAGGCCTGGACGCCCTGTCCTACCTTTCCAAGACGGTCGAGCTCTACCAGAGCGGTCTGCGCCTCGATCAAGTCGCTGGAGTCGGTGACTGGGTCGTCTGGGTTATTGATGTCGTCGATCGCCTGGGTGATGAAGTCGATGAGACCGATGTCTTGCTGCACTAGCTGTTGAAGCGTGTTCTTGGACCGAAGGATGAGAGCTAGTGCTGCCTGCGGGTACAGGAGCAGGGTGATCGCCACTGCTTCCAGAACCGCAGCAACTTCATCACCGCTGTTGGCGGACTGGTCTAGTCGTGGAGTGACGACTTGGCGGTCGAGGTACTTCTCGACCAGGCCCCCTGTGTCGACATCGTTGACTGTCGCCACGGGCTACTCCTCGTCATCGAGAAGATGTTGCTGCACCTCTGGAGGCAGTCTCTTCACCCGTTCACACCGCTCGAGCATCTCGATCTTGCGGACCTCGGCTCGGGTCAGGGTGTCAGCCCACTCTTGAAGACGCTCGAGAGGCAGGTCGAAGGTGGTACACATGTCGGAGAAACCAGAGGTTACATCGAAGATGAACCGCTTCGCTTCATCCGCCAGCTTCCTCTTCTCGATGTCCCTCTTCTCTTCCTTCCAGAGAGCGTAGTCTCGGGCGGCGCGAACGAAGACAGCGAGCCAGAGAGCCTTGATCCTCCGATACCGCTCTTCGTAGTAGGTGTGGTTGTTGAGAGCCATTTCCATCATGCCACCGTCACAACCAATGAACCGGAAGAGAAGTCTGGTGCCGGATTCCAGACAGCCTTGGAGGTGATCGTTCGTGAAAGAGTGATGGTGTTGACTCCTGCCTTGAGAGGAAGAAGGTTGATCGCGTTTCCCAAGATGGTGGGCGTCACGATCGTATCGTCGGTGTTGTTGATCTTGAGGCCTGTCCAGGGAGGGGGTGTTGTTCTCTGGCTGCCGTCGCTGTAGGTAACCGTCAGAAGAACGCTTGAGTCCGGCAGCCCTCCTACAGGGAGGGTGATGGTAGGAACGGAGAAGACGGCGCTGACAGGGAGAGGGAAGAGCAGCGCATCGAGAGGGAGAGCAGGCAGGTCTGGAACCCTGATGTCCAGCTCGAGCGGCTGAACGTCGATGAGCTTGTCGACCTGCGTGATGTACCCAGCGTATTGAAGGCCACGAAGAAGAGTGAAGTCGAAGTACCCATCCTCATCGGACGAGATGTGCATCGGAAGCTGTGGATGAACCACGTTGCCGCCGATGACGTTGAGGTCACTCGCCGGGAGGAAGGCCAGCTTCATGCCCTTCAGGAAGGAGCCATCTGGCCCACGCACGTAGCCCGAGATCCGGCAGAGGACCGGATCGATGCTCTCAGGGAGGGCAGTGACGTGCCCTGTCGCGATGAAAGTGTTGCCCACCAGGCTGCCGAAATCTACGACGATGCGCTGCGGCTGCTTTGGCAGGATGGAGACCCCCTGCTTGTAGAAGCGCACATCGTAGGAAGCATCTGGAAGAAGAAAAGCTGCCTGCCCGTTGACGTCGGTAACACCACTGGTCACCAGCGTTGTGGTGTTGGCCGCGTAGATCTGAACAACAACCCCAGACACCCAAAGGGGAGAGGGGTC
>ERZ761584.626-NODE-626-length-10088-cov-4.403668_pt1 | contig 10088 bp, 14 predicted proteins | sample MGYA00512168_ERZ761584 | MGnify/ENA primary metagenome ERZ761584 (study PRJEB28899, sample SAMN03785564) | bioreactor sludge metagenome | biome: EBPR Sludge; feature: EBPR Bioreactor; material: 0.22µm filtered reactor supernatant | place: Saint Lucia: Queensland...
GTTTTCTACTTCCCTGATTGAACTCGAAAGCGGTGAGGTTATCAACGCTTTACCTTGCCCGTTTTGCGCGGCGGTGGACTTGTCCATCACCGTACATACGCTGGTAACAAATAATGACGGCACGACCGGCATAGAAGAAGTTGAGACGGGCTATTCTGTTGTATGCCTAACGTGTCAGGCTGAGGGGCCGGTCAATGGCAATGAGGCGCAAGCCGTTACCGATTGGAATACGCGCTACTTTTATCAAGATAGCGATGATGCGCCGTGGCAATTAGAAAGCGAGTAGGGCACAGACTGAGGGCTAAACAATGAGTAAAGACACAGTACGAATGGCATTACACAACCCCGCCGCCTGGCCGGCAAGCCGCACCGACGACGCGGATGAGGTGATAGCGTTGCGCGGGGAGTTGGCGGCGGTGCTGGCAAAGCTGGACGCGGCCAACGAACGGGCGCGGGGGATGGCGATAGACCTGAGACGCTATGCGCTAATGAACGACCGGCAAGCGCGAATTATCAGCGAACTCAACCACACGAACGACGAACTGCGTTACCAGATGCGATTGGCGGCCGGGGCCGGCGGCAATGGCCTGTTGACGCTGACTGACCGTGGCGACGGGGCAGATGGGTATGGGGTGATGCCGAATGAGTAGCGCGGTGATGGGTTTATTCAAGAGGTTAGAGAATAAACTCCCCTCCCATGCCCCATATTATCCCGGCGAACTCGTTCAAGCTAACGAACGATTACAGGATGACAACAGAAATCAAAAAGAGTTGCTAGAGGTATTGGGTAGCAGGTTACAGGCCGCGATTGCGCGAGCCGAGAAAGCGGAAAGCGAATTGCGAAAGACTAGGGTTGAATTGGAGATTGAGCGAACCATAAGCAAAACCGACCGGATGGGCGAGGCGCGTGAGGCGCTCAATAAAATGTCCGGTCTGGTTAGGATAGCGCAGGAAGAAAGAGACAAAGCGCACCGCCGGCTGTCTCAATTAGCAAACGAAAGGCCGTTAGAAATTAAGGAGCCTGCGCCTCGCAAACCAAAACCGGGGAGAGTTCCGTTTGAGTGGCGCGATACTCGCACCATAACAAGTGCCATGAGAAAAAGCATATACGACCGCGATGGCGGGAAATGTCGTTACTGCGGCGTGGAAGTGAACATTGGGGATGCCCATATTGATCATGTTTACCCGCACTCGCAGGGCGGGAAAACGATACCGGAAAACTTGGTTCTTTCGTGCCTAGTATGCAACATGGATAAGGTTGACCGTATCGGGATTTGGCCGCGCCCATTGCCACAGGAGATGCAACTATGACCCGCTACGCCCGCAAGGTAGATACCAACCACGCGGATATTTGCAACGCCCTTCGCGCCATTCCCGGCATGAAGCTGCTCGACACGTCCGGCATGGCGGGGCTGGGCTGCGACCTGCTGGCATCATGGCAAGGCGGGCCGCCGACGATGTTGGAGATTAAGTCTCACCCGAAGAAACCCCTGACCGATAGCGAACGGCGGGCGCGTAGTCTGTTTGGCGATTACTGGCATCGTGTCGAATCATTCGAGGACGTGTTGCGCGTGTTCGGGATTAGCACCGATAGCGCGCCGTTTTGAGGTGACGATGACCATCCACCACTTACACCATCCACTCATCACCGACGACGCGGCCGAACTTGACCGCATTGCGCTCGACCGTTGCAGCGAACCGCGCAACCTTACCGGCCACCCTGGACACGCGGCGCTTCGTGCCTTCTGGCAATCGCAACCTAAGCCCGACGGCCCGGCGGCACGGAACGCGGGGGCGGATATTATCGGGAATCACATGCGCTCCGTAGCCGCCCGCGCCGAACAGCTAAACGCGCATTATAACGGGTTAGCGCGTGAGGCGTGGCGACTGCATACCGACGGCGGGCTATCGTGGGCGGTAGCGTGTCAGTTAGTCGGCATTGCCGAAGGGACGGCACGGAAGCGGGCGAAACGGTTGGAGTTGGTGGTAGAATTGACGGATATTGTAGAGAGGGGATAACGACATGGAACCGCGAAAAGTTGATGACAAGGAACCGCCGCTGGCTGAAACGTCGGCCGACGACTTCGGCTATGAGGTGTGGGAACCGCCGACGGGCAAGGGCAAAATAGAGATGATTATATTTTACCGTGACAATGGCAGCGTGGAGGACGAAGAGGAATAGCGGCCACTTTACAACCCCCGCCCCGGCATGATATGCTGACGGCGTGGCTAATGGCGTGGTGATATGAGTAGAGCGCGTTACACAGACCAATACAGAGCGTCGGCGGTGTTGATGCTGGAGGCGGCCGGGTATCCCGACAGACCCGGCGCGTTAATGTCTGTCTCCAATCATTTACACGTGCCCCATGCTACGTTATCCCGTTGGGCACGGTCGATTCAAAACCCGCCTCCGCCCGAATTGGTACACGAAAAAAGACTTGACGTAGTGGCCGAACTAACCGACTTGTTGGGGTTGACATTGGCGGCGGCAAAAGGGACGGTCAACGAGGCGTCTAACAAAGAACTCGCAACGGCCATCGGGATTTACATCGACAAGTTGCAACTCCTATCGGGCAAACCGACCGAACGGCAAGAGGTAAATGTTACCGACCATCGAGAAAGAATCTTGGCGGGTATTGCGCGAAAAGCTGACAGCTATGCCGCCGGAGACACGGGCGGCATTTATCCGCGGCCTGTCGGATGAAGATTATCAGGCGGTCGATTGGTTCTATGTCCAAGAGGCGCGGGATAAGCAACTACCCCCGCCGGGCGAATGGTTTTGCTGGCTTTTGCTATCGGGCCGGGGCTTTGGTAAGACACGAACCGGCGCGGAATGGGTGAAAGCCTGGGCGCGGGCCGGAGTGGAGCATATCGCTATTATCGGGCAGACAAAAGGCGACGTAAGAGACACAATGGTAGAACAGGGCGACAGTAGCATAATGAAAGTTAGCGACCCCTGGTTCATGCCTGAGTATCAACCATCTAAACGTCGCATCGTCTGGCCTAACGGGTCGGTCGCCACCATCTACAGCGGCGACGAACCGGATCAGCTACGCGGGCCGCAACATAACCGGGCATGGGTTGACGAACTGGCAAAGTTTCGTTACCCGCAAGAGACTTGGGATATGCTGGAAATGGGCTTAAGGCTGGGCACGTCGCCCCAGGTTGTCGTCACGTCAACCCCCCGGCCAATACCCGTTATCAAGAAGCTGCTAGCCGACAAACAGACGGCCGTCACAACCGGGTCAACTTACGAGAATAAAGACAACCTCAGTAGCCGATTTATCCAGCGCGTTATCGACCGTTATGAAGGGACGCGGCTGGGCCAACAAGAGTTATACGGGCAGATACTAGACGATGATCCGCGGGCGTTATGGAATCGGGCTACACTAGAGACAACGCGGGTAACGCAAACGCCCGACCTATTCCGTATCGTCATCGCCGTTGACCCACACGCTACTAGCGGGCAAACGGGTATTGTGGCAGTTGGGGCGGGTTGGCTTGACGACCAATTGCACGTGTACGTTCTTGACGACCTGACGCCGGAGGAAGGCGCAAAGCCTGACGTATGGGGCCGGGCCGCGGTTGGCGGCTATCACAAGTGGCACGCGGATACCATCGTAGCCGAAATCAATAACGGCGGCGATATGGTCGAAAATGTTATTCGCACCGTGCCGGGCGGCGAATGGGTCAAGTATGAGACGGTCAGGGCCACGCGGGGAAAGTACACCCGCGCCGAACCTGTTAGCGCGTTATGGGAACAGGGACGGGGCCACATGGTAGGATACTACGCGGAGATGGAAGATCAACTTTGTACATACGTGCCGGGTGAAACGGATAGCCCCGACAGATTGGACGCTATGGTATGGGGAGCAACCTTGCTAATGGGCGGCGACAATTGGCTGGCATGGTAGGAGCGAACAACATGGCATCAGGACTATTTATAGGCGACGAACGGGCAATGAAGGCGATTAGCGTCCCGATTGACTTCGAGGATTACGTAAACGGGCTACAGGCGAAAGCCGCCGGGCTTACGGCGTGGGATAGCGCGTGGTTCCGGTCAGTGATACGCAAGCGGGCCAACGGCGTAAGGTCGATTCCCCGGCGTATAACCAAGTTATCGGCAAAGAAAGACCCGGCCGCCAAAGCAGAAAGCACAGACGACAAAGAGATAAAGGAATCTGAATTCGATGGGCAAGTAGGCAAGCCGCGTATCAACTTCCCCCGGCTGCTAGAGCAGGCGTCCGTTGCGTTAGACCTTTACGGCGCGTGTTACTTTGCCAATGTCCAGAACGCCGGGCGCAAGTCGCTGGAAGTGCGCTGGCTTGACCCGCGCACTATCACTTGCGAGTATGACCGGGCCAGCGGCAAGCTGTTACGTTTCGACCGCCGCGTTAATGGCGTGGTAACGCAGTCTTACCCGTATGATGAGGCGACAAAGAAAGCGCCGGGTTTGGTATGGGCGTGGTCGGTCGGCATGAATGAAACCGGGCCGGGCGACACGCTGACTGAGGCTTGTGAACTACCGGCCAAAACGCTTGTCATGGCTGATGAGGTTATGAATAGTCTGTTTAGGCGCGGCGCTATCGACCAGCTATGGATTACGGCCACGAACAACCCGCCGGAAGCCGAAAAGGAACGGGTACGCGAACGTATCCGGCGCTTTATGTTCGGCGGCGTTCGGACTGCCCACAATATCGAAGTGTTTAACGAAGGGCTAGTGCCGACGAAGATTGGCACACCGCCCAGGGACCTAGAATTAGGTCCCTCCTCTGACCGCTGGCAGAATGACATTTGCGCGGCTTGCGATACGCCCCGCATCCTGCTCAACACCGTTGACGCTTCCAACAGGGCGACGATTGACCGCATCACACAGACGTGGTTATTAACGACCATCGCCCCGCAAGCCCAGATGATAATCGACGCGCTTAACTACCACGTGTTACACGACCTCGGCTATGATCTGCAACTCAACACCGCCGGGATGGACGTAGACCAGCAAGAGGAAGCGGAAAAGGCGGCGGCGTGGGCGGTCTATGTTGACCATGACGTGAATCCTGAAACGGCCGCCGAGATGCTGGGCATCGACATTCCCGAAGGGCTGGAATTCATCGACGCGGCTAAGGTGGCCGAACGTCAGGCGACCGAACAGGCGCGAATGGACGCCATGAGGCAGGCGCAAGCGGGGCAAGGTATGAACACTCAGACCCAGCCGGATAATCGCCGTACAGACGAAATTAAGCGGCTTGGAGAGCATATTAAAAGCGGCGCGTATCTCGTTAAGTCGTTTCAATCCGACATCTTAACGCCCGCCGAAATCGAAGGGGCAATCATCCGTACTGAGTGGGAGGCATACCCCTAATGGCCGCAATCGTCGCGCTAGTGCCACCCGATACGAAGGCCACCCGCCGGATAGACAAGACGCCGCTTAACCCCAACGGGCGCAAGCTACGCAAGTTTGAGAAAGACGGGGAAGCCAAGCTATACGACGCGCTACAGAAGTGGGGCCGGGCGTTGTTTCGCGGCGTGACGGCCGACACGGTGGCGTTGCTTACGGCGCGGCTAGATGACCCTGAGTTTAACAAGCCGTTGCGCGACACGCTGATTATGTTCCTTCAGGACGTAGCCGACGCCGGGGCCGAACACGGGCGCGAACAGGTGGAGCGTGTATTCATGGGGGTGAAGCGCATCCCCGACGTTGCGGCCGGCGCGGTGGACTGGACGGCGGCTAACGCTGACGCGGCGCAATGGGCCATTGAGTACGGCTATCAGTTGATAGGCGGGATAACCGACACGACGCGGGCGCAGATAGCGCGAGAGATACGTTACTTCGTCGACAACGGGATAACGATTAACCAGCTACGCGACAGGCTGATGGCGGGGAATTTGTTCAGTAAAAGCCGGGCTGAAAAAATCGCCGTGACAGAAGTCACACGAGCATTTCAGCAAGGGTCTATGGCAGCATGGCGGGCGTCAAGGGTGGTAGAGGGGCGCGAGTGGCAAACGGCGCTTGATGAGATTGTATGCCCCATGTGTGGCCCGCTACATGGCAAGATAGCAAAGTTAAATGAACCGTTTCCGGGCGGGGTATCTGACCCGCCTCGGCACGTGATGTGCAGATGCTTTACACTCCCTGTAGTTATTGGGGATACCGAGATATTGTCGCCGGTTGGGTTGCCTGAGTGGGGCATCGGCGGGGCGGGGCCGGTTGGCAACGTGCCTCAACTAAAATAGCGCATGGCAACAATGAAACCCGTTAATGATTATGTATCCGAAATGGTGGCAGCGGTGCGTGGTGCGCGACAGTATTTTCCAATGGACAGGGAGGAGCGTATCAAGGCAAATATTCGGCTGGGCCGTGAATTCGGCTATGGGTTAGGGGATGATTGGGTAAGCGTTTGCCAGCATACCTACGGTTCTATGATAGTCGCCAACTCCCTCGATTCTGTGGGCGTTGCAATTGATATGAAGGATTGGCACGCGGCGGTTGAATCGGGCGTTAAATTACAGCGCAAATGACCACAATAACAATAACCGGACTCGACGCAGTAGCGCACCGGCTCAAAACGATTGACGACATCGCGCTCCACCTGGGGCCGCCGATGACGAAATCATTGATGCACCTGCAACGGCGCATGGCCCGTTATCCGCGCAAGTCGCCGGGGGCGTTTACCCGACTGGCAACCCCGGCGCAAAAGCGGGCGTATTGGGCGCGGGTAAAGAGTGGCGAAATCAGCACCGACCCGCGCACGGGCTATCGACGCAGCGGCACTATCGGCCGCAAGTTTAGCCATAAGATAACGCGCCACGCCAACGGCGTAACCGGCGAACTGACTAACAACGCGCCCGGTGCAATCTACGTTATTGGCGAACGACAGCAGCCGTTCCACAAGGAAAGCGGCTGGCCGCAGATAGACGACGTGGCCGCGAAGGAAGCTAAGGCTATACAGGGCTATTTCAATGCAACAATCCGAGACCTTCTCAGACGATAACGTAACCGTATTGCCCCGCTACGCTATCAACCTTGCCCGGCGCATGGTGCAATTAATGGCGGGTGTTGACGTTATCGGCGTGCAATTGATACGGCTTAATGAGACGTGGTACATCGTCGGGCCGGGGGGCAAGCTGGAACGGCTATAGGGCATCTTGACATACTCCAAGCCGTCATGATAGACTGAACGCAATCGAATAACGAACGGGCGCAACACCAGCGCCGACAGTGGCAGATACACTAGAAACCAAGCCGCTTCCTCTCGCAAGGGGGGAAGCGGCTTTTTTGTTTCACCGGGGATATATGGCAGACCACGCGATAAAAGTTTTAAGCGCCACCGATACCCATTACCGCATAGGCGGCTATGGCGTCGTCTATGGCGGCGTTGACCTCGACGGTGAGGCGTTCGCGGCCGATACCGATTACCAGCTAGACCTAGTGCCGAACAAGCCCGTTTTCTATGACCACGCGCAGCGCGACATTAAGCACGCGCTAGGCAACGTGGCCGAACTTAAATCAGACGATGACGGTATCTGGATTGAGGCCGAGTTAGACCGCAGCCGCCAATACGTCGATCACGTTATGGCGTTAGTCCATGCCGGGCGGCTGGGCTGGTCATCGGGCAGCGTGTCGCACCTTGCCCGGCGCGAAGGCGGCATCATCAAGGCATGGCCGCTTGTGGAGTTTTCGCTAACCCCTACCCCCGCGGAACCGCGCACGCTAGGCGTTAGCGAGTTGAAATCTTTACTGGATGAGATGCCGGAACTAGACCAATTCATACCGGCCGAAATTCACGACCCCACCTCTGGGGAAAAGGGAGCAATGAAAATGAGTGAGCAGAATACCACGGTGGAGCCGGTGCAAGCTCCCCCGGCCGATAACGCGGTTCTCGAAGCTATCAAGGCTTTGGGCGCGCAATTCACCGGGTTGCAGAATGAAGTCCAGGCTATCAAGGCCGTGGCCGACAAGACGCCGGTTAATGACCCCGGCTACGCCGCGCCGAATGTTGTTATGAATACCGACCACTGGAAATATGACAACACCGACACGGGCGACCTGGCCGTTATGATTGGCGTCCTTGACAGCGCCGACCGTGGGCGCACCGGCCGCAAGGCAAGCGCACCGGCTTACAAGGCGCTGGCAATGCGACTGGACAGCGACGAAAGCCGCAAGTCCGACGCCATGCGAACGGCCGGCCACGCCATGAAGATGGCCGGTATCAAGGCCAACGAAATCGCGCAATCGACCCTTGCCAGTTATGGCGACGAATGGGCGGGCGTGGCGTATTCCGGCGCGTTGTGGGAGAAAATCCGACAGAACACTTTCGTTATCGACCGCCTGCCCCAATTTGAGTTTCCGGCCGGCGCTGAGTCGCAGGTTATCCCGCTGGAAAGCACAGACCCCACTTGGTACAAAGTCGCGCAAGCTGCGTCTCTGTCATCCAACCCCGGCGGCATCCCGACCAACACCGTTACCGCCTCGCAGATGGGCACGGCTAACACCAGCATGACCCTGGCGAAGATGGGCGCTCGTGTTCTGTGGACTGGCGAAATGGAAGAAGACGCAATCCTTCCCTACGTCGCCCGCTTGCGTCAACAGTTGGCGGTATCCGCTGCTGAGTATCTGGAACACGCCATTATCGACGGCGACACCGAGACGGCTAACAGCACGAATATCAACGCGATTGACACGACCCCGGCCGGAACGGAAGCCTACCTGTTGTTTAACGGGTTCCGAAAGATTCCGCTTGTCACCCTGACGGCTAACAGCCGCGACGGTGGCGCGTTGGATGTGGCCGACTTCCTGGAGACCCTAAAGCTGATGGGTGTCGGTGGACTGGCCGCCCTCGCGCAAGACCGCGTTGGATTCATCCTTGACCGTCACACTCATTGGAAGGCGCTCGAATTGCCCGAAGTCAAGACCCGCGACGTGTACGGCGGGGCGACGCTGGAAGCCGGGCGACTGTCCAACATTTGGGGCTATCCGGTTTACGTGTCCGGGCAGATTGCCCGCGGCGGTTCCGGCAAATCAAATACCGCCGGCAAAGTTGACGCAGACACGGCCGGTAACAACACGAAGGGCCAAATTCTGGCCGTTCGTTGGGATCGCTGGATGTTTGGCTGGCGTCGGCGTATGACCCTGGAAACCACGCGCATCCCGGCGGCCGACAGCACGGAAATCGTTGCGCTCATGCGGGCAGGCCTGATTTACTCGGCTACTGACGATTGCGCCGCAATTTCTTATAACCTCACCGTCTAGGCCAGACGCGCATACCAAAGGGGCGGGCGTATAACCCGCCCCTTACGGAGTACCACAATGGGAAAATTACTTAATCACAAGTTGGGGCCGTTTGACTATATCGAAGAAGAGGTAGTACGGTCGCAATTCACCGATGGCGGCAGCACGTCCGGCACGTACCAAATGAAATCAGCCATCCCGGTTGGCGGGCATGTTCTGGCAACAACCTACACGGGTATTATCGGATTCACCGGCGACACGTCGGCCGTTATGACCGTTGGCGACGGGTCGGATGGTGACCGTTACAACACGGGAACCCCCTCAGTATACACAACGGCGGGCGCGGTCGAGGCCGGTGTTCCTTCCGGCGTTAAGGGCCATGCGACCGCTATCTATCCGACACTGACCGTCACCAGCGCGGCCGACTTTACCAACGTCACCGCCGGGGCCGTCAAGGTCACTATCTTCTTCGTCAAGGGGTAAGCCATGAGCGTTAAATCACCGACAACGAAAGTTACTGACTTAACCTATTACGAGGAAACCGGCATTCTGTTTTCGCAGTTTACCGACGGCGGGGCAGCGGCCGGAACCTATCAAGTCCAGTTTGAGTTGCCCGTCGGGTTCTTTGTGGAGCGTACCCAGCTTGCCAACATCACCGGGTTTGCGGGCGACACGTCGGCCGCTATTACCGTTGGCGACGGGTCGGATGGTGACCGTTATAACACGGGAACGCCTTCAGTTTTCGCCACGTTATCCCGGCTAGACCTGGGCATTGCCAGTGGTACGCGGTTCATCGCCACGGCCAACCGGCCGACTATCACCGTGACGAGTAACGCCGACTTTACCAACGTATCGGCGG
>ERZ761584.627-NODE-627-length-10076-cov-3.994013_pt1 | contig 10076 bp, 11 predicted proteins | sample MGYA00512168_ERZ761584 | MGnify/ENA primary metagenome ERZ761584 (study PRJEB28899, sample SAMN03785564) | bioreactor sludge metagenome | biome: EBPR Sludge; feature: EBPR Bioreactor; material: 0.22µm filtered reactor supernatant | place: Saint Lucia: Queensland...
GCCGACGAGAACATCAACAACAACGGCGAAGACATCGTGCTGACGGCCACCGGCCAGGCGCCCGCGTACACGTCCTTCGACGGCATCGCGCACGCCACGCTGATCGACAACACCGAGAACGACGCCTCGAACGCATCGCCCGGCTTCTGGACGCCCGGCGACCCGATCAACGCCGACGCCGTGATGAAGTCTCGCATCCTCATGGACGATCCCGACGCCGGGGCACACTGGGGCTTCTGCGACACCGGTGAGCTGATCTACATCGTCGACCCGCTGGCCTACGCGAGCGCGATCACGATGGAGGATGTCAAGTGGGTCGACCGCGTGGGCGACATGGCGACGGTCGTGACCGGGCAGCTCCCGATGCTGCACGGCATCCCGATCTACATGTCGACCGCACTGCGACCGACGGACATCAACGGGCTGATCGACGCCACCACGCCGACGAACAATACGTACGGCCAGTGGCACATCGTCAACCGGAACGCCGTTCGCGTGGGCCGGCACCGCGATCTCGAGATCATCGTCGAAGTGAACAAGAAGTGCGACCTGATCACGATCACGCTTCAGTGGCGCTTGTCGGTCGCGCGTCGTTCGAGCGCGTCGACCGCCGCCGGCATCGAGGGCATCGCATCGCTGTACGGCGTCGCGGCCTAACCGAACCATCTTCCCGCAGCGTCGAAGCCGCCCGGCGGGAGACCCGCTCGCCGGGCGGCTATCAGAAAGAGACCGACACATGCCGCACATCTGCTCAGGAAAGATCGCACACATCGCCGTCAAGTCGCACCGTGACGCGCTCGGATCCTTCGACATTGGCGACGTGGTCATCGTTGCCGACGAGACCGTTCTTCGCGTGCTGTACCGAGAGGGTTCGCTCAGCCCCGACCTGAAGCTCGACGCCAGCTATTTCACCAGCACGCCACTCGAAGCCAAGTCGAAGCCGGCCGGTCGCAAGTCGACCGCCGCCAGCAAGAACCGCATGGTGACGGAGAGCGAGACCCGGACCGACGAGACCGAGCCTGACGACGGCTTGGACGCAGGCGAGACCGGGAGTGCTGGTTGACATGCCTGCTCAGTCTTGGTGCGGTGGTGACGCATTCGATCCGATCGGCGACGACGACGTGCTCGCATGCACGGCCGTCGCGTCGGCGTCCGAACGATACGTCACCCTCGCCGAGCTTGAGGCGCACCCGAAGGGCTGCCAGATCGGAGACTTTACCGACCTGGCGACGAGCATCATCGGCGCCGTCAGCGACAAGGTTGACGAGTTCTACGGACACAGCGTAGCCCCCTGTCTCGGCACGCGCTGCTTTACAGCCAAATCTTCGCGCATCCAGATCGACGCCCTACTCAGAGCCGACACCGTCGAGACGAGACCGTGCGGGTGCAACGCCTGCGACCAGCCGTGGACAAGCATCGACATCGACCGCATCGTCGTCGGCGCCGCAGCAGACCTCCCGCCGTGGAAGTGGCTCGAAGACTGCGATGGGATCATCTGTCGCGGGGACGGTGTTCGGATCACCGGCGTGTGGGGAGACCGATGGCCGATCATGGACGGCATCAAGACCGCAGTGATCGTGGTCGCCGCGAAGGTGTTTCAGGCGACCCGGCAGAACAACGAGATCGTAGCAAACGCACTGGACGGGAGCACCCGCTTCTACGTTCCAGACTTCACACTGAACGAACTATCCCTGCTCCCGCGCAAGCCGATCCGATATCGGGCGACCGCGGCATGACGGGCTGGGGCCGGGCTGGTGAGCGGGAGAGAGACCCGGCACGGTGCGGCAGCCAGCCCGGCCCTCAGCCGAAGAAAAGACCGATGACAGCTTTCACCCAGACACTACAGCGACCGGCACACTTCCCCTCATTCGACGAGGTGGTCGCCGGACCCATGATGCGGCACGGTACGCGCGTCATGCTCGACGGTGTCAACTACCTGAACCAGAAAGCCCCCGTCGATTCCGGCGGGCTGCTCGCCAGCCTGCAGCCCGGCGCAGGCACGACGCAGGTCAACGTCGTCGGCGGTCTCGCCGAATCGGTGACGTGGGGATCCAACCGACCGCACGCCGGCATGCTCGACGAAGGCGCACGCCGAGGGCCTGGCCGCCGCCCACCCGCCGCCGCGATCGAGCGATGGCTGACCCGCAAGAAGATCGCCACCGGCAAGCAGGCAAAGGGCATGGCGTTCGCGATCGCCAAGGTGATCGGGGAGAAGGGGACGCAGACCGGCCCGTCGTATGTCCTGGGCCGGAACAAGGGCAGCGAAACGAAGGGCTGGTTTTCGGGTCTCATCGAGATCGTGGAGCAGTCTGCAAGCCGTCACGCCGAAACGTGCGCGCGTGAGATAAAGGCGGCTTACGATGCCCTCGCGCGGTAACTTGAACGACCAGGGCGACGCCCTCGTGCTGCTGCTCGAAGGCATCCACGCCGACGCCGTCGTCGCAGCACGCGGGGAGCCTGAGTGCGGCCTGCCGATTCTTGTCCGACCGACCACCGGCCCGACACTGACCGGCGCATCCGGCGACTGCTACTGTGAGGTTCGCTGGACGGTCCTCGCGCTTCGCCGGCTCGACTGCCCGCTCGAAGAAGCACAGCGTGTGATCTTCGACCTCATGAGCTCGTGCGGTGACAGCTCGATCCCTGCTCGCCTGAAACCGGCACCACGAACGCCGACCCCGCTCTACTCCCCGGGCGACCCACCGACACTACTCGAAGCCGCGATAACCGCCGTCGACCCGCCGACCAGTTTCGGCGTGTTCCAATACAAGACCGATGGGCCACCGAACATGTACGGCGCGATGGTCGCGCTCACTGTTCGCTACAAATGCTGTTAGGAGGCGAGAGCCATGAGCAAGACGACGATCGTTTTCAAGAGTGGTGGACAGCTCGGCGGCAGCCGCGCCGTCGGGTGGCGCGTATCGAAGCACCCCAAGCTGAAGAACGACTACGCCTTCGCACCCGGCGTGCCGACCGAGGTCGACGCCGACGACGCCCTCGTGCTGCTCGACCCGGCGAACGTCGGTGGACGTGTGTTCGAGCGCCACGAGCCCAAGACCACGCGCGCCGTCGACAAGACCAAGAAGGCCGACCCGCCACCGACGACGCCGGAACCAAGCACGGTGCCGGCATCCCAGCCGCCCGCATCGACGACAACCACGCCCCCCGCATCGACGACAACCACGCCCCCCGCATCGACGGCCACCCCGCCGCCGAGCACCATCGGATAATTTTCTCGCGCTTGCTCACCGCACCAGCAAGATCACCAACAGAGGTGTAACAGCATGACCACTGGCGTAACGACTTACAGCATCGACCAAGCTGGCTTCTACGAACTGCTCGACGAGGGTGACGAGTGCACCGGTGGCAGCAATCCGCCGGTCTACGCAGATCAGATTCCGATCGGCTGCGTCAACGAGGGCACGCTCGAAGAGGTCGTGACCGAAGCGTCGATCCGCGGGGGGAACAAGGTGTGCAAGCGCGCCTCTCGCCTGGACGAAGTGACGGTCAACATCAAGCACGTTGGCCTGAATCCCGACCTCGTCGCCGCCGCCCGCGCATTCGTTCTGACCGCTTTCAGCTCGGGCGGTGTGGACGGGTGGACCCTGGTTCGCAACTTTGGTTCGAACCTCGTGCGCGGCGCGATCATCATGCGCGCGCCGGATCCCGACGGGACCGGCGACCTCCACATCATCATCCCGAACATTGAATTCACGACGGGCCCCGGCGCCGGCTTCGCCGACGACACGTGGTTCGAATCGAACTTCGGCGGGCATGGTGATCCCAGCCTCTACGCGCCGTGCACGCGCGCCTACTGGTTCAACGCGCACACCAACGGCATCGTCGACATCCCGACTGCGTGGCCTGGCGAGACGGACTACTAGGGGGCAACGGCATGTATCAAACACTGCCTGTGCTCCCGCCCGTCGCGTCCGACGACATCGTCAACATTCCGTTCCTGATCGTCGACGAAGACGGCGACCCGCTCGACCTGACCGGCGCGACCGAACTCTTGGTGAAGGTGTTCGCCATCGGCACCGACGGTCGGCCGAGCGGTGCAGCGCTGATCTCCGACAACCTCGCAGGCGGTGTGGACATCGACGACGCCGACGGCGGCGAGGTGTCGGTGGACTGGGTCGCAGCCGACTCGACGAGTCTCGGCGGCGCGGTCTACTGGTTCGAGGCGAAGCTGACCGACGCCGACGGCAACGTCCGCACGGTGCGCCCGGCCACCATTCGCATCCTCGCCGACCTGATCACGAGCTAGGGAGGATCCAATGCTCAAGCTCGCCGTAGCCGCCCTGACCCAGACAGCGACGATCGTCAGCGGTCGAATCGCACAGCCCGTCTTTCGCGCCTACACCGGCAACGACCTCGTGCTGCATTTCACCGTCGTGGACGACGCAGGCGACCCGGTCGACATCAGCGGGTGGACCACGCGCAACTTCGCACTCTACACGATGGACAGCGGCACAGCCGTGTTCACGAAGACGCCCGCCTTTGTCACCGACGGAACCGATGGTGAGTTCACGGTGACGATCACCGACTCCGACACAAGCTCGCTCGACGCCGGCAACCATCGCATCGAAGTGCAGGCGACCGGTTCGGGCATCAAGACAACGCCCGTTCGCGGGATCATCGCGTTCTCAAAGACCTACTCGTGAGGAAGCCAATGACTACCAAGAAGCAACTTGCCCTCGCCGCGCTGTTCGGCCTGATTGCCGCGCTGGCCTTCGCAGCGCCGAGCAGTGCGGTTCCGAGCCAGCTCCGGTTCACGTTCGTCGAGGTGATCCAGCGCAGCAGCACCCGCGCCGCGGTGCTGGCCGAACAGCGCGGTGCCGGCCCCGAGATCGAACTCCGCGGCACGGACGCAGCGCGCAACATCAACAGTGACGCGCCGGTGCACTTCAACCGCCTGATCGTCGTGCCTTACGGGACCAACGCCGGCATCGTGACGATGACCCCGACGTTGACCAGCACACCGACGATCACACCGTCACCGACGCTTACCCGAACGCCGACACCGACGCCGTAACTCGGCAGCACGCCGAGCCGCCTCCTACCGCACCAGGAGCTTCAACATGGCACGAACACCGCAGCCCGCGCGAGAGACCAGAGACAAGGCCGACCGAGAGCAGGCGAAGATCACAATCCTTACCCGCGACAGCTTCTTGCGGAGCCAGGGACCGGCAGCAATCCCCGTATTGCTGCCGGTCCTGAACGCGACCGTGCTTATCCGACGCATCGACCTCTTGTCGATGTCGCGCAGCGGCACGGCATACTTTCCGTTTCGGAACGCCATCAATCAGATGATCGCCGAAGGAGGCGTCGCCAAGGAAAAGCTCACCGCGACGACCATCGCAGACACGCTCGACCTCGCCGCCGTCGTGGCGCTCGACACCGTCGTGATCACCCCGCCGCATCTTGTCGAACCCCTCGCCGAAGCGATCGCGCTCGACGAGGCAGAGGTGGCCGGCGACATCGAAGCATGGGAGCGCGAACTCGAGAAGGCCAGCAAGGCGCAGGACTTCGCACGGACCGCCGCGCTCAGTGTCGCCAAGCCGCAAGCCCGCTGGACGCACCGGATCCGCGTGCTGTCCGAGATCAAAGCGCGCGACCTGCGACCGCTGTTTGTGGCGCCAGGTGAACAACCAGACCCCGATCAGCTCGTGCTCTCCTATCCGTTCCCGACCGGCGACCCCGCAGACGAAGCCACGTGGCAGCACGACTTTGAAGGCGACGGCGGCATCCCGGCAGCCGACCTCATTGTGATCCTCCGCAACGCGCACAAGTGGGGGCCGGGCGCGATGGGGCCTCAGTTTCGAGGGGACCAAGCTTAGGCGATCGCTCTGGTCGCTTTACACGACGAAGAAGGCCGGCGGCCCGAAGCCATCGAAGCTACTCGGCATAACCTACGAATGGGTGGCCGTCGACATCGACACAGCCGCGCACACCCTCGGCAGGCACGTCGAGGGCGAATACCAAAAGCGGTGCAGGGAGGAAACCCGCTCGAAGACCAAACCGACCGACGACAGCCCGAAGCCGCTACGGCCAGGGCGATCGGCCAATCAGTCTCGCAAGCATTACGAGATGACCGACGAACGCCGGTCAGAGATCTGGTCGGAGACGGTATCGCGGATCGTCGACGGCAAGATCGTGTTCTACTACACGCCGCGCGGAAAGACCGGACGATGGCGTGTCGAGAAGATCGTCACCGGCGACAAGGTGATCGACTCGAACCAGGCCAAGGGAGCGCGCACTGTGTTCGACGACGAAGGCCGGAAGCGTGCTCAGTTTGATGCGGACGGCAAGCAGATTTTCTCTTGGACCCCTAGCGAGTAAGCATGGCTGACGACATCAAGCAGCGAGTGGTATTTGAATATACCGGGGAGGCGGATTACCGATCGTTCGTCGAGGACATCCAATCCGCCTCCGACGCAGCTTCCGCAGGGATCACCGGTCTCGACTCGCTCGCCGACAGCATCACGTCCGTATCCGATGCGACGGGCGACGTCGACGCAGCCCCGCTTACCGACCTCGCCGACTCCCTCACAGGCGTAGCCGAAGCCTCCGACAGCATCGACCCCGACGGGATCTCGAAGGCTGCATCGGCGACCGGCGAACTCACCACCGAAGCCGCCAAGGCAGCCGTCAAGCAGGAACAGATGGCACGTGCCGCCGCCGAGGTCGAGGCGTCTCAGCGTCGTCTTGTCGCAGCTGTGAATGAGTTCGGCGCCGCAAGCAGCGAAGCATCGAAGGCCAGTGACGATCTTGCCGCCGCAGAGAAGCAGCTCGCCCAGGCCGGCAAGGACGGAGCCGAAGCGCAGCAATCGCTTTCCTCGGCGCAGAAGGCAGCGATCGGACTCGGCGTCGGTCTCGCAGGCGTCGGTTCAGCCGCGAAGGGGATCGACGCCATTAAGGGGGCCGTGGCTGGCGTAACCCAGACGCGCGACGACGCCGCAAGCCGCGCGCGCGAATACGACCAAGCCGTGACCTTCATCTCGACGCTTTCCGGCGAAGCCGCCGCGAAGCAAGACGAGTTCCATGCAGGAATCTTGAAGGTCTCGCAAGCCTTGGGTCAGGACGCGGTCGCAGGAGCTCGCGCGGCATACGATGCGATTTCCTCGGGCGTGTCTGCCGACGATGCCCTATCGTTCCTCGAAACCAGCTCGAAGGCCGCAACCGCCGGTCTGTCATCGGTCGACACCGCAGGAAAAGCGCTCACCGTCACGCTCAACAGCTTCAACCTCAAAGCCGACGAGACGACCGCCGTGTCCGATGCCCTGTTCGCAGCAGCCAACGTCGGCGTAACGACGTTCGACGAACTCGCATCGTCGTTCGGTGGAACAGCATCGCTCGCCGCTGCCAGCGGGGCGAGCTACAAGGAGACCTTGGCAGCCCTCGCACAGATCACGACCAAGGGAGCATCGACGAGCGAAGCTGTAACGCAGCTTAAGGCGACGTTTACAGCGTTGTCGAAGCCAAGCGAAGAGGTATCAGCCGCGCTCGAAAAGCAGGGGTTCTCAAGCACCAAGGCAGCCATCGAAGCGAAGGGCTTGCAGTTTGTTCTCGAAACCGTCCGCGAGGTTTCCGAGAAGACCGGCACGCCGCTCATCGAACTGGTCGGATCGACCGAAGCGGTCGGCGCCGTTCTGGCCAATACCGGCGTCAACGCCGAAGGCGCACGCGAAAAGATCGACGCCCTGGCGAACAGCGCCGGCGCGACCGACGCCGCGTTCGAGATCCTGTCCGAGACCCCGGCGCAGCAGATGGCAGTGTTCACGAGCTCCGTCGACGCAGCCCGAATCGCTCTCGGTGATGCGCTACTGCCGATCCTCGGCACCGTGCTCGATGCCCTGTCACCGCTGGTTCAAGGCTTCGCATCGTTCGCGACAAACGTTCTCGCACCGCTCGGACAGGCGTTCGCAGACCTACCCCAACCGATCACCGCCGTGGTCTCGATCATTGGCGGATTGGTCGCAGCAGGTGCAGTGCTCGTGACCGGTCTCGCTGGAATTTCCGCGCTCATCGCACCGCTGATCGGCCTGTTCACCGGTGGTGGCGCAGCAGCCGGCGTTCTGAGTGGTGCGATGGGCCTGCTCGGCACCAGCGCTGCAGGCGCAGGGACAGCGATGCTCGGCGCGCTCGGACCGATCGGCCTTGTGGTTGGGATCCTCGGCACCCTGTACGCAGCCGTCGGGCAGGCAAATAGCGCGCTCGACGAACAGCTCGGAGTGCTCGATACCAGCACGGCAGGCTTCGACGACTATGCGCAGGCGGTCGCAACCGCCCGGGAACAAAGCGGGCTCCTGGGCAAGATCGGTTTCGAGGTCAAGGACGCAACTGCCGCGCTCAGCGACGAAGTGACCGAAGCCAGCGCGGGCTACCGTCTCGCCGGTCAACTGATCGGCGACCTATGGTCCGCGGTGTCCGGTGGAGACGAAGCGACCGACGCCGCAGCCGAAGGTCTCGACAAGACCGGCAAGGCCGCGAAAGCGACCGCCGACGATCTGATTCTCGCAAGCCAAGCGTGGCTCGAACAGGGCACCAACATCGACCCCGCCGTGCTCGCCAGCGAGAAGTTCACCCTCTCACAAGCACGTCTGAACGCAAGCCTGCGTGAAGGGAAGATCGACCAAGACGCGTATCAGGCCGGACTACTCGAAGCAGCCAACGCAGCCAGCCAAGCGGCAGGCGCCGGCGCGGTCCTGACCGCACAGCAACAGCAGGTCGAAGCGTCGTTCACCGGCACGCTCCAAACGCTGGCCGAATCTTCGGGTACACTTTCGGCTGCAAGCCTGGCGTCCGAAGAGTACGCCGCGAAGCAGGCCGAGTTGGCGCAGGCCGTCGCGACCGGAGCGATGTCCGCGTCGCAGGCCGAAGCCGCGTGGACGACTTACACCGCATCCCTCGCCGCCAACGACACGACGACCCAAGCAGCCCTATCGGCAAACCAACAGCTCGTCTCAGGCTTCGCCGATCTGCAAGACCAGCTGAACAACGGAAGCATCAGCTTCTCGACTGCGCTCGCCAACCTACAGGCGTTGGGGGAGCAGGCTGGCGCGACCGGTGAGCAGATGGGCACCATGACCGCCGCCCTAGAGGAAGCCGCCCTCTCACCCGAGCTTCAATCGTTCGGCGTACAGCTGGACTTTGGCACGATCATCGACCCCGAAAAGCTGACCAAGGCGCTCGACGAAACACGCGCGACGGCCAACGAAGGGATCTATCAGATCTTCTCCGAACAGCTTCAAGCGCGCGAAGAGTTCGCATCGGCCGAGCAGGCTATCATCGCCGAACGCGGACCGGCTCTCGCCAAGGCCGAAGCAGACGCCGCAGCGGCGATCCAAGCAGCGCGCGAGGCCGGCGGCGACAACGTCGAGCAGAAGGTCGCAGACCTACAAGCCGGATTGGCGAAGGAAGTCGAAGCGATCAATACCGGCAACGCCGAAAAGCTGACCGCCCTGCAGACCGGGTTCGAGCAGGAACGACAGGCCCGTCTCACGGCTCTCGCACAGACCGCGCTCGACCAAGTGAACAGCCTTCTGTCCCTCGGGCAGATCAGCGAGCAGCAGGCTCAGATCATCTTCGGCAGCCTGAAGGACGCCGCCCCCGACAGCGCGCTCTTCGACCCGGCAGCCGAAGCCGCGATGAAGTTCAGCGCAGTCTTGGGGCAGGCGACCGCCGGCAACGTCGAAGCCGCCGTCGGCCTGGGCGATGCACTGCGCGGTGTCGACGCGGCGATCGACGAAAGCGTCGCGCACTCCGAGACCTACGCAACCGAATCGATCGCCGCCTACGAGTCCGCCCGCGTGGCCGTCGAAGGATCCGCGCAGGGAGCGGTGGTCGCCGCCGACATCGAATCCGAAGCGACACAGCGCCGCATCGACCGCGCGATGGAGCTCGATGCGGTGATGGCCGAGTCCACCGACGCACACGTCGCCGCCCGCGACCTCGACGCACAATCCTCGACGGCCGCAGCCGACGTGATAACGACCGACGACCAGCGGCGCATCGACTCGCTCGACGCAGCAACCGGCGCGACGACCAGCGGGTACGACGCACAGTCGTCGGCCCGC
>ERZ761584.628-NODE-628-length-10040-cov-3.963145_pt1 | contig 10040 bp, 8 predicted proteins | sample MGYA00512168_ERZ761584 | MGnify/ENA primary metagenome ERZ761584 (study PRJEB28899, sample SAMN03785564) | bioreactor sludge metagenome | biome: EBPR Sludge; feature: EBPR Bioreactor; material: 0.22µm filtered reactor supernatant | place: Saint Lucia: Queensland...
CGGCAGGAGCAGTCCGACCTCGCCCGTCTCGGGCCGCAGCGTCGCGACGGGGAGCTCGACGAGCGAGACGTGCGCCGCGCCAGAGTGCGAGTAGCTCCCGCTCTGCGAGATCGTGACGGTGATGTCGTGGATCGCGTCGGCAACGTCCCCCGCGTCGCCAAGGTGGACAAGCGCTGAGTACTGCTGACGTGCAACGCGGAACGGGTCCTGCTGCAACAGCGCCGTCGAGCCGTCGAGCGGGTTGAGTCCACCGAGCTCGGGGAGTGCGATCACGCCAGCGCCCGCGGGCACCGTCAGTGAGACGAGCGCGAATCGATCGCCGGAAAGCGATCGTCCGATCACCTCGACGATGGTCGCCTCGTTGAGATCGACGGTCACGAGCGCGAGGCGACACCCTGGCGACGGACGCCACTGCAGCGGGATCGCAACGCTGCTCGTGATCGCAGGCGAGATCGCGTGCACGCGCTGCGATGCAACGTGCGGGAGCGCGCGGCCGAGCAGGAACGCGAGCTGCGACGCCCACACGCGACCGCAGGCCGTCGCGCTCACCGGCGCTGCGACGAGCTGCGTGCGCAATTCCGAGGGCGTTGGCTGCGCAGGAACAAGCGTCGGCATTCAGCGAATCTCCCCGGCGGTGATGGAATAGATCGAGCTCGAGCCCGACGCGCTGTACCAGCCAACCCAGAGCGCGACGGGCGTGACGAGCGCCGTCTCTGGATCCGCGCCGCTCGGCTGTCGCGCTGCGCACCGCTGCGACGCCGCGTCTGGCGAGACCTCGACGTCGAGCGAGTAGACCGCGCGTCCGCCGGTGATCGAGAGCGACGAGTACCCGAGGTTGTTCGGGCCAGGCGTTTCTCCGGGCGCCGTGATGCACGCGAGCAGCGTGAGAGCCGTTGCGTCCGCGTCGACGCTCACCCGCACGTTGCGCCACGAGGGAGCCTCGCCGCTCACATCACGATCGCGGACGAGCAGGAACGGCCCGAACCTCTGCGCCGTCTGCATGTCCCACGAGATCGTCGTGATTCCGCTGTAGCTCCCTGGGTCCCGTCGATCTTCAAGCGCTGTCCCGCTGCGCGTGTACCCGCGCAGGACGTTGGTAATCGCGCCCGGTCCGAGAGACGACACCCAGCGCCGCACGCTCTCGCGCTGCGCGTGAGCAAGGTTCGACGAGATGACGTGCGCGAGTCCTGCGTCGACCCAGCGCCCGTCGCGCCATTCGGTCACGGTGGGCGTGCGGACGCGGCGCGCCTGGGGGAGTCGTTCTCCAGTGAGTGACATTCAATCCTCGTTGACGTCCGCTCGGTCGTCCGTACCCTGCTGGGCCATGAGTCGACTGTGGATCGTGGCGCTGGGGTGGCTTCTCGCTGGCTGTGCTCCGCCGGTGGTCGGCGGGACGTGGCACACGGGGCCCGTCGTCGCTGGCGCACGCGTCGCTCAAGACGTTTCCGTCGAGTTCATCGACGGATCGAACGTGCGCGGGACCGTGACGCAGGGCGGACTCACGGCCTGCACCGAGCGGCACACGCGCACGATGCAGGGCACGTGGCGCATGAACGGCGATCGAGTGTTCGTCTATTTCTTCTGCGACGTTGAGGTGGCGTGCGGGGCGAGCACGATCAACCTGTGCGAGATGCTCGAGCAAACCGTCGTCGGCAACCACGAGCAACGCAGCATGAACGAACTCATGTCCGTCGATCACCCTGGGGTCCGACTCACGCGCCGCTAGGGCGCCCACTTTCGCGGCGTACCCGATCCGCCAACCTTGCGCGTGCTCTCGTCCGCGACGACCGCGAAGAGCCGCTGGGCGGTGACCGTCGATCCAAACGACGCGAACACCACGTCAACGATCGCGCCTCCCGCGACCAGCGCAGCCCAATTCGTCGGCGCTGTCGGGAGCGCCGCGGTCGCTGTGATCTCGCGCGTGGCGGGGTTCACGCTCGCGATGGTGAACGAGTCGACCGTGTGCGTTGCCGTGTCGCGCAGCACGAGTTCGCAGACGAACCCGGCGCTGAACCACCCCGCGCCGTAGTCGTTCGCGGTCTTGGCGTAGCCCGCGAGCGCTGAGCCTGCGTAGTCGCTCAACGCACCGGCGAACCCCGTCGCGAGTGTGATCTTCGCGCCTGCGATCGACGCGACGCGCGCGGCCGGAGCGAACCCGTAGACGATCGGGAGCGCGAGCAGTTCGAGCTCCAACGTGTTCGTCGCAGGGTCCTCGCGACGCCCGATCACCACGCCGCGTCGCGCGTTGGCCCCGGTGAACTTCGACGTGCCGCGGAAGTTCGGCGCGTTGTTCGACTCGAATGAAACGACCGCGCCGAGCGTGCACGACGAGAGGAAGCGGTCCGCGGGAACCGTGCCCGTGTAGACGAAGAGCTCGTCACGCCATCTGCCCAAGAGCTTCCCGAGCGCGAGCATCGAGTAGCTGATGGGATCGTCGACGATGCGCGGGTCCTGCCTCGTGCTCTGCGTCGTGACCTTGAGGAGCGATTGCGTGCCGTAGCGACCGAGCGCGACGGCATCGCGCAGCGTCATCGCGCGGAGCGGCGTTTCGAACACAACGTCGGTCACCAGGCCATCGCCCGAGGGCGCGACGCTCTGCACGCTGCCCGCGACCCAATCGCGGACGGTGATCGTCGCGGCCGGTGTCTCGGTGAGCGTCGGCGATCGAAGGTCGATGATCGACAGCTTGGCGTCTGCGCCAACCGTGACGCAGCACCCGCGCAAGCGTGCCTCGCCCGCGATGTGATCGCCCACGGTGACGTTGCCGTTCGTGCGATACGTCACCGGTCCGAGATCGTCGCGCGACGCGGCGCGCGCGGCGTCGTATCCACTCCACGACCAATTGCGCGAGTCGCTCCCGCTCGTGGCGTAGGTGTTGTCTTCGAGCAGCGATCGGCACGCGTCGAGCCAGTGCTCGGCGTCGATCCTGACCGCTGAGAAGAGCGGCAGAGCCTCCGCGATCGGGAGCCCAGCGCGATGAGCCTCCCACGCGATCGGCTCGGGTCGTGCGCTCGGGTCTCGCTGGATCACGCGCGAGAACGCGCGGAAGGTGAATGCCCCGGACCCATCAGGATAGACGGCGAACGTCGCGTCTGCGCTCTTCGGTCCTGGCGTGCTCTGCCCCGTGGGATCGAGCTCGAGTAACGCGTCGTCCGCGAGCTCGCCGACGAGCACGGGCGTGATCGAGACGCCAGGGCGCGCTCCTGCGATCGCCGCCCAACTCGTTGTGCTGAGCCCGACGTGCGGACGAATCACCGTCGCGCGATCGTCGCCGCCGAGCGCGAAGCCCGTGCGGACGAGCGCGCCACGATCGGGCACCGCGATGCGCCAAACGTGCTCACGCACGCCGCTGTTTTCGCTCGAGGTCGCGACGAACTCTTCGCCGCCATAGCGGAGCACCGCGCGCCCGAGCGTGAACGTCCCGAACCGCAGCGTGATGAGCATCTCGCCGCCAGTGTCCGTGGCCGCGTAGAACACCGTCGTCGCGCCGAGCGAGGAGAGCTGCGTGGCGACACGCCGAAGCGCAGCGTTCACCGCCTCTCGTCGGCTCGCATGCACGTACGCCTTGTAGGTGGGCGGTGTGCTGTACGCGACTGCGCTCTTGTTGTCGTTCTCGACGACGAGCGAAATCGCTGCTGAATCGTACCCGTAGAGCGTCGCGCTCGCGCGAGGGTTGCCCCACACGCTGGCTGCCTCTTGCTCCCACGCGTGCGCGCACTGCACGACGAACGAGGCGCCGTTCGCCGCGACGACGGGACCGTTCTTCACGTAGCCGATCCACCGCAGCGTCGCCGTGGTGCCCTGCACGCGATAGAGACGTGCGCGGCGTCCTCGCAGCGTACACGGGTACGCGAAGAGTTCGGGTTGCAGCGCCTGCGCGGCGTCGACTTCGATCGCCTCGGCCGCGGTGCCGTAGTACCCGCGCGTGACGAACAGCGTGTTTCCCGCGCGCGCGCTGACTCGCATGCACTCGCGGTTGATCCACACGTCCGTCGGAAACGACGTGATCGCCGCGCCGTTCGCGACGATGATCGATGTGTCGCCCACGAGCACAGGCGCAGTCAGGAACGTCAGCGCGCTCTCGTCGAGCGTGCGCGTGAACTGGTCAGTGCCGCTCCCATCGGTGTCGTGCACCACGAAGTCCAGCGCCGACACCTCGACTGCCCCATCGAGCGGGCGCAGTCGCTCCGAGATCACCGAGCGAACGGGCTGCAGATAGCCGCGCTTGATCGTGATCCCAGCGGGCGGCGGCGCTTCGTCAGAATAGGACGAGACCGAGAACACGCCACCGGTGCCCCACGCGTAGCGCGAGCCCTCGATCAAAAGCAGCCACTCGTCCGAGCTCACTGGGGGATCTCCACTGTGCCTGTTCGCTCGAGCACGAGCGCGATGGTGCGGCGCGGGCGATACGTCGGGGCCTGAGTCGGCATCGCAAAGGGCGATTGCTCGAACACCGACGGTGAGACGTAGACCGTCGAAACGGGAGCGTCGACCGTGAGCGCTTGGTAGTCGTCGGTGAACCCGAACGCCGTCTCACCGTCGATCGAGTAGAGCGCGTCGACCCACGACTCAGCGCGCGCGGTCGTGACCGTGTGCGGGTCAGGCGCGATCGCAGACGAGGTCCCTGCGTATGCGGTCTCGGTCCACCACGCGGGCGAGAGGTACTCGCCGCTCGCGTTGTTGCCCCACGAGCGCGGCACCCAGAGCGCCGAGAGCGAGCGCGACCAGCGGACGAGCGCCCCACCGCGGCGATACACACGGCCCGCCTCGTCCTGCGCCGCTGCGCTCGTGACGCTGGGCGTCCAGTCGGTGTCGGCCTCGCTGAGCGCCCATTGCACGAATCCGAGCGGTGGATAGTCGCTCGTCGCTGTTCCGCCTGCGCTGATCGCGATCCCGCTCGCGAAGCCGAGCGCACGCGAGAGAGCACCATCGAAGATCGCCGCCGTGCCAGGTCCCGACCACGACACCACGACGCGGCCCGCCGAGCTCTGCGTGATTTCGTATGTCCCGCCGCCAGCGCCCGCGCTCAGCTGCGACGCAGCGCGCGTGAGCAGCTCGATCGGGTCGTCCGTCGTCGCGCCCGTGCCCGTCGAAGACGCGAGGCGAGCGCGAACGAACAGCCCACTCGCGACGATCACCGGTGAGCGCAGCGCGCCACCAGCGTCGGTCACGAGCGCGTCGAGCGTCGAGCCGAGCCGGTAGCTGCGCGCGATCGCGTATCGTGGTCGCAGAGCCATCAGAAATCGATCTTTCGCGGTGCGCGTGTTTCGTCATCGAGACCCGAGCGCCGCACTTGGCGCAGGCCATTGCGAGCGTTGACGGCGTCGACCACGCCCGAAGGGACGAGCGAGGCCATCACGACGGTCGTTCCTCCGAGTTCGCCGCGCCCGCGTGTCGTGAGCGATCCCGAGCGCATCACGTTGCGGTCGCTGCTCGCGCTCGCGCTCGGTGCGCTCGTGGGCGGCCTGGTTGCGGTCCCGGCGGCGCCGAGCGCCATGCCGAGGCCGACGAGACCGATGCCTCCTGCGAGATACGCAGCGCCGAGCGGCGGCGCCTCGATGAACGCGGGGATCGCTTTGAAGAGCATCGCTGTGCCCTCTTGAATCGCCATCTGGCCGAGGGCGCTCAAGAACTTCGAGCCCATCAGCTGCGCGGCTTCGCCAGCGCTCATCGCGCCCGAGGACACCGTCTCGAAGAACTCCGCCGTGAGCCCCTGCAGCGTGGAGAACGTGCCTTCGAGCCCCTTCAACCCGAGGCCGAGCGCGTCGAAGTCTTTGAGGCGACCCTGCTCGTCTCGCTCCATCCCGAGCGAGTCAGTGAGTCGCCCGAGCGCGGATTCGCTGCGAGCGCGTCGGCGCGTCTCTCGATCGCGCTCACGAATGCGCTGGTCGCGCGCCCGCACGCGTTCGGTCTCGCCGCTCTCGCTTTCCTTCGCTTGGTCCTGCTTCGCGCGCCAGTTCTCCTCGGCTTCGCGCTCCTGCTGAGCGAGCGTCTCGGCGCCTTGCCGAATCGCTTCGCGCTCCTGCTCACGCGCCGTGTTCGCGATTTCCTGGGCGTCGGCCCGCGCTTCGAGCAACTCCGCTGCCGTCTGCCCAGGCCGAGGGGAAATCGCGACGATGGCAGCGCCGAGCACGATCGCGCGAGCGAGCGACTGTTGGTACTTGCGGCGCGCTTGCGCGAGCGCCGGATCGACGCCGAAGTCCAGCTCGCGTCGTGGTCTCGTCGCTGCGCGCCGAGCGCGCGCCTCGTCGCGCGTCGTGGCTGCCTGCGCTGCAGCGGCTGCTTCGAGAATCGAACGCGCGTCTGCGTTGCCTGACCTCGACGGCGAGCCTGCTGCGAATTGAATCCCGCCGCGCAGATCGCTTGCAGAAAGAGGCTCGCTCGTGAGCAGGTCGTTGGCGAGTCCACTGCTGGGGACCGCTGACCCGTCGGCGCGCACGGGGCCTCGCCGCCCAATCAAGCCAGGAGCGAGGCCGCCAGCCTGGGGCAAGAATCCTTCGAGCCGCTGTGTGATCTCGTCGCGACGACGCACATCGAGCTGTGCGAAGCGCGGGAGCTGGCGAAAGTCGACGCTCACCCCAGCGATCGTCGCGCGCGCTCTGGCCTGACGAATCGCGCGCTCGTACCGCTCTGCGCTCGTCGCGTTGGCGTCGTCGCGTGCGTTGCTGGCCTTCAGCCTGTCGCGCGCATCGAAGTACTCGCGGAGCGCGTTCGCAGCGCCTGCAGTGAGCTCGCCCACCTCTCGGATGAGCGACGAAACACCGCTCCACTCCGCGATGAAGCGCCCTCCCATCGAAACAACATCGAGGAAGTTCGTGCCGAGCGCGCGCATCGCCTCTTCGGTCGTCTGTGCCGCTGGGGCCACACCGCGGAAGCCCTGCTCGAGCTGGCGCAGGGCGCCGTGCATCATCGCGACGCGCCCCGTCCCTTCCTGCACGCGGATGCCGAACTCGTGCAGCGCGTCGGCGCTGCCACCGCGCAGACCCTCCGTGAGCTTTTCGAGTGCTTGGTCTACGTCGGTGCCGGTGGCGAGCGCGTACTCTCGCGCAGCGCGCGTGAGCGTGGCGAGCTCGCGGCCGGTGACGCGGAGCCCCGAGCGCACGAGGCTTTGGTGTGCCTTGTTCGCTTGCTCGAGCGAGACTGAGCCCGCGGTCTGCGCCTGCACGAGCGCCCACGTCTCGTCGCCGAGGCTGCGGTACGCCCGCGCGGTCTTTTCCGCGTGCGCCGTCGCTGCTCCGAGCGCTGCGCCAACCGCAATGGCGCCCGCGGCAACGCTGCCGAGCGCGGTGAAGATCGCGCCGAGGTCCTTCCCGAAGGACTTCATCCCCTTGCCGAGCTGGTCGACGTCGGTGTTGAGCCCCTTCCAGATCTTCTGGCCGAGCGACTTCTCGACCTTCTTTGATTCCTTCTCGACGTCTTCGAGCGAGCCAGCGAGCTTCGCCAGATTGGCGATCGCAGCGCGCGTCTCGACGTCAATCTCGATCTTGACCTGATCTGCCACGCTTGGACTCCCGTTCTTCTCGCTCGCTCTTCAGCCGATCCGAGTCAGCGCTGGCCACGAGGTGCGACGCACGAATGAGCGCGACGGGCGGGTTGTGCTCGATCGCGTCCGGACACCCCGCGTCGACGTATCTCTTGTAGGCCACGGCGCGCACGATCTCGGGGCGGTGCGCGTGCCAGCGAGGGCACGTCCGCAAACAACCGCGCTCGACGCTCGTGAGCTCTGCGACCGCATCGAGCACAGCGAGCGCCGAGGGGTCGTTCGCGTCGCCGCTGTACCCCGCGTCAGGGCACTGCCACGACGCCTGCTGCTCTTGCGCGATGTACATGCGCGCGGCGCGATCGTCGGATCGCCGAGCTTCTCGCGCGAGATCGCAGCCGCACGGGTGGCTGTTCAGACGGTCGTCGAAGAGATCGGATCCGTGCCACCCGCCGAGACGAAAGGGGCAACGGCCCACTCCGGGAGCATCGCCTTTCGCAGGAGCGCGTGTCCGAGCTCGCGCACGGCCTTCGTCCCGATGATGCCCGCGAGACGTTCCATGGCTTCAGCCTTCAGCGCTCGCACGCCGTCGCCATCGGGGCGCTGGCGCTCGTCCTCGCCGATCGTGAACCCACCGGACGGGTCCTCGACGTTGGTGATGCAGGCCTGCGCGAGCTCCCAGAGTTCGTCGCCTGTGGGGTTGTCGGGGTCGTCGACGAGCCGATTCACGACGCGCTGGCGGAGCGGCGAGAGTGTGAAGCGCCGTGGCTGCGCGCCGTCTTTCAGTCGCAAAAACCGCTCATCGTACGTGAGCAAGTACGCCTCGAAGAGCGAGCGCTTCTGGCCGTCGGCGCACACGATGGATTCTTCCATCGCAGAGCGATCGACAGCGGGGTCTGCGACCATCACGAGCACCGCAACGAACGGGGAAAACGCTGACTTCACAGGTACACCTCAACCCATCATCCAGAGGAACTGCGAGCGCGATTGATCCGTCGTCGCGCTCGGATTCGCCGCGCCGCCGAACCCGCGGAACTTGAGCTGCGTGAGCCCTCGATCGTTCGACCCAGGCTGGTAGTCGGGGATCTCGTCGAGCGTTCCGAAGAGCACGGCAGCGACGCAACGGCGACCTGTGCCAGACCCAGAGTAGACGCAGTGCACGAGCTGGTAGACCGTCGACGGGTCCCACCCAGAGCGCCACGCGGGATCGTTACGAACCACCACGTCTGCGCTCGCAGAGAAGTTCGTGCGCATCGCTCCGACGCGCCCCTCTGACGTTCCGCCCACGTCGTCGATGAGCTGCATCCCGCACTCGAGGCCAATCGAGATCGACTCGAACGGCACGTGGGTGCGCGTCGTGGTCGAGACCGGTTGGAGTAGCTGGAAGGCGCGCACGTTGGCGAACGGCGCGGACATCGTCTGCGTACCAGGTGTCGTCACGTCGATGCTTTGCGCGCTCGGCCCCACCCAGTTCGCACCCTGCAGATTCACGCCGAGGCCAACCATTCCGCCGCGCGGAAGATCGATCGACAGCGAGCCGGTGCACCCGTTGTGCGTCCACTGGCTGTTCGCGTTCTGCGCGCGCCCGTGCTGAAACGTGAGGCTGTCTGAGTGCTGATCCTTCGGGAAGTACGCCGCGCACGCGAACACGTCGGCGCCGTTGGCTGGCACGCCCGAGAGCGCGAAGAGCAGCGTGAGGTCGTCGCCAGCGATGCTCTTGATGACTGCGAACTCGTTCACACCAGCGACGGTCACGAGGACGCCATCGAGCACGTTGAAGCGCGCGCCGTGCCCCGAAGTCACTTTGAGCACCGTCGCCGTCGTGCCAGCGACGATCTTCGACCCCGCGTGCAGCGACTCTCCGCCGAGGATGCCCGCGAGCGGCACGCCCAGCCACGAGCGCGTCGGTGACGCGGCGTCGTCGATGAGCGACGCGTGAACGCGGGCGTCGAACATCATGCTCGACTCGCAAGCCTTGTACGCCAGCACGCTGGCGTCTCGCACTTGCCCGTGGGTCGTCATCGTCTCGCTCGACACCGCGGGCTGCGTCTCTTTGCGCGTGCCGCCGCGGCGCGGAAACATCCGCACCATCGAGCCCGGCGTCGCGCCGAACGGCGACTCGATTCCGAGGTAGGTGGTGCCCGTCGTCGTGATCTCGTTGTTCTGTGACATTGCATCCTCACGAGCGGCGGATGAGCACCCACCGCGCAGAATCCAGTGAATTGAGCAGCTCGCCGGTGGCGATGCCGATTCTTCTGTCGAGCCCGCGCGCCACCTTTCGCGCGAGCCATTGCGCGGTCAGCGGTTTCAGCGTCACGTCGTTGCCCTGCGCGGTGAAGCGAAGGATCACTTGCGTCTTCGCTCCCTGCGCGCCCGCTTCGAGCAGCTTGCGGGCGCTCATCGTCGGCTCGAACTCGAGCTCGGCGCGCATGAAGCGCACCATCGACTGCTGCAGCGAGGGCGTGATCCGAAGGAAGTTCCGACCGCGCCCCGCGAGCCACGCGAGCTTCGACGCGTCCTCGTCGCGCTCGGGCTCGACGCGCAGCTCGTAGCGCCCGCC